>JAABUO010000492.1_pt1 | contig 76247 bp, 73 predicted proteins | sample 5559291 | NCBI WGS metagenome assembly JAABUO01 (sample SAMN10711878, study PRJNA513372) | rock metagenome | isolation source: Antarctica rocks | place: Antarctica: Victoria Land, Finger Mt sud
ACGCCTGGCACACATTCCACGCCGAGCGCTCGCCGAGCCGGGCGATCACCGCTGACGCAGGCTCACCGCACAGGCAGCAGGTGGCCCTCATCGCTGCGGCTCCGCAGGCCGGCCGAGCGCGACGACCGGGGCGTGGTGCTTGGCCTGGTACGGCGCCCAGCTCGGGGCACCGGGTGTGTTCGCCCTTGGACCGGGCCTCGTTGCAGGCAGCCTGAGTGACGTCAGTGACGGCAGTGACGTCACTCCCGGAGAACTCTCCTATAGGCATGTTCATGTGGACTCCCAGGGAGTGACGTCACTGCCGTCACTGACGTCACTGCTGGTGGAGAGACCGAGTCCCCGATAGACACGGCTGCCGCCTGTCGTCCGCTGCGCGGTGAGCCCTCGCTCCTTCATGCGCGTGCCGAGAGCCGAGGCCGTGCCAGGCTGCTCGCCGCGGGCGCCGCACCAGGCCGACCACCGGGCGTAGAGCGCCGTCGAGGCCACGGACAGGCTGTCGCTGACGATGCACTCCTCGTCGACAAAGCCTCCGAGGGGGTCGCTGTCGGCGCGGTAGCCGCTGGTGGCGGCGTCGATCGCGCAGGCGCTGCCGAGACCGTGGGCCTGCCACTCCAGGCAGCCCCTGACCGCCCAGGCGAGCACCCCGGGCAGCTCTGCCTTGAGCCGGCTGGCTAGGCCGGGGTCGCGTTCAGCCGGTGGGATGACGACCTCGAACGGCAGCAGACGGACCCGGCGCCAGATGCTCTCGGTGGTGTCGCGGATGACGGGCCGGTGGTTGGTCGAGAGCACCACAGTGGCGGCCAAGCGGAAGTCGACGAAGGCGCTGTAGTGCTCGCGGGCGGTCACGGTGTCGCCGCCGGTGAGCTGCTTGACGAGTGCGGTGCTGAGCCGTGCGCCGCTCTCGGTCTCGCTGGCGGTGGCGAGCCGGACACCGCGGAGCCGGATGAGGCCGTAAGGGGCCGGGCTGCCATCGCGGCGGGTCACGAGCAGGTCAGGGGGGACGGTCGCGGCGTAGTCCCCGAGGACCTCGCGGAGGATCTCGACGAAGGTGCTCTTGCCGTTGGCGCCGGCGCCGACGAGGACCGGGAGGACCTGCTCGCTGGCGTCGCCGGTGAGGGCGTAGCCGGCGAGGCGCTGGACGAAGGCGCGGACGTCGGGGTCGGGCAGGACGCGTTCGAGGAAGGTCTGGAAGGTCGGCGCGGTCGCCTGCGGGTCGTACTCGACGGGTGACATGCGGGTACACAGGGCGTCGCGGCGGTGCGGGCCGAGGTGGCCGGTGCGCAGGTCCAGCAGGCCGTTGGCGACGTTGAGGAAGAGCGGGTCGGGGTCGAGGTCGCCAGCCTGGACGGGCACCCCGGGTTCGCTGCGGGCGAGGTCGACCATGGCCCGGAGCCGGCCGGCGTTGGCGCTGGCGAGGGCGTGACGGCCGGCGTTGCGCCGGCCGTCGTCGGTGCTGGCGTCGGCGGCGTCGTGCAGCAGCTGGGCGGCGGTGTCCTTCGCCCGGCGGTCGAGCTCCCCGGTGGTGTCGGCGGCCCAGCGCTGCCCGTCCCACAGCAGCCACGCGCCGACGACGTGGTCGTGGCGGAGGTCCTGACCGTGCAGCTCGACGAGCCGGCGGGCGTTCCCGACGTCGGTGTGCTCCTGCTCGGGGCGCAGCCGCCGTACGACAGCCCTGGGGATGACGTCGGCCGCTCGGGCGCTCACGCGGCCACCCGAGGGTGCTGGGAGCCCGCGTCCAGGCACCGGCCGGCGGTGCGCTGCACCTCGGGTTCGGTCAGGCCCGCGGCCCGGCCGGCCTCGTGCAGGGCGTCGAGCGCGTCGGTCCTGTCCAGGGCCCGGCCGGCGACGAGCTGCCCGAGCCGGAACGCTCCGCGGGCCAGGGTGTCGTTGCGGGTCCCCTCCGCTGCGTCGAGGATGCGCTGGACCTCGTCGCGCAGCGCGGCGTAGGCGTACCGGGAGGGGGCCTGCAGCCGGCTGGTGTCCAGCGGTGCGACCACGACCGGTGGGGGCACGCCGAGGGCCCGCAGCCAGTCTGGGAGCGGCACCGGGGGCCCGGGGTCGCTCCAGGTGTAGACCGACCCGGAGGGATGCACGCTGGGGGGTGCAACCACGTAGGCGGGCACCGTCCCGCGCACGTCGACGCCGGGGGCGATGCCGCCCGCGCTGTTCGGCACGTGCCCGTCACCGGCGGCGAAGTAGAGGTGGCATCCCCGCCCGGTGAGCGCCGTGCGTGTCGTGATCCGCTCATGCTGGGCCGTTAGGACCGCCCACGACTGCTCGCCGACCGGCCCGTCGATGTCGATCACGACGAGGCGGCTCGCACCCGTGATGATGCCGATGTTGGCCTGCGGCCAGCGGGTCCACCAGCCCTGCACCCAAGCGCGTTCGACGCTGCGCAGGTCCCGCCACGTGGGCAGCAGCGGCAGCTTCTCCCGCGGGCGCAGCGGCATGATGGTGAGTCCTGCCTGCTGCAACTGCAGCGCGGCGGCGCCGAGCGGACCCAGGGGGGTCATCGCGTGCCTCGTCGATCACACGATGTGCTGCGGGTCGTCGGGTCGACATCGGGACCGCGCCAGAACCGCACCGCGCTGCCGCGACGCGAGGGCGACCGCGACGCGCCGTAGCCGGCCGGGATGATGGTCCCGTTGGCCGCCGCCTCGGCGAAGAGCGCCCCCAACGCCGCCACGCCGCTCACGGACGGTGGCAGCACGTTCCGGACGTCCGCTGCCTCGAAACGGCCCCCCAGCGCAGCCAGCGCGCTGATCCGGCGGACTGCGGCGGCCACCCACGCCGGGTCGGCGTGCTGGCGGGCCGAGGTCCGCGACGGTGCCTGCCGTGGCTCCGGGGCCGGCCCTCGCCGGTGGTCGGGCTCTGGCTCGTCGTCGTAGCGGAAGGGCAGCGCGTCCTGGTGTTCCTGTCCGAGGTCCGTCGTACGCTCGTTGCGGCCCCGCTGCCCAGCTGGCCTGCTCGACGTGACGCCGCCCCCGCCCGGGCGGCGTTCGTCGTGTCCGGGGCTCACGCGGCGGCCCTACGAGCACCACGTGCGCGGCTGCTCGCCAGTGCCAACCGGCTCATGTGGGCGCGCAGGGCGCTCTCGGCTCGACGCTGCCGCTCGGCTTCGGGCAGTACCCGATCGGGGTCGACCTCGTCGAGGAAGCGCGCCAGGAAGCCGTGGCGCCGGGTATCGAGACCCGGGTGGGTCCCGTCGCCCCATCTTGCCGACCTGCTCGGCCGGGCTCTCACGGGACCATCGCGTCTGCGCGGCGGTGCGAGCTCGAAGCGTGCGCTGCGCCGGTGTGAGATTGCTGGGCACGGTGGGACCAGCCCCTTTCGGGGTCTATGTCCGGGTGCCGTATTGCCTGTGTCCGGTAGCCGCGCGGTTCGCACGGGGCTCTGTAGTTGTGGGCTGAGCATAACGACTTGCTAGCTGCCGCGCTGTCGCCTCCACGGCGCGTCGCGGCCGAGTTCCCGCTCGACCGCGGCGGCGGCGCGCCGCGCTTCGGCACCCGCGGCGACGTCGGCCAGGTCCTCGGCCTCCTCCGGCGCTCGGCCCGATCGCACCAGCCCCTCGATGCGCTGCTGTCGGTGCTGGACGGCTGCGACGAACGCGCCCTCGACGTCGACCCGCTCGGCCACCTCCCGCCACATCCCGGCCAGGACCGTGCTGGCATCGCTGCGCGTGACCTCGGCGGGCTGCTGCTGCTGCCGCAGGGCGCGCTGCAGCCTCACCTCTCGTCCCAACCGAGGATCCCCCGCTAGAGCGTCCCGGAGCCAGCGATTCAGCTCGCCGGGCCGGGACCCCCAATGCCCGCAGTGGCAGCGCAGCCACGGCGTCCACAGGTCGTCGTCGAGCCTCCAGACGAAGCACCCGGGCACTGGGGCCCGATGTCCCTGAGCGCCGCCCCGAGGCATGGCTGCGGCGCCGTACACGATCACGCCGGCGGGGTGTGCGACAACGCGGGCGAGCAGGCACCACCTCGAGGTGCCGCAGCGGACGTGGAGCAGCACGGGCAGCCGGTCGAGGTGCACGTCCTCGCCGTTGACCACCAGGTGCGGTCCCGGTGGCAGTGGCAGCCGCTTCACGGCCTCACACCCGGTCCCCGAGGCCGAGCCGCTTGGCGCTGTCCCGGGCCCGCTCGTCGGCCTTGGAGGCGCCGTAGCGGGCGAGCATCGTCGGGCTGCGCCAACCCATCAGGCGCATGAGGTCCTGCTCCTGGCCGCCTGCGGCGAGCCAGGAGTGCGCGGCGGTGTGGCGCAGCCGGTGGGCGTGGAAGCCCTCGACGCCGGCCTGCCGGGCCCGCACCCGCAGGATGTCGTCGAGGCCGTCCTTACCGAGGCGCCCTCGCTGGCCGAGCCACAGCGCCGGCAGGTAGGCGTAGGGGTGCGATCGGCGGGCCCGTAGGTAGCGGTCGAGGCTCCGGGCGGTCTTGCTGCCGAACACCAGGGCCCGGGGCCGGCGGCCCTTGCCGATGACGTGCGCGACGTTCTGCTCGAGGTCGAGGTCGGCCAGGGTCAGCCCGACGCACTCGCTGATCCGGCAGCCGGTGTCGAGCAGCACCCGCAGCACGGCGTGGTCGCGGCGCTCGGCGAAGGTCGAGCCCGTGGTGGCCTTCAGCAGCGCGGTCAGCTCGGCGTCGGTCACCACCGGCACGGGCCGCTCGGGCACCGCCGGCGCCCGCATCCCCGCGGTGGGGTCGGCGGCGAGCACCTCCTCGAGGACGCACCAGCGCACGAACCGCTGCACGCCCTTGTAGCGGGTCAGGCAGGTGCCGGAGGAGTGCGTGCCGGCGAGGTCGGCCAGCCAGGCGGTGATGGTGTGGCGGGACAGCGACTCGGAGGTCAGCGGCCGGTCCTGCGCGGCCAGCCAGTCACCGAGGGAGCGCACGCCCTCGGTGTAGACGCGCACGGTCGCCTCGGACTTGCCCTCGGCCCGCAGGGCGAGCCGGAAGGACGCGGTGAGGTCGTCCAGGCGCTCGGGCACAACGCCATGCTAGGGCCTCAGTTACAGGGAGAGGGTGCGGCTTGCTTGCGTGTCACGGGCCGGTCTGCGTACTGTTTGCGCTGGTAGGACGCTTGGCACGGCTCGGCTGCACCCGCAGCGGCTCACCCTCCATCTTCGGGAACTGCGGCGGGTACGGCGCCTCCGCCAGCCCCTGCTCCCGCTCCTGGCGCTCCACCAGCTCGAGCAGCGGCTCCAGCGGCGAGACGGCGAGGTCGATGCCCGCGTGCACGTCACCGAGCGCGGCGAAGCGCTCGCGCATCGTCCAGATGTCGAAGTCCGCGATCTCGGCCTCGGCGACCTCCGGCCAGGTGAGCGGTGCACTGACCGTCGCCTGCGGCCGGGCCCGCACGCTGTAGGCCGAGGCGATGGTCTGGTCGCGGGCCATCCGGTTGTAGTCGAGGAAGACCCGCTCGCCGCGTTCCTCCTTCCACCACTTGCTCGTGGCGATCTCCGGGCGCCGGCGCTCGACCTCGCGCCCCAGCGCCAGCGCGCAGCGGCGCACCTCGGTGAAGGACCAGCGCGGCTCGATCCGGACGTAGACGTGCAGCCCCTTGGAGCCGCTCGTCTTCGGCCAGCCCACCAGGCCCAGCTCGTCGAGGAGCGCCTGCACCTCGTACGCGACCGTGCGCACGTCGTCGTAGGTCGTGCCGGGCATGGGGTCGAGGTCGACGCGCAGCTCGTCGGGGCGCTCCGTGTCGGCCCGCCGCGAGGGCCACGGGTGGAAGTCGAGCGTGCCGAGGTTGGCGGCCCACGCGACGTGCGCGACATCGACGGGGCAGAGCTCCGCCGCCTGGCGCCCGGACGGGAAGTGCACGGTCGCCGTCTCGAGCCACTCGGGGCGCTTCTCCGGCACCCGCTTCTGGTAGATCGCCTCGCCCTCGGCGCCGTCCGGGTGGCGCTTGAGCACCGTCGGGCGCTCGGCGAGGGCGCGCACGATGCCGTCGGCGACCGCGAGGTAGTACTCGACCAGGTCGAGCTTGCGCCCGCGGCCAGCCGGCAGACCGCTGAAGTAGGTCTTCTCCGGGTTGGTCACCTTGACCGTGCGCTCCCCGGTGGGGGTGTCCACCTCGATCTCGATGAAGGGGCTGGGCACTCAGAGGACCCGCACGTCGACGCCGGCCATGCCCTCGAAACCACGGTCCTGGGTGACGACGGGCAGGCCGAGCACCCGGCCGGTGGCGCCGATGAGGGCGTCCAGAGGCTGGTAACGGCGGCCGCGTGCGCGCCCCTCCGCGCGGATCTCCGCTCCCGCGACGGCGATGTCCGCTGAGACAGGGACGACATCGAGGCTGCTGCGCGCCGCGTCGAAGGTGCGTCGCCGCTCGTCCCGCAGCGCGTCGGCGGCGGACAGGACGCCCAACCCGAGCTCCTCGAGCACCACCGATGGGAGCACCCCGTCAGTCGGCAGGTCGGCCAACACCAGTCGACCCGTCTCGTAGCCGATGAGCGCCGAGGTGTCGAGCACCGCCCTCACGTGGCGAGGTCGTCATCGTCGGTGTCCAGAGCCTCGATCTCCTCGTCGAGGGCGTCGAGGCGGGCACGCTGCTCGGCGGTGATGGCCGGCCGGCCGGCCATCATGGCGGCGAAGCGCGCGGTGCTGCCCGTGCGGCGGACCGGGACCAGCTCGGCGACCTGCTCGCCGTTGACGGTGACCGTGAACTCCTCCCCCGCGCGCACGCGGGCCAGGACCCGCGAGATGTCGTTGCGCAGCTCACGCTGCGGGATCACCGTGCTCACCCGTAGCAGGCTAGTGCTACGCGAGCCACGGGACGTCAGGGAACAAGGCCCCCGTACCCACGTTGGACTGCACGTGCTCAGGCTGCCGAGGAGAGGGACCACCGTGACGAGCCCCGAGACCCAGACCCCCGAGACCTTCCAGGTCAGCAAGACCGACGAGCAGTGGCGCGCGGAGCTCTCCCCACAGCAGTACGACGTGCTCCGCCAGGCCGGCACCGAGCGCGCCTTCAGCGGCGCCTACACCGACACCGAGGACCCCGGCCTCTACAGGTGCGCGGCCTGCGCCAACCCGCTCTTCCGCAGCGACACCAAATTCCACAGCGGCAGCGGCTGGCCGAGCTTCTACGCGCCGGTGACGCCCGACGCGGTGGTGCTCGAGTCCGACCGCTCGCACTTCATGGTGCGCACCGAGGCGCTGTGCGGGCGCTGCGGCGGGCACCTCGGGCACGTCTTCGACGACGGCCCCGCCCCGACCGGCCAGCGCTACTGCATGAACAGCGTCAGCCTTGACCTCGACCCGGAGGCCTGAGCCTCAGGGCAGCGCCGCGACGATCTCGGTCAGCGGCTTGCGCGAGCCGGTGAAGAAGGGCACCTCGAGCTTCGTGTGCACCCGCGCGCGTGATGCCCGCAGGTGCCGGATGCAGTCGACGATCCGCTCCAGCCGGTCCGCCTCGAAGGCCAGCAGCCACTCGTAGTCGCCGAGGCCGAAGGCGCTCACCGTGTTGGCCCGTACGTCGGGGAAGTCGCGCCCCATGATCCCGTGCTCGGCCAGCATGCCCCGGCGCTCGTACTCGGGCAGGAGGTACCACTCCAGCGAGCGCACGAAGGGGTAGACGCACAGCCAGCCCTTCGGGTCCTCGCGGGAGACGTACGCAGGGATGTGGCTGCGGTTGAACTCCGCCGGCCGGTGCAACCCCACGCTCGACCAGACCGGCTCGAGGTGGCGCCCCAGCTCGGTCGAGCGCAGCGCGGCGTAGGCGGCCTGCAGCGCCTCGGCGTCCGGTGCGGTCCACCAGACCATGAGGTCGGCGTCGCCGCGCAGGACAGCCAGGTCGTAGGTGCCCCTGGTGTAGACGTCCTTGCCGAGCAGCGAGTCGAGCAGGCCCTGCGCCTCCTCGGCGATGACGACACGGCGCTCGGCCGGCAGCGGGCGGGCCGCCTTGAAGACGCTCCACGACGTGTAGAGCAGCTGGTCGTTGAGCTCGCGGGCGGACGGCTTCTCGGCTGCGGGCTGCGTGGCGGGGTCAGGCGTGGCGGGGTCAGGTGTGGCGGGGTCAGGTGTGGCGGTCACGTTCTCCATCGTCGCGCAACCACGCGTCGACGTCCCGGGCGGCGCGCGTCGCCGACGCCACGCAAGCGGGTACGCCGACCCCGTCCCACGCCGCGCCGCAGAGCACGACACCCGGGGGCAGCAGCTGCCGCAGCTCCTGGACCCGGTCGAGGTGCCCGGGACGGTACTGCGGCAGGGCACCACCCCAGCGGGTGACCCGCGCGTCGAGCAGACCGCCGTGCGCCCGCGCCAGCGCTGTCGCCTCTGCTGCTACCACGCCGACCAGCTCCCGGTCCGAGCGCGCCAGCGTGGCCTCCTCACCGTCACGGCCGACGCTGGCCCGCACCAGCACCGTGTCGGGGGCGGCGTCACGCATCGCCGCCCACTTGCTGCTGGACACGGTCAACCCCTTGTGCAGCAGCCCTTCCGACGGGGGCACCAGCCACCCCGAGAGGCCCGGGTCCGCCAGCCGGCCAGCCGCCGCGCGGTCGAGCGCGAGGGACACCACGGCGACCGAGGCGTAGGGCACCTGGGCCGCGAGGTCCGCCGCCGCGGAGACCACCGGCGTCAGCAGCCGGCGGGCGGCCGGGGCGGGGACCGCGAGCACCACGGCGTCGTGCGCCCCGCGCAGGACCGCCAGGTCGCGCACCGGCTCACCGAGCCGGACGGTCACCCGCTCGGCGAGCGCCCGCGCCAGCGCGCCGACGCCGCCGTGCGGCGCACCGAAGACGGGGCTCCCTGCCCGCCTAGGCTGCCGGGCGGCCCGGGCTGCCCTGATCACCGAGCCGCGGGCGGTGGCGAGCAGGGGCAGCGTGGCAGCGGCGGAGAGCTCGTCGGCCCGCCCGGCGTAGACGCCGCCCAGCAAGGGTTCGACCAGCCGGTCGGCGACGCGGTCGCCGAGCCGACGGCGCAGCAACCGGCCCAGCGCCGGGTCGGCCTCCGCGGCGCCCGCGGGCAGCAGCAGGTCGAGCGCGGCGCGAGCGGTGCCCAGCAGGCCGAGCAGCTCACGGGTCGCCCTGAGCTCGGTGGGCACGCCGAGCAGCGTCCCGGCCGGCAGGGGCACCAGCCCACCGCGCTGCACGACGGCGGGCTTCGCGCCCGTGGGGTGCTGCAGCACGAGGCCGAGCTCGGCGCACAGCTCGGCCGCCTCGGGTCTGGTGACGAGGAAGGCTTCGGCCCCCGTGTCGACATCGACGCCGGCCACCGGCGCGCAGGCCAGCTCGCCGCCGGCGCGCGCGGCCCCCTCGAGGACGACCACCTGGTGCCCGAGCCGCTGCAGCCGCCAGGCCGCCGTCAGCCCGCTGACGCCGGCGCCGACGACCGCGACGCGGCTCACCCGGGACCGTCGGCCGAGCGCTCGTCAGCGGCCCCCTCGTGGACGACCTCGACGACGCGCGCGAGGTGGCCCGGGTCGGTGCTCGGCAGCACACCGTGCCCGAGGTTGACGATGTGCGCGGCCGCGGACCGCCCGCGCCGCAGCACCTCCCTGGTCGCCTCCTCGACCGTCTCGATCGGTGCGGTCGCGACCAGCGCCGGGTCGAGGTTGCCCTGCAGCACCGGCGCGCCGCCGATGCGCCGGGCCGCCACGTCCAGCGGCACCCGCCAGTCGACCCCGACGACGTCGCTCACCTCCGCCATCGCCGGCAGCAGCTCACCGGTGCCCACGCCGAAGTGGATGCGCGGCACGTCGGCGACCTGGGCCAGCACCTTGGCTGAGTGCGGCAGCACGTGCCGGCGGTAGTCGGCCTCGGTGAGGGTGCCGGCCCACGAGTCGAAGAGCTGCACCGCAGCGGCTCCGGCGTCGATCTGCACCCGGAGGAAGGCGGCCGCGACGTCGGCGAGGCGGTCGAGCAGGGCCGCGAAGAGCGCCGGCTCGGCGTACATCATCGCTTTGGTCGCCAGGTGCTCCCGCGATGGGCCGCCCTCGATGAGGTAGCTCGCCAGCGTGAAGGGCGCGCCGGCGAAGCCGAGCAGCGGCACGGGCAGCTCGCGCGCCAGCGTCGTCACCGCCTCGGTCAGCCACGTCGCATCGTCCGGCTCGAGCACCCGGATCGCCTGCACATCAGCGTGGTCGCGGACCGGGTGCGCGATCACCGGGCCGGTCCCCGGCACGATGTCGAGGTCCACCCCCACGGCCTTCAGCGGTACGACGATGTCGCTGAAGAGCACGGCGGCGTCCACGCCGTACCGCCGGACCGGCTGGGTGGTGATCTCGACGATGAGGTCGGGGGTACGGCAGGCGTCGAGCATCGCGATGCCGGCGCGGGCCGCGCGGTACTCCGGCAGCGCCCGGCCGGCCTGGCGCATGAACCACACGGGGGTGACCGCGGGGCGCTCGCCGCGGGCGGCGAGGAGGAGGGGGCTGTCGGGGCTGGCGGGCACCGGCCCAGTCTCGCCGCCCCTCGACACGCCGCTCCGCCTGCGCGGTTCTGTCGCACCGGCGAGGCACGCTCGAACAGGTGAGCGGCCCCCGCTCGCGCCGACCCGCTTCCCTGGAGGTACGACCGTGCTGATCGCCGAGCTCCGCTGGTGCGCCGGGTGCGCGACAGACACCCCTGCCGAGATCATGAGCGACACGGAGTGGGGCTGCGCCGACTGCCGCGCCGCCTGGTCCGCTGGCTTTCCTGCCGGCAACCTCGGCGCAGGAGCACGCCCTGCCGCTCGCCGCCTGATCAGCCGGCGGCGATCAGCACGACGCCCAGCAGGGCCGTCGAGATGCCGCCCAGCTGGCTGCGTCGCAGACGTTCCTGCAACACCTGACGGGCGAGCAGGACGGTGACGACGGGGTAGAGCGAGCCGAGCACGGCCACCAGCGAGAGCAACCCGTGCGAGGCCGCGACCGCGTACAGCGCGTTGGCCGAGACGTCTCCGACGCCGGTGAGCACGACGAGCCCGAGCCCGGCGCCGCGGGGCCAGGTGCCGCTGCGGTGCACCACGGCGACGAGGGCCAGCAGCGCCACGCTGGTCGCGCGCGCACCGAGCAACACGCCGGCCACCGACGTGCGACCCCCGTCGCCGATGAGCACCAGCGTCGTCCCGAAACCGGCGGCCGCCACCAGCGCGAGCAGCACCGGCGTCCGGCTCGCGGCACGGCCCGTCGACGGCGTGCGAGCGGCGAGCACCACCCCCACCACGGCAGCCCCCACTCCCGCCAGCTGCACCGGCGACGGCACGTCACCCCGGGCGAGCCCGACCGCGAGCGGGACGACCGCGCCGGTCGCCGCGACGGGTGACACCACGCCCATGACACCGCTCGCGAGCGCACGGTAGAAGCAGCCGAGCGCGACCGCGCCGGCCACGCCGGCGGCCGCCCCGAGCACGAGCGCCCGCGAGGGGACGGCGGCGCCGGTCAGCGGGACCACGACGGCAAGGCCGACCAGGGCGGCCAGCTGAGAGACGAGCACGACGAGCAGCGCTGACGCGCGGCGGGTGGCCAGGCCGCCGAGGAAGTCGGACCCACCCCACAGCGCGCTCGACAGCAACGCGAGCGCCGCGCCCACGAGCCGAGGCTAGAGCCCGGAGCCCGACCTGCGCCGTGGCCCGGCCGACATCGGGGTGCTCGCGCCCACCCGTGTCGAGCCGCCGTCCCCGGCGGTCACGGGGATACCCTCACGCCCGTGGCTGTCGCGGTGCCCGCGAGTGCGCCCGCGGCCTTCGGGCAGGCGGCGGCGGCCCTGCTCGCTGCCCGCCCCCGGCCTGATGTCGTCCTCCGCGAGGTGGCCGCGCCGAGCCGGGTCGCGCCGCACGCGGTGGCGCTGGGCGCCGAGCTCGTGGCGCTCGGGGCCGACGAGGACGACGAGCCGCTGGCATCCGGGCGCTTCGTCGTGCTGCACGACCCGGCGGAGCAAGAGGGGTGGGAGGGCCCCACCCGGGTCGTGCTCTTCCTCCGCGGCGAGGTGGAGGCCGAGATGGCGCGCGACCCGCTGCTCGCGGAGGTCGTGTGGAGCTGGGTGACCGAGGCGCTCGCCGGGCACGGGGCCAGGGCGCACGCCGCCGGCGGCACCGTGACGACGACCGCCAGCCGGCGTTTCGGGGTGCTGCGCGACTCCGGCGATGAGCGGTGCGAGGTCGAGGTGCGCTGCAGCTGGACGCCGGAGCAGACGGGTGCCGAGGACGCCGGGCTGGCCCAGGCGCTGCTCGCCCACCTGGGTGCCTTCTGTGACGCGCTGGGGGCGGTGGCCGGTGTGCCGCCTGTCGACCCGTCCGTCACCGCGCTGTGGCCCCGGGCCCTGCAGCACCGCTGAGGCCCGGCCACGCCCCGTTGTGCGTGATCGCCGCGTCGGTGCAGGTCAGCGGGTGATCACGCACAACGGATCGCGCGGGGAGTTCGGCCGGGGGCTCTGATCGGGGCAGCGGCAGGGTCAGCCGCACGGTCGTCGCGGCGCCAGGGCAGGACTCGACGACGACGCGCCCGCCGGCTGCGCGAGCGCGCTCACGCAGCAAGCCGAGACCCGCGGAGCGACCACCCACCCCCCGCACCGCCGCGGGGTCGAAGCCGGGACCCTCGTCGGTGACGGTGGCCAGGAGCGTGTCGCCGCTGACCTCGAGGCAGGCGCTGGCCCGGTCACCGTCGCCGTGCTTGACCACGTTGAGCAGCGCCTCCTGCAGGAAGCGGTAGGCGGTCACCGCGCTGACCAGGGGCAGTGCGCGGGCGCGGGCCGGCCAGCGCAGAGCGACGTGCAGGCCGTAGCGGCGGGCCAGGTCGTCGCGCAGCGTGCTGACCGCCTGGGCCAGGTCGCCGCTGCGCAGCTCCGGGGGGCGGGTACGGGCCATCAGCGCCCGCACCTGCTCCTCCGCCTCCCCCATCGACTCCAGCGCCCGCTCCCCCGCCGGGCTGAGCGCCGGGTCGTCCGCGAGCAGCATCCGGGCCGCGAGCAACGACTGCGCCACCGTGTCGTGCAGCTCAGCGGCCAGCTGACCCCGCGCGGCCTCCTCCGCCACCACGAGGCGCCCGAGCACCTCACCGAGCCCCGCGGCCGCGGCGTCGGCCGTGCCGCGGTGACGCTCGGCGACATCGTCGGACAGCCGTGCCCGCACCTGCAACGCACGCACCGCGAGGTCGAGCTCGGTCAGCTCACTGGCCCCACGCAGCAAGCGCGCGCGGTCACCACCCGCGCGCGGCGCCGCCGGCGCCGGTCGGCGCCCGGCCCCCGGCGCGCTGGGCTCGAGCGGGGCCGCCATCCCGTCGAGCACCCGTTCCCGGACGCCGCGCAGCGCGCTCGCCAGGCGGGTCGCGAGGAGACCGGCGAGCCCTCCGACTACGAGCGAGGCGGCCAGGCCCCCACCGAGGACGCCGTACCCGGTGCTGGCGCGCAGCACCCCGGCCACGGCCAGTCCCGCCACAGCGCAGCCGACGACCAGCGCCCCGGCGAGCGCGGTGAGCGCCGCGACCACGAGCGCGAGCGCCGGGCTGGGCAGGTCACGCCCCCGCCAGCGCCTCATCCCAGGAGCCCGGTGGTCGTCCACGCGTCGTCGTGCTCCGCGGGAGACGGCGCCGCGGCGAGACCGCCGACCAGGGCGGCGGCGGCCCGTTCGGCGGCCGCGAGCTCGTCCACCACCCGGGCGAGGAGCAAGGCCCGGTCTTCGTCGCCGCCGGTGGCCACGGTGGCGAGCCGGCGTCCGGCGTCCCGCAGGGCGTCGAGCGCGGCCCGGTCGACGTCGGCGCGCCTCGGCTCGGCGTCGGCACCGATCTCCGCGCGTGAGACGACCAGCTGCCAGGAGGCCAGCTGCACGGCCAGTGCCTCGACGAGCAGGTGGTCCGGCCGGCCGAACGCGGGGGCCCCGGCGGGGCGCCGGGCCAGCAGTGCGGCGCGGGGCACGGGTGCCCCCACGGTGACCGCCGCGACCGGACGACGATCGGCATCGCGTCCGAGCGCCACGCCACGGCCGCCGAGCGCGCGGCGCAGCTCCGGCTCGTCGAAGGCCGACGGCGCCACCCGCTCGCGCAGCCGGACACCGGTCTCGTCACCGCGGTAGCGCACCGCTCCGTCGGGTCCGACGAGGAGCACGGTGACGTCCGCACCGCCCAGCACCCGCGCGGCAGCCGTGAGCACGGCCCGCGTACCCGCCTCGGCGGTCGTCCCGTCCTGCTCACCGGCGGCCGCCTGCGCGACGGCGGCCGACGTCCGGCCGGCGACGGCGGCACGCGACCGCGCCCGTGTGCTGGTGAGCAGGAGCACCGCTGGCCCCGACAACCCGAGCAGGCCGGCCGGGGCGTGTCGGGCGAGGACAGCAGTGGCGGTGCCGGTCAGGGTCGTGACGACCGCGGTCGCGACGCTGGCCCGGGCGCTGCGCCGCCACAGCGGGGCGATGCGACGGCGGGTCGCGACGGCGGCGGCCGTCGCCGCGAGCAGCTGCCCCACAGCCCACCACACCGCCATCCCGATCGCGGCGCCGGCCTCGCGGGGCTGGCCGACGGTACGGCTGAGCCGGTCCGCCACGAGCGCGGCACCCAGCGCACCCAGCCCGCGCAGCAGCTCGGGCAACCACCGCACGCGGGGCTGCCGGCGCACCAGCGCGGCGGCAGCCAGACCCCCCGCCGTGGCGGGGAGCAGCCACGCCCCCGGGTCGAGCGCCAGGGCGGTGGTGAGCACGACCGCGCTGCCGGCCAGCCGCCAGTGCGCGCGCCCGGGGAAGCCCTCGGTGACGACCAGCTCGCCGGCCAGCACCATCACCGCCACGGCGGGCAGCGCCCAGGGGCGCGGTGCGCCCCAGCCGGTCAGCGCGGCGCCGACCGCGAGGACCAGGCAGCCCAGCTGCAGCAGCCGCCCTCGGCGACGCCCGCTGCGGCGGCGGTCCGAGGCTGAGGTGCGCCGCCGCGAGGGCTCAGGCCGGGGCGCGACGGCTGCAGGCGGCAGCGGGCGGGGCAGGGGTGCGCTCAGCACGGGGGCACGACCCACGGCGGTGACCGTGACAGGCACCGCGAGCCTCCTCACCCGAGCTGGCACCACCGCTCCCCTCTCCCGCCCCGACCCTGACCCGCTCCTCCGGGCTCCTCCGGCCGAGCCCGTCCGCGCGCGCCCGACCCCTCCCTGCTTCGGCAGACCGGGGCCCGAGCCCGAGCGGATGGGCGGCGCCACCGTCACCCGCCTGGACCAGCACCGCTGCGCCGGACGATCGAGGCGCAGGTGACCACCTCCCCCGGCCGCCGCCCCGTCACGGCGGTCCCGGTGCGGTCAAGGAGCGGGCACGCCGCGCCGACAGAGCAGCCGACGGCCCGCGCGGCGGGGCGTCCGAGCCGGCGGGCAGCCGCCGGGGACCAGGGAGGCAGGCAGTGACAGCGGTGGCGGACTCGACAGGTGTGGCCCAAGCCTCGACGGCGGGCGCGCCGGCGCCCCGCGCTGCCGGGGGGTTCACCGCCCTCGTGGTCGACGACCACCCCCTCGTGCGTGAGTCGATGGTCAACCGGCTGCGCAGCCTCGGGGCGAGCGACGTGATCGAGGCGGCGAGCATCGCCGAGGCGAGGGCACGCGCCCGGAGCGGGCCCCGCGACCTCGCAGTGCTCGACCTCGGCCTGCCGGACGGCTCCGGCATCGAGCTCGTGCAGCTGCTGCGCGCGGCCGGCTGGCAGCGCGTGGTCGTGCTGTCCGCGGCGGACGACCCCTACAGCGTCCGCGCCGCCTTCGTGGCCGGCGCGCAGGGGTACCTGCTCAAGAGCGCCTCACCCGTCGTCGTCACCGATGGCGTGCGCCAGGTCCTCGGGGGTGGCGTCTACGCCGACCCCTCGGTCGCCTCGCTGCTCGCCGCCGGGCTTCGCGGCAGCGCGCCCGGCGAGTCCGGGCTCTCCGACCTGTCCGGCCGCGAGGTGGAGGTGCTGCGCCTCGTCGCGGACGGCAAGAGCAACAAGGAGATCGGCGAGACCCTCGGGCTGTCGGCGCTGACGGTGAAGAGCCACCTCGCCCGCATCGCCCGCAAGCTGGGTACGGGCGACCGGGCGGAGATGGTGGCCCTCGCGATGCGGGCCGGCGTCATCCGCTGAGCTGCCCGGCGGCGCGGTGGGCGCACCGGTCTCGGGCTGGAGCTCCCACTCGTACGATCCCGATGTGATGACGAGCGCGGGCAGCGCCGCGCCCGAGCAGTCCTCGCTCGCCGAGCCCGGTCCCGAGGCCCTGCCCGGTGCCCCGGAGGCACCCGCCGCCCGCCCGCTCACCGCCCCCCGTGGTGGTCCGCCGCAGCTCGTCGACACGGCCGCCTCGCTGGCCGCGGTGGAGCAGCGACTGCAGGCGGCCACCGGACCGGTCGCGGTCGACGCCGAACGGGCCTCCGGCCACCGGTACGGCGGGCGCGCCTACCTCGTGCAGCTGCACCGGGCCGGCGTCGGCACGCTGCTCGTCGACCCGGTCCCCTTCGCCGACCTGACCTCGCTGTCGGAGGCGCTCGCCGACGCCGAGTGGGTCATCCACGCGGCGTCGCAGGACCTGCCCTGCCTGCGCGAGGCGGGGATGGCCCCGCGGCGCCTCTTCGACACCGAGCTGGCCGGGCGGCTGCTCGGTTACGAGCGGGTCGGCCTGGCGACCATGGTCGAGCGGCTGCTCGGGTGGTCGCTGGCCAAGGAGCACTCGGCGCAGGACTGGTCGGCGCGGCCGTTGCCGGGCTCCTGGCTCACCTACGCCGCGCTCGACGTCGAGCTGCTGCTCGAGCTCCGCGACGTCCTTGCCGCCGAGCTCGACGCGACCGGGAAGCTGGAGTGGGCGGAGCAGGAGTTCGGTTGGCTCGTGACCGCGCCGCCGGCGCCCCCCCGGGTCGACCCCTGGCGTCGGGTCAGCGGCATCCACCGGGTCCGCGGCCGTGGCGGTCTGGCCGAGGTGCGGGCGCTGTGGGAGGCGCGGGACTCCCTCGCGCGGCGACGCGACGTCGCGCCCCACCGGGTGCTGCCCGACCCGGCGATCATCGCCGCCGTCGCGGCGCACCCCGTGACCCGGACGCAGCTGCTGGCGCTGCCTGTCTTCGGCGGGCCGAGGATGCGGCGCGCCATCGACACCTGGTGGGAGGCGCTCACCGCGGCGCGGGCGCTCAGCGACGACGAGCTGCCGCAGTCGAGCCCGCACGGTGACGGCCCACCCGCCGTGGCCGCCCGGTGGGCCGAGCGCGACCCGGTCGCCGCGACCCGGCTCACGGCCGTCCGCGGCGTGCTCACCACCGTCGCGGCGGAGCATGGGTTGCCGGTGGAGAACCTCCTCGAGCCCGCGCTGTCGCGCCGGCTCGCCTGGGCGCCTCCGGCGGGAGCCGGGTCCGTCGATGTGGTGGCGGGTTGGCTCGCCGAGGGAGACGCGCGAGAGTGGCAGGTAGGGCTGACCGCTCCCGGGCTGGCCGCTGCGCTCGCCGGGGGCTGAGCCGCGTCACCCGCGCGGGCCGCCCCCCGGCGGTCTCGGGATGGGAGCCTGGCGCGGTGACGCCGAGGCCAGGACGCGCGCTGCGTCACGTGCTCTTCGCGACGACCGTCGTCCACGGCGCCGACCTCGTGCCCACCACCGACGGCATCCGCCTGCCAGGCGCCGGTGACCGCCCCGGGGGGGACATCGAGGTCGGGTGGGACCGGCTGACGGAGGCGTTGGGCCCGGTCGGCACCGAGGACCCGCAGGCGCCCGCCCGGCTCGCCCGCTGGCTGCGGCAGCGCCGGTGGGTCGCCGAGGCACCCGAGCTGCTGCTCGCCGACGCGGCGCGCGTGGTCGGGCTGCCGGTCACCTCCAGCGTGCACCCGGGCCTCGGCTGGGTCGTCGAGCGGGTGCACGGTGACGCGCTCGACCTCGGGGTGGGCGTGCGGGGCCTCGACCCCGCGGCGCCCGAGGCGGTCGAGCTGGTCGCCCCGTCGGTGTGGGCTGACGCCGACCTCGACCCCAGGGCCTGGTGGCGCGCCGCGGTGGAGCAGCTCGAGGCGATGGGCGCCCTGGCGCTGCACCGCTGGCTGCGGCGACCCGAGGCCCCGCTGCGCCCGCTCGGTGACGCCGACGTGGTCACCCTGCTCGGGTCGAGCAGCTTCCGTCGCGGCCTGGCCGAGCGCCACGGGGGCATGCTCGCGGCGGTCGTCCCCATGCGCACCCGCGGCTGGCTGAGCCTCTCGGCGGTGGACCCGGCCTTCGCCCCGACGGCGGCGGCGCTGACCGAGCCGGAGCACCGAGGCTTCGACCGCCCCGTGCTCGTCACCGCCGAGGAGGTCGCCCTGGCCGGCCACGGCCGGTGGGCCTACGCCGCGACGGTGGCGGGCCTGCTGCCGACACCCGACCTCGACGCCGCTCGGCGCACCGCCGGGGCGGGCCGCCGACTGCCGTGACCCGCCGGGAGGAGCTCCCGAGAGCCCCAGCCGCCGCGTCAGCAGGTCTCTGACCACCACCGCCAGCGGACGGGTGGTCCTCGAGCGCGCGATCGGCCGGCAGCCCGGGCGGGTGCCGCTCAGGCCCGCAGATCGCCGCCGACCGGCGCGGGAGCGACGGTCAGGTCGGCGTCCCGCCCCGCGAGCGCCCGCTCCACCAACGTCCTGCCCAGGGCCTGACCGGACAGGCCGGCGCCGTCGAGCAGCTCGTCACGGCGCCCCTGCTCGACGAAGCGCGCCGGGAAGCCGAGCGGTACGACGGGCACGTCGACACCCGCCTCCCGCAGCGCTGTCGCGACCTGCACGCCGATGCCACCGACGGCGACACCGTCCTCGGCGACGACCACGAGGGTGTGCCGGGCGGCGAGCGCGACCAGTGCCGGGTCGACCGGGAGGACCCAGCGCGGGTCGACGACGGTGACGCCGACACCCTCGGCACCGGCGAGCCGGGCCGCCTCGACACCGGCGCGGGCCAGCGGGCCCACCGTCACGAGCAGCACCTCGGCACCGGCGTGGGCGTGCAGCACGTCGACGCCGCCCTCGCGGCGGACCGCCGGGATGTCGGCGCCCGGTTTGCCACGCGGGTAGCGCACCACCGTCGGGCCGGTCTCGCGCGCCACGGCCTCGCGGATGGCGGCCCGCAGCGTCGAGGCGTCCCGCGGCGCCGCCAACGCGACCCCGGGCACCAGGGGCAGCCAGGAGGTGTCCCACAGCCCGTGGTGGCTCGGGCCGTCCTCACCGGTGATGCCGGCCCGGTCGAGCAGCAGCGTGACCGGCAGCCGGTGCAGCGCCACATCCATGATGACCTGGTCGAAGGCCCGGTTGAGGAAGGTCGCGTAGATGCACACGACCGGCCGCATGCCGCCCAGCGCAAGACCGGCGGCGCTCGTCACGGCGTGCTGCTCGGCGATGCCGACGTCGAAGACGCGGTCGGGGAAGGCTGCCTCGAAGGGCGCCAGGCCCACCGGCCGCAGCATCGAGGCGGTGATCGCGACGAGCGTCGGGTCGGCGGCCGCGAGGGCGGTCAGCTCCTCCCCCGCGACCTCGGTCCACGACCCACCGGGTCCCGACGCGGCGACCGGCCCGCTCTCCGGGTCGAAGATGCCGACACCGTGCAGGTTGTCGGCCTCGTCGTCCTCCGCAGGGGCGTAACCGAAGCCCTTGCGGGTCACGCAGTGCACGATCACCGGCCCGCCGTAACGGCGGGCCCGCTGCAGCGCAGCCTCGACCGCGCCCACGTCGTGGCCGTCGACCGGCCCGACGTACTTCAACCCGAGGTCCTCGAACATCACCTGCGGCTGCACGAGGTCCTTGACGCCACGTTTGAAGCCGTGCAGGGCGCTGAAGAGCGGTCGGCCGAGCAGCGGCATCCGGGTGACCCCGGAACGCACGGCCCGCAGCGTCCGCTCGTACTGCGGCGTGGTGCGCAGGGCGGCCAGGTGCTGCGCGAGCCCGCCGGTCGTCGGCGCGTACGAGCGGCCGTTGTCGTTGACGACGATGACGACGCGACGGTCGGCCGCGGCGATGTTGTTGAGCGCCTCCCAGCACATGCCGCCGGTCAGCGCGCCGTCGCCCACCACGGCGACGACGCTGCGGTCGGTCTCCCCCCGCAGGGCGAAGGCCTTGGACAGCCCGTCGGCGTAGGACAGCGCCGCGCTGGCGTGGCTGCTCTCGACGATGTCGTGCGGGCTCTCGGCGCGGCTGGGGTAACCGGACATGCCGTGCGGCTGCTTGAGCGAGGCGAAGCCCGCCTGCCGGCCGGTCAGGGCCTTGTGCACGTAGGACTGGTGCCCGGTGTCGAAGACGATCGGCTCGCGCGGGCTGTCGAAGACGCGGTGCAACGCGATGGTCAGCTCGACGACTCCGAGGTTGGGCCCGAGGTGGCCGCCGGTCCGGCTGACGGCCAGCACGAGGAAGTCGCGCAGCTCGCTGGCGAGGACCCGGCACTGCGCGAGGGACAGTCGGCGGACGTCGGCGGGGCCGGTGATCGACTCCAGCAGCGCGTACCCCACCGGGTGATCGTACGAGCCGCGGCTCCGCACGACCCGGCCCGGTGCCGCCGTGCGCCGGCCGGCCGCTACAGGCGGGGGACGGGGCGGGCGCCGCCCAGCGCGTCCCGCACGAGCTCCACCCCGCGCAGCGCCGCCCGCAGCCGGCGCCCCTCCTGCTCGTAGGCGCGCAGCAGCGCCTCGAGAGCGGGCGGGTCGAGGACGTCGACGAGGTCGGCGCGCGCGGTGGCGAAGCCCTGGCGGGCCGCGGTCAGCGCCGCCGCGGTGCAGTCGTGGGCCAGCCGGGCCAGGGCCACGGGGTGGGTGCGGAGCACGTCGTACCCGCGGTAGTCCGGTGGGCACTGGTCGTAGAGCCAGGCGACCGCGCTGCGGACCCAGCCGGGGGCGTCGGCGGGTCGGACCGCTGGCGGCCAGCCGGGCGGCGGGTGGGGCACGCCGCCCGTCCTACCCGAGCGGGAGCAGGGACGGAGACGGGGTCGGGGACGCGGACGCCGCCGGGGAGGCCGTCGGGCTGGGCGACGCGGTCGCCGTCGCTGCCGGAGCGGTCGTGGTGGCGGGCGCCGGCGTGGGATCGCCGGGGGTCACAGGGGCCGGCGAGGCGGTAGGGGAGACGGGCACGGCGCCGGTTACGGCCAGCAGCGCCATGGCGCCGAGGCCGGCCCGGCCGCGGGGGCACAGGTGGTCGACGTCGTGCTCGACACCGCCGCTGCGCCAGACCCCCTGGGTCACCCACGGCTGACCGCCGGCGAAGCGCGTGCTGCACCCCGCGGCGAGCCGGCCGGCCGTCACGCGGCCCACGGCGACCCACTCGGGGTGCGCCGCGGGGCGCCAGCCACCGGCGACCTGGCGCCACAGGGCCGGCGTGGAGTAGTAACCGGGCTGCACCCGGGCGGCGCGCAGCCGCGCGTCGATCCCGGCGAGCACCGCCGCGTTGCCGGCCGTGTCGTGCGCCGACCACGGCTGGCGCGGTCGCGGCTCGACGTCGACCCAGAGCAGCGAGGTCCTGACGTGGCGGGCGCGCAACGTGGCCAGGGCGTGGTCGGCCTCGCGCGCCCCGGCGTTGCGCAGGGCGCACCGGGTGTCCCTGCTCGCGCAGGCGGCGAGGGGCCCGGCGACGGCGGCGGCGAGCTGCCTCGCCGTCGGCCGGGTCGCCATCGTGTACGCCGAGACCACGTCGGCGTGCCGGCGCGCCCATGCGAGCTGCGCCCCGAGGCAGGGGTTCGTGGTGAGCGCGAGCCCGTCGGTCAGCCCGACGACGACCAGCTCCTGGCGACCGGAGGGGTAGAGCGCACCGCCGCCGCACTGCGGCCAGCTGACGTCGCGCGCGCTGACCGCTGCGGCGGTCGCGGCACTGGTGGGCGCCGCGGCGCGGGCGGTGGCCCCCGCGCCGATGAGCGCCAGGCCGGCGATCAGCAGAGCGGTCAGGCGGCGGGGGTGCGGCACGCAGACACCATCGGTGACCGCAGGCCCGCTGTGGCCCCGTACCCCCACCGTGGGGGAGCCGTGGGCCCGCGTTGGGCGAGCGGTGTGCCGGGCGGGGCTGCGCCAGACTGATCGGGTGTCGGCTGCCTGCTCCGCGTGCGGCGACTGCTGCGACCCGGTGTGGTTCCCCCTGTCGCCGGGTGACCTCCGGCAGGGGGCCGTGACGGCACGCGCCGAGCCGGCCCGCAGCGACCTCACCTTCGCGGCCGCGCATTGGCGGGCGACCGGTGCCGTCGACGGCGACGGGCGGTTCGCTTACACCTGCAGCGCCTTCGACACGACGACGCGGCGGTGCTCCGCGCACGAGACGCGACCCCCGATCTGCCGCGGCTACCCCTGGTACGGCCGGGAGCCCCGTGCCGCCGACCCCGTGCTGCCGGCGCGCTGCTCCCACCACGCCGACGTGCCGGGCGCTGGTGCCGTGCCGCTCGGTTGGCCGGGGCGTACGGCGGGGTGAGCGCTCCGCCCCATCGCCCTTACGGCGTTCGGAAGGTCTGAAAGGCGGCGCAGCGCTTCCCGGCGGGGGGGCGCCCCCCGTACGGTGAGGCTTCCGCCGACCGACCGAGGGAGCTGCAGTGGTCACGACGCCGGGGACGCGCACCGGGACCGGTGCTCCCCTCGACGAGGCGGCCTGCGCGACCGTGCGCCAGGCCGAGCTCTTCCGCGGCCTGGCGCCGGAGGACATCGACGCGCTGCTGCCGTCCTTCAGCCAGGTCACCGTCACCGCGCAGCAGACCCTCTTCCGCACGGGGGACTACGGCGACCACCTCTACGTCGTGGTGTCCGGGCGGGTGCTGCTCTCCCGCGAGACGCCCGAGCACCAGCACGCGGTGCTCGCCGTCCTCGGCCCGCAGGACATGTGCGGCGAGCTGAGCCTGTTCGACCCGGGCCCACGGACGAGCACCGCGACCGCCGCCACCCTGTCCAGCGCGGCGGAGCTGCACCGCGACGGTCTGCTCGCCTGGGCGGCCGGTCGGCCGGAGATCACCGAGCGGCTGCTGCGGGTGCTGGCGCGCCGCCTTCGCCGCACCAACGACACCGTCAGCGACCTGCTCTTCACCGATGTCGCGGGGCGGCTGGCCAAGACCCTGCTCGACCTGGCGCTGCGCTTCGGGCGCCCCGGTCCCCGCGGCGTCGTCGTGGAGCACGGCCTCACCCAGGTCGAGCTCGCCGGGGTGGTCGGCTCGGCCCGCGAGACGGTGAACAAGGCGCTCGGGGACTTCGCCGACCGCGGCTGGGTGGAGCTGGGCCAGCGCTTCGTCGTCCTGCGCGACGTCAACCGGCTCGCCCAGCGGGCGCGCGTGCCGGTCCCCGACGTCAGCCGGCTGCTGTCCCCGCAGCGGTAGCCGCGCCTCGGTCAGCGCAGCGCCGCGACCACCCGGGCGGCCAGCGCGGCGTAACCGGCCGCGGTGGGGTGGCGGGCGTCCGGGCCGACCAGCTCGGGGTGGCCGGGGAGCAGCGCGTCGAGCTCGGAGACGTAGCGGATGTGGTGCTGCGCAGCGACCTGGCGCAGCACGGCGTCGACGATGCGGACGCCGTGCGCGTCGCGCGCCGACGGCTCAGCCGGACCGACCAGGGCGACGGTGTCGGGAAGCCGGGTGAGCAGGTCGCTCGCGGCGCCAGCCACGACGGCCGGTGCCGCCGCCTCGTCGTTGAGCCCGCCCTGGACGATGACCGGCCCGGCCGCCAGGGAGGCCGCCTCGGCGCCCAAGGTCAGGCCGCAGGCCGGGCTCCTGGCCGTGAACCCGGCGCCCGGCAGTCCGTAGATGAGCACCCGACGGTGCAGCCCCGCGGCCACGGCCTCGGGCAGGACCGGGACGGGCGCACCGACCCCGGCGGTGTAGCTGTCGCCGAGGAAGACCAGCGGCACCCCTCTGCCGTGCACGGTGCCCAGGTGCGCCCGCTCGGCCGCGCAGGGCTCGGTCGGCCGCGCGGCGGGCCGGGCCGAGGGTCCGCCGCAGGCACCGCACGCGACGGCCAGCGCGGCACCGGCCCCTGCGGCCACGACGAGCCGCCTGCCGCCCCTGCTGCGGCGGGGAGGTCGGCCGACCGCCGCCCGCGTCACGGCACCCGCGGCTCGAGCAGCGCGAGCGTCTCCACGTGCTGCGTCATCGGGAAGGCGTCGAAGGCACGCAGCGCGGTGGGCTCGTACCCCTCCTCGGCGAAGGTCGCGATGTCGCGGGCCAGCGAGGCCGGGTCGCACGACAGGTACGCCACCCGCCGCGGCCGCAGCAAGGCGATCCAGCGGGCGACCTCCGCACCTGCCCCGGTGCGCGGGGGGTCGAGCACGACCAGGTCGGCTCGACGCAAGCCGCTGCGCTGCAGCACGTCCTCCACTCGACCGCGGAGCACCCGCACGGTGGCGACCAGGTCGCTGAGGTTGTGCTCCGCGTCGGCGGCGGCCTGCGGGTCGGCCTCCACCGCCGTCACCCGACCCCCCACGCCGAGCGGCCCGGCCAGCGCGCCGGCGAAGAGGCCCACACCGGAGTAGAGGTCAAGGGCGCTCTCCCCCTCCCTCGGTTGCAGGGCGGCCAGCACGGCAGCGCCGAAGGTCTCGGCCGCACCGGGGTGCACCTGCCAGAAGCCGCTGCCGCTCACCCGCCAGCTGCGGCCGACCGCGTGCTCGCGCACGCCGGGCCGCCCGCGCACCGCCTCCACCCGGCCCGCGCCGTCGACGCGCATCACCGCGGTGCTCAGCGGCAGCGGGGGGACGGTGACCTCCTCCCGCCCGCGGGGGGTGATGACCAGCGCGCGGTCGTCGCCCGGGCCGCTGGCGGCGATCACCTCGACACCCGCGACCTCCCACCGCGGGCCGGTGACGCCGACCTCGGTCACGCGCGGCGTCGCGATGCGGCACCAGTCGACCGGCTCGACGTCGTGGGAGCGCGAGCGGCGCAGCCCGGCGCGGCCGGCACCGTCGACGGCGAAGTGCACCCGCGTGCGCCAGCCGAGACCGCCGTCGTCCCCGGGCAGCTGCTCGACCACCAGATCGTCGACCTGCGGCCCGTCGAGCCCGGCCAGGCGGCGCAGCTGCTCGCGCACCAGCCCGGCCTTGAGCGCGCGCTGGGCCGGCAGGGCGGCGTGCTGCCAGTCGCACCCCCCGCACCGACCAGGTCCGGCCCACGGGCACGGCGGCTCGACCCGGTCGGGTGAGGCCGTGAGGATGTCGACGGCGTCGGCACGCAGTGGGCGACCCTCGGTGCCGTCGGTGACCAGCGCGCGCACCCGTTCGCCGGGGAGCGCGTGCCGGACGAAGACCACCCGACCATCGAGGCGGGCGACGCAGACGCCGCCGGTGCCGACGGCACCGATCTCGAGCTCGACCTCCGTACCCACCAGAGGGTCGAGAGGACGCGCCGGAGCGGAGCGGCGGCCGCTGCCCCGCCGCGCCGGTGGGCGTCCCCGCCGTGGCGGCGCGCTCATGCGCTGAGCTCGTCCGCGGGTCCGCCGCCGGCCCCGTCACCGGCCGCGCTGTCGCGCTGGGCCGCCAGGGCCGCCTGCCGCGGGGAGACGAGCCCCTCGGGCACCTGAGCCGCGCTGCTGTCCAGCTGGTAGGGCACCGAGGTGACCATCACGCCCGGCTGGTAGAGCAGCCGAGCCTTGAGCCGCAGGGGGGTCTGGTTGTGCAGCAGCTGCTCCCACCAGTGCCCGACGACGTACTCGGGGACGTAGACGACGACGAGGTCGCGGGGCGCGCGTCGTCGCAGGTCGGCGACGTAACGGACCACCGGGTCGGTCACCTCGCGGTAGGGCGACTCGATGACGTGCAGAGGGACCCGCTTGTCCAGCCCGCGGGCGGCCCAGGCGTCGCGCAGGCTGTCGGCCTCGGTCGCGTCGACGGCGACGGTCAGCGCCTCGAGCTCGTGCGGGTGGGTGGCTTTGGCGTAGGCGAGCGCACGCAGGGTCGGACGGTGGATCTTGGAGACGAGGACGACGGCGTGCACCCGCGCCGGCAGCATCGGCTGCTGGTCGGGCTCGGGCTCCAGCTCGAAGGCCACCCGCGTGTAGTGCTTGTTGATCCCTCGCATGAGCAGGTAGAGCAGCGGCATGGTCACCACCACGATCCAGGCCCCGTGCGCGAACTTGGTGACCAGCACGATGACCAGCACCGCGCTGGTGAAGACGGCGCCCACCATGTTGACCACCCGCGAGCGGACCCAGCCGCGGCGCTGCTCGGTGGTCTTGTCCGGACTGCGCAGCAACCGGTTCCAGTGCCGGACCATGCCGAACTGGCTGTTCACGAAGCTGACGAAGACGCCGATGATGTAGAGCTGGATCAGCCGGGTGGGCGAGGCGCTGAAGGCGATGACCAGCAGGATGGCGAAGCCGGCGAGGATGACGACACCGTTGCTGTAGATGAGCCGGTCGCCGCGGGTGCGCAGCTGACGGGGCAGCAGGCTCGCCCCGGCCAGGATGGAGGCGAGCACCGGGAAGCCGTTGAAGGCGGTGTTGGCGGCCAGCACGAGGATGAGCGCGGTGACCGTCTGGACGTAGAAGAAGAGAGGTGAGCTGCCGCCGAAGACGGCCGCCCCGACCTGGGCGACGACGGTCTTGGCGACGTAACCGTGAGGCGCGCCCAGCAGGTCGCTCGAGCTCGCGGCATCGACCACGTGCACGTGGCTGGCCAGCGCGAGCGCCGTCACCCCGAGGAACATGGTCACGCTGATGCCGCCGAGCAGCGCGAGCGTCGTCGCCGCGTTCTTGCTCTTCGGCGGCTTGAAGGCCGGGACCCCGTTGCTGATCGCCTCGACACCGGTGAGCGCGGTGCAGCCAGAGGCGAAGGCGCGCAGCAGCAAGAAGATCAGTGCGAAGCCGGTGAAGTGCTCGGTCGAGCGGATCCGGTAGGCCGAGCTGGCGGCGACCAGGTGGTGCCCGGTGGCCAGCTTGAGCAGCCCGAGCACCAGCAGCACCCCGATGCCCAGCACGAAGGCGTACGTCGGGACGGCGAAGGCGGTGCCGCTCTCCCGCAACCCGCGCAGGTTGAGCACCGCGATGACCACGATGATCACGACGGCGATCAGCACCTCGTGGCCCTGCAGGCCGGTCACCGCGCTGGTCAGGTTGGCCACGCCGGCGCTGACCGACACCGCCACGGTGAGCACGTAGTCGATGAGCAGGGCAGCGGCCACCACCATGCCGGCGCGTTGGCCGAGGTTGGTGGTGGCCACCTCGAAGTCTCCGCCGCCGCTGGGGTAGGCGTGCACGTTCTGCCGGTAGGACAGCACCACCACGGCCATGAGCAGCGCCACGCCCGCCGCGAGATACCACGTGAAGTGGAAGAAGGCGATGCCCCCGGCGGAGAGCACCAGCAGGATCTCCTCGGTCGCGTACGCCACCGAGGACAGCGCGTCGCTCGCGAAGACGGGCAGGGCCAGCCGCTTCGGCAGGAGGGTCCCCTCGAGGCGGTCGGAGCGCAGCGGACGCCCCAGGGCAACGCGTTTGAGGATGTCGCCGACCGCCACGGGCGCCGAGCCTAGGCGCCGCGCGCTGGACCGCCGGCCGTGGTCCCCTACGCTCGCGTCTCGTGCACGTGGTGATCATGGGATGTGGCCGCGTCGGCTCCGCGCTCGCCCACCGGCTGCTGGCCGCCGGCCACGAGGTCGCCATCATCGACCAGGACGCGCAGGCCTTCGAGCGGCTCGGGTCCGACTTCCCCGGCCTCCAGGTCACCGGCGTGGGCTTCGACCGCGACACCTTGCGTGAGGCCGGCATCGAGCGGGCCGGCGCCTTCGCCGCGGTCAGCTCCGGGGACAACAGCAACATCATCGCTGCGCGGGTGGTCAGCGAGACCTTCGGCGTCGAGCGGGTCGTCGCCCGGATCTACGACCAGCGCCGCGCCGAGGTCTACGAGAAGGCCGGCATCCCGACCGTCGCCACCGTGCCGTGGACCGCCGAGCAGATCATGCGCCGGATCGACCCACCGGTCTCGGCGCAGGAGTGGACCGACCCCAGTGCCTCGGTGGTGCTGGCGACCGTCGCCGTCGCGAGCAGCTGGGTCGGCCAGCCGCTCAAGGTCATCGAGCAGGCGGCCGGCATGCGCGTCGCCTTCCTCACCCGGCTCGGGAAGGGGATGGTGCCGGTCGGGCGCACCGTCCTTCAGGACGGCGACGTGGTGCTCGCGGCGCTGCCGGTGGAGGGGCGGTCGGCGGTCGAGGCCGTGCTCGCCGCCGGCCCGGACGAAGGGCACGCGGCATGACCTCCCCTGTGATCCGCCCGCCGGTCGCTCCAGCGACCCGCCGGGGCCTGCGCGTCGCGATCGCCGGCGCGGGCAACGTCGGGCGCTCCATCGCCCGCGAGCTGCTGGAGCACGACCACCACGTGCTGCTCATCGAGCGGGCCAGCCGGGCGATGAAGACCGCGTCGGTGGACGGCGCGACCTGGCTGCACGGCGACGCCTGCGAGCTGGCGGTGCTCGAGCAGACCGGTCTGCAGGACTACGACGTGATGGTCGCCGCCACCGGCGACGACAAGGCCAACCTCGTGGTCTCGCTGCTGGCGAAGACGGAGTTCGCGGTGCCGCGCGTCGTGGCCCGGGTCAACCACCCGAAGAACGAGTGGCTCTTCGACGCCGGCTGGGGCGTCGATGTCGCGGTCAGCACCCCGCGGCTGCTGACGGCGCTGGTCGAGGAGGCGGTGACCGTCGGCGACCTCGTGCGGCTGCTCTCCTTCCAGCAGGGGGCCGCCTCGCTCGTGGAGGTCACCCTGCCGAGCGACAGCCCCCTCTCGGGCCGGGTCCTGGCCGACATCGAGCTGCCCTCTGGCGCCGCCATCGTGGCGGTCCTGCGCGACGGCCGCGTGGTGCTCCCCACCCCGGACGCGCCGCTCGAGGGTGGCGACGAGGTGATGGCGCTGCTCACCGACGCCGACGAGGAGCCGGCGCTGGCTGCGGTGCTGGGCGTCAGCCAGCGCTGAGGCTCACTCCGACCCGGCGACCGGCAACAGCTCGTACCGCGGGTTGACCACCGTCGCGCGGTCACCCTCGCAGCGCACCCGGCCGGCGATCACGATGCCCCGGCCCGCGACCAGCCCCGGCACCTTGGAGCGCCCGAGGAAGACCGCGGTGAGCGTGCCGGTGCCGTCGTAGACCTCGACCTCCAGCACCGGTGACCCCCCGCGCGCGTCGACGCGCAGACCGCGCACCGTGCCCCGCACGGTCACCGTGGAACGGTTGCCGCAGTCGGTCACCGGCGTGGCGCCGGAGCGCTCGGCCTCGTCGCGGAGCTCGGCCTGCTCCAGGGTCTCGTCGCTGGCCGCCAGCCGGCGCACCCGGCGGCGCAGCCAGCCACCGCCCGCCGTCGCGCCGGTCGTGGGGTCGGTCGTGCTCTCGCTCGCCGTGGTGCGCTCCAAGGTCGTCTGGGTGCACCGGCGCACCCCCTCCTCCGCGTCCCAGGATAGGCCGGTGAGCGCCACCCGCGCCGGCTGCTGGCTGGTGCGTCCTGACGGTGTGCGCCTGCGGGTGCACGGGCTCGACAGCGACCCTGGCCTCGCCCCCGTCGTGCTCGGTCACGGTGCGGGCTCGCGACCCGCCTTCGTCCACGCCTGCTTCGCCGGAGCGCTGGCGGACTGCGGGCTGCGGGCGGTGACCTACGACGCCAGGGGGCACGGCCAGAGCACGCCGGTCACCGCGCCCGAGCTGCTCGGGCTCGACGCGCACGCCGGGGACCTGGGGGCGGTCGTCGCGCTCGCAGGGGCGCGACTCGCCGGCGGCATCAGCCTCGGCGCACACGCCGCCGCCTGGTGGGCCGCGGGTGCCGGTAACGGTCACCTCGACGGCCTGCTCCTCGCCGCCCCCGGCTGGCTCGGGCCACCCGGCGTCGTCGCCGCCGCCAACGCCGCGCAGGCCGACGAGCTCGAGCGGGTCGGGCTGCCCGCGGTGCTCGACCGGCTGGCCGGGGAGCCGCTCGGCTGGCTCGGCACCGAGCTGGCCGCCTGGTGGCCGGCGCACCGACCCGCGGCCTTCGCGGCCGTGCTGCGGGCGCTCGCCGCCGCGCCCGCACCTGGCGTGGCGGAGCTGGCGCGGCTCGTCGTACCGGTCGGGGTGGCCGGTCTGGCCGACGACCCGATGCACCCCTCGGGGGCGGCGCAGGCCTGGGCCGACGCCCTGCCTCGAGGGCGGTACGACGAGACCTCGCTGAGCGCGATGGCCACCGACCGGGGTGCCCTCGGCGCGGCCGCGGTGCGGGCATGGCTGGCCGCAGGCGGCTGACCCATCGGGCTGGGAGGCGGCACCGCGACTGCTCCTCGCGCCCCTGCGGCACCGAAGCGCACCACGGCGAGGCGGTGGCGCTGGTGTCCCGTCACCTCGCGCTGCTGCGGCACCGACGCGCACCACCGCGAGGGTGGCTCAGCCGCCGGAGATGGGCACCCCCGGCCCGGGGTCGGGCGGGGGCTGGGGCAGCTGTCGGGCGGCGGCCTCGGCGGCCTCGGCCTGCTCGGCTGCCTCCCGCGCGGCCGCGGCGGTGGCCTCGGCTGCCTCTCGCGGCAGGCGCAGGGCCAAGGGGTCCCGCGGGGCCATCGCGTCGTCACCGCGCACGACGACGACCTGGCGGAAGACCTCCATCAGCGCGGGAGGGAGCGTGCCGGCCGTGACCGCCGGGCCGGTGATGAGCGCGCGCAGGAACCACCGCGGCCCGTCGACGCCGAGGAAGCGGGCCGCGGCGTAGACACCGTCCTGCTGGGTGGGCACCCGCGCGTCGAGCTCGATGCCCTCGGCGCCTTCGACCTCGCGGGCGCTGCCGCCCGAGCCCCGCAGCTGCTCGGCGATCTCACCGCGGACCTCGTCCCAGATGCCCTCGCGGCGCGGGGCCGCGAAGGCCCCCACCTGCATCACGTCCTCGCCGCCGACCAGGGTCGCCGCCACCACGCGCTGCTGGTCGTCCATGTCCAAGCGCAGCTCGAGCCCGTCGGGCACCGGGACGTGCAGACCACCGAGGTCGATGCGGCCGATGCCGTCGTCCGGCACATCGACGACGTCCCAGGGGCCGGTCGTGGGACCTCGCTCGGCGCGGACCGGCTCGGGCCCCTGCGCCGCGTCCCGGGGGGCGTCGGCGTCGGGCCCGGACGCACCGGTCTCGGCGGGCTCCAGGCCCTCGATCCGCCCGAGCTCGTCCAGCCCCGAGGCCTCGAGGCCGGTGCCATCGCCACCCGGGTCCTGATCCCTGCTCCGACGACGCCCGAACACGGCTAGCTCCCCTCTCCTGCGACGACCGACCCTTGCACAGCCTCCCTGCCCGGGTCGCCATCCGGCGCACCCCGTCCGGCGGCACCGCCGACGGCCGGAGGCGAACCCCCGGAGCCCCCGGTCGAGCCGGAGCCCCCAGTCGAGCCGAAGCCCCCGGTCGAGCCGAAGCCCCCGGTGCCGCGCGCAGTGGCCGGCAGCGCCTCGACCGCGGTGAAGGCGGCGGTCGCCACCTGCTGCACGACGAGCTGGGCGATCCGGTCACCGCGCCGCACGGTCACCGGCTGACGGGGGTCCAGGTTGACGAGCAGCACCCTGAGCTCCCCGCGGTACCCCGCATCCACGGTGCCCGGGCTGTTGACCAGGGCCAGACCATGGCGCAGCGCTGCGCCGCTCCGAGGGTGCACCAGCACCACCCAGCCGGCGGGTACGGCCAGCGCCAGCCCGGTGCCGACGCTGGCGCGCTCCCCCGGCGCGAGCACGAGGTCCTCGGCGGCGCAGACATCGGCCCCCGCATCACCGGGGTGGGCGTACTCAGGCAGGGGGGCGCCCGGGTCCAGGCGGCGGACCAGCACGCGCGGTGACGGCGCCGTCACGGGCGCTGCGGCCAGCCGTCCGCCCGGAGCAACCGCTCGGCGATGCCGAGGGGCAGCATCCCGGTGCCGGCGATGCGCCCGTGGAAGCCCGCCAGGTCGCCACCGTCGGCCACCCACTCCTGCGCGAGCCGACCGATCTCGACCGCACCGATGAGGTAGCTAGCGGCCTGCGTCGGCCACGCGCAGTAACGGGTCACCTCCGCGCGCGCCGTCTCCGCCGACAGGCCGGTGCCCTCCACCAGGTGGGTGACCGCCTGCTCGACGGTCATCTCCCCGGTGTGCAGGGCGGTGTCGACCACGACCCGGGCCGCGCGGAACAGCCGCGCCTCGACCTGGCCGAAGGCGGCGCGGGGGTCGGCGAAGAAGCCCGCCTCCCTGGCCACCTGCTCGACGTACAGACCCCATCCCTCGATGAAGTAGGAGGAGGTGAAGGCGAAGCGGAGCAGACGGGGCTGCTGCTGGGCGAGCCACGACAGGTGCCAGTGGTGCCCCGGGTAGGCCTCGTGCACCGCGACCGTCGGGATGGAGTACCGCGCGTTGCTCGCCAACCGGCCGCGCACCTCCTCGGGCGACGACCCAGCCGGGGGGTACGGGACCATGAAGTGCCCGAGCCCGTTCCCGCCGACGGCGGGCGGCGGGAGGTAGAAGGCGACCGCGAGGAAACCGCGCATGAACTCCGGCGCCGGGTCCACCGCGCACCGCTCTCCGTCGGCGAAGGGCACCAGGCCGGTCTCGCGGGCCCACCCCCGCGCCCGTTCGGTCGCCGCGGCGTACTCCGCACGCATCGCCTCCGGGGTCGGCGGCGCGTCCTCGCTGAGCTCTGCCACCAGCGCCCGCCAGTCGGTGTCCCCGGCATCGCCGCCCGCTGCCAAGCGCACCGCGCCGGTGAGCTCCGCCATCTCCGTGGCCAGGTCGTCGTAGAGGGCCGCGCCGCGCTGGTGCAGACCCGCAGCACCGTAGGAGAGCCCCTCGAACCCCTGCAGCAACGCGGAGTAGGCCGGTTCGCCGATGGCCCAGTCACCGTGCGCCCGCTCGGCCAGCTCGCTCAGGTGCTCCGCCCACCCGTCGTAGGCCTGCGCCGCGACCGCGCCCGCCTCGGCGACCTCCGCGCGCAGGGGGCCGTCAGGGAGCTGGCCCGCGACCTCGTCCCGGAAGTACGCCGCCCCGCCCCTGGCCATGCCGACGGCCCGGCGCAGCAGCAGCGGGCTGGCCAGCTCGGGGTCGAGGTTGGCCCGGCCCTCGGCCAGCAGCTCGGGGGCGCCGAGCATGCGCGCGCAGATGTCGCTGGCGAGGTCCGCGTCGGGCTTGCGGTGCAGGAAGCGGTCGAAGACACCGCTCAGGACGGTGGCCGTGTAGAGGTCAGGATCACGCCGCCAGTGCTGGCGGTCGTGCAGGACGGCCCGGCGCCGCAGCTCGGCGAGGACGAGGTCGCGGTCGGCCTCGAGCTCGGCGTCGAGGCCGACGTCGGGCACCGCCGTCAGGGACGACAGCCAGGCGGCATCGGCCTGCGCCCGGCGGCTGAAGCTCCCGGCGGACAGGTCGGGCAGCTGGGAGTCGTACTCGGTCAGGCCGATGTCGCTGGCCGCGACCGGGTCGTCAGCGAGGTGCTCGGCGAGGAAGTCCTGCAGGAGGGTGGTCAGCTCGTGCGCGGCGCCCGGGGTCGTCACGGGCCGAACCTAGCGACCGGCGCCTCCCGGCCGACGCGAGCGCGCGCCGTGCACGAGGCTGGGCGGGTGAGCACCCCCGCCTACGACGAGCCGCTGCGCCCCCCGCGCTCGTGGGCCTTCTTCCCCTTCGCGCTCGGGCTCTTCGCGGTGGCCAACGTGGCGGGCATCGTGCGCTCGGCCACGGTCGTCGCGCTCGTGCTCCTGGTGGTGCTCGCGCTGGGCGCCGGCTTCGTCTTCATGATGGGTCGCGGCGGGGTGCGCCTGCAGGACCGCGTGCTCACCGCGCCGGGCCTCGCGCTGCCGCTCGCCGAGGTGGACCGGGTGGCGGTGATCCGCGAGCGCGCACCCTGGAAGAGCGCGCTGCGCCCCCGGGAGGGTCAGCCGGCTCCGCTGGTCGCGTCGCGCCCGTGGGTGCAGTCGGGCGTCGTCATCGACGGGGACCGCGGCCGGGTGCTGGTCGGCAGCCTGCACCCCGATCGGCTGGCGGCCGCGCTGTCGCACGCCCTCGCGGGCGGCTGAGCCGCCGGGTCAGCCCTCGCCCAGAGCGCTGGGCTTGTGCACCGCGTCCTTGCCCGACTTGTCGCTCTCGACGAGGTACTGCGGGTCCTCCGCGGAGGCCTTCACCGTGCGGCCGGCTTCCTCGGTCTCGCGGGTGATCGCCTTCTCCACGTGGCCGTGCACCGTCTGGCCGTGGCTCTTCCAGGTGACCGCGTCACCCTTGCTCAGGTCGTCGGACACGGCGCGAGGTGTTCCCTCGAGCGACCGGGTCACGCCTCAGCGCACCGGGCCGAGCCGCGGCCGCCGCAGTAGACCGGGCCGCGGCAGCCCGGCCAGCGAGCGGTCGGAGGACCACGGGGCGTACGGCGCGAGCGCGAGGGCCGCGAGCGCGAGCAGCGGGGTGTCGTAGTTGACCCGCCAGCCGGCGAAGTCGGCCCAGATCTGGTCGCGGTCCGCCCGCAGCGCCAGCCCGGCTGCGGCCAGCTCGTCCAGCACGGCCTCCACCTCGACCCTGGTCACCGAGATCGGGTCGTCGGGGGCCGGGTCCGGGTCGTACGGCACGTCGAAGTAGTCGGCGATGCGGCGCAGCGCCAGGTAGCCGGCGCGCAGGCACAGCTGGGCGTCAGGATCGTTCGGCAGGTCGAGCGCGCTCACCCGCAGGGCCGCCGCGTCGAGGGTGGCCCCGCTCGCGGTCACCCAGCTGTGGTCCGGCTGGGGCGAGCGGAAGAAGACGAGTGCGGCGAAGGAGGTGTGCGACTCCTCGATGTCGACGAACCAGTCCTCCATCCCCCGCCACAGCCCGTCCAGCTGGTCGAGGCCCTGGATGCGGGAGAAGCGGATGAGCAGCTCCCACCCGCACGGCGGCGAGCCGGCCCGCACCTGCAGCTTGCTCACCGTCGCCTCGCGCCGGCTGAAGGCGCTGTAGATCGCGGGGAGGAAGGAGATCAGCAGCGCCACGAGCAGCAGACCGAGGCTCGCCTCCACGAAGGTCAGGGCGGTCTGGCGAGCACCGTGGGGAGCGATGAAGCCCAGGGTGAGCAGAGAGGAGCCGCTCTCCCCCAAGGCGCGGTGCACGCTGCGCCCCTCGCCGGTGACCGCCCACATGGCGGCCGCCCCCCCGAGCCAGATCAGAAGGAGCCACACCTGCAGCAGCGCGAGCAGGGACAGCGGCCCGTAGGAGGCGAAGACCTCGTCCCGCCGCTCGTAGGTCGGCGAGCGGCCGAGGCGCAGTCGGAAGAGCGCGCGGAGCCCGAGGAAGACCGCCCGGGCGAGGCGGCTCGCCACCCCTCGCGGCAGCACCGTGGTGCGGGCGGCGGACAGCGTCGTCGTCAGCATCACGGCGAGGCCGGCGAGGCCCACCAGCACGCGTGCGACGATCACGAGCGGGCAGCGTAGGTCCGACGGCAGCGGAGCCGTCCCGGTCGCCCGACGACCGGCGGCTGCCGGCCGGTGCAGGCGAGGAGGCGGACGTGGCCATCGTGGCGAAGCTCGGCTGGAAGGTCGTGAGCGGCCTGGCGGGTGCGGCCGCGATGACGGTCACCCGCGACGCCCTGGACGCCGGCTGGCACCTGCTGCGCCGCGCGGACCCGCCGCTGGACCCGCAGCACCCCTCCGTGCGGCTGCGCGACGCCGTGGGGTGGACCGTGGCGACCGCTGCAGGGACCGCTGCCGCGCGGCTGGTGGCCCAGCGGGTGGCAGCGTCGGGCTGGGAGGCCGCGACGGGGACCCGACCACCGGTGTCGGCGGGCAAGGGCCGCAAGGGGAGAAAGCCCACGACCGCGGAGGTGGGCCCGCGGGACCTGCGGCCGGTCATCGACCAGCGCCCGACGGCGGCCCGCTCCTGATCATGCTGAAGCCTGCCGCCGACTGGCAGCCGGCGCCGCGAGCGATGGCCGACGCGCTCACGGAGCGGCTGCGGGCCGAGCCCGGCGCGCGGCTCAGGGACCGCACCGCGACGGTGCTCTTCGACGCCGGCGACGAGGGCGCCTGGACGGTGCAGCTGCACCGCGGCCGCCCGCTGCGCTGGGAGCGTGGGGCCGTCGGCACGCCGACGACCACCATCCGAGGTGATCTGGGCACGCTCACCGGGCTGGTCGACGGCAGCGTCAGCGGGGCGCACGCCTTCACCGCCGGCCACGTCGCGCTGCGCGGCGACATGGGGCTCGCCCTGGCGCTCGACGGTGCCTTCCTCAGCGGGAGCCGTGCCACGGGCTCACCGCGGGCGACCATCGTGGAGCCGAGGGTCGACGGCGCCCTGCTGCGCACCGCGACGCTGGTCAGCGGGCCACCGGACGCGCCGCACGTCGTGCTGCTGCACGGGCTCGGGGCGACCGCCTCGTCGTTGATGCCGCTCGTGCTCGACCTCGCCCGTGACCACCGCGTCTGGGCACCGGACCTGCCCGGGCACGGCGACACGGCAAAACCCTCCACCGTCTACGACGCGGCCTTCCTGGCTCGCTGGCTGTCGGCCTTCCTCGATGTCATCGACGCTCGCAACCCCGTGCTCGGCGGCAACTCCCTCGGTGGCCGGCTGACCCTCGAGGCGGCCATGCGGGAGCCGGGGCGCCACGCCGGCCTGCTGCTGCTGTGCCCCGCGGCGGCCTTCCGGCGCATCCGGCAGGCCGTACCGCTCGTACGCGTGCTGCGCCCTGGGCTGGCCCGCGCGCCGATCCCCGCCCCGCCGCACCGGTTGGTGATCGAGGGCATCCGGGCGATGTTCAGCAAGCCCGACCGGCTCCCCCAGACCTGGTACGACGCGGGCGCCGACGAGTTCACCCGGGTGTGGCACCAGGCGGGGGCACGGCATGCCTTCTTCTCGGCGCTGCGCTCGATCTACCTCGACCCCGCCTTCGGCGGCCGCGGCTTCTGGGACCGGCTGCCCTCGCTGACCGTGCCGGCCCTCTTCCTGTGGGGCGAGCGCGACCGGCTGGTGCCCGCCGGCTTCGCCCGCCACGTCAGGGAGGCGCTGCCGGCAGCGAGCAGCCAGGTCCTCGAGGACTGCGGCCACGTGCCGCAGCTCGAGCTGCCGCTGCTGACCAGCTCACTGGTGCGCGGCTTCCTCGCCGACGTCGTCTACTGAGCGTCGGCGGCCTCGCGCACAGACGTGTCGCACCCGAGGGGCAGGCTGCGCCACGTGACGAGCACCCTGGCCGCCGGCCCATCCCCGACCGCCGCGACCGACAGCACCCGCCGCTGGGTCGCGTTGGCGATCGTGCTGTCCGCGACCTTCATGCAGCTGCTCGACGTGAGCATCGTCAACGTGGCCACGCGCTCGATCCAGAGCACGCTGCACAGCTCCTACGCCGACGTCCAGCTGGTGCTCTCCGGCTACCAGCTGGGGTTCGCCAGCACGCTGATCACCGCCGCGCGCCTCGGTGACGTCTACGGCCGCAAGCGCCTGTTCCTCCTCGGCATGTTCCTGTTCACTGGGTCGTCGGCGCTGTGCGGCGTGGCCGTCAACCCTGGGATGCTCGTCGCCAGCCGGGTCGTGCAGGGGATCGCCAGCGGCCTGATGTTCCCGCAGGTGCTCTCGGTGATCCAGGTCCTCTTCCCGCCGGCGGAGCGCGGCAAGGCCTTCAGCGCCTTCGGGGCGACGCTCGGGCTGGGCACCATCCTCGGTCCGGTCACCGGCGGCTTGCTGATCCAGGCGGACCTGTTCACCGACCCGTGGCGGGCCATCTTCTTCGTCAACGTGCCGATCGGCGTGGTCGCCTTCACCAGCGCGCTGCGCCTGCTCCCGGAGTCGACGGCGCCGGACCGGCCGCGGCTCGACGTCACCGGAGCGGTGCTCTCCGCCGTCGGCCTGGCGTTGCTCGTCTACCCGCTCGCCGAGGGCCGCACCAGGGGTTGGCCGCTGTGGATCGACGTGATGATCGCGGTGGCGGTGCTGCTGCTGGCCGCCTTCGTCACCTACGAGCGGCGGCTGCTGCGCGGCGATGGCTCACCCGTGCTCGACACCCGCCTGTTCGCCGACCGATCCTTCCGGATGGGCTCTCTGCTCAACCTCATCTTCTTCGCCGGCGTCCCGGCCTTCTTCCTCACCTTCAGCCTCTACTTGCAGCAGGGCGACGGCTTCAGCGCGCTCGGTGCCGGGTTGTCGTCCTTCCCCTTCGCCGTCGCCTCGGCGATCGCCTCCGCCCGCTCCGACGTGGTCGCGAGGCGGCTGGGACGCAGCACGCTGGCCCTCGGTGCGGGGCTGCTCGCCGTCGGCATGGCCGGGCTCATCCTCACGGTGCACCTCGTGGGCGTCCGGCCGCACGCCTACCTCTTCATCCCCGCGATGCTCGTCTGCGGCGTGGTTCGGGCTCTTCGTGGCGCCGGTCATCACGATCATCCTGGCCGGCGTCCAGCGCGAACGGGCCGGCGCTGCCTCGGGGGCGCTGTCGACGACGCAGCAGGTCGGAGGCGCTCTGGGCGTGGCCCTCATCGGCGTCGTCTTCTTCGGGCTCGTCGGCAGCAACGCCGCCACGGCAGCGTCCAGGGCTATCGCCCCGACGCGCGCAGGCACCCCACCCGCCGCGGTCGCGACCTTCGAGCGCTGCTTCGTGGAGCGCAGCAAGGCCAAGGACCCGACGGTGACGCCACCCGGCTGCAATCTCCCCGCATCCGCCGGCAGCTCGGCGACCCTGGCCCGGGCCGGCGCGCAGGCCAGCGCGCGCACCTTCACCACCACGATCCAGGAGACGCTGCTCTTCGAGGTGGCCGTCTTCGGCCTCACCGCGCTGCTCGTCCTGCGGCTCCCCCAGATGGCGCTCAGCGGTGGGCGGGGCGCGGCCGAGGGCGGGACGGGAGACGGCGGGACGGACGACGGCGGGACGGGCGAGGGGACCCGCCGATCGCCGGCACACGCCTGACCCCGCGCTCGACGGACCGTGCTCCCCGTCGCCGGACCGTGGCCCCCGGTAACGCTCCAGCCTGACGCGGCGATGGAGGTCGGACCCGCCCGCGACACGCAGGAGCCCCCGTGCCCGCCACCATGGCCGCGCAAGAGCGCATGCTGGGGTCCGTGCGCCCGCTTCCGCCCGTCGGCCGGGGGTCGGAGCAGCCGGGGGCGGGGCAGCCGGGGTCGCCGCGGTCGCTACGTCCGGTCGACGCCGCCGAGCAGGAGAGCCAGCGCTGGTTGCCCGCAGCACGCGCCGGTGATGCGACGGCCATGGACGCCCTGCTGGCGAACCTGAGACCGGCTGTGCTCCGCTACTGCGCAGCCCGGCTCGGCGACCGGCACCGCGCCGAAGACGTGACCCAAGAGGTCCTCGTCGCGGTCGCCACCAGTCTCCCCCGGTACGAGGAGCGCGGGCTCCCCTTCGCCGCCTACGTCTTCCGCATCGCCCAGCGCCGGGTGGCCGACGCGCACCGGGGCGCGGCGCGCTCGTTGACCGTCATGACCGGCGAGCTGCCCGACGCGGCGAGCGACGTCGCTGGCCCGGAGGAGGAGGCCCTGGCGCGCGAGCGGGCCGCGCTCGCACACACGCTCCTGGACCGCCTGCCCGAGCAGCAGCGCGATGTCCTGCTCCTGCGCGTCATCGGAGGGCTGTCCGCCGCCGAGACGGCGCAGTCGCTGGGCCTGTCGACCGTCAACGTCCGCGTCGTGCAGCACCGGGCGCTGGCGCGCCTGCGCCGGCTGGCCACGGAGGAGGTGCTGCGCCCGTGACCAGCTCCTTCGGTGGTGGCGACGAGCCGCTCGACCTCACCGCCGTCGAGCGCAGCGACGCGTTGCTGGGCCGCCTAGGCCGCGGCGACGCGGCACCCGCAGAAGACCCAGCTGCCGTGCTGCTCGCCGCGCTGCGGGCCCGCGGTGCCCAGCTCGCCGGTGAGGGTGCGGACGGCGACCAGGTAGACGGAGGTCGTCGCCGCGGGGCGCCTCGACGCACCGCCCCGCCGTCCCGGCGCTGGGCCCGCCGCATCGCCGTCGCCGGAGTCGGCGTCGCCCTCGTGGTGCCGGCCGCGACCGCGGCCGCGGCCCTGGGCTCCGCGCCTGGTGATCCCCTCTACGGCGTGCGGACCGCGGTCTTCGGCCCCGTCGACGACTCGGCCCGGCGGGCGGCTGCGTCGCTGCTGGCGCAGGTGCAGGGCCAGGTGGCGGTCGCGCAGACGCTCACCCCGGCCACCCGCTCGCAGGTGGCCTCCGAGGTGGGCCGCGCCACCCAGCTGCTCCCGGCCGTCCGCGACCCCGGCCGTCGGGCGGCGCTCGTACGCTCCGTCAACGTCACCCGTCAGCGCCTGGGCATGCCGCTGGTCGCCGTGCCCGGGACCGTCCCCGCGGCCGGAGCGATCGTGCTGCCGACCGCCACCAGCGCTGGGCTGCCGACGGCCAGCGCACCGGCCACGCCGGGCGTCACCCCCACGGTCCCCTCGGCGCCCGAGCTCGCCGCCGCACCCGCGACCTCGACGACGAGCGGACCGGAGACCAACGGTCCCCCCACCCCGACCGGCACCCCTACGCCGACGGGTACGCCGGACCAGCTCGAGACGCCAACGGCAACGGGCGTCACCGACCCCGCCACCTCACTCCCGGCCTCCTCGTCCGCCTCGGCCTCCTCGGCCTCGACCAGCCGGAGCGCGCGCCCCACGCGACGCCCGAGGCCGCACCCCACGGCGAGCCGCACCTCGCCTCCCGCCCGGCGCAGCCCCACCCCGACCCCCGCGGCATCGTCGGTCTTCGTCGAGCCGGCCACCCCCCGCGCCACGACCGAGGAGTCGCCCACCCCCTGACCGAGCAGCCTCGGGGTCCGGTGGGTCTCAGGAGCTGTCCGCCGCGTCGCCTGCCGTCGGCTGGTGGTCGGCGTCCAGCTCGACCAGGCGCGCCAGCAGCCGGTGGGCGATGCCTTGCGGGGCAGCCACGACCAGGTCCCACCCCGCCGGCCGTCCGCGCAGACCGCTGACCGAGAGCCCGGCCTCGCTCGCCACCAGGCCACCGGCCGCGACGTCCCAGGGCGACAGCCCCTGCTCGACGTAGGCGTCGACCAGGCCGGCCGCGGCCATGCACAGGTCCAGCGCACCAGAGCCCTGCCGCCGGATGTCGCGCACCTCGGGCAGGAGCTGTCCCACCCATGCGCCCTGCCGCGCCCGGCGCTCGGCGACGTAGGCGAAGCCGGTCGCGAGCAACGTCTGACCGAGCGTCATGACCGCCGAGCCGGTCAGCACCTGCGCCGGGCGACCGGCGCGATGCCAGCGAGCTCCTCCACCCCTGGTCGCGGTGAAGGTCCAGCTCAGGACGGGAGCGTGCACCACGCCGGCCACCACCACACCGTCGACCTCGACCCCGACGCTGACCGCCCAGTGCGGCAGGCCGTACAGGTAGTTGACGGTCCCGTCGAGCGGGTCGACCACCCACCGCACCCCGCTCGTCCCCGCGTCGTCGGTCCCCTCCTCGCCGAGGATCCCGTCACCGGGACGGGCGGCGCGCAACCGGCCGACGACGAGGCGCTCGCTGGCGCGGTCCATCGCGGTGACCACGTCGGTGGGGCTGCTCTTGGTGTCCACGCCGAGGGTCGCGGGGCGCGTGAGCAGCAGCTCCCCGGCCTCCTGCGCCACCTCGAGGGCGAGCGAGAGCAGCCCTCCCGGGTCCCGCGCGCTCACGCCGCCGTCTGCACCGACACGAGCAGGTCCCAGGGGTCGTCGTACGGCGCGGCGACGCCGAGGTCGTCGAGCAGGCTGACCAGGCCAGGTGCGGGCACCTCCTCGAGCGCCAGGGCCGACTCTCGAGCCGCGCGCTCCCGGGTACCGGCGGGCGTGGCGGCAGCCCAGCCCGCCAGGGCAGCGGCGGCGCCGGCCGCCCCGTCGGCGTCCCAGTCCTGACCGAGCCAGCACAGGGCCACCTGCTCCAGCTCCGGGTACGGGCACCCCGCGCCCGCGGTCAGCCCGGCCGACAGCAGCGCACCCTGGCCGAGCTGCCAGGCCGGCGTCCGCTCGGGGTAGGCGGTGAGCACCCCGTAGGCGGCGGCACCGTCCCCGTTGGTGCGGCCGTCCGCCGCGCGCCCACCGGAGCCCGTCACCGCACCGCGAACGAGCACCACGACGGTGTCCGCGACCGGCTGTGGTTCGCCGGCGGGGTCGCTGAGCAGTGCGCCGACGGGCTCGGCGGCGGTCGTGCGTACCGCCCAGCGCGGGACCGCGGGCAGCTGCGCGGCCCAGGCCTCGACCCGTTCGCGGTGCACGGCCAGCGCGGTGAGCACCGCAGCGCGCGCCGTCTGCTCGTCCGGGAAGCTGCCGGCGTGCCGGGCGGCCATCAGACCGCGAGCGAGCGCAGCACGTAGGGCAGGATGCCGCCGCTGCGGTAGTAGGCCTGCTCCCCCGGCGTGTCGATGCGCACGGTCACCTCGAAAGCGCGGTCGTCGGCGCGCACGGTGAGCTCGCGTGGCACCGGACCGTCTCCGGCGACCCCCTCGATGGTGATGGTCTCGTGGCCGGTGAGGCCGAGTGACTCCACGGTGTCGCCGTCCGACAGCTGCAGCGGGAGGACGCCCATGCCGACGAGGTTGCTGCGGTGGATCCGCTCGAAGCTCTCGGCGATGACGGCGCGGACCCCGAGCAGCGCCGTGCCCTTGGCGGCCCAGTCCCGCGAGCTGCCCGAGCCGTACTCCTTGCCGGCCAGCACGATCAGGGGGGTCCCCTCCGCGCGGTAGGCCTCGGCGGCCTCGAAGATGGAGGTGCCGGTGCCCTCCGGCAGCTTGACCGTCACACCGCCCTCGGTGCCGGGAGCCAGCCGGTTGCGCAACCGGATGTTGGCGAAGGTGCCTCGGATCATCACCTCGTGGTTGCCGCGGCGGCTGCCGTAGGAGTTGAAGTCGCCAGGCGCGACCCCGCGCTCGGCGAGGTAGCGACCGGCCGGACTGTCCTTCTTTATGTTGCCGGCCGGCGAGATGTGGTCGGTGGTCACGCTGTCACCGAGCACGGCGAGCACCCTGGCCCCGTGGATGTCGGTGAGCGGCGCCGGCTCCGCCTGCATGCCGTCGAAGTACGGCGGCCGCCGGACGTAGGTGGAGCTGTCCGCCCAGGCGAAGGTGTCCCCCGTCGGCGCCTCGACGGCCTGCCAGCGCTCGTCACCGGCGAAGACGTCGGCGTAGCTCTCGGCGTACTGCGAGGCCTTCACCGCCGCCGCGATGACCGCCGCCACCTCGACCTCGGTGGGCCAGATGTCGGCGAGGTGCACCGGGGTGCCGTCGGTCGCCGTACCGACGGCGTCGCGGGTGAGGTCGATGTCCATGGTGCCCGCGATCGCGTAGGCGACGACCAGCGGCGGCGACATCAGGTAGTTGAGCTTGACGTCCGGGTTGATCCGGCCCTCGAAGTTGCGGTTGCCCGAGAGCACGCTCACCGCGGCCAGGTCGGCCCGCTGGATGGCCTCGCTCACCGGGGCCAGCAGCGGCCCGCTGTTGCCGATGCAGGTGGTGCAGCCGTAACCGACCAGGTCGAAGCCGAGCGCGGCGAGCGGCGCGGTGAGCCCGGCGGCGTCGTAGTAGTCGGTGACCACCTTGCTGCCGGGGGCCAGCGTGGTCTTGACCCAGGGCTTGCGGGTCAGGCCGAGCGCGGCCGCCTTCTGCGCCACGAGGCCGGCGGCGACCATCACACTCGGGTTGCTGGTGTTGGTGCAGCTCGTGATGGCGGCGATCACGACCGCGCCGTGGTCGAGGGTGATCCGGGTGCCGTCCTCGAGCACCGCCTCGGTGGGGTTGCTCGGCCGGCCGTCGACCGGTCCAATGTACGCCGCGACCGGCGCGTCGGCCGGGTCGCTGGCGGCGGTGGCGTCGACGCTCACCGGGTCGCTGCTCGGGAAGGTCTCCCCGAGCCCCTCGTCGAGCGCCGTGTCGCTGCGCCCGGTCACCTCGTCGACGTAGTCGCCGAGCACGGCGCGGAAACCGTTGCGGGCGCCCCCGAGCGAGACCCGGTCCTGCGGGCGCTTGGGCCCGGCGAGGCTCGGCTCGACCGTCGACAGGTCGAGCTCGAGGCGCTCGGAGTAATCCGGCTCGTGGGCCGGGTCGTGCCAGAGCCCCTGCGTCTTGGCGTAGGCCTCGACCAGGTCGACCAGCTCCGTCGGGCGGTTGGTCAGCCGCAGGTAGGCGAGCGTCTCGTCGTCGATCGGGAAGATCGCGCAGGTCGAGCCGTACTCCGGGCTCATGTTGCCGATGGTCGCCCGGTTGGCCAGCGGGACGTTGGCGACGCCCTCGCCGTAGAACTCGACGAGCTTGCCGACGACACCGTGCTTGCGCAGGATCTCGGTGATGGTGAGGACGAGGTCGGTGGCGGTCGTGCCCGCGGGCTGCTCGCCCACCAGCTTGAAGCCCACGACCCGCGGGATGAGCATGCTCACCGGCTGGCCGAGCATGGCCGCCTCGGCCTCGATGCCCCCGACGCCCCAGCCGAGGACCGACAGGCCGTTGATCATGGTCGTGTGGGAGTCGGTGCCCACCAAGGTGTCCGGGTAGGCGACGCCGTCGTGGACGTACACGACCCGGGCGAGGCGCTCGAGGTTGACCTGGTGGCAGATGCCGGTGTTGGGCGGCACGACGGCGAAGTCGGTGAAGGCGCCCTGCCCCCACTTCAGGAACTCGTACCGCTCGCGGTTGCGGTCGTACTCAAGCGCCGCGTTGAGGTCGAGGGCGTCGGGGCGGGCGAAGTAGTCGGCGATGACGGAGTGGTCGATGACCAGCTCGGCCGGCACCAGCGGGTTGATCCGCTCCGGGTCGCCCCCCAACGCGGCCATCGCCTCGCGCATCGCGGCCAGGTCCACGACGCAGGGGACGCCGGTGAAGTCCTGCATCAGCACCCGGGCGGGGGTGAACTGGATCTCCGTGTCCGGCTGGGCGTCGGGCTGCCACGCCGTCAGGGCGCGCACGTCGTCGGCGGTGACGTGCAGCCCGCCTTCCGCGCGCAGCAGGTTCTCCAGCAGCACCTTGAGGCTGAAGGGGAGCCGGGCGCTGCCCTCGACCGCGGAGAGCGCGTAGATCTCGTACGACGCGTCTCCGACCGTGAGGGTCGTCTTCGCGCCGAAGCTGTCGCCTGCCATGGGGTCCTCTTCTCCTGTGCGCTGAGCGTGGTCAGCGTCTCACGGTGCCTGGTCTCTCGACGTCGAGACATAGTATCTCGACGTCAAGAGACATGTCCAGCCGGGTACGCCACCCGCCGCACTACCGTCGATGCCGTGGCCCGCGCCCAAGACGAGGTGGCGCGGCTGCTGGCCGACTGGCGCCGCGAGCGCCCTGACGTCGATGTGTCTGCGCTGGAGGTCTTCTCCCGGGTCAGTCGGCTCGCGGTCTACGCCGACCGGGTGCGCGCCTCCGCCTTCCGCGAGGTCGGGCTCACCGCCTGGGGCTTCGACGTGCTCGCCGCGTTGCGCCGCTCGGGGCCGCCCTACCAGCTGAGCCCAGGGACGCTCGGCACCCAGCTGCTGGTCGCGAGCGGCACCGTCACCCACCGCGTGGACCGGCTCGCCACGGCCGGTCTGCTGACCCGCGAGCCCGACACCGAGGATCGGCGCGGGGTGCTCGTCACGCTCACCGCGCAGGGTCGATCGGTGGTGGACCGCGCCCTCGGGCTGCTGGCCGACGCCGAGACCGTGCTGCTGACCCCGCTCAGCGACACGGAGCGGGCGCGCCTCGCCGCGACCTTGCAACGCCTGCTCCTCGCCGAGGAGACCGGGCGCTAGCGTCGCCGTCATGACGAAGTGGCGGATGTCCCTGGTCGGGCGCTCGGTGCTCATCACCGGCGCGGCGCGCGGCATCGGCGCGGCCCTGGCGCAGGAGTGCGCCCGGCGCGGTGCGCGGGTCTCCCTCGTCGGGCTCGAGCCGGCGCTGCTGCGGGCCGGCGCGGAGGCCCTCGGGCCGCAGCACACCTGGGCGGAGGCCGATGTCACCGACCTGAGCAGCCTCGCCGCAGCCGTCACCCACACCGTGGCCGAGCTCGGCGGCATCGACGTGGTCGTCGCCAACGCCGGCATCGCGAGCTACGGCACCGTGCTCACCGCCGACCCGGTCGCCTGGCAGCGCACCGTCGACATCAACCTCACCGGCGTCTACAAGACGCTGCACGCCACGCTGCCGCACGTCATCGAGCGTAAGGGCCACGTGCTGGTCGTGTCCTCGATGGCGGCGCTGTCGCCAGTGGCGGGGATGTCCGCCTACTGCGCCAGCAAGTCCGGCGCCGAGGCGCTCGCGCAGACGCTCCGCCAGGAGGTGGCGCACCTGGGCGTCAGCGCGGGGAGCGCTCACCCCTCGTGGATCGACACCGACATGGTCCGGGACGCCGAGGCCGACCTCCCGTCCTTCCGCACCGTGCGCACCAAGCTGCCCTGGCCGGCCAACAGCACCACCTCGGTGGTGGAGTGCGCCACCCGGATGGCCGACGGCATCGAGCGCAGGGCGGCCAGGGTCTGGGTGCCGTGGGGGGTCGCCGTCGCGCACTGGACCCGCGCCATCACCACCTCGCGGTTGGTCGAGCGCCGCATCCGCCCGATGTTCGCCGAGATGGTGCCGCAGCTGGAGTCCGACGTGAGGGCGCTCGGTCGCTCGACGAGCGCGCGAGCGAGCTGAGCGGTGCGGTGCGGCGGCGTGCTGGCCGGGTTCGCCGGTGCGCTCCTGCTCGCCGCCTGCGGCGGCTCCTCCCCCGCCGGGACGAAGGCGGGGAGCGCCCCGACGGCCGCCGCGGTGCTCGCCGCCGCCCTCGGCCGGGCCCACGGAGCGAAGACGGCGCACCTGTCCTTCCAGCTGCGTGTCACCTCCGGCGCCACCACGCTCACCGGGACCTCGGGCGGCGACGTCGACCTGACCGGCGGCAACGCCGACCTGCGCTTCTCGCTGTCGCGCAGCCAGGGTGGGGGGCGCTTGATCGCGGTCGGTACGACGACCTACCTCATGGCCACCGGGCCTATCGGGAGCTCGCTGCGGCGGGCGGTCCCGACGCCGTGGGCGTCCCTGCCGAGCGGCAACCTCATCGGCGGCCCCTTCACCTTCGGCTCGGACGTGATCGTCCAGCTGGGGCAGCTCAGCGAGCTCACCGGCGTGACGACCAAGGCACCGACGGCGGTCGACGGGGTCATGGCGCGTCATTACACCGGCTCGATCGACCTGGCGGCAGCCTTGGCGCGCCGCTCACCGCCGCTCGCCGCGATGACCGCGGCCGCCAAGGTGGTGCTGTCGCCCAGGGCCCAGGCGGACGTCTACGTCGGGCCGGACGGCGTCCCGCGCCGCATCGTCACCAGCGCTGTCGACCTGGTGGCCGGGCACTCGGTCACGCTGCGTACGACCTACGACCTCACGGCGCTCGGGACGAGCGTCGCCATCACCGCACCACCCGCCACCCAGGTGACCTCCGACCCCACCTTCGGCCGCGCCTTCGGCACCGGCTGAGCCGCTCCGGAGACCCGGGCGGGCGGTGCCGGCGCTGCTCCTGGTGGCTAACGTCCGGCCCATGAGCCGCACTGCGCAGCGCCGCCGGGTCCACCGCCGCCTGCTGCCGGTCGCCGCGGCGCTCGCCCTCGTCGGCCCGCTCGTGGGCGTCGCCGCCGGCGCGCCGACGGCACCGCGGGGGTCGCTCATCAGCCAGGACCGGCCGGCGACCGCGTCCTCCACGCAGGGTCGGAGCACGCCACCGGGAGCCGTCGACGACGCGGACCTGACGAGTCGGTGGTCCAGCCTCGCGAGCGACCCGCAGTGGGTGCAGATCGACCTCGGCGGCCCCGCCGCCATCAGCCGCGTACGGGTCAGCTGGGAGCGCGCCTACGCCTCGAGATACGCGCTGCAGACCTCGACCGACCAGGTCCACTGGCGCACGGCGTGGTCAACCCGGACCGGCACCGGCGGCGTCACGGACGTCCGCGTGACCGCCGCCGGGCGGTACCTGCGCCTGCTCGGGACCCGGCGGGCGACCCGGTACGGCTACTCCGTCGACGAGCTGCAGGTCTACGGCACCGTGACCCGGCCGGCCGGCCGCTCGGTGCCGGCGCAGCCGCCGGTCACCGGTGTCCGACCCTCGAGCGGGCACCCGACGCCGACCGGCTTCCACGAGTTCCAGGCCCGCTGCCGGGCGACGCACGACCGGATGGACGACCCGATCGCCTTCCCCGGCCAGGCGGGCGCCTCCCACCAGCACACCTTCCTCGGCAACACGACGACCGACGCCCGGTCCACCCTCGCCTCGCTGCAGGCCGGCAGTACGGCGTGCCTGGCCCCCGGCGACCGCTCCGCCTACTGGGCGCCGACCCTCTACGACGGCTCCCGGGCGGTCGACCCGGTCGGCCCGCAGGTCATCTACTACAAGTCCGGAGTGCGCGACTACCCCAACGTGCGGCCCTTCCCGCTGGGGCTCCGCTTCGTCGTCGGCAACCCCAAGACGACATCCGAGCAGCTCTTGGCCGCCTCGGTCGAGGGCTGGGAGTGCGGCACCAGCTACGGCAACGCCGACTTCCCGAAGAGCTGCCCGGCGGGCACCGAGCTCAACATCCGCTACCAGGCGCCGAGCTGCTGGGACGGGCGGCACCTCGACGTGCCTGACCACCAGTCGCACATGGCGTACCCGGTCGACGGGCGCTGCACGGCCGCCCACCCGGTCGCCCTGCCCATGATCGAGGTCAAGCTCGCCTACCCCGTCAGTGGCGACCTGCGCCGGCTGCACCTGTCCAGCGGACGCGGCTACTCCTTCCACTACGACTTCTTCGACGCGTGGGACCCCGCCACGCTCGCGGCTCTGGTGACGCACTGCATCGATGGCGGCCTCCAGTGCGACGCCCGCGGGTACGACCAGACCCAGCCGGCGAAGGGCGCTGCGCTGGGCGCCGACTACCGCCTGCCCTGAGGGCGCCGGTGCCGGCGCCGACGCAGGGCCAGCGCCGCGGCGGTGGCCAGTACCGCGACGGCGGCCGATGACGGCGATCCGCCGGTCGCCGCGAGCGAGCGGGTGGGCGCCGTCGCCACGGGACGCGGTCGGTACCTGGGCGGGTGGCTCGTGCGCCGGGCCGAGGCCGGCGCACGCACCGGCGCGGCGGGCCCCGCCGCCGGTTGGGCGGCAGCCGGGGGTGCGACCGCGGCGAGCGGCGTGCTCCCGCACCGGGTGAACCAGGCGAGCGTCGTCAACGGCGCGTCAACCGTCACGCTCTGCCCGCCGGAGTACTGCCGCCCCGTCGGCTGGTAGGTCCAGCAGCCCGCCGGCAGGTACGCCGTCCGCGTGGTCGCGCCCTGCTCGACGACCGGCGCGGCCAGGACATCGGGGCCGAGCAACCACTCCTGCTGCTGTGCAGCTGCTCTCGGGTCATCGGGGTAGGCGAGCCACAGCGGGGTGACCACGGGCAGACCGGTCTGCACCGAGCTCGCCCACCGGCTCTGCACCAGCGGGGCGACCCGCTCGCGCAGCTCCGACAGCGAGCGGTAGGCGGCCAGCGTCTCGGCGTCGTAGGACCACCGCGTGTGGGTGCCGCTCCCGGCGGAGCCGTGCAGCCGGAAGAAGGGCGAGAGCACCGACCACTCCGCCCAGCGCAGCAGCAGCTCCTTGGTGGTCGCGCCGGTGGTGGCGTCCTCGTACCCGCCGATGTCGGTGGTGTAGCCCCAGTCGCCCCCGACCTGCCGGTTGAGCATGTCGGGGGTCTGCGACTGCAGGCCGGATGCACTCGAGAAGTCGGTGGTCTCGTCACCGGGGAAGCTGGCAGACTCCTGCGCGGCGCTGCCCTGCCACCCGGCGCGGTCGTACCAGAAGATCTGCCGCCCTGGGTGGGTGGCCTCGTAGCGGGTCACGGTGTCGTGGACGATCTGCTGGTACTCCACCGGGAAGCGGTTGTGCTCCGTCGCCCCCGTGGCGCCGTCGGCGAAGTGCATGTCAGGCTGGACCTGCTCGCCGAAGTCGGTCATGAAGCCGTCGGCACCGGAGTCCATCGCCGTCACCAGCCGGCCGGCGAACCACGCCCTCGCCGAGGGATTCGTCACGTCGAGGACGCCGGCAACCCCGCCGAAGCTGGTGCCGAAGAGGTAGGGCGCGCCCCCCGCCGTCGTGGCGAGGTAACCGCCGGCCAGCGCCTCGGCGAGGTCACCGCTGGGCTCGGTGTTGCCACTGTCCACACCGACGTAGGCGCGGAAGTACTCCAGCGCGTGCACGTGCAGCGCGTGCAGCCTGGCGATGTCGGCGGCGAGGTCGGTGGCGGACAGGTCGGCCCACCCCTCGATCCGGTACCCGCTCAGCGGGACGTCCCCCGCGGCGATGTGGTCGAGGTCGTCCGCGACCTTGGCCTGGTAGCCGGCCGGCGTGTCAGCGACGTAGACGAGGCGGTCGAGCTGCGGCTGCAGCGCCCACGCGGGGGGGGACCCGCTGGCGCCCGGTGCGCTCGGTGAGCGCCGGGATCGACGCGGCGGGGTCGCCCGGCAGCACCAGCGCGTCCAGGTGGTCGGCACCCGCGGTGACCTGCCAGACGTCAGGGGTGGAGGGGGGCGCGAGCTGCCAGTGCGAGATCTCGTCCTGGTCGAGAAGGAAGCCGTAGTGCTGCGACACGAACGCGGACTGCACGTAGTAAGCCGCCGCCGAGCCGCTGGGGAAGAGGTAGGCGTCACCACTGCCCGAGCTCGTCCCTGCCGCCGGCTGCGCCGGCCCGGCGCCGAAGTCCTCCTCGCTGAGCCACTCATCGAGGATCGTGCCGCGGAGGTCCGTCGACTCGTGCCGGCCACCGAAGCCGTGGAAGGCCTCCCCTTCTGGCGCAGTGAAGCTGTCGCCCAGCAGGGTGCCCTTGGCCCCCTCGGCGCCCGCGGAGAGGTCGGGCGCGCCCTGGACCTGCGCGTCGACCCGGAAGCCGGTGCCATCCGGCCGGACGTCGAGGGCGATGGTGCGACCGGCGGGGTCGGTGGTCCCCACCGTCATCGCCAGGCCGCCGGCGCCGTCGGCCCGGCTCGCCGTCACCGCGGTCGCGGCGTACTGCACCCCGGTGGAGGCGCCGGCGATGAGGTTGCCGGCGAAGGGGGTGCCGGGGTAGGCGGGTTGCGCCGTCTGGCCGACGGTGATGACCAGCGGTGCCACCAGCGCGTTCGAGAGCCGGACAGTGCTCCCGAGCGGCGGGGGGTCCTCGTCGGCGTACGGGGGGTGGGGCTGGTGGCGCCCCCCGGCACCTCGCTCACCACGGTGCGCCCGGCGGTGTCGAGCACGGCCAGGTGGTAGGGCGACGTGCCCACCACGACGCTGCCGCCCACACCGGTGACGGTGAGCGTCGCCGGCACGGTGGCACGGGGGGCGGCCAGCGCGGGTGCGCTCAACGCCGGGAGCCCGACGGGGAGCAGCAGGGTGGCCAACGCCGCGAGGGTTCGGGCGCGACGCCACGTGGTGCGGGTCACAGCACAGTGTCGCCCGGGGCCGCTGACGGCGCGGGACAGAGGTGGACGCCGGCATCGGCGTGTACATCAGGAGATCTTGAGGCCCGTGATCGCGCGGCTCACGATGAGCCGCTGGATCTCGCTGGTGCCCTCGAAGATGGTGTAGATCTTGGCGTCTCGGGACCAGCGCTCCACGGGGTAGTCCCGCGTGTAGCCGTTGCCGCCGAGCACCTGGATCGCCTGTTGGGTGACCCACACCGCGGTCTCGCCCGCGAAGACCTTGCTCATCGAGCCCTCGCCTGCGGTGAAGGGCACCTGGTTGCGGGCCATCCACGCGGCGCGCCAGGTGAGGAGGCGGGCGGCGTCGATGCGCGTCTTCATGTCGGCGAGCTGGAAAGCGATGCCCTGGTTCATCGCGATGGGCCGGCCGAACTGCGAGCGCGTCTTCGCGTACTCGACGGAGTACTCGTACGCGGCACGCGCGATGCCGACCGCCTGAGCGGCGACGGCCGGGCGGGAGGACTCGAAGGTGGCCATGGCGGCCTGGCCGCCGGCGCGCTTGCCCTCGCGCACCCGGGCGAAGCGCTCGTCGAGCTTGTCCTTGCCGCCGAGCAGGGCGCTGCCCGGCAGTCGCAGGTCCTCGAGCACGACCTCGGCGGTGTGCGACGCGCGGATCCCGTGCTTGGCGAACTTCTGCCCCTGGCGCAGCCCGTTGCCCTTGAAGTCAGGGCCGACGACGAAGCTCGCCTGACCTCGGGCACCGAGCTCGGGGTCGACGCTCGCGACGATGACGTGCACGTCGGCGATGCCACCGTTGGTGGCCCAGGTCTTCACCCCGTCGAGCACCCACTCGTCCTTGGCCTCGTCGTAGACCGCACGCGTGCGGAGGCTGGAGACGTCGGAGCCGGCGTCGGGCTCGCTGACGCACAGCGAGCCGAGCTTGACCTCGGTCTCGGTGCCGAACATCTGCGGGATCCACTCGCCGACCTGCTCACCCGTCGCGTTGGCCAGCAGCGCCGCCGAGGCCAGCGTGGTGCCGACGATGGACAGCCCGATGCCGGCGTCACCCCAGAAGAGCTCCTCCATCACCAGCGGGATGGCGATGCCGGTCGGGTCGAACCACTGCATGCCGAAGAACTCGGCCGAGTAGATGCCCGCCTTCGCCGCCTCCTGGAGGATCGGCCACGGCGTCTGCTCCTTCTCGTCCCACTCGGCCGCCGCGGGGCGGATGACGTCGGAAGCGAACTCGTGCAGCCACTTCACCATCGTCGTCTGGTCTTCGGTCAGGTCTGCGGAGAACCCCGTCACGCCCAACTCCCTCGCTCGTCCGGACAGTTGTTACCCACGGTAACAGCAACGGCCGTACCTCGGGTAACGTCGGGTGCGTGGACGAGGTCCGGACCCGCGGCGAGGCGCGGCGGGAGCAGCTGCTCGACGCGGCCGACCGAGCGGTCCGGCGCAGCGGCGCCACCGTGTCGATGGCCGAGATCGCCGCCGAGGCCGGCGTCACCAAGCCGATCCTCTACCGCTCCTTCGCCGACAAGGCCGGTCTCTACCGAGCCCTCGCGGAGCGTTACACCGGCACGCTGCTGGCATCGCTGCAGCGAGCGCTCGCCACCCCCGGCACGCTGCGCGACCGCACCTCGGCGACAGTGTCGGCCTACCTGTCGCTCGTGCGCTCGGAGCCGCAGGCCTACCGCTTCGTGATGGCCGGGACCGGCGCTGCGGAGGCCGGCGTGCGCACCCGCGTGGCCGACTTCCAGCGCGAGGTCGCCGACCGGCTCGCGGCCGGGCTGCGCGTGGAGCTGCAGCGCGCAGGGCGCCCGGTGCGCGAGCCGCTGCCCGCGGTGTGGGCGCACGCCATCGTCGGCATGGTGCAGGCCACCGGGGACTGGTGGCTCGACGACCCCGACGCCATCGCCGAGGCGCGGCTCAGCCGGCTGCTGGTCGAGCTGCTCGACGGCGGGCTGCTGCGCGAGGCAGCGCCAGCAGCGCGGTCACCAGCGCCGCCACGCCGAAGGACAGCAACGACGCGCTGAGCCACCCAGGCACGCTCAGGTGGAGTGCGGAGTCGACGCGCTGCCACGCCGGCGCCCACCCGGAGAGGTAACCCGGGTTGACCAGCTCGTAGGCGGTGAAGCCGAGCCCCCACGGCAGCAGCGAGGACCACCGCGCCGGCGAGCCGATGGAGAGATCGTAAGCCCCTCTGCGGCAGGCGAAGTCCACCAGCAGCACGGCGGTCAGCGGGACGAAGACCGCACCCAGCAGCACGAGGAAGTTCTCGTACCCGCGGATGCCCACGACGAGGGCGAGCGCGGTGGCGATCGCCCCCAGGACGAGGGCGAGCACGCGGCGGTCCCAGTGCGGGCGGAGGTTCTGCAGCGACACGGCAGTCGAGTAGACGTTGACGAAGGACTGGTCGAGCTCGCGCACGGCCAGCAGGGCGAAGGCCAGCGTCCCGAGCGGTACGGCGACGAAGGCGCCGTAGACGTCCGCGCCGGTGCCCAGGGTGAGCAGGGTGACCAGCCCGAGCGCGTAGCAGGCGACCTGGGCAAGGCCGTAACCGACGAAGGTGCCGATGAAGGTGGCCCGCGGCGACCGCACATGGCGCGTGTAGTCAGCGGCCAGCGGCACGAAGGAGACCGACAGCGCGACGAGCGTGTCGACCGCGATCCAGAAGCCGCCCCAGCCGCCGCCCGTCTCGTGCAGCGGGTGCCTCGTGAGCAGGACCACGACGAGGTAGCCGAGGTCGGCGACGACGAGCAGGGTGACGTAGCGGCGTAGGAGGCGGACAGAGCCGAGCGGGCGCAGCGCGAGCGCCGTGGTCAGCGCCCCGGCGACCACAACGAGCACCCAGCGCGGTGTCCCTGGCAGCACGGTGTGCGCGGCCCCGGCGATGGTGACGAGCTCGAAGGTGCCCCAGCCCAGGCACTGGGCGACGTTGAGCACGGTCGGCAGCCCCGACAGCCGCGCTCCGAGCAGACCCCGCAGCAGCACCATGGCCGGCGCTCCGGTGCGGGTGCCGAGCACGGCGACGCCGGCCAGCGCGAGCGTGCCCAGCACCGTGCCGAGGACGGTCGCGGTGAGCGCTGCGGCCAGCGAGAGCGGTGGGGCCCCGTCGACGGGCGTGAGGACGTAGATCGCCCCGGTCACGCCGAGCAGGCTCACACCGAGGTTGCCCCACAGCCCCACCACGTCGAGCAGGCCGAGCGGGCGGGGCACCGGCCCCGTCAACGTGGGAGCGACCTCCTGCCTCGCAGGAGATGTGGTCGGTCGGTCGACGAGCAGCGTCACGGTGGTCTCCCTACGCCGGCATTACCCGGACAGGTTCGGCCGGTCGGCGCGGCGCCCGCAGGAGCGAGGTGCGCGCCCTCTCAGCCCGGCGTCGCCCGAGCTCCCGGAGGTGCGGGGGCAGCGTACGGCGCCGCCCCGTTGCATGCTCGGCGCCGTGGACCTGCTGACGACCGACCCCGCGCTGACCGAGGACCTGCCCGGCTTCCCGTGGCGCCCGCGGCGGGTCGACCTCCCGCGCGGCGGCGGGGACGACGCGACGCTGCAGATGGCCTACCTCGACGAGGGACCCACCGACGGGCCGGTGGTGCTCGCGCTGCACGGCGAGCCGAGCTGGGGTTACCTCTACCGCGGGCTGGTCGCACCGCTCGTCGCCGCGGGGCTGCGCGTGATCATCCCCGACCTGGTCGGCTTCGGGCGCAGCGACAAGCCAGCAGCCCGCACCGACCATACGTACGAAGCGCACGTGACGTGGTTACGCGCCTTCGTCGAAGCGACTGCCCTGCAAGACATCACGCTGCTGTGCCAGGACTGGGGCGGCCTGCTCGGGCTGCCCCTCGTGGCGGGCGACCCTGGCCGCTTCGCCGCCGTGGTGGCCGCCAACACCGGCCTCCCCGACGGCGGTCGGCGGATGCCGGAGCCGTGGTGGCGCTTCCACGACTTCGTGGCGCGCACCCCCGAGCTGCCGGTCGGTTTCCTCGTCGACGCCGGCGTGCGGCGCGCGCTCACCGACGCGGAGCGGGCGGCGTACGACGCCCCCTTCCCGACGGCCGCCCACCAGGCCGGTCCGCACGCCATGCCCGGTCTGATCCCCCAGGAGCCCGACGCCCCGTACGCCGCCGAGACGCGCGCCGCGTGGGAGGTGCTGGCGGGGTGGCACCGACCCTTCCTCACCGCCTTCAGCGACGGCGACCCGATCACCGCCGGTGGTGACCGGTGGCTGCAAGAGCGCATCCCGGGCGCCCACGGACGCCCTCACACCACCCTGCCGGGAGGCCATTTCTTGCAGGAGGACTGCCCCGACGCGCTGGCGGCGGTGGTCGTCGAGGCGACCCGGCTGGCCCGCGCCTGATTGCCGGGGGCTACCCGCTGGTAGGAAGGCGTCGCTAGGCCAGCCGGCACGCACAGGAGGAGGTCGTCGTGGACCTGACGTACACGCCCGAAGAAGAGGCCTTCCGCTCCGAGCTGCGGGGGTGGCTCGCCTCATCCGTACCGGCGGAGTGGCGGCGCCCCGGCTTCTGGCAGGCGATCAGCGACGACGAGTCCTTCGACAAGCGCCGCCAGTGGGAGCACGAGAAGGCGCTGGCCGGCTTCGCGGGCATCGCCTGGCCCACGGAGTTCGGCGGCCGCGGGGGCACGCCGGGCATGAAGGCGATCTACGACGAAGAGCTGGCGCTCGCCGAGGCCCCCGTCTCGGTGAACCCGGTCGGGCTGTCCTTCCTCGCGCCGACGGTGATGCTCCTCGGCAGCGAGGAGCAGAAGAAGGAGATCATCGGTCCGATGCTGCGGGCCGAGGTGATCTGGACGCAGGGGTTCAGCGAGCCCGGCGCTGGGAGCGACCTCGCCGCGCTGCGGACCGCCGCCGCCCGCGAGGGCGACGAGCTCATCGTCAACGGCCAGAAGGTCTGGACCACGTACGCGATGTGGGGCGACCGCATGTTCACCCTGGCCCGCACCCAGCCCTACGACGCCGGGCACAAGCACAGCGGCCTGTCGATGCTGCTCCTGGACATGCACCAGGAGGGCGTGGAGGCGCGCCCGATCAAGCAGATGAGCGGGGCGCGGGAGTTCGGTGAGGTCTTCCTCACCGACGCACGGTGCTCGGTCGACGACGTGCTCGGTGGCCTGGACAACGGCTGGGCCACAGCGATGCTGCTGCTGTCCTTCGAGCGCGGCTCCAGCGCGATCGGGCAGTACACCGCCTTCCGCCGGATGCTCGACCAGATCGTGCAGGTCGCCCGCCAGGTGGTGCGCGACGGTGCCCCCGCCGCGCAGGACCCGGTGCTGCGCCAGCGCCTCGCCGGCACCCTGGTCGACCTCGAGTGCCTCAAGTACCTCTCCTGGCACATCCTCACCCAGGCCGAGCAGGGCCGTGACCTCGGCTTCGAGGCGTCGATGACCAAGATGATGTGGTCGGAGACCTTCCAGGAGATGTGGGACGTCTTCGACGAGGTCCTCGGCCCCGACGCGATGGTCCGCTCCCCTGCGCCAGGGATGGACCTGTCCGCGTACCAGGAGCTGGCGCTGTGGTCCCGCTCGGTCACGATCTGGGGCGGATCGGCCCAGGTGCAGCGCAACGTCGTCGCCGAGCGCGTGCTCGGCCTGCCCCGCTAGAGCCGGCACCCGAGAGCAAGGAAAGGCCCCCCGTGTACTTCGCCCTCACCGACGAGCAGCGCGACCTCGGCACCACCGTGCGCGAGCTGCTCGCCGACCGCTTCCCGCTCAGCAAGGTCCGCGAGGTCTTCGACGACCCGGACGGCGATGGCTCCCCCGCGGAGCTGTGGCGCCAGGTCGGTGAGCAGGGCTGGCTGGCCGTGCTCGTGCCGGAGGAGCAGGACGGCCTCGGCCTCGGCGTGCTCGACGCCCAGGTCATCGCCCGCGCCCTCGGCGCCGGCGCCGCCCCTGGACCGTGGCGGGGCACCGTCCTCGTCACAGATGCACTGCGCCGCAGCAGCTCTCCGGCAGCGAAGGAGTGGCTGCCCCGCCTCGCGGCTGGCGAAGCCGTCGGTGCCGTCGCGCTGGAGACACCGGTCGGGCCCGGCGAGACGCTCACCGGCACGCTGTCGCGGGTGGAGTACGCGGCGCTCGCCGACGTGCTCGTCGTCGCCCTCACAGATGGGGGCCTCGCTCTCGTCGATCCCCGCGGCGCCGGGGTCACGGTCGCACCGCAGCAGGGGCTCGACCTCACCTCGCGGCTGAGCACGGTCGAGCTGGCCGGCGCGCCGGCGACCCGACTGGAGGGCGCGCAGGCCGACGACATCCGCCTGACCGCCACGGTGCTGGTCGCCGCCGACCTCGTCGGCATCGCCCGCGAGTCGCTGTCGCGCACGGTCGACTACGACCGCACCCGTGAGCAGTTCGGCCGCCCGGTCGGGTCCTTCCAGGCGCTCAAGCACGCGATGGCCGACCTGCACGTCGCCATCTCGGTGGCCGAGCACGCGGTGCTCTACGCCGCCTACGCGCTCGACGCGGGTCGCCCCGATGCTGCCCAGGCGGTCAGCGTCGCGAAAGCCAAGACGAGCGACGTGGCCAAGGCCGCGACGGCGGAGATGATCCAGTTCCACGGGGGCATCGGTTACACCTGGGAGCACGACGCGCACTTCTACTTCAAGCGCGCCCGGCGCCTCGCCGGCGCCTACGGCGACGCCGCCGCCCACCGAGAGCGCCTCGCGAAGATCCTGGTCGGCTGACTCCCCGCCGGCGCCGCCGCCCCCGCGCGACGGACACCGCGGTGCTGGCGGCGGCCTGCGTCGATGGCCTGGCCGGACAGCCCGGACGGACGGCCTACTGCAGGAAGCCCTCGACCACGCCGGCGTCGCGCTCCGTGACCGCATCGGGGTCCAGACCGGCGTCGCGGCGGGCCTCGCGCTGGCGCAGCAGGTCCCAGGTCTTGTCGAGGCTCACCTCGACCTCCTGCAGGCGGGTGTGCTCCGCGTCGGTCAGCCCGCTGCCGTCCCGTCGGGCCGAGAGCAGCCTGTGCTCTTCGTGCGCGAGCGCCTCGATGCGCTCGTGCAGCTCCTCGTCCGCCACCGGGGGTCCTCCTCGCCGTCGGCGCCGGAGGGGTCCGGCGCGTTCGTGGCTAGCCTCCCACCCCGTGCCTCTCTCCACGCTCGACGGAGCGGTCAGCCTGGTCACCGGCGGCGCCAGCGGCATCGGCGCCGCGGTCGCGCGACGGCTCGCCGCCGAGGGCGGCCGGGTCGTCGTCGCCGACCGCGACACCGACCTCGGGCAGCAGGTCGCCGACGACGTGGGCGGGACCTTCGTCGAGGTCGACGTCACCGACCCGCAGGCCCAGGCGCGGGCCGTGGCGCTGGCCGAGGAGCGCCACGGCGGGCTCGACCTCGCCTTCCTCAACGCCGGGGTGGAGGGCGGCCCTGATGTCACCGTCGCAGCCCTGCTCGAGGGTGCCGGACTCGCCAACTACCGACGGGTGATGGGCGTCAACATCGACGGCGTGGTCTTCGGTGTGGCCGCGGCCGCGCCCGCCCTGCGCCGCAGGGGCGGCGGCGCCATCGTCGCGACGGCGAGCCTCGCCGGGCTCGTCGGGCTGGCCAACGACCCCGTCTACACCGTCACGAAGCACGGCGTGGTTGGACTGGTGCGGGCGGTCGGGCCGGTCCTCGCCCCCGAGGGCATCATCACTACGGCGGTCTGCCCCAGCTTCGCCGACACCCCGCTCGTCGCCAGCGTCAAGGAGTCCGTGCAGGCCTTCGGTGTCGACCTGCTCACCCCCGACGAGGTGGCCGACGCCGTCCTCGCCGCGGCTACGAGCACGCAGGCGGGCGCCTGCTGGTGGGTGCAACCGGGGCGCCCGAGCGAGCCCTTCCGCTTCCAGACCGTGCCGGGCCCGCGCCCGCGCGGCTGAGGAGACTCCAGATGCCGCCCCGGACCCGTACCGCGCAGACCGTCGACCCTAAGCACGACGCCGTCGTCGACCCACCGCCGGTCGACCCCGGTGCCGCCCCGCCTGGGCCCGCCGGGCCCGCCAAGACCGGTGCCCAGCGCACCGCACGCCGCTCGGCATCGACCGCATCGCGCCTCGGGCTCGGCGTCGACGTGGGCGGTACGGGGGTGAAGGTGGCTCCCGTGGACCTCAACGCCGGCACCCTCGCGGAGCAGCGGCTGCGCATCCTGACGCCGCAGCCCGCGACGCCCGATGCGGTGGCCGGCGTGGTCGCCGAGGGCGTGCAGCACTTCGGCTGGACGGGCCCGTTGGGCGTCGCGCTGCCGGCGGTGGTCTTGCACGGCCGGACGATGACCGCGGCCAACATCGACGAGAGCTGGATCGGCACCGATGCAGCGCACCTGTTCAGCGGCCGGGTGCCCGGGGCCGTCGCGCCTGTCAACGACGCCGATGCGGCGGGGCTCGCGGAGGTGCGGTTCGGCGCGGCCAGGGATGTCAAGGGCGTCGTGCTCATGCTCACCCTCGGCACGGGCATCGGCAGCGGGCTCTTCCTCGACGGCGTGCTGGTGCCCAACACCGAGCTCGGGCACCTGCAGGTCAGGGGCAAGGACGCCGAGGACCGCGCGAGCGAGCTCGTACGGGAGCACAAGGGGCTCAGCTGGCACTCCTGGGCGAAGCGGCTCTCCGAGGTGCTGAAGGATCTGGAGCGGCTGCTGTGGCCTGACCTCATCGTGCTCGGGGGGGGCGTGAGCAAGGAGCCGGAGAAATTCTTGCCGCTGCTGGAGTGCCGGACCACCGTCGTCGGCGCCAAGCTCGCCAACGACGCCGGGATCGTGGGGGCCGCGGTGTGGGCCGATGAGAACCTCCCCCGGACGACCGAGGGCTGAGACGACGGGGCTGAGACGACCGAGGGCTGGTCTCCGGGCAGGCGCCCGGAGGCGCCGGCGCGGAGATCAGCCCTCGTCGGTCGGGGGATGGGTCAGCCTCGGGCGTCCTCGGCGAGGCGCTCGCTGCCGTCCTGGACCTCGATGCCACGGGCGGCGAGCAGCGGGGCTGCCTCTCGGCCGTGGTGGGCGCAGAAGAGCAGGTCGGTGCCCTCGGGGAAGACGGCCCGGACGTAGGCCTGGGCGCCACAGCGGTCGCAGCGGTCGGCGGCCGTCAGCGGCTCCGGCAGCTGGGCGCGGGTGGCCTCGGGGGCAGGTGCGTTCACGCGGGTGACCTCCACTCCACTCATCCCGCCGGCACCCAGCTGGGTGCCGGCTTGTCCTGCACGGTCTGTCGTCACAACGCATCCTCGGCTCCGCGTGTTTCCGCGGGGGCTGCCGCCTCGCTATCGCTGCACCGTCTGTGTACCCCCGTCCGCGGAGCCGTGCACGCCGGACACGCGCCGTCACCGGACCGACACACACGCCCACCCTGGCGGCGCAGGCGCCGTGGGCCGCCTGGCCCTGCTGTGCGGGCAGCGCGGCTCGACGCAGGCCCGCGGTTCAGCCCGCCGCGAACTCCACCCGCAGCGCGCTCCCGTGCTCGTCCAGGGCCGGCGCCGCGGCGACCTGACGGGGCCCGCGGCCGGAGAGCAGGGGTTGGCCGGGCAGCCGCAGCCCGTCCGCCTCGACGAGCATGCCGCGCGCCGCGACCTGCGGAGCCGACAGGGCTTCCCCGACCGAGGCGACCGTGCCGCACGGCAGGCCCGCCGCGCCCAGGCGCTCGACCCAGGAGTCGGTCGTGCCGGTCGCGAGCGCCGCCTCGAGGTCAGCGCGCAGCGGCCCGAGGTGGGCGTGCCGCCCGGCGTTGGTGGCGTACTCAGCTCGGGCGAGGAGTGCGGGCGCGTCGAGCGTGGCGCACAGCACGCCCCACAGCGCGTCGTTGGCCGCGCAGATGACGATGCGCCCGTCGGAGGTCGCGTAGGTGTCGAAGGGTGCGATCGCCTGGTGCGCATCCCCGATCAGCGGCGGCTCCGCGCCGGTGGCGAGCCACCGCAGCGCCGCCCCCTCGAGCAGGGAGACGGTGGCGTCGTGCATCGCGATGTCGAGGGTGGCGCCCTGGCCCGTCCTGGCGGCGCCGAGCAGGGCAGCGCTGATGCCGCCGAAGGCGTACAGGCCGGCCGACAGGTCGCTGATCGGGACGCCGGGCTTGACGCTCCCCTCGCCGGGGCGCCCCGTGATCGCGACCGTGCCGGCGAGCGCCTGCACCACCGCGTCGTAGGCCGGTCGCTGCGCCCACGGTCCGGTCTGGCCGAAGCCGCTGATGCTCGCGTAGACGAGGCGGCGGTTGGCCGCGCGCACCTCCTCGGCGCCGAGGCCCAGTCGGCCCATGACGCCCGGCCGGAAGCTCTCGACGAGGACATCCGCCCGGGCGGCGATGCGGCGCACGAGCGCCAGGCCGAAGGGGTCCTTGAGGTCGACCGCCAGCGACTCCTTGCCCCGGTTGACGCGGGCGAAGTAGTAGGAGCGCCCGTCCGGGGCGAAGGGGCCGTACGCGCGGCTGTCGTCCCCGGTCCCCGGTCGCTCGACCTTGATGACGCGCGCGCCGAGGTCGGCGAGGCACAGCGTCGCGAAGGGCCCGGCCAGCACCCGGGTGAGGTCGAGCACGAGGACGCCATCGAGCGGGCCGGGTGACGCGTTCATGGGGCACTACCGTGGCAGAGGTGACGATGCGGGCCGCGCCGGCCCGGCGGTTGGACCGGGTCCGCCGGGCCATGGCGCTGGTCACCGGCCTGCGGGCGCTGCGCCTGCTCTGGTCCTACGCGAGGGCGACGCTGGCGCACGCCTGGCGCCACCGCATCTTCGGGCTGTCGGCCGAGGCCGGCTTCTGGCAGCTGCTGAGCCTGCCGAGCTTCCTCTTCGGGCTGCTCGGCATCATCGGCTACCTCGGTGGGCCGCTCGGGCGCTCGACCCTCGACCGGATCGAGGCGGCCATCACGACGCAGGCCTCGCGCATCCTCACCCCGGCGACCGTCGACAGCACGATCAAGCCGGCGCTGGACGAGGTGCTGCACTCCGGCAAGGTCGCGGTGATCAGCGTCGGCTTCGCGATCAGCCTGTGGTCGGGGTCCAGCGCGGTCGCGACCTTCGTGAACCAGATCGCTCTCGCGTACGACCAACGCGATCTTCGCGGGGCGCTACGCAGCCGTCTCCTGGCCCTCGGGCTGTACGTCGTCGCGCTGCTCTTCGGGGTCGTCGCGCTCCCGCTCATCGTCGTCGGCCCGACCTACCTCGGTCGGCTCTCCGCCGTCGCCGACCACCCCAACGTCGCCGAGGCGGTGCACGACCTCTACTACCCGGGGGTCGGCCTGGTGGTGCTGGCGGGGCTGTCCGCGCTCTACTGGGTGAGCCCGCCTCAACGCCCCCGCTGGGTCACCACGCTGCCCGGTGCGCTGACGGCTGCGGTGCTCTGGATCGGCGGGGCGAGCGGGCTGCGCACCTACGTGTCCTACGTCTTCCACCGCACCTTGAGCTCCGCGCTGGCGGCGCCGATCGCGGTGCTGATCTTCTTCTACGTCACCGCCTTCGCGATCCTGCTCGGCGCCGAGCTGTCAGCGGAGGTGTCGCGCCGGCGCTCGGCCAGGGTGCCGGGCCTATCGTCGGAGCGTGGAGCAGACGAGCCGGTCGAGCCAGCCATCGAGCGCCCCGCCGCTGCCGCCTGAGGGCACGGCCGATGCTGCCGGCTCGGGCTCGGCAGCGGTAGAGCCGGCCGCGACGCACGACGCCCAGATCCCCGAGGCCCTGCGTGCGATGATGATGGACGGCTGGGCGCCGTCGACCGAGCCGCTGCCCACGGCCCTGCCTGTCGCCGCACACGCGGCCAAGCGCCGTACGGCTGTGTCCGCCGCCTTCCCGAGCGACACCCTCGTCGTACCGACCGGCGGCCTGGTGCCACGCGCCAACGACACCGACCACCCCTTCCGGGCCGGGAGTGACTACGCGTGGCTGGTCGGCGACCTCGAGCCGGACGGCGTGCTCGTGCTGACCCCGGCGTCCGACGCCGGTCAGACCGGCGGTGGGCACGAGGCCGTCGTCTACGTGCCCGCCCGCAGCGACCGCACGTCGACGGCCTTCTTCACCGACCGCCGTCACGGCGAGCTCTGGGTCGGCCCGCGCTGGGGCGTCGAGGAGGTCGGGTCGGCGTGCGCCGTCACGACAGCGCCCCGTAGCGACCTGGTCGGCGCGCTCGCGGGGCTGACCGGGCGGGTGCGCGTGCTGCGCGGTCGCGACGCCGAGGTCGACGCGGCGGTCGCGGTCACCGGCGACGGCACGATCGACGGTGAGCTCGCCACCGCGCTGTCCGAGCTGCGCCTGATCAAGGACGACCTCGAGGTGGCGATGCTGCAGCAGGCCGTCGACGCGACCGTGACGGGCTTCACCGAGGTGGCCCGCGAGCTCGGGGCAGCCCAGGCGCTGCCCACCGGCGAGCGCTGGCTCGAAGGCACCTTCTGGCGCCGGGCACGCACGGACGGCAACGACGTGGGGTACGGCTCCATCGTCGCCTGCGGGCACCACGCCACGACGCTGCACTGGGTCCGCGATGACGGGCCGGTGCGCGACGGCGAGCTGCTCCTGCTCGACATGGGAGTGGAGTCGCGGGCGCTCTACACCGCTGACGTCACCCGCACGCTGCCGGTCTCGGGCCGCTTCACGCCGGCGCAGCGCCGTGTCTACGACGCCGTGCACCGCGCGCAGCGGGCCGGGCTCGCCGCCGTGGCACCCGGGGTCGAGTACCTCGCGCCGCACCGCGCCGCCATGCGCGTCCTGGCGGCCGAGCTGATCGCCTGGGGGCTCCTCGACGAACCGCTGGAGGACGTCCTGAAGGACCAGCTGCACCAGCGCTGGACCCTGCACGGCACGTCGCACCACCTCGGCCTCGACGTGCACGACTGCGCCGCGGCGCGCAGCGAGCTCTACCGCCAGGGCACCCTGCGGGCGGGCATGGTCATCACGGTCGAGCCGGGCCTGTACTTCCAGCGCGACGACGAGCGGGTGCCGGCCGAGCTGCGCGGCATCGGGGTGCGGATCGAGGACGACGTGCTGGTGACCGAGGACGGCGCGCGGGTGCTGTCGGCGGCGCTGCCCACGGCGGCGGACGAGGTCGAGGCGTGGGTGCAGTCGCTCCGCTGCTGATCACGTTCGAGGACTACACCGGCGTGCTCGGCTGCGAGCTGGCGGGCGAGCTCGACACCGACCTCGCGGGCCGGTACGGCAGCGGCAACCAGCCGGTGCTCGTACCGCCGGGGTCCTTCTCCCCCGCCGCCCGCGGAGGCTTCTGGGTGGCCCGCACGGCGGGTGCCGCCCTCGGTTGCGTCGCGCTCGCGTCATGGACCGCGACCGTCGGCGAGCTCAAGCGGATGTACGTCCGCCCCGCCGCCCGCGGTCGCGGTCTCGCCCGCGCCCTCCTCGCGCACTGCGAGCAGCAGGCCCGTGCGTTGGGCTACGCCGAGCTGTGGCTGGAGACCGGCTGGGCGCAGCCCGAGGCGGTCGCGCTCTACGAGAGCGCCGGCTACCACCGCGTCCCCGGCTTCGGCCAGTTCGGTCATGAGGACGGGTGCTTCTGCTATGGCCGCCACCTGTGTGTCGAGAGGTGACACCTCGACGGCGCCGCGCCGGGGCGCCTGTCGAGATCGGCCGCAGAGCTTGTCGACATGTGACCTCTCGACCGCGACGCGCCGGGGCACCTGTCGAGCTCCGCCGTGGTTGACCCCGCCGTGACCGAGCTCCGCGACGTCGCCTGGGTGCACGGTGCACGCCGGGAGCCGGCGCTGCAGGTGCACCGCCACGACGACCACACGTACGTGCTGCGCCAGAGCATGTCCGCCCACTGGGAGGCGCCTTTCCTCTTCCTGCTGCTCGGCGATGAGCGGGCACTGCTGCTCGACACCGGTGCCACGGCTGACTCCGCGCTGCGCACGGTGCTCGACGACCTGGTCGGCGCGCTGCCGCTCCTCGTGGCCCACACGCACGCCCATGGCGACCACGTCGCTGGCGACGACGCCCTGCGCGACCGGCCGGCCACAGCGGTCATCAGCCCGGATCTCGCTGGGGTGGAGGCGCTCTGGGGTGCCCTGCCCACGCGCGTGGACCTCGGCGGCCGGGTGCTCGAGGTGCTCGCGACGCCCGGCCACCACGCCTCGTCGATCACGGTCTTCGACGAGCGCACCGGCTGGCTGCTCACCGGCGACCTCGTCTACCCCGGGCGCCTCTACGTCGACGACCCCCCGGCCTTCCGCGACAGCCTCGACCGGCTCGTCGGCTTCACCCGCTCCCGGCCGGTGACCGCGGTCGTCGGGTGCCACCTCGAGATGACGCGCACCCCCGGCCGCGACTGGCCCATCGGCGCGCAGTACCAGCCGGCGGAGCCGCCCCTGCCGATGACGGTCGAGCAGCTGGTCGCCGTCCGCGATGCCGCGCACGCCGCCGGCGACCGGCCGGGCGTCCACCGTGCCCCCGACTTCGCGCTCTGGCTCGGCCCGTGCACCTGGGCCCGCCGCCGCCACCGCGCCCGCCGCCTGCTCGGCCGCCTCCGCCCTCATCGCCGCTGACGCCGCCCGCCGCCCGCCGCCCGCCGCCCGCCGCCCGCCGCCCGGTGATCCACACAGTGAAGGCGTCAGCGCCGGGACACGCCGGTGAGTCGGACCCCGTACCCGCCCACTGTGTGGATCACCCGTGCAGTCTGCGGCGGCGGGAGGCGCCAGCTCTCTCGTACGGGGTGACGACGACCTGCCACGCGTCGGCGTAGACCACGCGCCCCGGATCGAGGCTGGACGACCGCTCCCAGTGGACGCCGTACCTGTCGAGCAGGTCGAGCACCGGTGGCAGCAGCCCGAGGACGTCATCGGCGTCAGCGCGGGACCACGCCTCGGCTCGAGGGTGGAGCGCCTGGTCGTAGGCATCCGACCCCGCCGCCGTCGGCTCCGGGTAGGCGGCATCGAGCACATCCCACCGGCCTCGCCGCAGCCGGGCATCTGCCGCGTCGAGCGCGCCCGCGAGGTGCAGCCCGTTGACCAACGCGAAGCCGCCTAGCCGCCGCCCGCGCTCGTCGGGCTCCGGTGCGCGGAAGCGGACGAGCACGGCGTCATCCGCGCGGTCGGTGATCCACACAGGGGGGGCCGCGGCGCCGGGACACGCCGGCGCGTCGCCCCCCGTACCCGCCCACTGTGTGGATCACGGCGGCCCGGCGGCTCACCTCAGCGCGGCGACCGCGCGGGCGAGTGCAGGCGCGAGGTCGCCGCGGTCACCGACCTCGATGCGGTCGAGCCCCCGCCAGCGGGCCAGCTCGGTCAGCTCGGCCGCCAGCGGACCCGCGACCGCCGACGCCGAGGCACCCGGCTCGAGGTAGGCGCCCGGCACGCGCAGCACGCCCTCCGCCCTGACCGCGCGCACGTCGACCCGGGCGACGAAGCGCTCACCCAGCAGGAAGGGCAGGACGTAGTAGCCGTAGACGCGCCGGGGCTCGGGGACGTAGATCTCGATCCGCAGGTGCGCGTCCCACAGCCGGGCGACGCGGGGCCGGAAGAAGACGCTGTTGTCGAAGGGGGAGACGAGCGCGGCAGCGGCGCAGCGGCGCGGAAAGGCGGTGCCCGGGACGACGTAGGCCTCCTCGACCCACCCGTCGACGTGCACCGGCTCCAGCCCACCGGCCGCCACCAGCGCGGTGAGCGGCGGCCGCGCGGCCGTCGACTGCTGCCGGAAGTAGTCGCCCAGGTCCGCCGCCGTCGCCACCCCGAGCGCGCGGACCGCGAGGAGCAGGAGGTCGCTGCGCGCCTGGCCCTCTGGGAGCGTCGGCGCAGCCAGCACCTCGGGCGGCAGCACCCGCTCGGGCAGGTCGTAGACCCGGGCGAAGGCCCGCCGCTCGCGTACGCAGAGCTCACCGGTCGCGAAGAGGTGCTCCAGCGCGCGCTTGCCGTCGGCCCACCCCCACCACGGGCCGCCCCGCTCCCCCGGCTCGGAGAGCTCCGCGGCCGTCAGCGCACCCCGGTCGCGGACCTCGGCCAGCACCGCGGAGACGTAGGACGGGCGCTCCGCCACGATCCGCCGCGGCCGCTCCCGAGCCAGCTCCTGGCGCCACCGCAGCAACGGCACGAGCTGCACCGGTACGAAAGCCGCTTCGTGCGCCCACGACTCGGTCAACCGCCGCGGCGAGGAGTAGGCCAGCCGGTCGAGCAGGGCGTCGTCGTGCGGCCCGAGCCGGCTGAAGAGCGCGAGCCGGTGCGCGCGGGCGACCGCGCTGACGCTGTCGATCTGGATGACGCCGAGCCGCTGGGCGACGGAGCGGACGTGGCGGCCGGTGACCACGTCGGGTCGCCGGCCGGCCAGCCCGGCCGCGGTCAGCGCCAGCCGCCGGGCCGCAGCCACGCTCAGACGGCGCACCGGCGGAGGGTAGGCGCGCGCTACGCGCGGGCCGCCACCCGCGCGACGATGCCGGAGACCAGCACGTCGATGCCGCGCCCGTCGTACTCGCCGGTGTCGCAGTGGGTGAGGTGCTCGGCCAGCCGCACGACGTGGGGGAACCGGCCCGGCTCCAGCGCGCCCAGCAGCGCCCGCTTGCGGCGCTGCGCGGCCGCTGTCTCCTCCGCACCTGGGTCGCCCGGCTGGGCCGTGACCATCGTGACCATGGAGGCCAGGAGCAGCTGCCCGGTCTCGGCGGCCTCCTGGGCACCCAGGCCGGCGACGCAGAGGAGGCCCAACGTGCGCTCCGCGACGACCAACCCCGCGTCCGAGGTCAGCACCGTCGTCATCGCGAGGCCGGCGGCGGCGGGGTGGCGGCGCAGGGCGACGAGCAGGGCCGTGAGCACGGCACGGAGCTCGACATCCCAGGGCTCGCCGTCCGACGGCGGGAGCGCCACCTCGGCGAAGAGCTGCTCCCCCATGCCGTCGAGGAGCTCGTCCTTGTCCTTGACGTGCCAGTACAGCGCCATCGGCGTCACACCGGCCTCGCCGGCGAGCCGCCGGATGGTGACCGCCGCCAGGCCCTCCCGGTCGGCGAGGGCCAGCGCACCGGCGATGACGGCCTCCCGGCTCAGCCGCTCGCGAGGTGGCGAGGCGGTCCCGGACACACGCCACTGTACCGCGTACAGGTGCCGTGCTAGCGTCCTGGACGTCGTACATGTACGCCGTACATGCGGTTGAGCAGCGAGGAGCCGCCATGCGGTCGAGGAGCCCCTGGACGGTGCTGGCGGTGCTGGCGCTGGCACAGTTCATGGACGTGCTGGACGTGACGATCGTCAACGTCGCGCTCCCCGGCATCCAGCGCGACCTGCACGTCGCGGGGAACGACCTGCAGTGGGTGATCAGCGCCTACACGCTGTTCTACGGCGGGTTCCTGCTGCTCGGCGGGCGGGCGGCGGACCTGCTCGGCCGTCGGCGCACCTTCCTGGTGGGCCTCGCCGTCTTCGGCGTCAGCTCCCTCGCCGCCGGGCTCGCGCCGACGCCGGGCGTGCTCATCGCGCTGCGGGCGAGCCAGGGCCTCGGCGGTGCGCTGATGTCCCCGGCGGCGCTGTCGCTGCTGAGCGTCACCTTCCCGGCCGGCCGCGACCGCAACGTCGCGCTCGGTGTCTGGGGCGGCCTCGCCGGGCTCGGGGGCACGCTCGGTGTCGTCTTCGGGGGCGCGCTCGTCGACGCGCTGAGCTGGCGCTGGGTCTTCCTCGTCAACGTCCCCGTCGTGGCCGGCCTGCTCGTCGTCACGCCGCTGCTGATCGCCTCCGCCCGGCCCGAGCGGGTCGGCCGACGCGCCTTCGACCTGCCCGGCGCCCTGCTGGGGACCGGCGGGCTGCTCACCCTCGTGCTCGGCGTGATCCGCGCCGAGCCGGCCGGCTGGGGCTCCGGGCAGGTCCTGGCGCTGCTCGCGACGGGTGTCGCGCTGCTGACCGCCTTCATCCGGGTGGAGGCGGCGTCACCCGACCCGCTGATCCCCCTGCGCGTGTTCCGCAGCCGCGGCCTCGGCCTCGGCAGCGGCACGCTCGCGCTCAACGGCGCCGGCTTCCTGGCGATGTTCTTCCTCACCGCAGTCTTCCTGCAGCAGGTGCGGGGGCTGTCGGCGCTGGCCACCGGGGTCGACTTCCTTCCCATGGGCGGCGCTGCCATCGCCGGCGCACTGGTCGCCTCGAACCTCGTGACGCGGGTCGGCACCCGCCCGGTCCAGCTGACCGGGACGGTGCTGTCCGCGGCCGGGCTGCTGCTGCTCAGCCGGGTCACCGCCGACGGCGGGTACGCGCGGCAGCTGCTGCCCGGTCTGCTGGTCTTCGGCGCCGGCATCGTCGCGGTCGGCGTGCCGACGCAGATCGCGGCGCTCGCCGACGTCCGGTCCGAGGACAGCGGCGCGTCCGCCGGCGTCATCAACGCCGCGTACCAGGTCGGCGGCGCACTGGGGCTGGCGGTGATCAGCACGCTGTCCACCGGCGCGGCCCACGCGGCGACCGCCAGCGGCGCCCGCCCGCAGGACGCCCTCGTGGCCGGCTACCACCGGGGGCTGCTGCTCGCCGCCGCCTTCGCGCTGGTCAACGTCGTGCTGGCCGGGTCGACGCCGCGGGTGCGGCCGACCCCGGAGATGGTCGCGGCGGCGGCCGTCGGCTGAGCCGGCTGGGGTCGCCCGCGGCTCAGCGGGGTCCTCAGCACGGTCCTCAGCAAGGTCGGACTCTCACCAGCCGAAGGCAGACCGCGCCGCGTACCTCCCGTCGACGAGGTCGAGGCGCAGGGGGAAGCCGAAGGCGTGGGAGAGCAGGGCCTGCGTCAGCACCTCCTCGCGGGGTCCCGCGGACAGGACCCGACCGGCGACCAGCAGCAGCGCGTGCGTCACCCCGCGGGGGATCTCCTCGACGTGGTGGGTGATGAGGACCAGCGCCGGCGAGGCCGGGTCGCGGCACATCCGGGTCAGCCGACCGAGCAGCGCCTCACGGCCGCCGAGGTCGAGCCCGGCCGACGGCTCGTCCAGCACCAGCAGCTCGGGGTCGGCCATCAGTGACCGTGCGAGCTGCACCCGCTTACGCTCGCCTTCGGAGAGCGAGCCGAAGCGCCTGTCCCGCAGCGCTCCTGCGCCAACAGAGCGGAGCAGCTGCTCGGCGCGGGCGACGTCGGTCTCGTCGTAGGGCTCGCGGCCACGGCGCAGCGCCGCCCAGGCACCGGCCAGCACCGTGTCGAGCACCGTCTCGCCGTAGGGCAGCAGGTCGGCGACCGCGGCGCTGCACAGCCCGACGGAGGGCGCGAGATCGTCGACGTCGGCGCCGCGGGCCCACGGGTCCTCCCCCAGCAGCCGCACGCTGCCGCGCACCGGCCGCAGGCCCAGCGAGGCCACCTGGGCCAGCGTCGTCTTGCCGGCCCCGTTGCCGCCGAGGACGACCCAGCGCTCGCCGGCGCGGACCGCCCAGGTGACGTCGTGCAGCACGACTGCGGCGCCGCGGCGGGCCGAGACACCGGTGAGCTCCAGCAGCGGCTCGCTCACCGGAGCGTGAGCACGACCTTGGCCCGCACCCGCCGCTCGTCGAGCTCGGCCAGCGCCGCACCGGCCTCGGCGAGCGGGCGGGCGGAGCCCTCGACGGCGCGGATCCGACCGTCGGCCAGCATCGGCAGCAGGGCATCCCACTGACCGCGCAGGTAGCCGGGCTTCCCCAGCACGAAGGCGCCCCAGCCCGCCCCGACGACGCTGACGTTCTTGAGCAGCAGCCGGTTCGCCGTCACGGTCGGGATGCCGCCGACGAAGCCGAGCACCACGAGACGCCCCTCCTCGGCGAGCGAGCGCACGCTGTCGAGGAAGCGCTCCCCGCCGACCGGGTCGCAGACGACGTCGACGCCACGTCCGCCGGTCAGCTCCTTGACCGCGGCGAGCCACCCGTCGAGGAGCACGGTCTCGTGCCCGCCAGCCTCCCGCGCGACCCGGGCCTTGTCCTCGTCGCTGACCACGGCGATCGTGCGCGCCCCCATCGCGCCGGCCAGCTGCAGCGTCGCCACGCCGAGGCCGCCGGCAGCGCCGTGCACCAGGACCGTCTCGCCCGGCTGCAACCGGGCCCGGACGCGGAGTGCGAAGTCCATCGTCAGGTAGTTCATCGGCAGCCCGGCGCCGGCCGCGAAGCTGATGCCGTCCGGCAGGGGCAGGCACATCCCGACGGGTACGGCGGCGACGTCGGCCCACCCACCGACCATCGACAGCCCCGCCACCCGGTCGCCAGCCGCGAAGCCGCTGCCCTCGGGCGCAGAGCGGACCACGCCCGCCAGCTCGCCACCCAGGGTGAAGGGCAGCTCGGGCTTGTACTGGTACAGCCCCTTGGACAGCAGCACGTCCGGGTACGCCACCCCGGCCACCTGCACATCCACGAGGACGACATCGCCGCTGCCGTCGGGCTCCGGCACCTCGGTCAGCTCGACCGCGGAGGGCCCGTCGAGCCTGGTCACCTGGATCGCACGCACGCGGTGAGGTTGCCACGCGGGAAGGATGTGCGCGTGCGACCCGCGGCCCCGCCTGCCGCGGCGCGGGTCCGCGAGCACCTGCTGGCCAGCGACATGACCGTCCAGGGGCTGACGGCCCGCCTCGGCAGCCAGGCCAGCGCCGCGCTGGGCCGCGGCGACCCGTACCCCGCCCGGCGGGCGCTCCGCGGCGAGCGCGACCCGCAGGCGCTGCTGGCGCGCACCTTCCTGCTGGGCGAGGCCGCGGCCGGCGGGCTGCCCGGGGAGTACCGCGAGGTCGGCCTGGTCGACGGCGCGCGGCCGCTGCTGGACCTCCGGCCGCTCGAGGGCGGTGCCTTCGCGGTGAGCGACCGCGAGCGCGGCCGCCTCGGCGCCCAGCACGTCCTGGGTGTGGGGGGCGCCAGCCTGCAGCTGCTGGCGGCGACACCGCGCGAGCCCGTCGGCCTCGCGGTCGACCTCGGCACCGGCTCGGGCGTGCAGGCACTCGCCCTCACGGCGCACGCGCAGCGGGTGATCGCGACCGACGTCTCCGCCCGCGCCCTCGACCTCGCGGCGCTGGCCTTCGCGCTCTCCGGCCGCACTGCCGAGCTGCGCCGCGGGGACCTGGTGGCACCGCTCGCGGGTGAGCGGGCCGACCTGCTCGTCGCCAACCCGCCCTTCGTCGCCGGGCCCGACCGGGAGGTGCTCGCCTGGCGCGACGGCGGTGCGGCCGGCGATGCCCTGGTGGAGCGTCTCGTGCGCGAGGTCCCCGCGGCGCTGGCCGAGGGCGGTGTTGCGGTGCTGCTCGGCAGCTGGCTGCACCGGCGGGGCGAGCCGTGGTGGGAGCGGGTCGGCGGCTGGCTCGACGGCTCCGGCTGTGACGCCTGGGTGACGCAGCGCGAGGTGCTCGACCCCGCTGAGCACGCCGCGCTCTGGCTCGGCGATGCGGGCAGCGGTGGCAGCGGTGACGAGCACGACGCGTGGCTCGACTGGGCGGCCGACGGCGCGATCGACGCCGTCGGGTACGGCGTCCTCGCCCTGCGCCGTCGCCGCGACAACGGCACCGGGCACCTGCGCACCGTCGAGGACGATCCCGCTCCCGTGCTCGGCCCGTCGGTGTCGGCGCGTCTGCAGGCCGCCGGGTGGCTGGCGACGGTCGACGACGCGACGCTGCTCGGCACCTCGCTCGTCGCCGCGCCAGGCCTGCGGCTCGAGTCGCGCGCGGCGCACGGCGGCGGGGGCTGGGAGGAGGCCGAGCGCTGGCTCGTGCTGGACGGCGGCGCGGTCGTGACGGATGAGGCGGTGGCGGCCGTGGTCGCCGGGTGTGACGGCACCCGGCCGCTCGGCCTGCTGCTGGCCGTGCTCGCCGCCGGCACCCGGCAGCCGGTGGGGGCGGTGAGCGACGCGGCGTCGCCCGTCGTCCGCGACCTCGTCGCCCGCGCCCTGCTGCTGCGTGACCCGACCCGCAGCGCGGCGTCCCCGCCGGTCGGCGGAACACCCGGTTACCCTGGATCGTTGCCCTGATGTCGTTGGCGCCGCCGGACCACGCGCTGCGATGCGAGGCGGCCGCCCCGCCTGCCTCTGTGATCCTGCCTCTGGGAAGGGGAGCCTGTGTCGAGCCCCACTCGCACCCGCACTGCACCGAAGACCACCGCTGAGCCCAAGACCGCCGTCGCCAAGCCGGCCGAAGAGGCGGCCGCCGCCGTCCTCGCGCGCCTCGTCGCGTCGAGCGGCACCGCCGGCTCCGTCACCACGACGGCCGTCCACCTCGAGGTGACGGCCGCCGGCCTCACCCCGGCCCGGGCCCGCAAGCTGCTCAAGGAGCTCGCCGAGGCTTCCGTGGCCGTCGTCGAGGCGCCGCCTGCTGTCCCCGCTGCGCAGCTCGACGCTGCGGTCGCCACCGCGCCGGGCGCCGGAACCCCTGGCGCCACGCCGATCACCGCGCCCGTCGGGTTGTCGCTGCCCGACGAGCCGGATGCCGACGAGGAGGAGGGGAGCGCCGCCGCCGCGAGCGCCGACGACGACGACGAGGAGCCCGAGAAGGCCCCGGTCAAGGTCGAGGCCGAGCAGGGCGTCAGCGCCGACCTCGTCCGTGCCTACCTCAAGGAGATCGGCAAGGTCGCCCTGCTCAACGCCGAGCAGGAGGTGGAGCTGGCCAAGCGCATCGAGGCCGGGCTCTTCGCCGCGGAGAAGATCCGCCAGGCCGACGCCGGCGAGATCAAGATCGACAAGCGGGTCCGCGCCGATCTGTCGATCCTGGCTCTCGACGGCAAGCGCGCCAAGGACCACCTGCTGGAGGCCAACCTGCGCCTCGTGGTGTCGGTGGCGAAGAAGTACACCGGCCGCGGCATGGCCTTCCTCGACCTGATCCAGGAGGGCAACCTCGGCCTGGTCCGCGCGGTGGAGAAGTTCGACTACACCAAGGGCTACAAGTTCTCCACGTACGCCATGTGGTGGATCCGCCAGGCGATCACCCGTGCGCTGGCCGACCAGGCCCGTACTATCAGGCTGCCCGTGCACCTGGTCGAGCAGGTCAACAAGATGACCCGCATCCAGCGCCACCTGCTGCAGACGCTGGGCCGCGAGCCCACGCCCGAGGAGCTGGCGCAGGAGCTGGACACCACGCCCGAGAAGATCGTGGAGATGCAGCGGTACGCCCGCGACCCGATCTCGCTCGACCAGACCGTCGGCGACGACGGCGACAGCCAGTTCGGTGACTTCATCGAGGACGCGGACGCCCCGGTCGCCGAGGAGGCCGTCGCCTTCGGACTGCTGCGCGAGCAGCTCACCGCGGTGCTCGCGACGCTGCCCGAGCGGGAGGCCACCGTCGTGCGGATGCGCCACGGCCTGGTCGACGGCACACCCCGCACGCTCGACGAGATCGGCAAGCGCCTCGGCCTCACCCGGGAGCGCATCCGGCAGATCGAGAAGGCGACGATGGCCAAGCTGCGGCACCCGAGCCGCTCGCAGGTCCTGCGCGACTACCTCGACTGACCGACACGCCCGGTCCGCCGGGCCACACCGTCCGAAGGCCCCGCCCCTCTCGCCAGGGACGGGGCCTTCGGCGCGTCGGGCGGCTGACCGGTGCTCGCACTCTGGGCCGGCCGGGCCGATGGGACCCGAGCGGACACCGACCGGCCACCGACCGGACACCGACCGGACGGGTGATCCACACAGAGCCACCCCGGCGGCGCCGACACGCCGGCGTGTCACCCGCCCGGGCTGCCCGATGTGTGGATCACGGGCCGCGGGCCGGCTCGGCCGCTGGCCCGGACCGTCCACCGGTCCACACACCGCCTCGTGTCGCTTCATGCTTCGATGCGCAGGTCACACCGCACGCGCCGCCGACAGGAGCCGGGTCTTGGTCACGACCTCCACCCGCCACATCCGCCGAGCGCTCGCCCTCACGCTGGCCGTGCTGGTCGGCGCCGGCCTGCTGCTCGTGCTCACCCGAGGGCACTCGATGGCGAGGGCGACCCACCAGACCGCGGCCGCGCCGCTCCCAGCCCCGCCGAGCGCAGCACCGCATCCGGTCCGGCGGGTCACGGCGCGGCCGGCGCAGCGCCTGGTGGCGTGGCACGGGCCCGTACCCGCGATCTTCTTCCACCCGGTCGTCATCGACCCGCGGCTGGCCTTCACCGACGACGCCACCGGGCGTGGGTTCCAGGACTACTTCGTCACGGCGCACGAGCTGCAGGGCATCCTCGACGGCCTTTACCGCAACGGCTGGACCCTCGTCGACACGCAGCGGGCCGCGGCTGGGGCGGTGCGGGTGCCGCCCGGGCGTAAGCCGCTGCTGCTGTCCGAGGACGACGTCAACTACTACGCCTACTTCACCGGCCGCGGGCTGGCCGCCCGCCTCCGTCTCGACCCGCACGGCAACGTCCGCGCCGAGGTGCACGACGCGACCGGCACCCACCTCAGCGCGCAGGACCTCGTACCCATGGTGGACGCCGAGGTGGCGGAGCACCCCGACTTCTCCGCCGACGGGGCCAAGGGCCTGCTCGCCGTGACGGGGTACGAAGGGCTCCTCGGCGAGCACGCCATGACCGACCCGGCCGCACGGGCGCGGGTCAGGGCGCTCGCCTCGAGGCTGCGGGCCACCGGGTGGACCTTCGCCAGCCACACCTACGGTCACATCAACCTCAGCCGCGACTCGGCCGCCGTGCTCGCCCGCGACACGGCCCGCTGGCGGGCGGTCACGGGCGGGCTGCTGGGGCCGGTGCACGTGCTCGTCTACCCCTTCGGGGCCCGCCCGAGGGCCGCCGGCCGGGCGCAGCTGCGCGACCTCGGCTTCCCGCTGCAGCTCGACATCGACGTGCGGGCGCGGCTGCTGCGCACCGACGGCGTGACCGTGATCAGTCGGCTGCACGTGGACGGGTTCGCCTTCGCCGCCCCGGCCCGGATGGCGCCCTTCTTCTCCGTCGCCACGGTCCGTGACCCAGCGCGACCGCCCTCCCCTGCCGTCGGTGCCGTCGCAGGGGGCGGCTGACCTGACGCCGCCGGCGCGGTGCGCAGGGGTCAGGAGCATGCGCTGTGCACCGCGTCTTGGCTGCCGTTCCCGGGGCGCTCCGCGGGCTGCAGTCGGCAACGGTTACCGGAGCGGCTATGGTGACGGTATCCGATACGATTGTCATGACGCAGTGCGTCAGAGCCGACAGGAGCACCATGCGCCCCTCCATCTGCACGACCGGCCGACTGGCTCTGCTCCCGCTCGTCCTTGCGGGAGCAGCTGCGCTGTCGGCCTGCGGTTCCAGCTCGAGCGCGGCCCCCGCGACGGCTGCCGAGCCCGGCGCCGCCGGCGGGACCGTGGTCCGGGTGGTCGCGGCCGAGAACTTCTGGGGGGACATCACGACCCAGATCGGTGGGTCGCACGTCGCGGTCACCTCGATCATCACGGACCCGAACGCGGACCCGCACAGCTACGAGACCGACCCCAAGGA
>JAABUO010000493.1_pt1 | contig 76080 bp, 74 predicted proteins | sample 5559291 | NCBI WGS metagenome assembly JAABUO01 (sample SAMN10711878, study PRJNA513372) | rock metagenome | isolation source: Antarctica rocks | place: Antarctica: Victoria Land, Finger Mt sud
CTCGAGAGCCTCGTCGACAAGCGTTGCCTCTACCTTGCCCAACAGCGCGACACCATCAGGTCTCGCACCTCGTTCCACTGGTGGCCCAAAACCATAAAACAGAGCTGATCAACCGGAAATCGTATCAGTCGTTCCTCGCGGCGGACAAGCCCGTGGCACTCGTCTGCCACGCGCCGGGCGTTCTTCGCCACGTCAAGACGCCGGAGGGCAGGCCGGTCGTCGAAGGCAAGAAGGTGACCGGGTTCACCAATAGCGAGGAAGCCGGCGTCGGGCTGACCGAGGTCGTGCCGTTCCTGGTCGAGGACGAACTCAAGGCCAAGGGCGGACTCTATTCCAAGGGCGAGGATTGGGCGTCTTACGTCGTCAGCGACGGCCTTCTGATCACGGGCCAAAACCCTACGTCGTCGGCTGCCACAGCTAGGCTGCTCCTCGAGCGGCTTGCCGCCGGCGCGTAGTCCTAAACGCCGAAAAGGTGCTTGCTGGCGCGACCGGTCGTTCGATCAACGGACGTCCGGCCGCTGACGAGCAACGACGAGCAGTCGAACTGAAGCGATCGCCGGGAGATTGGTGACGCCAAGCGTATGATCGCGGCTGCCACCATGAACCGCGGCCGCATCGTCGAAAGCGCTCCGGCCGAACGTATCTTCGCGGACCCGCAGGATGAAGACACGCGCCTGCTTCTCGCGTCGGTGCCGCGGGCCGCGGCGGCATGACCACGAAGGCACCGCTCAACGAGGTTGTCTCGCCCGGTCGAGGATCAGCACGCCGTTGAGGTGGTCGACCTCGTGCTGGATGACCATCGCCAGCATGCCGTTGGCCTCCATCTCCCGCGGCGTACCGTCCCGGTCGAGAAACCGGACTCGGACACGGTCGGGCCGCAGCACATCCTTCGGCGTGCCGGGGATCGACAGGCAGCGTTCCTCGCGGGACGCCAGGGTGTCGGACGACCAGACGATCTCGGGATTGACGAAGAGCAGCGGGTTGCGGGCACCCTCCTTCCACTCCGTGTCCACCACCACGACGCGCTGAAGCACGCCGATCTGCACCGCAGCAAGGCCACGGCCCTGGGCGTCGTACATCGTCTCCAGCATGTCTCCGAGGAGGGCGCGCGTGTCGTCGGTGACGCGCGGCACGGGCGTGGACGTTGCGGCAAGAATGGGGTCGGGGTGGATGACGATGGGGTGGATCATGGGGCTCCTTTCCTTGCCGCTAGACGGCAGACGAGGTTCCGTCAGCGGTCCATCCAGTCCGCAACCGCGTTCCGCAGAAATTGCAGATCCTCCGGGTTGTCGCGCGGGCTGCCGGCACGGTGCCCCCAGATGGTGGGGATGGGGCGGAGTTCGCCTCGCGACAGATGGGGCAGTTCGGCGGCGTTGTCGGCAACGGGGAAGTAGAGGTCGGTGCGGCCCGGGAGCAGCAGCACCCGCGCCCGGATGGCGTTCAAGGCGCCGACGAGGTCGCCGTCATGGAGTTCGTTGGCGCTGATGTCGGAACGGAGCCAGGTCGTCGCCTGGGCGTAGAGGTCGGCCGCCGTGCGGCGGGTGAAGCCCGGCTCCCAATGGTGGTCGAGGAAATCGTCGAGGTCAGCGGCGCCGAGTACGGTCAGGTGCAGGTTGGCGCGGTACCAGTCCTGGCTCATGGCCCAACCGGCGTAGATGCGCGCGAAGGCGCGCAGCGCGGCCTTCGGTTCCGCGGAGAAACGGCCGCCTCCGAGATGTTCGGGCGCGGCCTCCAGCGTTGCGAGAAGCGACAGGAGGAACACCTTGTTGTGCACGGATGTCCTGGCGCTGCCGCACACCACCACGGCGCGCTCGACCGCTTCCGGAAACAGGGCCGCCCAATGGTAGGCCTGCTGCGCCCCCATGGAGAAGCCATACACGCCCGCGACACGCGAGATGCCGAACACCTCCCCGAGCAGTCGCTTCTGGGCCCGCACGTTGTCGGCGTTGGTGACCAGGGCCGGATAGTCCGGCGTGTTCGAGGGGCTCGACGACAGGCCGTTGCCGAACATGTCCGGGGTGACCACGAACCAGCGCGTCGGGTCGAGCACCTTGTCGGCCGCGACGAGCCATTCCTGATCGGCGTGCTGGGCCGAATAGCTCGTGGGATAGACCACGACATTGTCCTTGGCCGGGGAGAGCGTGCCGTAGGTCTTCCAGCTCAGCGTCGCGCCCGGCAGGGTTTCGCCCGATTGCAGCTCGAGGTCGCCGAGCGAAAAGCGGCCGGTGTCGGGAAGCGCGGTCATCGTGCGGCTCGCGGCAGGACATGCTCGGCCAGTATCGCCCTGAAGCTGCAGTCGAGCGGCAGCAGCGGGTCGGGACGCCACGCCGTCATGGCGACATCGAAGAGGGCGAGGGGGTTGCGGATCGGCATGACAGGTCCTTTCGAGGTCAGGGTTGCGCGGCCGGCGCCGGGTCGCTCGCGCGATCTTCGAGTTCGGTGACGAGGGCGTGTTCGGGCAGCAGTTCCGTGCCGCCCAGCGTGAGCATGGTCGAGGTCCCATCCTCGGCGAGGATACGCCGGGCCGGCTCGCCATGGCTGCCGAAGCCGCTGGCCTTGACGATCCGGCCCTCCGTCGGGCTCGCGATCTCGAGCTCGCTCGCGTCGGTGAACGGCTGCATCAGGGCCGGGATGGTCACGAACACCGTACGCCCCATGGGCACGAGATCGAAGGCGCCCCAATAGGTCCACCACCGCCCGGTCCAATCGGCCACGGCAGGATCGGCCGTGCCGTGCTGAGCGAACCGATGAAGGATGCCGAGGACGCCCTCGACCCAGGGGTTGGCCAGACCATCGATGCAATTCGTCACGATCGAGATCGTGACGCCCCATTCGGGCGCGCAGGCCGTCCGGCTGATGAACCCCTGGAAGGCGCCGGAATGGCCGAACCAGTCGTGCCCCTCCAGCGTGCCGCAGATGGTACCGAGCCCATAATGCCGGCCGATGCTGTCGTCCGAAACCCGCCAATGGGGACGGGTCATCTCCCGCCGGCTCGCCGGGGACAGAACACTGACGGCGGCCCCGGGATCTAGGCTGCCCACGAAGCGGGCAAGATCACCGGCCGTGCTGACGAAGCCGGTGGCGGAGGCTAGCGCGTTGGTCTGATTATGACCCGGGATCGCGAAACGGCGCCCGATCGGCAGCCTGCCGCTATGGCCCGTCGCCAGCGGGGTGCCGTCCGGCACCGGCATGTCGGGCGTCGTAGCGTCGAGGCCGGACGGCGCCACCACCTCGCGGGCGATCCACGTCCCGAAACCCTCGCCCGTGATGGCCTCGATGGCCAGGCCGAGAAGCCCGAAGCCGATGTTGGAATATTTCTGGCGGGTGTTGGGAGCGAGCGTCAGCGGCTCCGCGAGTTCGGCCCGCAAGGCCGTCGCGTCCAGAAAGGGCTGGCGGTCCTGCCAGTGAACGGCCCGGACGCCATCCCGCAGCAGCCCTGCGGTATGGGACAGCAACTGGCCGATCGTGACCCCCGCGACCGGCGGCGACAGATCGCCCACATGCCGTCCGATCGGATCGTCGAGGTGGAGCCGCCCCGCTTCGTGCAGCTTCATGATCGCCACGGCCGTGAACGTCTTTGAATGCGATGCGACGCGGAAGCGGTGCTGCGGCGTCAGCGGCGTGCCGCCCGCAAGGGCCGCGACGCCGAACGCGCGCTCGGTGACGAGCTTGCCCTGGTGTGCGATCGCCAGCACGCAGCCGGGCTGCTCGGTCGCCAGCATCTGATAGTCGAGCCATTGCTCGGCGTAGCGGACGGCCTCGGGCAGCCACTCGATCATGGAAATCCCCTCTCGGCAGCTTGGCCTTCGGCAAGCTTCAGGCCCGGCGACATCTGTCCCCACGGGCCTGCCGCCGTTCGCCTCTCCTTCCTGGAGATTGCCCCTGTAGTCACACGGCCGCAATCGCCAGGAAGTCGTGCAGGATCGCGAAATAGCGATCCGGCTGGTCGCGGCCGACGCCATGGCCCGCGCCGACGAACTTTTCATAGCGCACCAGCGCGGACGGGAGTGCCGCCGCGATATCGTCGGCATCCGCCATCGGAGTCACCGGATCGAGGTCGCCCGCCAGCACCAGAGTCGGGCACCGGACGTCCTTCAACCGATCGCGGAAATCGAAGCGGAAGCCTTCGCCGTCTTCACGGAAGAAATGATGCAGCATGGCGGGGTTGAAGGTCGACCGACGGTCGGCATCGAGGGGGCGCGGCGTCGGATTGTAGAGCGGGAAGCATTCGTCGACGTAAGTCCGCACCTTGGCGGCGTTACCGGGATCCGTCCAGAAAGCTTCGGCTACGGCGTGGGCCCGCGTGCCGTGCAGGCGCAGGAACGTGTCCAGGCAGCGGTCGAGCCGGAACTTCGCGGCGGTGCTTGAGAGGACGAGGGCGCCGACATGGTCGGGGTGGCGCAGCGCCAGCGCTTGCGCGACGAAACCGCCGAACGACAGGCCGAGCACGACCGGCTTCTCGATGCCGATCCGGTCGAACAGAGCCCGCAGGTCGTCGGACCACTGGTCGAGCGTCCATCGGGACGGGTCGCTGTAACCCGAGCGGCCGTTGCCGCGGTGATCCACGTAGAGGATCTGGGCAACATCGCTCAGCACGCCGTGCGCCGGCTTGAAGCTGGAATGGTCGAAGCCAGGTCCGCCGTGCAGCAGCACCAAGGTCGGCCGCTGCCGCATGACTGGGCCGTCCGGCACGAGTCCCGCGCCCTCGACGTCGAACCAGATGCGGGTGCCGTTCACGATCGTGTGCATGGCCGATCTCTCCCGCCGCGCTGCCCCGCTCTGCGCCGCGAGCGCGAGATCCGGCAAGCGCAAGGTGCCCGACGAACGCGCGAACTAGCAATTTTGCTAGTCCCCAGGTCCACGGCATGGTGCTTGCCTGGGACAGCGCTGAACGCGGGGCGCACTCTGACCCGCGGCCAGAGGTCGGGCCTGTCGCTATCGCAATCTCCGTCTCGTCGCGACCTGAACAAGGATCATGCTTCCATGCTGCGCCCCCTCCGACACGCGGTTCTCGCTTCGACGCTCCTGGCCGGCTCCGGCCTGTCGCTGCGCCCCGCTCTGGCCGATCCCGGCGACATTGTCTTCGCCCGCTCCCAGGACGCCGACAGCCTCGACGTGGCGCGGGTGTCGACAACCATCTCGTTCCAGGTCATGCAGCAGATCTACGACAACCTGCTGAACCTCGATAACAAGGGCCATGTCGTGGGCGGGCTCGCGGCGAGCTACACGGCGAGTTCCGACAACATGACGTTCACCTTCACGATGCGGCCGAACATCAAATGCCACGACGGCACCGTGTTCGACGCCAAGACTGCCAAGTGGAACATCGACCGCGCGGTCGACCCGAAGACCGGCAGTTCCAATGCCTCGTCCTACGGCAGCATCGCGAGCACCGAGGTGAACGGCGACGTATTGACCGTCAAGCTGTCGAAGCCCTACTCGCCGCTGCCGACTTTCCTCGGCAGCGCTCAATCGCTGATGATGTGCCCGTCCACCATCCAGGGCAGCGACGTCAAGCCGGTCGGCACCGGCCCTTGGAAATTCGTCGAATGGGTGCGCAACGATCGGCTGGTGCTGGCGCGCAACCCCGACTACGTGAACGTAAACCCGTTGATCAGCAACCCGGGCGCGCCCTATGCGCAGCGCCTGATCTTCCGGGTCATCCCCGAGGGGCCGTCGCGGATGGCGGCGCTGAAGACCGGCGAGGTGACCTTTGCCGAACCATCGCTGCAGGACGCGGCCGACCTCGCCAAGGATAAGAACTACGCCGTTTATACGGGCGCCGGCCGCACCGGACAGCTCGCCTATATCGGCTTCACGGCCAAGATCCCGCCGTTGAACGACGTCCGCGTCCGCCGCGCCATCGGCTATGCGGTCGACCGCGACGCCATGGTGGATATCGGCTTCAACGGGCTCGTGCAGTCCTCGCCCTGTCCGGTCGCGCCGGGCCTGCTCGGCTACAACCCGAAAAAATGCGGCGAGTGGGCGACCTCCTACGATCCGGAAAAGGCCAAGGCGCTGCTCAAGGAGGTGGGTTACGGCCCCGACCACCCGCTAAACATAAGCCTCTCGGTGTCTCCGCTCCAGGGCTGGGACGAGTCGGATGTCGTAATGCAGCAGCAGCTCGCAGCCGTAGGCATCAACGTGAAGATCGAGCAACGGCAGTTCGCGACCTGGGTCGACTACATGTCGGGCAAGAACCGCGAGACGACAGGCACGCCTGCCATCTGGACGATGGGCATGTCGGGGCCAGACCCGGACTACCTCGTCTTCCTGTTCCAGCCGCCGGGCTATGCCGGCCAGGGCATCGACGATCCTGCGCTGCAAAAGATGCTGGTCGACCAGCGGGCGCTGTCGGGCCCCGAGCGCGAGGCCAAGATCCTCGACATCCAGAAGTACCTGCTCACGAACGCCTACGAGGTGCCGCTATTCACGCCGGGCTGGTTTTGGCTCGCCACGAGCAAGAGCAACGTGACCGGGTTCAAGCAGGGCTACAACGTCATGCCGCTGTTCAACGACGTGAAACTGCCATGACGCTGCGCCGGCGCGGGAGGGCTGCCTCATGAAGCGCTTTATCCTGCGTCGGCTGTTCACGGCGCTCGTCACGCTGGTGATCTCGAGCTTCCTCGTCTGCATGCTGATCCACCTGATCCCGGGCGACCCGGTGGCCATGATGATGGCGCAGAACTCGTCGCCGACGCCCGAACAGCTCGCCGCCATGCGGCACATGCTGGGCCTCGACCTGCCGCTCTGGCAGCAGTATTTCCACTACATGGGCCGCCTGCTCACGGGCGACATGGGCCGCTCCATCTTCGGCAGCGAGCCGGTCGGCAAGCTGCTGCTGGAACGCCTGCCCAACACTTCCGCGCTCGCCTTCGCGGGCCTCGCCATCGCGATCGGCTTTGGCATGCCGCTCGGCTTCTTCGCGGCCTATAAGAAGGGCAGTTGGGCCGACAGCGCTCTGATGGCTTTCGCGGTTGCGGGCGTATCGGTACCGAACTTCTGGCTCGGCCTCATGCTCGTGCTGCTGTTCTCCATGACGCTCGGCTGGCTGCCGGTCGCGGGGGAAGATTGGCGCAGCATGATCCTGCCGGCCGTGACCCTCGGGGTCACCTACATGGCCATCATCGCCCGCATGACGCGCTCGGCCATGATCGAGGTGTTCAACGAGGACTTCATCCGGACCGCCCGCGCCAAGGGCCTGCCCGAGTCGCTCGTCATGTTCCGCCATGCACTCCGACCCGCCATGATCAGCGTGGTGACGATCATCGGCGTCGTGTTCGGCTACCTCATGGGTGGGGCCGTGGTGGTCGAGAACGTCTTCAGTTGGAACGGCCTCGGGCGGCTCGCGATCCAGGCGATCAACTATCGGGACTACCCGCTGATCCAGGGCTTCATCCTGCTGTTCGCGACCATCATCGTGGTCATGTCGGTGCTGCTCGACATCGCCTATGCCTGGCTCGACCCGCGGATCTCGGTCCAATGAGCGCCGTCTTCCCGGCGGCGGAAAGCGTTCCCGCGCCCCTGACCGCGAAGGCCTCGCCCCGCCGTCTCTTGCTGCGCCGCGCGCTCCGGTCCCGCTCCCTCCTGATCGGGGGCAGCATCGTGCTGCTGGTGGCGCTCGTGGCGATCTTCGCGCCCGTTCTCGCGCCGTTCGATCCCGACCGGATCGGCGCCGGACGGCGGCTTGCCGCGCCGGCTGCCAAGTTCCTGCTCGGCACCGACGAGTTCGGCCGCGACATCCTGAGCCGCGTGATCTTCGGGGCGCGCTACACGCTCTACATCGGCCTCGTCGCGGTGGGCATCGGGCTCGTCTGCGGCGTGGCGATCGGCGCAACGGCGGCCTATGCGGGCGGCTGGTTCGGCGGCCTGCTGATGCGCACCATCGACCTCCTCTACACCTTCCCGGACGTGCTCATCGCCCTGGGGCTGGTCGCCTTTCTCGGCCCCAACCTCACCAACGCCATGATCGCGGTGGGCATCAGCGCCATCCCCTATTACGCCCGCGTGACCTATGGGGTGGTGCTGTCGGAGCGCCAAAAACCCTATGTCGATGCGGCCCAGGTGGTGGGTGCGAGCCACTCTCGGGTCGTCATCCGTCATCTCATGCCCAATGTGCTGCCGCCCATGATCGTGGTGGCGTCGCTCGGCTTCTCGGCCGCCGTGCTGTCGGCCGCGGCGCTCAGCTTTCTGGGTCTCGGCGCCCAGCCCCCCACGCCGGAGTGGGGCCTGATGCTCTCGACGGGGCGCAACTACATCACCCGCGACCCCTGGCTCGTGATCGGCCCCGGCGCCGCAATCTTCGTCACCGTGATGGCGTTCAACCTGTTTGGCGACGGCCTGCGCGACCTGCTAGATCCGCGCCAGCGGCAGCGGACACATTGAGCCGATGGATCGCGCCGCCATGCCCATCGCGACGGATCTGCTCGACGTCGAGGACCTGAGCGTCACCTTCGGCGGGGGAGCGTCCCGCGTCACTGCCCTCCATGGCGTCTCGTTCGATCTGCGAAAAGGCGAGACTCTTGCGCTCGTGGGCGAGTCCGGCAGCGGCAAGTCGCTGACCGCGCTGTCCATCATGGGCCTCCTGCCGCCCGAGGGACAGGTTGCAGGCGGCAGGGTAATGCTCGGTACCGAAGACCTCCTGAAGCAGTCGCGCAGCGACCTCGTCCGGACGCGCGGCAGCCGGGTCTCCATGGTGTTCCAGGAACCCATGACTTCGCTCAACCCCGTGTTGACGATCGGCCGGCAGCTGACCGAGGGGCTCGAGTTCCACCGCGGCGCGACACGGGCCGAGGCCAACGCCCGCGCGCTGGACCTCCTCAAGCTCGTCGGCCTTGCCCAGCCCGAGCGGCGGATGCGGCAATACCCGCATCAGCTGTCGGGCGGGATGCGCCAGCGCGTGATGATCGCCATGGCGCTCGCCTGCGAGCCCGATCTGATCATCGCGGACGAGCCGACGACGGCGCTCGACGTCAGCATTCAGGCGCAGATCATCGACCTGATGCTCGACATCAAGGCGCGGCTCGGCACAGCGATCCTGCTCATCACTCACGACCTCGGCGTCGTGGCCGAGATGGCCGACCGGATCGCGGTGCTCTACGCCGGCCACGTCGTCGAGGTCGCCGACTGTCTCACGCTTTTCGACGCGCCGCGCCATCCCTATACGGAAGGCCTGCTTGCCGCCGTGCCCCGGCTCGATGTCCTGGTCGCCGACACGCCCGGCCGGGTCCGGCTGGCGGAATTGCCCGGCAGCGTGCCTTCCCCCTCCGAATGGCCCCGCGGCTGCCCGTTCGTGCCGCGCTGCCCGCTCGCGACCGACCGATGCGCCGCAGAGATGCCCCCGATGACCCCGCTCGACGCCGCGCATTCCGTCGCCTGCTGGGAACGGGCCCCGTGAGCGCCGCGCGCGCCGGCGCTCCCCAGCCGGCCCTGATCCTGGAAAGGCTGAGCAAGGAATTCCCGCATCGTCACGGCCTGTTTGGCAGAGCGGAGGCGCCGGTCAAGGCTGTCGACGACGTCAGCTTCTTCGTCCAACAAGGCGAAACCCTAGGTCTCGTCGGCGAAAGCGGCTGCGGCAAGTCGACCCTCGCTCGCCTGATCATGCGCATGATGGCGCCCACCAGCGGATCCGTGCTGGTCGACGGGCAGTGCGTCCACACGCTGTTGCCGAGCGAGGTGCTGGCCTACCGGCGCAAGGTCCAGATGATCTTTCAGGACCCCTATGCTTCGCTGAACCCGCGCATCCGCGCCGGCGGCCTGATTGCCGAGCCGCTGCTCATCCATGGCCTTGCCACAGGCCCGGAACGCGCCGCGCGGGTGACCGAACTGGCAGACCAGGTCGGGCTTGCCGCCTCATCGCTCGGGCGCTTTCCGCACGAGTTTTCCGGCGGCCAGCGCCAGCGCATCGCCATCGCCCGGGCACTTGCCGTATCGCCGCAGATCGTGGTCGCCGATGAGCCGGTGTCGGCGCTCGACGTGTCGGTGCGAGCGCAGGTCCTCAATCTCATGGCCGACCTTCAGGCGCAGCGCGGTTTGTCCTATCTGTTCATCTCGCACGACATCGGCACCGTGGCCTATCTCAGCCACCGCGTGGCCGTGATGTATCTCGGCGTGATCGTCGAGATCGGCCCGGCTCGCGAGGTGTTGCGGCGCCCGCGCCATCCCTACACCCGCCTGCTGCTCGAAGCGGTGCCGGTCGCCCATCCGCGGCTGAAGAGCCGCCGCCGCGAGATGCTGCGCGGCGAAGTGCCGAGCGCGGCGAACATCCGCGATGCGTGCCGTTTTGCGCCACGCTGTCCGATGGCGGCCGAGCGCTGCCACATTGAGGCGCCGCTACCGCGCCCGCTCGACCGCGACCGGCTCGTGTCCTGCCATTTCGCCGAGGACACGCCGGACCTGCCGAAAGGATTGGCTGCATGACCGAGTTCACGCTGCGCTTCGGCCACCATCGCCTGGCGGGCTACCGCTCTGGCGAAGGGGGCGTCCCGCTCCTCATCCTGCACGGCGGCCCCGGCGTGCCGTGCAGCTACGTGTATGGCGCCCACGAACACTACGCTGCCGCAGGCTTCGACGTGGTGAGCTGGGATCAACTCGGCTGCGGCGGCTCCGACCGACCGGACGATCCCTCGTTGTGGGTGATCGAGCGCTTCGTTGAAGAAGTCGACGCCGTGCGCGAACAGCTCGGCTGGGACAGGTTCTTGCTGCTGGGCAATTCCTGGGGCGGCATTCTTGGCATCGAATACTGCCTCTCCCACCTCGACCATGTGCGTGCCTTTGTGATCGGCAACAGCGCGGCCAGCATGCCCCGCCTGATCCGCGGCTTCGACCGCTGCAAGCAGGCGCTCGGGTCGGAGACGGCCCGCATGATGGCGCTTCGGGAAGCGGAGGGCACCGTGGAGCACCTCGAATATCTCGCGGCGCGCACGCTCCTCATGTACCGCCACATGCTGCGCATGGATCATTGGCCCGCGCCCGTGCTCGAGGCGATGCGGCCCGAAGGCGTCGGCAACGGCCCGTTCAGGGCCATGTTCGGCCCGCATTTCTACAATTGCTCCGGCAACCTGCGCGATTGGGACCGCATGGCCGACCTGCCGCGCATCACCGTTCCCACGCTGGTCACGACCAGCGAATGGGACTACCTGCTGCCCGAATACGCCCGGCTGATGTGGGAGCACCTGCCGCAATCGGACATCGTGATCTTCCGCAACTCCGGCCATATGCCGTTCTGGGATGCGGCCGACCGCTATCATCCTGCGGTGCTTGGATTCCTGCAGAAGCATGCCGGGTCGACGGGCTAGCTCTGCCGGTCCATCTCAGCACCGAGACGATCCGGTGCCGACGCGAGGCGTTCGGAGAGTTCGACGTCGGACAGGATCGTCACGGCCCCAAGAATGACGGTCGGCATCGCAGCAGCCATCTCCGGCAGATTGCGAGGGTGCTGGCTTTCCTCTCACAAAAGCTCGAGCTGGCTCGCTTTGCAGGCGGCATGCAGCTTGTTGGATGCACCGAGCTTGCCGGACGCCCGGCGCAGGTGAAAGTCCACGGTTGCCTTGCTGCGGCCGATGATCTGCGCCACTTCCCAGGCCGTCTTGCCTTGCGAGGTCCAAAGCAGGCAGATGCGCTCGTGTTCGGACAGCTTGATCCTGCAGTCGTCAGGCCGCTGCTCCCGCCGTCGCACGAATTTGGCATGGACTGATTGCGCGGCAGCAAGCAGGGTGTGGAGGTCGGAATTTCCGACATCCGTGACGAACGGCCTAGGCTCCGGCCCCGCGACCGAGAAGAGGCCGCACGTGCGTCCGGGCCCGTGCACCGGGATGGCGAAGCCGCTTGCAATGCCGAATTCGCGCGCCTCGAAGAAAAGACGGCGGGCATTCGGGCCGATCGAGCGCAAGTAGACGTCGTCGCCCCATGCGAAAGGCCTGACTTCGCGGCGTCCGAGCACCATGACTGGGTCTTCGGTCTGGTAGTTCCGCTGACGATAACGGCTCTGCCAGCCCTGCGGGTAATTCGTCAGCAACATGCCTGCGGAGGCCGACCCAGCATTATCGGAAGGCAACCCGGGCACGGCGTAGGAGAAGTAGGCGAAGCCCAGCGCCTGGACGAGCGTGCCGACAAGGCTCTGCGCATCGGCGTCGCACTCGCACGCATTCAGGCGACGGAACAGGTCTGCGATCATGAAAGGACCGAAGCTGACGGCGTTTCAATCTGGCTGTGCAAGGAAGGTTCCGGGCTTCAGGCCATTCATGTCCGCCGATGACGGAGGTTTTGCCACGTTCCGAACCGGACCGAAACGGGCTTCATCAGTGCCGACGGCTTTACGACCCGTCCGATGTCCAGGGCAGGTCCGGTGTCCAGCCCGAGGCGAGCGGGATCGTCGAGATAATCCGCCAATGACTGCGGGGAGCAAGCGCCCAGCCCCGGCCTTGCGCGACCACTGGCGACATGCCAGCTTGGATGGGTTTTCGATACCATGCGGAAGAGTTGGTTCCCCGCGAGTTGGCCCTGGCGCCGAAGCAGCACCACTCCCGATGCCCTAGACCCTGTGACCGCGTGGTTTGACGATCTGGAGAGAGGCGCTCCAACGCGTCCGCTGAAGGAGATATCCATCTGACTCGTGTTGGTCGAGAGAAGCTGTCAGTCGATCGTGAAGATGGCGCAGCCGGAATGCCGAAGCGAGCATTTCGGAAGCACTCTAGTCGAGGAGACGCCGATGTCCGCTGGCCCGGCCCGACCTGCAGCTTCGGATAGCGCTCTTCGCGAGGCCGCGCGCAATCTCGCACATACGCCGCTGCACGAGTTCCACCTGCGCAGCGGCGCCCGGATGGTGGCTTTCGCCGGTTACGCGATGTCGCTCCACTATCCCTCCGGCCTTCTCAAGGAACACCTGCATACGCGAGCCTCGGCCGGCTTGTTCGACGTATCCCATATGGGCCAGATCACACTCGTCCCACGCTCCGGCGATCTTGCGGATGCGGCCAGCGCGCTCGAAGGTCTGCTGCCGATGGACGTTCTTGGGCTGAAGCCCAACCGCCAGCGCTATGGTGTCCTCACCAACGAGGCCGGCGGTATCCTCGACGACCTCATGGTGGGCAACCTGGGAGATCGTCTCATCCTCGTCGTCAACGCAGGCTGCAAGGCGGCGGATGAAGCCCATTTGCGCGCGCATCTTTCGCAAGCCTGCGAGATCGCCGTCCTGCCGCGTGCCCTGATCGCCCTGCAGGGCCCCAAAGCCGAAGCGGCACTGGCGCAGCTCGCGCCGGACATCGCGGCCATGCGCTTCATGGAGGTGCGGGAGGTGGAGGTCCTGGGCGCCGCCTGTGTGGTCAGCCGCTCCGGCTACACGGGCGAGGACGGGTTCGAGATCGCCATGCCGGCCGACATGGCGGAGGAGATCGCCGACAGGCTCCTCGGCGATCCGTCAGTCCTGCTGGTTGGCCTCGGCGCCCGAGACTCGCTGCGGCTGGAAGCCGGCCTGTGCCTCCACGGCACCGACATCGACGCGGAGACGACGCCGGTCGAGGCTGGCCTCGCCTGGGCCATCCAGCCCGTCCGCCGGCAAGGCGGCTCGCGCCAGGGCGGGTTTCCGGGTGCGGCCCGCATTCTCGATCAGATGGCTCAGGGCTCCGCACGCCGCCGCGCCTGCCTGCGACCGGAGGGGCGCATGCCGATTCGCGCGGGCGCGCCTCTCTTCGCCCACGAGTTCGACGATCAGAGCGTCGGACACGTGACGTCCGGCGGGTTCGGCCCGAGCCTCCAGGCTCCCGTGGCCATGGGCTACGTGCCGGCCCGGCTTGCGGAGCCCGGCACCCGCATCTTCGCCGAAGTGCGTGGCCAGCGACTGCCCTTGATGGTCGTGCAAGGCCCGTTCGTGCCGGCCAGGTTCAAGCGACACTGAGCCGTGCAGTCCTACATTCCGATGCTTCAGGAGCCAAGATGCTGCGATTTACTGACGAACACGAATGGATCAGCCTCGAGGGGAACATCGCGACGATCGGCATCACGGCCTATGCGGCCGAACAGCTCGGCGACCTGGTTTTCGTCGAACTTCCGAAGGTCGGGGCAAGGCTGAAGAAGGGCGCGGCTGCGGCGGTCGTCGAATCGGTCAAGGCCGCCTCGGACGTCTACGCCCCCCTGAGCGGGGAGGTGGTCGAGCTCAACGCGTCGACAGTGGAGAACCCGGCCGACGTCGGCACCGACCCGCAGGGCGCAGGCTGGCTCTACAAGATCCGGATCGACGATCCTTCTGCCCTGGACGACCTGATGGATCAGTCGGCCTACACCGCATTCCTCAGCTGAGGCCTCGCCGGCTCTCAGCATTGTCGCGCAGTGATGTTCCGAGGCCAGGTATGAGCGGTGACCAGTACGACCCGGACGACTTCGGCAATCGTCGGCATATCGGCCCGACGGAGGGCGAGATCGCCGCAATGCTCCGTGTCGTCGGCGCGTCGAGCCTCGAAGCCCTGATCGACGAGACCTTGCCGCCCGAAATCCGGCAGGCGGAGCCGATCGCATTCGGCCCCGCCCTCACCGAGCGACGCGTCATCGAGCACATGCGCGAAACGGCCAACAAGAACCGGCTGCTCGTCTCCCTGATCGGCCAGGGCTACCACGGCACAACGATGCCGCCCGCGATCCAACGCAACATCTTCGAGAACCCGGCCTGGTACACGGCCTACTCGCCCTATCAACCCGAAATCAGCCAGGGACGCCTCGAGGCGCTTCTGAACTTCCAGACCCTCGTCTGCGATCTCACCGGCCTCGAGATCGCCAATGCCTCGTTGCTCGACGAGGCGACCGCGGCGGCCGAGGCCATGGGCATGGCGCACCGCATCGCGAGCGGCGGCGGCGCCGGACAGGAGGCCTTCTTCGTCGACCGGGAATGTTTGCCGCAGACTATCGCCGTGCTGAGGACCCGAGCGGCGCCGCTCGGTTGGCGAATCGTGGTCGGCGATCCCTTCAGCGACTTCGATCCGGAGACCGTCTTCGGGGCGATCTTCCAATATCCGGGCGTCTGCGGCGCCTGCCCGGATTTCACCGGCCCGATCGCCGCCCTGCACGAGGCCGGCGCCATCGCCGTGGTCGCGGCGGACCCCTTGGCGCTGACCTTGCTGAAGCCGCCGGGCGAGATGGGGGCCGACATCGCCGTCGGCTCGATGCAGCGCTACGGCGTCCCGATGGGCTTTGGCGGGCCGCATGCCGCCTACCTCGCGGCGCGGGACGCCCATAAGCGCGCGCTGCCCGGGCGGCTGGTCGGCGTTTCGGTCGATGCCCGGGGCAACCCGGCCAATCGCCTCGCCCTGCAGACGCGCGAGCAGCATATCCGGCGCGAGAAGGCGACCTCCAACATCTGCACGTCTCAGGTGCTGCTGGCCGTCATCGCGTCGATGTACGCGGTGTTCCACGGCCCGCGGGGCTTGAGGGCCATCGCCGAGCGGGTGCATCGCACTGCGGCAATCCTGGCCGACGGGCTGACCAGCCTCGGCTTCGTGGTTGGTCCGGACGCCTTCTTCGACACGATCAATGTCGAGGTCGGCGCCTTTCAGGGATTGATCCTGAAGAACGCCGTCGAGAACGGGGTCAACCTGCGGAAGGTGGGTGCCGACCGGATCGGCATCACGGTGGACGAACGTACGAGGTCCGATATCGTTCAGGCGGTCTGGCGCGCCTTCGGGGGCGACCATCTTGGCCGGCCTGAGCAGGTCCCGCGTTCGCGCCTGCCGGTCGACCTGCTGCGCACCTCGGACTACCTGACCCATCCGGTCTTCCAGATGAACCGGGCCGAGAGCGAGATGACGCGTTACATGCGCCGCCTCGCCGACCGGGACCTGGCGCTCGACCGCGCCATGATCCCGCTGGGCTCCTGCACGATGAAGCTCAATGCGACCGCCGAGATGCTGCCGATCTCCTGGCCGGAATTCTCGGAAATCCACCCTTTCGTGCCGGCCGACCAGGCGAGGGGCTATCACGAGCTGATTGCGGATCTCTCCGAGAAGCTCTGCGCGATCACGGGCTACGACGCGATTTCCATGCAGCCGAACTCCGGCGCGCAGGGCGAATATGCCGGGCTTCTTGCCATCCGGGCGTATCACCTCTCGCGGGGCGAGGCGCACCGCGACGTCTGCCTGATCCCCTCCTCGGCGCACGGCACCAACCCGGCCTCGGCCCAGATGTGCGGTATGAGCGTGGTCGTCGTCGGGGCGGACCGCAACGGCAATATCGACATTGCGGATTTCCGTGCCAAGGCGGAACTGCACAGCGGACGCATGGCGGCCTGCATGATCACCTATCCGTCGACGCACGGGGTGTTCGAGGGACGTATCCGGGAGATCTGCGACATCGTCCACGTCCATGGCGGGCAGGTCTATCTCGACGGCGCGAACCTCAATGCGCTCGTCGGGCTGGCGCGGCCCGGCGACATCGGCGCCGATGTAAGCCATCTCAACCTGCACAAGACCTTCTGCATCCCGCATGGGGGCGGCGGCCCCGGCATGGGGCCGATCGGCGTCAAGGCCCATCTGATCCCGTTCCTGCCCGGCGATCCTCAGACGGGGCGGGAGGGAGCGGTTGCGGCAGCCCCATACGGTTCGGCTTCGATCCTGCCGATCTCCTGGAGCTACTGCCTGCTGATGGGCGGGCCTGGGCTGACCCAGGCGACCCGCATCGCCATCCTCAACGCCAATTACATCGCCAAGCGTCTCGAAGGCGCGTTCCCGGTGCTCTACACCGGGGGCAGCGGGCGCGTGGCGCACGAGTGCATCGTCGACACGCGTCCTTGCGCCAAGACCGCGGGTGTCACCGTCGAGGATATCGCCAAGCGCCTCATCGATTGCGGCTTCCACCCGCCGACCATGAGTTGGCCCGTCGCCGGCACGCTGATGATCGAGCCGACCGAATCGGAGACCAAGGGAGAGATCGACCGGTTCTGCGACGCGATGCTCGCGATCCGCGAGGAGATCCGCGCCGTCGAGGATGGCCGCATGGACCGTCAGAACAACCCTCTCAAGAACGCGCCCCACACCGTGCAGGATCTGGTCGGAGCCTGGGACCGCCCCTATACCCGTGAGGCGGCCTGTTTCCCGATCGGAACGCTGCACAAGGACAAGTACTGGCCACCCATCAACCGGGTCGATAACGTCTATGGCGATCGCAATCTGATGTGCAGCTGCCCGCCTCCGGAGACCTATATCAAGGCGGCCGAATAGGTTACCGGCCGAAGGCGTACCGGGGTCGAGGGGGCGAATGAGTCCCCGATCGTCAAACTGGCCGGTGTCGCTGATCGGCGAAGGTACGCCAGCCGCCAAGGGCCGTGATGTCCTCGGCCCCCGCCACCGCGTGAGCCTCGCACAGGAAGCCGCTCGCCTCCGTGCCGTCCTCGAGCCTGACCTTGCCGACACCGAGCGGTGACGGGATCCGCGACACGAAGCGCCCGAATGCGGCCGCGTCGAGGTCCCAGATTTCGACCGCGATGCCGGGGCCTGTGAAACCTGGCTCCCGCACCAGCCCAGGCTTCGGCGGCACGGTGCCGGGCAGCGCGTAAAGGCGGTAGTCCGCCGCAGTCCGGCCGGCCCGCAGGAGCCGCCCGCCGAGGTCGACGAGTTCGCCGTTTAGCGGCATGCCACTGAGATGCGCCCCCACGACCACGATAGAACAGCCCCGCGCGGATGCCTCGCCATCCGGGCGCGCCGCCTCGGGCAGCGGTGATCGATCGCGTCCCATGCCGGCGTCGGCCGCGCGGTGGAGGGCGTCGGCGAAAGGCGCGAGGGCGTCGTCCTGGAAGGCACGCCCGATCACGGTGACGCCGAACGGCAACCCGCCCCGCCCGAAGCCGGCCGGCACCGCGATGGCCGAACAATCGAGCAGGTTCACGAAGTTGGTATAGCGCCCGAGATTGGCGTTGAGGCGGATCGGATCCGCCTTCATGGCCTCGACCTTGTAGGTCGTAGGTGCGGTCGGCAGCAGCAGGATATCGACCTTCGCCCATTCGGCATCGGTCCGATGCCGGAGTTCGGCCAGCCGGTAACGTCCTTCGAAGGCGTCGACCGCGGAATAGCGGCGTCCGTCCTCGATGATGGTCCGCACGGTCGGCTCGACCGCGTCGGCATGTTGGTCGAAGAAAGGCTTGATTGCGGCCAGGCGCTCCGCCACCCAAGGGCCGCCGTAGAGCAGGGCCGCGGCGGCCCGGAACGGCGCATAGTCGATCGGCATGATCGTGGCGCCGAGTGCCGCGGCGTGGGCCACGGCCTCGTCGTAGAGCCGCTCCGCCTCGGCGTCGCCGCAGAACTCCCGCTCGCCGTTCCCCAGCACGCCGACGCGAAGGTTCGCCGCGGGCAGCGAAGCAGGCGCGGCCCGGCGCGAGAAGGGGTCGCGCGCGTCGAAACCGTCCAGGACGCGCCGCACCGCCACGCCATCGCTGACCGTAAGGGCCAGGACCGTGACGCAATCGACGCTGCGGCAGGCCGGCACAACGCCAGCCGCACTGACGAGCCCCGGCGTCGGCTTGATGCCGACGAGGTTGTTGAAGGCGGCCGGCACGCGGCCCGAGCCGGCCGTATCGGTGCCGAGGGCGAAGCTGGCGAGGCCGGAGGCGACCGCCACGGCCGAACCCGAACTCGATCCGCCCGAGATGTAGGCGGGATCGAACACGGAGCGCGGCGCACCGTATGGCGAGCGCGTGCCGTTGAGCCCGGTCGCGAACTGGTCGAGGTTGGTCTTGCCGATCAGCAGCGCGCCCGCCGCGACGAGCCGCCTTGTGACGGCGGCGTCCTCGGCGGGCGCGTAGGCGAAATCCGGACAGGCCGCCGTAGTGGGCAGGCCGGCGACGTCGATGTTGTCCTTGACCGCGAAAGGGATGCCCCACAGCGGCAGGCTGTTGGGTTCCGGCGCCCGCGCCACCAGCGCGTCCGCGGCCGCTCGGAGCCGGTCGGGCGGCACCCGGGTGATGAACACCGCCGTGTCGGCGCAGGCATCGAGGCGTACCAGCAGCGCCTCGACGAGATCGCCGGGGGTGAAACGGCCCGCGCGGTAGAGCTCCCGCAGGCTATCGAGGTTCAGGCTTCGCAACACGTTCAGTCTTCCTCGATGAGCGCGATGATGTCGCCCGACCGCACCGTTCGGCCGGGCGCGGCCCTGATCTCGCGAAGGCGGCCCGCCGCCGGACTGGTGACGGCGATCTCCATCTTCATGGATTCGATCACCGCGATCGAGTCGCCGACCGCGACCCGTTCGCCCAGGCCGACGGCGAACTTCCAGATGCTGCCCGGCACGGCGCTCGACACGCCGACGCAGCCCCGGGGCAGGTCGGATGCGGGGGAAGCCGGGGCCTCGTCGGCCTGGAAGGCGTCGAGCCCGTCGCGCTTCCAGCGCAGCCTCTCGGCCTCGAAGGCCACCTGCTGGGTGGCCTTGAAGGTGCCGATCGTCCCCGCGTCTCGCGCCAGTCCGGCCGCATAATCGGCGTAGGAGAAGCGCGTCTCTTCGATGCGGAGCGGATAGGCTCCGTGGGGGAAGGCCGCCCGCGCTTCGGCGAGTTCCTCATGGCTGACGGGGAAGAACCGGATCTGATCGAAGAAGCGGAGCAGCCACGGCGTTCCGGGGGCAAACACGGGCGTTGGCCGCCATGTGTTCCAGACCTGTATGGTGCGCCCGAAGAGCTGGTAACCCCCCGGCCCTTCCATGCCGTAGACGCACATATAGGCGCCCCCGATGCCGACGGCGTTCTCGGGCGTCCAGGTGCGGGCGGGGTTGTACTTGGTGGTGACGAGGCGGTGGCGCGGGTCGACCGGCGTCGCAACGGGGGCGCCGAGGTAGACGTCGCCGAGGCCCAGCACGAGGTAGCTGGCGTCGAACACGATCCGCCGGACCGCGGCGGTGTCGGGTAGCCCGTTGATCCGGCGGATGAACTCGATGTTGTCCGGGCACCAGGGCGCGTTGGGCCGTACGAGCTCCTGGTACTTGCGCATCGCCAGCACGACGTCCGGGTCGTTCCAGGACAGGGGCAGGTGGACGATCCGGCTCGGTACGGAGACCTCGGCGAGGTCGGGCAGCCCGCGCTCCACCTCCCGCAAGAGATCGACGAGCCGCCCGCGCGGCAGGCGGACGCCATCATAATGGATCTGCAGCGAGCGGATGCCCGGCGTGAGGTCGACGAGCCCCGGCAGAGTCAAGCCGCCAACCGCCTCCATGAGGGCCTGGACGCGCATCCTGAGGCCGATATCGAGTTCCATGGGGCCGTACTCGACCAGCAGGTTGTCGTCCCCCTGCCGCCGGTACACGACCGCGACCGGGCCGGCGTCGCTCCGACCGACGACGGGCGAGCCCGCCGGGACGCCCCGCGCCCGCACGCACGGTCCCGCCACGGGATCCTCCGGGCGCGGCACCGGCACGAAGCGCAGGCGGTCGCCGGGCTTGAGCTGGCCGACCTTCCAGAGCTCGTCGCGCGCCACGACGGCGGGACAGACGAAACCGCCGAGGCTCGGGCCGTCCGGACCCAGGATGATCGGCATGTCGCCGGTGAAGTCGATGGCGCCGACCGCATAGGCGTTGTCGTGGACGTTCGAGGGGTGAAGCCCTGCTTCGCCACCGTCGAGCCGAGCCCAGCGCGGGGCCGGCCCGATCAGCCGAACGCCGGTCCGCGCCGAGTTGAAGTGGACCTCGTAGGCGGTGCCGAAAAGCTCGTCGATGTCGGCCGGTTGAAAGAAATCCGGCGCGCCGTGGGGGCCGTAGACGACGCCGATCTCCCAGTCATGGGTGAGGGCCGCTGGCTCCATCTCGGAGCCGTCGTTCCGCGGCACCCTGGGGGCGGCAGGTTCCGCCAGCCGGCGGAACGCTGCCATGCGCAGCGTGTCGCCGGCCCGCAGGACCCCAGTGGCATGGCCGCCGAAGCCGCCGAGCCCGAAGGTGGCACGAGAGCCGAGCACCTCCGGGGCGTCGAACCCGCCAGCGACCGCCAGATAGGCGCGCTGCCCCGGTCCCTCGATCGGGCCAGCCGCGAGCACTTGCCCGGCCCCGACCCGAACCGCGGTGCCGTGCGGCACGGGGACGCCATCGAGCATCAGGGGCATGCGGGCGCCCGTGAGGGCGACCGTGGCGCCCGTATCGAACCGGAGCGTCGGCCCGTCGACCGTCAGCTCCAGCGCCGCGGTCGTCTCGGGGTTGCCCACCAGCCCATTGGCCTGGCGGAACGAGCGCTCGTCCATCGGGCCGCTCGGCGGCACGCCCACGTGCCAGTAGCCCAGCCGGCCCGGCAGCTCCTGCAGGCTCGACTGCGCGCCGGGGCGGATCACCATGATCCTGCGCGGCATGAAGGGGAACGCGCCGAGCGCCGTCGTTGACACGAGGCCGCCGCCCAGGAGTTCGGACCCCGCGATGGCGCGCAGGTAATCGAGGTTGGTCTCGATCCCCGCGACCGTGGTGCCCTCCAGCGCCGCCCGGAGCGCCGCGATGGTGGCGGCCCGGTCGTTGCCGCGCACGATCACCTTGGCCAGCAGAGGATCGTAGAAGGGCGTGACCTCGGTGCCGGTCTCCACCCAGGTGTCGACCCGCGCTCCCGGGGGGAAACGCACCTCGGTCAGCAGGCCCGCGCTCGGCCTGAAGCCGGCATGCGGGTCCTCGGCATAGACCCGCGCCTCGATGGCGGCGCCGGCCGGGCTGGGCGGGCCGTCGCCGATGACGTCCTCGCCCGCTGCCTGGCGCACCATCCACTCGACGAGGTCGATGCCGAACACGGCTTCGGTGACGGGGTGTTCGACCTGCAATCGGGTGTTGACCTCGAGGAACGAGAAGGCGTCCCGCGCCGGATCGTAGATGAACTCGACGGTGCCGGCCGACTCGTAGGACACCGTCCGGCCGAGCGCCACGGCGGCATCGTGCAGCGCGCGCCGTGTGGCGTCCGGGAGGCCGGGCGCCGGCGTTTCCTCGATGACTTTCTGATTGCGGCGCTGGAGCGAGCAGTCGCGCTCGCCGAGCGCCACCACGCGGCCCCGGCCGTCCCCGAAGATCTGCACCTCGACATGTCGCGCCTCCGCCACGAAGCGCTCCAGAAACACGCACGCATCGCCGAAGCTCGCCTGGGCGGTCCGCTGCACGGCCGCGAACCGCGCCTCGATTTCGACCCTGTCGCGGCAAAGCTGCATCCCGATGCCGCCGCCGCCCGCGCTGCTCTTGAGCATCACCGGATAGCCGATCCGCTCGGCCTGGAGGAGCGCCTCCCCGACATCGTCGAGGAGGCCGGTACCGGGCAGCAGCGGCACACCGCTCGCGCCGGCGATCTCGCGCGCGGTATGCTTCAGGCCGGAGGCCCGGATGTGCTCCGGCCGAGGCCCGATGAAGGCGATGCCGGCCTCGGCCAGACGCTCGGCAAAGCCGGCATTCTCCGACAGGAAGCCGTAGCCGGGATGGACCGCATCGGCTCCGGTAAGGCGGCAGGCCGCCAGGACGGCGTCGACGTCGAGGTAGCTCAGGGTCGCGGGTGCCGGGCCGAGCCGCACGGCCTCGTCGGCCATCAGCACGGGGCGCGTGAAGCGGTCGGCATCGGAATGGACCGCCACCGAGCGGATGCCCATGCGCCGGAGCGTCCGCATCACGCGACCGGCGATCTCGCCCCTGTTGGCGACCAGGACCTTCCTGAACATGGGTCTCAGCCTTCCGCGTCCCAGATCAGCACGCGGATCGGGGTCGGATTGAAGCCGTTGCAGGGATTGTTGATCTGCGGGCAGTTCGAGATGACGCACAGCACGTCCATCGCGGCCTCGAGTTCCACGTAGTCGCCCGGCCGTGACACCCCGTCCACGATGGCGAGTTTGCCAGAAGGCTCCATGGGCACGTTCATGAAGAAGTTGATGTTCGGGACGATGTCGCGCTTGGTCATGCCGTAACGGCCCACTTCGAGCAGGAAGTTCTCGCGGCAAGCGTGCAGATAGCGGTTGGCGTGGCCGAACCGGACCGTGTTGCTCTCGCACGAGCAGGCACCGGCCGACGTGTCGTGGCGTCCGCAGGTGTCGGCCACGACGGTCAGCATGACGTTGCCCTCGCTGGAGATCAGGCGTGTGCCGGCCGTCACATAGGCGGCGCCCTGGTGGCGCACCGTGTCCTGGGACGAATAGCGCTCGGCCGTGTCGTCGGCCCGGTAAAACAGCGTGTCGACGGCCTGTTGGCCGTCGAGGTCGACGATGCGGATCACCTCCCTGCGCCGAACGAGGCCCGACCAGGGCGCCTGGGCCGGGACGTGGTGGTCGCGGCTCGCCGTGGCGGGATCGCGGGCCGCCGGGGATGAACGGTCGATGGTCACGAGCGGGCTCCCCATCCGGCGAGAAGTTCGTCGGTGTTCTCGAAGCCGCGCACGGCCTCGGCGGTCTCGGTGCGGCAGAGGTCGTCCGGGGCCGCGGGCGGCATGCGAAAGCGGATTGCCTCGATGGCGGGCGGCTCGCTCTGGTCGGGGTCGAGCGGGTGCGGGCAGTTCGAAAGCGCCACCAGAAGGTCCATCTCGGCGCGGAGGTCGACGAAATCGTGCGCTTGCCGGGCCTCCCCGACCCAGCGGAGGCGCCCGTCGGCATCCGTGCGCACCGGCGCGAAGAACGAGATCGAGGGCGGTAGGTCGCGGCGCGACAGGCCGTGCTTGGCGGCCGCGAGCAGCAGGTTGTCGCGCGTGTTGCGGCGCGGTGCGTTGGCCCTCGCCCCGACGGACCCTGGCGTCGAGCCACCCGCGACGGCATCGTGGGCCTCGCAGGAATCCTCGACGAGCGACAGCATCACGCGGCCCATGTCCGAGAACAGCACACGGCCCTTGCCGAGCGCCGCCGTCCACTGGATCTTGACCGTGTCGGCGTAGTTCAGCCGCTCCGACGTGTCGTGGAGATGCCAGGCCACGAGTGCGACGGCGGCCGGTCCGTCGGGCGTCGCCAAGCGCAGGGCTTCGCCGCGCCGGAGGGTCGTCGACCAGTACCAACCGCCCGGGATCCGCTCCCGATGCAGCACCGCGCCGAAGGGCGGGGGGCCGGACCGCGGGCTGGGACCTGGCAGGGCGCGGACCGCTTGGGTCTGTGCCTCGCGCTCGAGTTCGTCGTAGCGTCGCTTGTTGGCCGCGATGGCGGCCTGCGTGTCGCTCGATGTCGTCATGGGGCGGCCCTGGTCATGGGAGGGGTCGTGGGCTGGCCGGCGACCCGCTTCGGCCAGATGTCGAGGTCACGCGACACCATCGCGCCGTAGTCCGACTTAGAGAACTGGACGAGGTTGACTTTCTGGCCCTCGATGTCGGCGAGGGTGGACTTGTTTTTGACGGTGACGGCATCGTTCCCGTTCGAGAAGTCGCCGACGATCGCGGCGGTCGTGTCGACCCCGCCCGCCGCCGGCGTCGCCAGCGCGTCCATGTTGGTCAGCGTGAGAGCGTCGAAGGCTCCGGCCGTATATTGGTTGATCGACTCGGCGTAATGACCGAACTGCAAGGCGTCGATCGTGACGCCGTATTTGTCGGCCCACTTCTTGACGGTGCCGTTATCGGCGGCGAAGCCCCGGGGCATCCAGCCGACATCGATCGCCCAAGCGACCCTGAACTCCGTCTTGGGCGCCCCATAGGCCGAGCTTGCGGCCGTTAACCCGGCGACGGCGACCGCCAATGCGGCACCGATCCATCGGCCGACCACGACGTTCGAGCTTCGCATGCCGATCCTTTCACGATGAGGGATCGACAAGACCAGAGTCGCCAATCCCTTGGCTTCCGAGGTCTCCCGGGCTTTTGTCCCGCCGTGCACCGGCGGGATGTCTCCCCGCCGAGGGCGGCTCTCGGACCAGCGCATGCCCGAGGCATGCCGGAACCCTAGCCGCTAACTCTACCAAGGTGCAGCAAGCGCCATGCCAGCCGGGCGCGACGGGAAGGTCTCGAAAGGCCGGCTTGCCGCCCGGGATGTAGCTCGATCGGAAGGCAGCCTGCGGAACAAACCGCCCCCGGGGCCGCCGAAGAGGCAGGTCGGGGGTCCGGCTTGGCGCCCTGGTGGCCCGCCGATGCGAACGCTATGCTGGACGGCACCCGGTAGCGAGGTTCGATCATGGCGCCCCATCAGCTCGGCTCGACGATGCGCGTCCTGCGTCCGGCCCGCAATGTCCTGGCCTTCTATGACGGCCGGATCGACGGTGTCCGGGCCTGGTCGGAGGCGCCGAACTGGCTGGACGACGGCGCCTACGCGCTCGGCGCTTGTTCCTACGCGATCGTCGACGGCGCGGAGGCCTTGGTCTACGACGCCCACATCTCGACCAGCCATGCTGCCCTCATCCGCCGGACGCTCGAGGCCGAGGGTGTCCGGTCGTTTCGCCTCGTGCTGAGCCACTGGCACGCTGACCACGTGGCGGGAAACGCCGTCTTCCGGGATTGCGAGATCATCGCCAACGTGCTGACGGCAGAACTCCTGGAGGAGCACCGGGGAGCGCTCGAGGGCGGATCACCACCGATCCGGCCGTTGATCGGGCCGTCGCAGACCTTCGTCGACAGGCTGGACCTGCGCGTCGGCGCCGTGCCGGTTCAACTGCATCGATTCGACATCCACAGTCGCGACGGCACGGTGCTGCTCCTTCCGGACCCCGGCCTGCTCTTTGCCGGCGACACGCTGGAGGACCCGGTCACCTACGTGGCCGAGCCGGACCGACTGGGCCACCACCTTGCCGACCTCGACCGGCTGGCACGGCTGAGCTTCGAACGCATCCTCCCCAACCACGGCGCCCCGGCGGTCATCGAGGACGGCGGCTATGGCAGGGGTCTGCTCGACGCGACCCGGCGCTACGTCGAGAAACTGCTCCGGTGCGGCGACGATCCCGGCCTTGCGGGCGAGGACCTCGCGGCCTTCATGCATGAGGACCTGGTGGGCGGCCACGTCCACTATTTCGCGGCCTACGAGAAGGTCCACCGCGACAATGTCGGGCGCGTTCTGGCGCAGACGAAGCGGAACTGACTAACTAGGGGAACATGCCGCCGGACGGTGAGCCTCGCGTGTCAGCGACGTTTCACCACGAGGTTCCACACCGAGGGCACCACCAGGGCCGCCAGGAGGATCTTGATCACGTCCCCGGCGATAAACGGGGCCACACCGAGTTCGAAGGCCGACGTCGTACCCACCAGATGGGACAGCCAGGCAAACCCGAGGACAAAAACGACGACATCCCCGACCGCCATAGCGCCGAGCAGCCGCGCGAAGGAACGGTCAGCGCCGCGTTCGGCAAACCAGCCCACGATGGCAGCGGCAACGATGTAGCCCACAAGGTAGCCGCCCGTTGACCCCATCATATAGGGGAGCCCGATGCCATGCTGGGGCGTGCCGGCCAAGACCGGCAAGCCGATCGCCCCCTCGACCAGGTAGAGCAGCACCGTCGCGACAGCGAGACGCGCCCCGAAAACGGCCCCGATCAACAAGACTGCAAGCGTCTGCAAGGTCATCGGCACCGGCCAGAACGGCACGGCAATGCGCGCCGACAGCGCCAGAACGGCGCTGCCGACGAGCGCCAGCAGCACGCCACGCGCGAAACGGGAACCGGAGGACGCCTGCTCGGGCCACACGGCGCCGGCGAGCGTGGGCCGTACCGGAAATCTAAGGTCGGACATGCAATAACTCCCCCTCCGCGCAGGCTTGCTTTCCGCCGCGCGCGGCCGCACGTTGAAGCTCCTCTTAAGATGACGTTACCGCCCGGGCAAGCGGCGTATGATCGTCGCCCGACAACGATGTGGGAATCCGAGTCCGTTGTCCGCCGACGACATCCCGTTCGATCGCACGCTCTCTGCCAGACCCGAGGAGGTGCAGACGCTGTCGCCCTCGGTGCGCCGTCTCGTGGCCAACAACGGCGGCCCTTTCACGTTCACGGGTACCTGTTCCTACATCGTCGGTCGAGGCGAGGTCGCGGTCATCGACCCCGGCCCCGCCGACCCGAGCCATATCGCGGCCCTGATGGCGGCCCTGCAAGGCGAGACCGTGCGGCACATCCTGGTGACCCATACCCATCGAGATCACGCGCCGGGCGCAGCATTGCTGAAAAGTGCCACCGGAGCCGAGATCGTGGGCTGCCCGCAGCGACGCCAGCGGCCCGAGGATCCGAGCCACCCGGCGCTCGACGCTGCCTTCGACCTGCGCTACGTGCCGGACCGCGCCCTCGCGGAAGGCGACGCCGTCACGGGACCGGGCTACCGCCTGGTCGCGGTGGAGACGCCGGGCCACAGTTCCGACCACTTGGCCTTCGCGCTGGCCGAAGAGGACACGCTGTTCTCGGGCGACCACGTCATGGCGTGGTCGACCACGGTCGTGGCGCCGCCTGACGGCTCGATGCGGGACTATATGGCGTCGCTTCGCAAGCTCCTCGACCGGCGCGATGTCGTCTACTGGCCGGGCCACGGCGGCCCGGTGCGCAATCCCCGCACCTTCGTCAACGCCTTGATGGTGCACCGGCAATGGCGCGAAGCTGCGATCCTGCGCCGCGTGGCGGCCGGCGACGCCACGGTGCCCACGATGGTGTCCAATATCTACCGCGGCCTCGCGCCTTCGCTGCGGGGCGCCGCAGGACTGTCGGTGCTGGCGCACCTCGTCGACCTCGTCGAGCGTGGGCAGGTCACGGCCGATGGACCCGTGTCGCTGAAGGGGTGCTATGCGGCGGCGTAGCAGCGTGCGACAGGCTCGACGGTCAGGAATCCGCATCCTGGAGGTCGTCCGACAGGGACTGGATGCGGGCCGCGTTGGCGCCGAAATCGCTCCGGCCGAAACGGGATGCCGAGCGGATGTCGACGCGCGTCTGCCCCGAGAGCGGACGAATGCGGATCGCGAGGTCATCGGGCAGACCCATGACGCGGGTGGTGGCGACGGCGTCGACATGCCCCGAGCCGAACTTGCCCTTGGGCGGCACGGCCTCGACGATGCGCCAGTTCCGTGCCTTCACGGTCTTCAACACCAAGTCGTAGGCCTCGTCCCCACCGAGGTCGAGGACCACGGGTGCCAATCCCGGATAGGCCCGTCGCTGCGCCTCGAGGGTTTCGGGCGGCGGATCCGCGTGGATGAAGCCGCCCCGCGCCCCCCGGGCCAGCGGCGTATTCGAGAAAGGCGGTGGAGCGGCGGGGTCGGTCGACACGTCGGCAATGTCGGGCAGCCGCGCGGCGAGCGCCGCCAGATAAGCCGGATAGGCCAGGGTGGCCAGCGCCAGCACGAAGCCGGCCGAGGCTCGTGCCGTGCCGCGGCGGCCGGTGCGCCAGATCACGACCACGGACCACAGGGCCAGGACGATGGCGGCCAGCGCGAACAGCAGCGCCGAAGCCAGCACGGCGATCGCGGCGCGGGGATCCACGGATCCGCTGCGGCCGAGCATCACCGCGATGACGGCGAGAAGGGCAGCAAAACCGGCGCTCCCGCGGCTCCTGTCCGCGACCGCCGCGATAGGCTCGGGAGAGAGGCGGCGCTTCAGCATGCCGCCATATCCTGCGGGGCCGGCTTGACGGGGGTTGGGTTCGGGGGCGTCATGTCGAAAGGTCCGCTGACGGTCTGTCTGCTCCCCGATCCTATAGGCGAGACGGCGCGGTGACGGTAGGCCGTGCCCGCACCGCATCCCGACGCGCGATCCGGAGACGATGATGGGCGGATCCGGACGGGCGGCCGGACCGAACCGGCGAGCCGCGGCACTCGCCATGATGCTGGCGCTGCCGTCGAGCTCGGCCCGCGCCGTGCCGCTGCCGGTGCCCCGGCCCGACGTCGAGAGCGCCACCGCGGCGCAGCGTGCTCTGCCCGGCGGTCGCCCGAGCGCGGTTCCCCTGCCGGTCCCGCGGCCCGAGGAAGACGGGCCGCCGATGCCCTCGGTCGCGGCCGAGCCGCAGGCCGCCTTCGGCCCGCCGCTCCCTTCGGTTCCGCTCGCGCCGCCCCTGCCGCCCGTTCAGTTCGAGTCGACGCCCGCGCTCCCGGCGCCGGCGACGCCTGCACCGGGCCAGCTGCCGCCCGAACCCGACCTCGCCTGCGCCGGCCTCCTGGCCGGCGGCAAAGTCGTGGCCAGCCCGCAACCGGCCGTATCGGGATCGGGCGGTTGCGGCATTGCAACGCCGGTCGTGCTCGACGCGGTGGTCCTGAAAAACGGCCTGAAAGTGCCACTGACGCCAGCACCGCTGATCCGCTGCGATCTCGCCGTGCAATTGGCCGACTGGCTCCGCGACGACGTCGCACCCGCGGCGGCGGACGAGGGCGATCTGCTGGGCGTCGCCGATGCTGCGGGCTACGTATGCCGCAGCCGCGACTGGATCCCCGGCGCGCGTCTCTCGGAGCACGCACGGGGCAATGCCCTCGACATCGTCGCGTTCCGTTTCGCCAAGCGCGCGATCGGGCTCAAACAGGCCGACGCCCACGCGTTCTGGATGTCGGTCAAGGGGTCGGCCTGCGCCCGCTTCTCGACCGTGCTGGGCCCGGGGTCGGACAGGTTTCACGACACCAACCTGCATCTCGACCTCGAGCAACGCCACTTCGGCTTCCGCCTGTGCCAATGGAACGTTCCGTGAGCCTGCATCGGGCGATCCTTCCGGGCAGGGCGAGGATGCGGCGTGCGAAGACGACACATCATGGCCGGGATCGGCTTAGCGCTTTGTTAGGTGGCGGGACGACAAGGTCCAGACACCGTTCACCACAACCAAGACTTAGCCCGCCCTGTCGCAAGTCGGACGAAACCCACCATGACCCAAGCCGTGACCGCTACCCCGCACAAGCACGAAGACGCCCGCAGCCTGCAGGCCGCGCTCTATCGCGAAATCGGCATCTCGGCCGTAGCGGCCGCGCTGAGGTTCACGACCCAGCCCGAACCCGCAGCGGCACCGCGCCCATTTGAAATCTCGGTCGATCCGCGTCGTGCCGAGACGATGCCTGCCAAGACGACGCTCGCCGCCTGACGGAGCGGCACGGCCCGTTTCAGCACGGTTCGGACGCCGACGAGCCCTCGGCCCAGGACCACGATGTCCCCCATCTCACGCAGGCAGGCTCTGATCGGTACCGGCGCCCTCGGTCTCGCCTCCCTGGGCGTCGGCGGCTATGCGGTGGCGATCGAACCCGAGATGGTGCCGCAGATCCGGCGCTACGCGATAGCGCCGCCCCGATGGCCGGACGGGATGTTCCTCAAGGTGGGCGTGATCGCCGATATCCACGCCTGCGAACCCTGGATGTCGGCCGAGCGGGTCCGCCAGATCGCCGATCAGACCAACGCGCTGTCGCCGGACCTCATCGTGCTGCTGGGCGACTTCAATGCCGGACACCGCATCGTCACGGGTCCGGTCATGCCGTCCGCCTGGGCGGACGCCCTCTCGGTGCTGCGCGCGCCGCTCGGCACTTACGCCATTTTGGGCAACCACGACTGGTGGCACGGCCCGGTGCCGGGCATGGCTGGCGGCCCCGAAGAGGTGAAGCAGGCCCTGCACGGCATCGGGGTACGAGTCCTCGAAAACGACGCCGTGCCGATCGACAAGGACCGACACCGGTTCTGGCTGGCCGGCCTCGCCGACCAGATGGCCTATTTCACTCAAGGCCGCGGACATCGCGGCGCCGACGACCTTGCCGCCACCCTGAGAAAAGTGCGGGACGACGCACCCGTCCTGATGCTGGCACACGAGCCTTATGCGTTCCGCCGCATGCCCGACAGGGTCGCCTTGACGCTGTCGGGGCATACGCATGGAGGCCAGGTCGTCATTCCCGGATGGGGCCCGATCGTGACGCCCTCGCGCCGGTACAATTACGGTCACATCGTCGAGAACGATCGCCATCTGCTCGTATCGGGTGGGCTCGGCACCTCAGGTTTGCCGGTCCGCTTCGGGGTGCCGCCGGAGATCCTGGACGTGGTGATCGGAGGCTCGGGGCTCGTGTCCTGACGTTCGCGATAGCAGGCGACCCGCCGAGGTTCTCCATGAGGATCAGTGCCAAGATCCGCTACGGGATCGCTTCGACGAGGCCACCGGTTCCGAACGGTCGCTCGCACGACGCCCCGGGACAGTCAGAGCACCATCACCTTGGTGCCCACCTTGGCGCGATTGTAGAGGTCGATCACGTCGATGTCGCGCATGCGGATGCAGCCCGACGAGGCATCATGGCCGATCTCGGTCGGCTCGTTGGTGCCGTGAATGCGATAAAGCGTGTCCTTGCCGGTGGCGTCGTACAGGTAGAGCGCGCGAGCGCCGAGCGGGTTTTCGGGGCCACCCTGCATTCCCCCGGCCGCCGCCACGGGCTTCAGGTGCGGCCAACGCTTCACCATGTCGGCGGGCGGCATCCAGCGTGGCCATTCGGCCATCCGCCGGATCGTCGCGGTGCCGGTCCAGCCATAGGCTTCGGCCCCGGTCGCCACGCCGTAACGCATCGCCTTCCCGCCTGGCAGGACGTAGAAAAGGAGCTTATCCTTGGTGTTGACCACGATGGTGCCGGGCGCTTGTCCCGTCGGGTCGTCGACCTGGTAGCGGGCGAAATTGACCCCCATGTCGGCGGTCGGGACCATGGACATGAACTGTTGGTCGCGGGCCGACAGGACGGGATCGGGCGTTCCCTTGTATTCGCAGCCGCCGAGCACGAGGGCGCCCATGATTAGAACACCCGCCCGCAATGGCTTCCGCATTGACCCTGCCCCACGCCGCGCCACTTCCCTCATCCTCGGTAGCACATGCTACCGGGCTTCACGAGCCCTTGTGTCGTATACGGCTCACCCGTTGCCGGAACGCTACAGTGCGGAGCGGCTGCCAGCCCGGAGTTCAGCGCGAACATGTCCACTGTTCTGATCGGCCACGAGGCCGGGCTCGCCCATGACATGGGCGCTGGCCATCCCGAGCGGCCCGACCGGCTTCGCGCCGTCAACCAGGTCCTCGGCGGTCCCGAATTCAACGGCCTCATCCGCAACGAGGCGCCGGAAGCCGAACGCGCTGCCTTGCTGCTGGTCCATCCGGAGCCTTACGTCGATACGCTTCTGCAGGCCCGGCCGACAGGGCAGCAGCTCCTGCGGATCGATGCCGATACGGCCATGAACGCCGGCACGCTGCCGGCCATTCTGCGCGGCGCCGGGGGGGCCGTCATGGCGGTCGACACCGTGCTGGGCAAGCGGGCCGACAATGCCTTCGTGGCCATGCGGCCGCCCGGTCACCATGCCGAACGCTCGACCGCGATGGGCTTCTGCTTCTTCAACAATGCCGCGATCGCGGCCCGGCATGCCCAGCGTCACCACGGTGCCGGCCGGGTCGTGATCCTGGATTTCGACGTCCACCACGGCAACGGTACGCAAGACATCTTCTGGGATGATCCGACCGTCATGTACTGCTCGACCCATCAGATGCCGCTGTTTCCCGGCACGGGCGCTGCCGGCGAGCGCGGCACGCACGACACGATCGTCAACGCTCCCTTGCGGGCCGGTCAGGGCCGTGACGCCTTCCGGTCGGCGATGGACGACCTCATCCTGCCTCGGATGGCGGCTTTCCGACCCGACCTCATCATCCTGTCGGCGGGTTTCGACGCGCATCGCCTCGATCCGCTCGCCCAGATCGAGCTTGACGCAAAGGATTTTGCCTGGGCCACGGCTAAGGCCCTGGACGTTGCGGATCGGTGCGCCGCAGGTCGGGTCGTGTCGCTGCTGGAAGGCGGCTACGACCTTCAAGGGCTCTCGCTGTCGGTTTCGGCCCATGTGACGACCTTGATGGGCCGGGCCGTGCGGGCCGACGCCGACCCCTCGTCCGCCTCGCGGGATCAAGAGCCGAGCGGCTCGGTCGAGGCGATTTCGATGCCGAACCCCGACAGTCCCACATAGGTCCGCTCGCTCGACGCCAGCAGCTTGATGGATACGATGCCCAGGTCGCGCAGAATCTGGGCCCCGACTCCAATCTCCCTCCACTGGCTGATGCGCTGCGATTCCGCGTTGGCGCTGACCTGCGACACGGTCGAGATCGGCACGCCGGCGGTGCCGTCGCGGAGGTAGATCAGAACACCCCGCCCCTCGGACGCGAAGCGTTCCAGCGCGCGGTTGATGACGAGGTTGCCGCCGAGCACGTCCTTGATGATGTCGGCGCGGTGCAGCCGCGTCGGAACGCCGCGGCCGTCGCCGATTCGGCCGTGTACGAACGCGAAATGTTGGACCTCGTCGAAACGGGTCGAAAAGGCATAGCCGGTAAGTTCGCCGATAACCGTCTTGACCGGAAAGGTCGCGACACGCTCGACGAGCTTCTCCCGGGCCTGACGGTAGGCGATGAGATCGGCGACCGAGATGCGCTTGAGGTCGTGGCGCCGCGCAAATCCCTCGATCTGGGGGCCCATCATCACGGTGCCATCGTCGTTGGCGAGTTCGCAGATCACGGCAACGGGCGGCAGGCCGGCGAGACGGCACAGATCCACGGCGGCTTCCGTGTGACCCGAGCGCATCAGTACGCCGCCGTCCCGCGCGATCAGCGGAAAGACATGGCCGGGCCGCACGAAGTCCCCTGCCCCCATGTTGCCGTTGGCCAACGCCCGGACGGTGTTGGTCCGCTGCTCGGCCGAAATACCTGTGGTCAGCCCGTGGCGGACGTCGACCGTGACCGTGAAAGCCGTCCCCAGCGGGGCGTCGTTGGCCGCCACCATGGGCGCCAGATGCAGCCGGCGGGCATCCTCGCTCGTCATGGGGACGCAGACGATACCGCAGCAGTTGCGGACGATGAACGCCATCTTCTCCGTGGTGCAATGCGTGGCGGCACACACGAGGTCGCCCTCGTTCTCCCGGTCGTCGTCGTCCGTCACCACGATGATCTCACCCCGCGCGATGGCCTCGATGGCCTCGAGCACGGCATTCTGATGACTCATGGAGAAGGCTCCGTCGGGCTGGAAGTGAGGGCAGCCACCCAGGAAGTCGTTCGGCGTCACCTCGCCGTGCGTCTCCTGCACGATCAGCGCGGCGGTTTCCCGCGACACCCAGGCATTGCTCTGATTGCACATCTGCGTGACGGCACCGGGCGTGACGCGGATCCGCCTGGCGAAAGCCGATCGCGTCACGTTTCTCGCCTTGAGCCAGGCCGCCAGATCCATGTGTAGAGCTTAGCTCACTCCGGGCTTTAGCAAAACTAAAATTCGGACGGAATTCGGTGCCCCTCAAGACGAGGCCATCGAGACGGCAGACCGTGCAGGGCGCGATACGCGAGCCACGGCGATGCTCAGAGATCGATCTGATCCCGTCCCGCGCCGAACGGAGTGGCGATCACGGTCCGCTCGGCGCCTCACCGGAAGTCAGCCCCTAGGTGGCCTCGGCATGGACCGCGATCCCGTCGAGCACCGCCAGTTCGTTCCCAGGCAGGTGGAGTTGAGCTGCCAGCAGGTTCTCCCGCAAGTGCGCGACCGATGAGGTTCCGGGGATCAGGAGGATGTTGGGGGCGCGGCACAGCAGCCAGGCGAGCGCGACCTGCAGGGGTGTAGCGCCGAGACGCGCAGCGACGTCGGACAGGGTGGCCGATTGCAGCGGATGGAACCCACCGAGCGGGAAGAAGGGGACATAGGCGATGCCGTCTCGGGCAAGGTCGTCGATCAGGGCGTCGTCGGTCCGGTGCGCGAGATTGTAGTGGTTCTGCACGCAGACGATCCGGGCTGTCCGGCGTCCTTCCGCGATCTGCGTGGGCGTGACATTGCTGAGACCGATGTGACGCACCATGCCCCTCCGCTGGAGTTCGGCCAACGCCGTGAGCGGCGCCTCGATCGACCCTTCGGCGGGACCGTGAGCAGCAAACATTACCCGGAAGTTGACCACGTCCAGGACGTCCAGCTTGAGGTTGCGAAGGTTGTCGTGGACCGCCTGGGTCAGTTCCTCGGGCGAGAACGCCGGGAGCCACGATCCATCTTCCCCGCGACGAGCGCCGATCTTGGTCACGATGAGGAGATCATCGGGGTAAGGCGCCAGCGCCTCGCGGATCAGCAAGTTGGTGACGTGCGGGCCGTAGAAGTCGCTGGTGTCGATGTGGTTCACGCCGCTCGCGACGGCCTCGCGCAGGACGGCCAGTGCCGCGTCACGATCCTTGGGTGGACCGAAAACCCCAGGCCCCGCGAGTTGCATGGCGCCGAAGCCGAGACGCTTCACGGTGCGGTCGGCGAGCTTGAAAGTGCCTGACGTGTCGATAGTGGGCATTGTGGGTTCTCCTTGAGAGAACGCGAGGATAAGCATTGCGCGCTCGCGCGATAACCGGACATGATCCGCACAGGCTGTGCGGAGGCACGAACAGTGAAGGTCGATCTGAGTAGCCTGGAGGCTTTCCTCTCGGTGGCGCGGGCCAAGGGTTTCCGCGACGGCGCCCGGGCGAGCGGCGCCAGCGCCTCCGGGCTCAGCGAGGCCGTGCGTCGGCTGGAAGCTCAGATCGGCGTCAGGCTACTCCATCGCACGACGCGCAGCGTCGTCCCGACCGAGGCGGGGCAGCGCTTGCTCGAGCGGCTAGGACCCGCCCTCCACGAGGTGGAAGCAGCCCTCGACGTTGTGAACGGCCTGGACGACCGGCCGGCGGGCACGTTGCGGCTCAATGTCCCGGTCAGTGCCGCGCGCCTGGTGCTGCCCGCGATCGTGCCGCGCTTCCTCGCCGCCTATCCAGAGATCCGACTGGAGGTGATGGCGGATGACAACTTCGTCGATGTGCTTGCGGCCGGGTGCGACGCGGGCATTCGCTACGACGAGCGGCTGGAACAGGATATGATCGCCGTGCCGATCGGTCCGCGCGTCCAGCGCTTCGCGACTGCGGCATCTCCCGCCTATCTCGAGCGTCACGGCCGGCCTCGGCACCCGCGCGACCTGCTCGGCCATGCCTGCCTGCGCGGCCGTTTCGCCAGCGGCGCGATAACGCCATGGGACTTCGAGTCCGGCGGCGAGGTGGTGCGGGTCGATCCTTCCGGCCCATTGCTCGTGCAGGTCGGTACGGCCACCGACCTCGCGGTCGAAGCGGCGATCGCCGGGACCGGCATCCTGTACCTGTTCGAGAGCTGGCTGCGCCCGCATCTCGACAGCGGTGCTCTCGAGCCGGTCCTGGAACCGTGGTGGCAGTGCTTCTCGGGGCCTTTCCTCTACTATTCCGGCCGGCGCCTCCTGCCCGCACCGCTGCGCGCCTTTGTCGATTTCATCAAGACCTCCGCCGACCACCTTTGATCCGACGGCCGGTTCACCGGCGATTCCCGGGTAGGCGCGCGGACCCGTCAGCCTGACGTCAACTGCCCGGAAAGGGCCAAGACGGGCCGTGCCCGACCTGACCGCGGTGGCGCAGGAACGCATCGGCCAGCACACAGGCCAGCATCGCCTCCCCGACCGGCACGGCCCGGATTCCGACGCAGGGATCGTGGCGGCCCTTGGTCAGGATCTCGGTGTCCTCACCGCGGCGGTCAACGGTCTGCCGCGACGTGAGGATCGACGACGTCGGCTTCACGGCGAAGCGCGCCACGATCGGCTGCCCGGTCGATATGCCGCCCAGCATTCCACCGGCGTGGTTCGACTGGAATACGGGACGGCCGTCGGGGCCATGGCGGATCTCGTCGGCATTGTCTTCGCCCGACAGGGCGGCACTCGCGAAACCGGCGCCGATCTCGACACCCTTGACGGCATTGATGCTCATCAAGGCGGAGGCGATCTCGGCGTCCAGTTTGGCGTAGACCGGGGCACCCCAGCCCGCCGGCACGCCTTCGGCGACGACCTCGATCACGGCGCCGACCGACGAACCACTCTTGCGAATGCCGTCGAGATAGGCTTCCCATGCAGTGGCGGCCTCGGCGTCCGGGCAGAAGAACGGGTTGCGCCCGACCTCGTCCCAGTCCCATCGATCCCGATCGACGCGGTGCGGCCCGATCTGCACCAGGGCGCCACGCACCCGGACCTCCGGGATCACGAGCCGGGCCACGGCGCCCGCCGCGACCCGGGCCGCGGTCTCCCGCGCCGAGGACCGTCCCCCGCCGCGATAATCGCGGAAGCCATATTTGGCATCATAGGTGAAATCGGCGTGGCCCGGCCGGTACTTGTCCTTGATGTCACCGTAGTCCTTGGACCGCTGATCGGTATTCTCCATCAGCAGGGCGATCGGCGTGCCGGTGGTGCGGGCCGCGGCTTCCGGAGCCTCGGCGAAGGTGCCGGACAGGATCCTGACCCGGTCAGGTTCCTGGCGCTGCGTGGTGAATCGGGATTGGCCTGGCCGTCGACGATCGAGGTCTCGCTGGATGTCGGCCTCGGCAAGGTCGAGACCGGGCGGGCAGCCGTCGATGACGCAGCCGAGCGCCGGCCCGTGGCTCTCGCCGAAGGTCGTCACGCGAAATAGGTGGCCGAAGGTGTTGTGCGACATGACGCGATCATAGCGGTTGGGCCGGATCGTGGAAAAGCCCTTCCTGAGCCGCTGCCCGTGATCGGGGTGACGTGCCGCCGGAGGTCTACGGCCATCTAGGCCGCCTGCGCCATCGGACCCTCGTCGGCCGCTCCCTTGGGCTCGGCTGGCGCCCCGACCCACTCGGAATGGGCCGGGATCGACTCGCCCTTCATGACGAGGGTCAAGGGCCCGAGCCGGGCATAGTCGCCGACGTGCGTGTCATAGAGCACCGTGGACCCGGCCCCGATCGTCACGCCATCGCCTACCCTCACCCTGCCCACCTTCATGACGCGATCTTCGTAGAGATGCGTTTGCAAGGCCGACAGGGCATTGATGGCCACGAAGTCGCCCACCGTCACGCAATCGAACTCGGTGATGTCGGTCATGTCCATGTACACGCCCTGCCCGAACTTGGTGCCGAACAGCCGCAGCACCCAGGGCAGGAACGGCGTACCGCGCAAATGTTCCAGCAGCACGCGACCGGCCAGGCCCCAGTACATGACGGCGACCGCCTCCGTGCGCATCGCCCACCAGGACCACATAGGCTTCGTCACCGGCTGGTAGCGGCCCATGGTGACCCATTTGATGGCGATCACGATCAGGGTCATGACGACCGAGATCAGCACCGACACGACCACGAACAGGACCGCGACTTGGCCGTATAGGCCGTCCAGCAATTTGGGGCCGAGCCATTGCACAGACCATGTGCCGAACACGATGAACAGCATGGTGGGGAGCGAGATGTGCACGGCTTCGAAGGCCGCGCGGGCTAACTTCTTCCAGCGCGGCGCCTCGTAGGTCCAGTTGGCCCCGCCTCCATCGAAGCGCTGGCGCACCGGTAGCCGGATCGGCGGCGTGCCGAACCAGGTGTCGCCGGGCTTCATGGCGCTGTTGGCGGGAGGCCGCGACTTGATGCCGATCAGTGCGCCCTCCGGAATCTCGGAGCCGATCGGCACGACGGCGTCGTTGCCCACGAACACGCGGGCACCGGTCTTGACTCGGGCGAGCCGCATCCAGCCGCCGCGGACCTCTTCGTCGCCCAGCACCACTTCATCGGCGATGAAGCACTTCTCGCCGATCTCGACGAGGTCGTAGCGGCCCGACAGGTTGGTCGAGATCTCGGCGTCCTTGCCGATCTTGGCGCCCATCAGCCGATACCAGGCCCGCATGTAGACGGTGGCGAAGAGCGAGCTCAGCACCTCGAGCGTGATCTCGGTGGCGAGCGCCACGGTCCATTTGCGGAGGTAGAAGAACGAGAAGACCGAATAGCGGCCCTCCCTGACGCGCGGCAGCACGAGCCACCGCATGGCTGCGATGAAGGCCACCGAGATCAGCACCATGATGAAGCTGGCCGGCCAAGCGAGCAGCGGCAGCGACGCGAGATAGGCGAAGCGGTCGATATCCGGGACGCTCAGCCAGTTGTCGAGCTGGTCGAAGAACCAGAACGCCGGGAAGATCGGCAGCAGGCCGAGCGGCGGGATGACCAGGAGCATCGCGACGTAGCCGATGCCGAGGGCGGTCTTCTGGGCAACCGAGGCGGTCGGGAAAGACTCGATCGCGCCTTCGTCGACCGTGCCGACCCGCCTTCCGGGCGAGCCGTCCCAGCTCTCGTAGGCACCGATCGCGGTCCCGGCCGAGATGGCGCAGAGGTCGCCGAGTTCCGCCCCTGCTCCGATGGTCACGTCCTCCTCGATGACGCAGGAGGTGCCGACGTAGCTGTCGGCCCCGATGGTCACGCGCCCCACGATGAATTCGGCGCCCTCGACACGGGCGTTGGCGAACTTGACCTTGCCGCCGATGCTGGCCCTCTCGCCGATTTCGATCAGGTCGAGAGCGCCGGCCTCGTGGTCGCCGATCACGGCATCCATGCCGACCTTGGCGCCCATGGCGATCATGAAGAGCCGCATGACGGGCGAGCCCTGGAACCACTTGGGATGGATCAGTGCGGTAATCCGCTGGACCAGCCACCAGCGATAGAAATAGACTCCCCAAAGCGGGTAGCGGCCCGGTCTCATGCGGCCCAGGATGACCCACTTGGACGCGATGGCGAAGACGATGGTCAGCAAGTTGATGACCATGTAGGTCCCGACCAGCCAGACGGCTTCCTCGAAGAGGCTCGCGTCGTTGGCGCTCAGCAGCATGTAGCTGACGAAGACACCGAGCCACTGGGCCGTCACCAGCGACAGGATGAACGGCATGGCGGCAGCCTGGGCAAGGCCACAGAGGAACCGGCGCCGCAGTGACGGGGGCGTGAAGCCGAGGTTCAAGGGCGCCGTTCCGGCAGGTCGGGCGCGGCCGTCCACCAGGGCCGCGATGGCGCGGAGCGAGCGCGCCCGGTACATGTCCTGCAACGTGATCCCGGCCAGGGCCGGATCGCCGCGCACCACTGAGACGAAGCGCGCCGCCAGCAGCGAATGCCCACCGAGATCGGTGAAGAAATCGGCATCCAAGGGGATCGGCTGCGCCGGCAGGACCGCTCGGGCCGCCGTCAGCAACGCCGCCTCGGTCGTGGTGCGGGGCTCCTCCTGGGCTTCGGCCGTTCGCGCCGTCAACGCCGTCCGCTTCAGGCGGTTACGGTCGACCTTGCCGGACGGCAGGCGCGGCAGCGCGTCTACGGCCTCGAAGCGGGACGGAACCATGTAGGGTGGCAGGACCTCGCGGAGCGATGACCGCAACGCCGGAGCGTCGACGGCGGCGGCGTCCTGCGGGACCAGGAAGGCCACCAGTTGATCGAGGCCGTCATCCTGGCGAAGCACCACCGCGGCCTGACGGATGCTCGCCAGCTGGACCAGCTTCGCTTCGATCTCCCCCAACTCGACGCGGAAGCCGCGCAGCTTCACCTGATCGTCGATGCGCCCGCGGAACAGGATGTTGCCTTCGGGGTCGAGCGCCACGGCGTCGCCGGACCTATAGAGGACGGGATCGATGCCGCCGGTCCCGAAAGGATTGACGATGAACTTTTCGTGCGTCAGGACGTCGCGGTTGAGATATCCTGTCGCGACCCCGGGGCCGCCGATCAGCAGTTCACCCTCCTGCCCCCGATCGAGCAGGTTGAGGGCTTCATCGACGACGTAGCAGGTATAGTTGGGGATCGGACGCCCGATGGTCACGGGCTCGCCGGGCTCGACCAGCGCTGCCGTCGCCACCACGGTGGCTTCGGTGGGACCATAGGAATTGAAGATGGTGCGGCCCGGGCGGCACCAGCGCGCCCCCAGAGTCGGCGGGCAGGCCTCGCCGCCCAGGATGATGAGCCGCAACGACGGAACATCGCGCGACAGCAGTCCCAGCAAGGTGGGAACCGTATCCAGTACCGTGACGCCTGCGACGTTCAACACGTCGGGCAACGCGTCGACCTCGCCCAGCATCTCGCGGGTGGCGACGAACAGGGTCGCGCCGACCAGGTAAGGAATCCAGATCTCCTCCATCGAGAGATCGAACGCCACCGACGCACCCTGGAACACGAGGTCGCCGGCCGCGACGGCATAAAGCGCGTTGGCTGCCCGCAGGTAATGGCAGATGTTGCGGCCCGTGATGACGATGCCCTTCGGCATGCCGGTCGAGCCCGAGGTGTAGATCAGATAGGCCGGGTCGTCGGGGGTAGCGCCGAGTGCCCGCGCGTCGATCCTGGCCGCGTCCGACGGCGCGTCCTCGGCGACCAGTTCCGCCTCGGTCGCGGTCCGGCACGGCATGGCGGCGCCATGGGTGGCCGCGAACGCGGCGTCGGTCAGCAGCAGTTTCGCTCCGGCGTCGCCAAGGCAGACCGCGACGCGGTCGGCCGGCGCGTCCGCGTCGAAGGGCAGCCAGGCCGCGCCCGTCTTGGCAACGGCGATCTGGGCGACCAGGAGATCGAAGCCGCGCTGCATCCAGAGGCCCGCGACCGTGCGCGGACCGAGCCCCTGCCGCACCAGCCCGCGCGCCATGGCCTCGGCGCGGCGGTCGACCTCGGCATAGGTGAGCATCCCGTCCGGCGACCGAAGGGCGGGCGCGTCGGGCCGCTCGGCAGCCGTGCTGGCGAAGATCTCGGCCAGGAGTTCGTCGCGAAGGAAGTCAGGGCGTTCGGCGCCTTGCAGCCGCGCCTTGAGCCGCGTCACGCCGCCGCTTGCGGCGCGGTCGTCGATGTCGCGTTCCGCCGTAATGGAGTAGCTCATGATGTCCTGGCGCCCGTCCCTATCGGCGGGAGCCCGACCGGCTGATCCCGCTTTGACAATGCCTTCGGCGACGCCGGCCCTGGGCGATCCGCAGCCGCGACATGGGGAGATCGGCTGGGTTGCAGTCGCGGCAGATCCGTCCAACGTCGCCATGCTCTAGGTGATTTCGTCCTGAGGTGTAAGTGCCGAACCGTAACGCATCGGGGCGTGTCCGGACCTTGCGGAGAGCTGGTCTAGGACGGCGCTGATGAACCGGCGCTGATGACGCGACAGCATCGGCCCTACCGGTTCCGGCCCGCCGACCCCGGGTCAAACCCAGTGTGCCGCTCCTGCATTGAAGACCAGCACGCGGCCTTGACGGATCTCCTCGTTCGGAGCTCGCTCTGAACTCAGCCCGGTGACGAGATGCAATATCGCCCGGGCCACTCCGCCGTGAGCCACCACGACGCTATTGGGTTCGAGAGCCTCCAACCATGGCGTCAGGCGGTCGAGCAGCGCGGCGTAGCTTTCCCCTCCGGGCGGGACGAAGTTCCACCGATCACGACGCCGTGCATCATTGGCCGCGCCATGATCTCGCTTGATCTCCGCCCAGGTAAGGCCCTCCCAGCGCCCGAAGGAGAGTTCGAGAAGACGCGGGTCGCTTCGGTAGGGCTTGGCCGGCATGCCGAGTCCGTGACGCAGGAGCTCCATGGTCTCGCGCGTCCGCGACAGGGGCGAGGACACGAAATCGAGCGCGTCCGCCTGCAACTCGCGACGCTCGAGCAGGCCTGCCAGAATGGCACCCGACATGGCCGCCTGACGGCGGCCGCGCGCGTTGAGACCGACATCGCGACGACCTTGGAGCCGACCTTCACGATTCCAGTCGGTCTCGCCGTGGCGAACGAAGAAGAAGTCCGGGGTCGTGGCTCTCGGCAGGTCCGCGGCCGCGGACATCAGGTCCCCGGTCCCGCTTCCTTGACGGCGATGTCGGGGGCAGCCGGGTTCTTCATGCCGACCACGTGATAGCCGGCATCGACGTGCAGGATCTCGCCCGTGATACCGCGCGCCATCGGCGACAGCAGGAAGGCGGCGCTGTCACCGACCTCCTCGATCGTCACGGTGCGCCTGAGGGGCGCGTTGAGCTCGTTCCATCGCAGGATGTAGCGAAAATCGCCGATGCCCGAGGCCGCCAGCGTCTTGATGGGCCCGGCCGAGATTGCGTTGACGCGGATGTTTTTTTCGCCGAGATCGGCCGCGAGATAGCGCACGCTGGCCTCGAGCGCCGCCTTGGCCACGCCCATCACATTGTAGTGCGGCATCCACTTCTCGGCGCCGTAATAGGTCAGGGTCAGCATGGCGCCGCCGTCGCGCATGAGTTTCTCGGCCCGCTGAGCTACGGCCGTGAAGGAATAGCAGGAAATCGCCAGCGATCTCGTGAAATTCCCTTCCGTGGTGTCGATGTAGCGGCCGGTCAGTTCGTCCTTGTCCGAGAATGCGATGCAGTGGACGACGAAGTCGAGCTTGCCCCAGGTCCGGGCCACCTCGGCGAAGACGGCGTCCATCGAGGTCGCGTCGGTGACATCGCAGTGACCCACCACGATGCCGCCGAGGTCCCTGGCCAGCGGCCGCACGCGCTTCTCGAGAGCATCGCCTTGATACGTGAAAGCCAGTTCGGCGCCGGCCGCCCGGGCTGCCTTGGCGATGCCCCACGCGATCGACCGATTGTTGGCCAGGCCCATGATCAGGCCACGTCGGCCGGCCAAGAAGGACTGACCCGCCGCGACGGCTGTGCTGGGCTGATCTGACATGTCGGTTCCAAAGCTTCGCCCCTGCGCGCCGCCACAAGGGGCGCCCCGCAGTTACCGACGTCACCCTTAAAGCAGCGCCGACCCGACCGGAAGCGTCTGTGCCGACACGGTGGGCCGGCTTGTGGTCGTGCATCGGCGAAGCAGGCCCGCGCAGAGGCGGCCGGCCTCGTCGCGCCACCACGGTCCCGGGGCGGTAACCATGCATCGATATCAGTTAAATTTTATTCAAGAACGCGGCCACGCCATGGGCTTCCGCGTTCGGATCGGGTAGATTTCTTAACAGTTCGTAACCTCTCAGCCGAACGCGGACACCGTCGCATGCCGGGCTTTGCAGATGATCTCGGAAAGCTCACGCCCCATCTCCGGCGGCTCGCGCGCGCTCTCGTTCGCGGCCACGGAGCCCAGGCGGCCGACGACCTCGTCCAGGAAACCGTCGTGTTGGCGTCGAGAGCCGATTTGCCGAAACGCGGGCCTACGCTCGCGTCATGGTGCTTTGCCGCATTGATCCGTCTCAACCGCATCCGTCAGCGCCCCGAGGACATCGCGTGCCCGCCGCAGTCGGCCGGTGGGCCGCTGCCGTTCCTGCCCAAGGAGGTGCTTCGGCTGGATGCACTGTCGCTTGATCTTCGCGAGGTCCTGCTGCTCACCGTGTTGTCCGGCCTCGCCTATCAGCAGGTGGCCGATATTCTGAACGTCGATGTCGACCTCGTCTTCGCCCGCCTGACCCAGGCACGGGATCTGCTGGCCAAGTCCGGCGGCGCGGATTTCGGCGTTCGGCATGGCGACATCAGCGATCGCGGGCGGCATGGGAGCGAGACCCCGCATCTGCGTCTCGTGAAGTAGCCGAAGCGGGCTCGTGCCGTCCCCCCCTGCCAGCTTCGACGAAGCGGACCTCCACGCTTTCGTGGACGGGCGCATCGAACCATCCCGCGCCGCTGCTCTGGCCGAATCGCTGGCGAGCGATCGCGACGCGCGCGCACGGATGGACGGGTGGAAGCGGCAGAACGAGACGTTGCGGACCTTGTTCGCCTCGATCCTCTTGGAACCGGTGCCTGTTCGATTGTCGCCCGTCACCCTCGCAACCGGCGCGTCCGCTGGCATGGGGCCGGACGGCCTGGCCTTGGTGAAGGCAGGCCCGGATGGCTGGAAGGTCCCGGCAAAGCCGACGGAGCCCCTGGGGGTTACGGGCCGAACACTGGGTATGGTGGCGATGACGTCGATCGGCATGGCCATGGTCGGCTTCATGGCCGGTGCCCTGACGAGCCTCGGCACGAACGGTTTCGGTTTCACGCCGCTTGCCGGTTCCGGTGCCGGGACCGTCACGACCGAAGGGAGGGCGGCCGGATACGCGTTCGCAGCACGCGCTGCAGAAACCCACCGGACATTCTCGACCGACCTCAACAGGCCTGTGGAACTCGCGGCGAACGAAGGGGCTCGTCTCCTGGGGTGGCTACAGCACCGCCTGTCGGTTCCGATCAAGATCCCGGACCTGCAACGGCAAGGCTGGACTCTGATCGGCGGCCGCGTCGTCCCGGGACAGTATGGACCGGCCGCATTCCTGGTCTATGGCAGCGGGGCGGACCGTCTTGGCCTCTACATCGCCCATACGCCCAACCCGCAGGCAGAGGGAATCAGCACGGTCGAGGTCGGACCCATGCAGACCAGCGTCAGCTATTGGGGCGACGACACGTTCGGCTACGCCCTGACGACGAGCCACGACGTCCGCTGGCTCGACCACAACGGCGGCGCGTTGCGCAACAGCATCCGGATGCAGATCCTCGATGCGACCCCGGACTGACGGTCAGTTCGGCGGCCTGACCGCACGCGGATCATAAGGCTGCTCGTCGCGCCACCGTTTCGCGAGCGCCTCGAGGTCGGGGTCGATCCGGTCCGGGAGGGTGACGCGTGGTGTCACCAGGAGATCGCCCGCGCCGGTGGGTCCCGGCAAGCCTTTGCCGCGCAACCGTAGCGTCCGGCCCTTGTTGGCACCAGGCGGCAGCGTGATCTCGACGGCCCCATTGAGAGTCGGGACCGAAACCTTGCCGCCCAGAACGGCTTCGTAGAGCGTGACGGGCACATCCAGCCGCAGATCGCGCCCTTCGACCTGGAACTGCTTGTGGGGTGCGTATTTCACCGTCACCATGGCGTCGCCCGACGCGCCACCCGACGCGCTCTCGTGGCCCTGTCCCTTCAGCCTGATAATCTTGCCATCCTCGATGCCGGCCGGGATCTTGACCTCGAGCGTCCGTCCGGTCGGCAGGGTGACGCGCGCCATTGCGCCCGTCACTGCATGTTCGAGCGGCACCGCGACCGTCGCGGCCACGTCGCCGCCGCGTGCGGGCTGCTGGGCCGTGCGCCGCTGGTCGCGCCCGCCGGCGTTGAGGAGATCCGAGAAGAGATCGCTCGGATCGAAGCCGCCCCCGCGTCCACCGCGACCGAAAGGCGAGCCTCCGCCGAAATCACGGAAATCAAAACCCGAGGTGGCCCCCCCGCCCGGGCCGCCTCCGCCGAAGTGGGCGTAGCGGGGCTTGCCCTCGGCGTCGATCTCGCCCCGGTCGAACTTCGCGCGCTTGGTCTCGTCACCCACGATCTCATAGGCGCTATTGGCTTCCGAGAAGCGCTCCTTGGCTTTCGCATCCTTGCTCTGATCGGGATGGTATTTCTTGGCGAGCTTGCGATAGGCTTTCTTGATCTCGGCGGCGTCGGCCGATTTGGTGACGCCCAGGATCGTGTAAGGATCGCGCATTTTCAGCCCATCGTACCTGCCGAAACCGGCGCTAATCTCGATATGAAAAAATGTGGGGAGCGCCGGGCATCGCAGCAAGGCGACCGGAACGCTTTCCGACCGATTCGTGACAACCGAGTGGTATGAAGGACCTAGCTCGTCTGGCCGCCCTTCGTGTCGCGCAATCTCCAGGTTCCGTCGCCGTCCCGGCACGCCGATCCCGACAAATGTGTCGGGCCTTGAGAACCCGACGACACTTCGGCCTTGAACGACCGGCAGACCTGCTCATGATCCAGGAACGGCGGAGCCGGCGCCGCGAAGGAGCCTTTGGAGCCCGTCTGCGGGTTGCGCCAGCCGACACCCGCTCCATTGCCCTGCGGGTCGAGCGCCACAGAGAGGGCCGCCTCGGCCCGCCGCCAGTCCTCGCGGTCCAGCGCCGGCGACAGCAGCGCGGCCGAACGGTCGATCGATCCGGTCGGCGGGTCGTCGGCCCTGAAACCCGCTATCGGGAAAGACATGGAGCAAGCGGCCATCGAGATGGCGAGCAGAACCGTCCCGAGCCCTCGCGAGAGCTGGTTGGTGGTGAGGCGCAACGCGCGATTGTCTCTGCGGCGCCCGGGGTCTAGACCGACGCGGCTGTCTCCACGGCAACGCCTCGGTCGGTCCACGCCACCCCCTCTGCTGCTGTCCCACAAGGAAGGACGTAACGTGAATGCGTTAATCCCGGGTGACTTCACCCTGAGCGACGATCCCGATGCCCTGTTCGAGGCCTGGATGGCCGAAGCCCGGGAGAGCGAGCCGCGCGACCCCAATGCGATCGCGCTGGCGACGGTCGACCGGGACGGGTGCCCCGACGTCCGCATGGTCCTGCTGAAAGGCACGGACAGCCGAGGCTTCGTGTTTTACACCAATGCTGAATCCGCCAAGGGCCTGGAATTGGCCGCCCATCCCGAGGCCGCGTTCGTGCTGTACTGGAAGAGCCTCAATCGGCAGATCCGCGTTCGCGGATCGGTCGAGACCGTGTCCGATCAGGACTCCGACGCCTACTTCGCGAGCCGCCATCCGCGCAGTCGCGTAGGGGCGATCGCCAGTCGCCAGTCCCGGCCCCTGGACAGCCGCGAGTCGCTGGAGCGCAAGGTGGCCGAACTCGAACGGGAATATGGGGACGGCGCGATTCCGCGTCCGTCCTACTGGCACGGTTTCCGGGTCAGGCCCTACGCCATCGAGTTCTGGGCGGACCGGCCGTCTCGCCTGCACGACAGGATCGTCTTCCAGCGAACCGGTATCGAGGGATCCTGGACGAAGCAGCGCCTCTATCCTTGATGTCGGGGCCGCAGAGCGGCTATCGTGCCGAGGACTTCGCACGTGCCTGCGGCGACCGCGACGCCGCCCGGCCCTTTTTGCGTTTCAGCGGTGCGACCTCCCCATGTCGATGCCCTCGTTGCTGAAGACCAATCGGTCGGATCCCCGCCGCACGATGCTGCTCACCGGCGCGTCGCGCGGCATCGGGCACGCTGCCGTCAAGCGTTTCTCTTCCGCGGGATGGCGCGTGATCACCTGCTCACGGCACGCCTTTCCCGAGAACTGCCCATGGGAGATGGGGCCTGAAGACCATCTGCAGGTCGACCTCGCCGACCCGAACGATATATTGAAAGCCCTCAGCGACGTGCGTCAGCGTCTGCCCGAGGGGCGCCTCGACGCACTCGTCAACAATGCCGGCATCTCGCCGAAGGGTCAGGCCGGAGCGCGGCTCAGCACCGTCGAGACCGACATCGACGACTGGAAAACCGTGTTCCAGGTCAACTTCTACGCGCCCGTCATGCTGGCCCGGGGCCTCATCGCCGAGCTGCAGCAGGCCCACGGCTCGATCGTCAACGTCACCTCGATCGCGGGATCGCGCGTTCACCCTTTCGCGGGCGCTGCCTACGCGACCTCGAAAGCCGCGCTGGCATCGCTGACCCGCGAGATGGCGGCCGACTTCGGACCGCGCGGCATCAGGGTCAACGCGATATCACCGGGCGAGATCGACACGGCAATGCTGTCGCCCGGCACCGACAAGATCGTCGACACCCTGCCGCTCAGGCGGATCGGCACGCCCGAAGAGGTCGCCAAGGCGATCTATTTTCTCTGCACCGAGCAGTCGAGCTACGTGCATGGGGCCGAGATCCACGTCAACGGCGGGCAGCACGTTTGAGCTTGGCGGCATCGCGCGCCTATCCGTCGCGACCGTTCCTGGCCGCCAGCGTGGCGGTGTTCCGCAACGGCCTCGTGCTCCTGGCCGAGCGGGTGGTGCCGCCGGGTGCCCGCTGCTTCTCGCTGCCGGGCGGGCTCGTCGAGCCCGGCGAAACGCTCTGGCAGGCCGCCGCGCGCGAACTCCGCGAGGAGACCGGCGTCGAAGCCGCCATCATCGGCTTCAACGACCATGTCGAGGTGATCGAGCGGGACTCGGATGGGTGCGTGGCGGCGCATTTCGTGGTGGCCTCGTTCGTGGGCCGCTGGATCGGCGGCGAAGCAACGACCGGCCCCGAAGCGCTCCGCACGATGTGGGTTACGCCGGACCGCATCGACGGGCTCGCGACGACGCCGCAGCTCGGGCGCATCCTGCGGCGTGCCGCAGCCATCGCGGTGTAGCCGTGACCTGGGAACCCTTGGGCTGGGCAACGGTCGCGGTGCTGGCGAGCCTGGCCCTGCACGAGGCGGCGTGGGCGCAAGGGCTGCCGGCCAATCCGCCGCTTCCTCCCGTCGCGGGTTCGGGCCCCGCCGCCGGCTCCGTGTCGCCCCCGCCGGACCCGGGCGACGGGCTGCCGCCCTACGAACCTCAGCTCGAACGCCTGGCGGAGCGGCTCGGCACGCTGACCTACCTGCGCGGTCTCTGTGGCCACGGTGACGCCGCCGAATGGAGGAACCGCATGGCGGCCCTTCTCGACGCCGAGGCTAAGGCATCCTCTCGACGCGATCGCCTGGCCGGCGCCTATAACCACGGGTTCCGAGGCTATCAGGCGACCTATCGATCTTGCACGCCTTCGGCCGAACTGGTGATCTCGCGTTTCCTGGCCGAGAGCGATCAGTTGGCCCGGGAGCTTGCGACCCGCTACGGCGGGTCATGACTCTCCGGGCGGGCTTTCCAGCAGCTTTGGGCCGCGCTGGCAGCTCGAACCGCCGGCCGCACGTCCGTGTGCCCAAGTGGCACCGGAAGAGCACACCCCCTGCAATGTTCGGCCAGGCCGTTCCGTTAAGGATCCGGCAAGAGTAGGCTGTCGTCAGAAGTTTCATGACGTTACAGCTTGGCCATGATGGACAATACGACACAGCAGCAGGACCGTTTCGCAGCCGCCGAAGAGCGGCAGATTGCCCTGTCGATTCTGATGGAGACCTTCGCCGAGGCGACGCTCGACGGGCTCGATGAAGACAGCATGACCCAGGCGGCGCTGTTCGTGGCGTTCCAGAAGCTGGTCACCTGCTACGGCGAGGATGCCGTGGCAACCTTCGCGGAACGCCTGCCCGAGCGGGTGCGGCACGGGGAGTTTTCGACCATGACGCGCCAATGAAGGGTGTCGTGTCCCCGGTAGCCGAGTCGTCGGCTGCGATCGTCGGGAGCGACTTCGAGCGCCTACGGAGCGGATGCGCGGAAGAGCGCAACAGGCGATTCGGCTGGTGGGTCAGGATCGAAGCCTTCTGCTCGGTAGGGACCCGCGGTGGCCGGGCATAAGCTATCGACCTACGCGGCCAAGCGGGACTTCGAGCTGACGCCGGAGCCCGAAGGTCGGGTGTCGACCGAAACGCCGACGGCCCTGCGCTTCGTGGTCCAGAAGCATGCGGCACGGCGCCTGCACTACGATCTTCGCCTCGAACTCGGCGGAGTCTTCAAGTCCTGGGCCGTGACCCGCGGTCCCTCGCTCGACCCGGCCGACAAACGGCTCGCGGTCGAGGTCGAGGACCACCCGCTCGACTACGGCGACTTCGAAGGCACCATCCCCGAACGTCAATACGGCGCCGGCACCGTGATGGTCTGGGACCGCGGTACCTGGACGCCCGAACAGGCCTCCGCCGAGGAGGCGCTTCGCGACGGCGATCTCAAGTTCACGCTGCACGGCCAGAAGCTCAAGGGTAGCTGGGTCCTGGTCCGGATGAGGCACGACCGCAAGGGCGGCTCGCGCGTGAACTGGCTGCTGATCAAGCACCGTGATGCCGAAGCGCTCGAGGGCGGCGGCGATGCGATCCTCGCGGCCGACACCTCCGTCGCGTCGGGCCGGGACATGGACGCGATCGCGGCCGGTAGCGGCAGCAAGCCCGTTCCTTTCATGGCGAAAGCCGCCAAGGCTGCTGCCCCGCGCCGGTCGCGGTCAGTGCCCAAGGCTTCGCGCTCCAGCAGCCGACCCGACTTCGTGCCCCCGCAGCTTTGCCGCTCGATCGATCCGCCGCCGACGGGGCCGGGATGGGTCCACGAGGTCAAGTTCGACGGCTACCGCGTGCAATTATCCGTCTTCGGTGGTCAGGCCATTCTGCGGACCCGCAAGGGCCTTGACTGGACCGACCGCTTCGGTGCGGTCGCGCGCGCCGCCGCGGGTCTGCCCGACGGCGTCACCGACGGCGAAGTCGTGGCCTTCGACCACGACGGCGCGCCGGATTTCGCAGCCCTCCAGGCGGCGCTGTCGGAGGAGCGCACGGACGACCTCGTCTATTTCGCCTTCGACCTCCTGTTCGACGGTGGGGAAGATCTGCGCGCGCTACCGCTGTCGGTCCGCAAGGCTCGCCTCGAGACATGGCTCGCCCGGCAGACCGCCGGGCCCGGGAATATCCGCTTCGTCGAGCATTTCACCGCGGCCGGCGACGCCGTGCTGCTGGCGGCCTGTCGCATGTCGCTCGAAGGCATCGTGTCCAAGCGCCTCGACGCCCCCTATCGATCCGGCCGCTCGGAGAGCTGGACCAAAGCCAAGTGTCGTGGCGGCCACGAGGTGGTGGTGGGGGGCTGGGCCGACACTGCCGGACGCTTCAGGTCGCTGCTGGTCGGCGCTCACCGCGGCGACCATCTCGTCTATCTCGGCCGCGTCGGCACGGGGTTCGGCGCCGATAGGGTGGATCGTATCATGCCGCTGCTCCGGGCCGCGGCCACGACCGCGAGCCCTTTCGGCGGCGATAATGCCCCGCGCGGCGGGGCCGGTATCCACTGGCTCCAGCCGAGCCTCGTGGCCGAGATCCAGTTCGCCGGCTGGACGGCCGACGGCATGGTGCGCCAGGCTGCATTCAAGGGCCTGCGCGACGACAAGCCGGCCGAGGAGGTCGAGGCCGAGACGCCGGCCCCGGCCGGGACCGCCCTGGCGAGCCCGGCCGAAGCCCTGGGACCGCCCAAGGTGGTGGCCCAGGCCGTTGGCGGGTCAAAGGCCGTGCCCGGCCGGGCCACCGTGTCGGGTGTGGTGATCACCCATCCCGACAAGGTGTTGTGGCCGGCCGAAGCCGATGAGCCGGCCTGTACGAAGCTCGACCTCGCGCGATACTTCGAGGCTGTCGGCGCGCATCTCCTGCCCCACCTGATGAAGCGACCCTGTTCGCTGGTCCGCACGCCGGACGGTATCGGGGCCGAGCATTTCTTCCAGCGCCACCCGATGCGGGGCTCATCCAGCCTCGTGTCGACGATCGCGGTCGAGGGCGATTCCAGGCCCTATGTCTCGGTGGAGCGCGTCGAGGCCCTCGCGGCGCTGGCCCAGGTGGCGGCCACGGAACTGCATCCATCGAACGGCGTCCCCGGCGAACCGGAGAGGCCCGGGCGCCTGATTTTCGATCTCGATCCCGCACCCGAGCTCCCCTTCGCGGTCGTGATCGAGGCGGCCCGCGAAATGCGCGACAGGCTGGAGCGGCTGGGCCTCGTCGCCTTCCCGAAGACCACCGGCGGCAAAGGCCTGCATGTGGTGACGCCGCTCAAACGCGACCTCACGCTCGACTGGGCCACCGCCAAGGCCTTCGCCCGGCAGGTCTGTACCGAGATGGCGGCCGATAGTCCGGACCGCTTTCTCGTCACCATGTCCAAGAAGGCCAGGGCGGGCCGGATCTTCCTCGACTATCTTCGCAACGATCATCTGTCGACCGCGGTGGCGCCCTACTCGCCCCGAGCGCGCCCGGGCGCGCCCGTGTCGATGCCGCTCACCTGGCTCGAGGTGAGGAGCGGCCTCGACCCGCGCCGCTACACGGTCCGGACCGTGCCGGGCCTGCTGGGCAAGAGCAAGGCTTGGGCCGGCTACGACGAGGCAGCGCGGCCCATGCCGCGACCGGAGGGCGGCCCCGGAAAGCGTCGATAGCTGTTTCGAGCGACAACGCCTCTCGGGGCACCTCGTCTCGTCGTGGCCCGAGGCGCTGGCGTCGCGCGAGTGCCTTTAGCGGTGGACGGCGGGGCTGTCGTCATCTTGCGCGGGCCGTGGAGGAGTCTATCTCGATGGTGAGCCGGTGAGCGGGCCGTTCACCAGCCGCGATGCGAGGGCCGGCATGGGCGAAGCATTTCTCGAAGATCGTGGCATGGTCGAAGTGGAGGGGCCGGACGCTCGTGCGCTCCTGCAACGCCTCGTCACCAGCGATGTCGCGGGACTGCGGGCCGGGGAGGCGCGCTACGCTGCGCTGCTCAGCCCGCAGGGCAAGGTGCTGGTGGACTTCCTCGTGCTCGACGCCGCGAGGCCCGACGGGGGAGAGCGTTTTCTCCTCGACTGCCCGTCATGGCTGGCGCCCGACCTGACCAGGAGGCTGAACCTTTATCGATTGCGAGCTGCGGTTCATATCACCGACCGCAGCGCGACACTCGGCGTGACGGCGCACTGGCCCGGCCGGCCGGATCGCGACGTCCTATCCTATGCGGACCCTCGGCACACCGAACTCGGATACCGCAGCGTCGTGGAGCGCGATGGGTGGCCGGCCGACGCGGGAGCGCGGGACGCCTATGACGCCCACCGCATCGCGCTCGGCATCCCGGAAGGTGGCCGGGACTTCGCCTATGGCGACGTCTTCCCGCATGATGCCAACCTCGACCGCCTCGCGGGCGTGGATTTCGGCAAGGGCTGCTACGTCGGCCAGGAAGTGGTGTCGCGTGTCCACCATCGGGGCACGGCGCGCAAGCGGATCGCGCCCGTCACCTTCGCGGGAGCCGCTCCGGCGGTCGGCGCGGAGGTGAAGGTGGGCGAGATCGCCATCGGCACCATGGGCTCCAGCATGGCCGGCCGGGGGCTCGCCATGGTGCGCACCGACCGTGCCGCCGAAGCCGCCGCGCTTGGCGCGCCGGCCGTGGCCGACGGCGTCCAGCTCGTCATCGCGCTCTCGTGACGGTTGGCGACCCGCGCTCGGCGAAGGCCCTGCACAGCGCGCCGGCTTCGGCCCGCGAAGGCCAGTTGCGGCCCGCGCCCGCCAGCGGAGCGATGCCGGAAGGCTTCGCTTGGGGTGGCGGGCCGGCGTGGCAGCGCATGCTGTCGGGCCGCCGCCTCGACCTCTTGGACCCCGATCCGGGCGCTATTGCCCTCGACGACATCGCCCACGGCCTGGCCCGGGTGGCGCGATGGAACGGTCAGACCCGTGGACCCCAGATCCTCTCCGTTGCCCAGCATTCCATTCTGGTCGAAACTCTGGTGGCCCATATCGCGCCTGAGGCCGACCGAGCCGACAGGCTGACCGCACTCTTGCACGATGCGCCGGAATATGTCGTCGGCGATCTGATCTCGCCTTTCAAGGCCTTCGTGGGCGAGACCTATCGGTCGGTAGAGGACCGGCTCTTCGCTGCCATTCTGCGGCGCTTCCGCCTCGCCGCGCCGTCGCCCGGGCTCCTGGCCCTGATCAAGCGAGCCGACCGCGCCGCCGCGCGGCTTGAGGCCGTAACGCTGGCCGGCTTCGATGAGGCCGAGGCTTTCGCCGTGCTGGGAGCGCCGGAGCCCGGCCTCGCGAGCTTTGCGCCATGGCTGTCACCGCGGACCGCCGACGATGTCCAGCGCGATTTCCTGGCCCGTTGCCACGACCTCGGGATCGGCTCTGCATGACGGCCACCACGGCAACCATCCTTGTCTGCCCGCTGTCACGGCTTCCCACGACGCTCGCGGCCAGTGGTGCGCGAAGTGTCGTGACGCTGCTGGCGCGGGACTTTCCGGCAACCTTGCCGTCCCTGCGCGGGCTGCGCCACCTCGCGCTCGGCATCGCCGACGTGGCGGCGCCGCGCGACGGCCATGTCGTGCCGGACGAGGTTCACATGGCTGACCTGCTCGCATTCGTGACGGCCTGGGATCGCCGCGCCCCACTGCTGATCCATTGCTACGCCGGCGTCAGCCGCTCGACAGCGGCGGCCTTCGCCACCCTGGCGGCGCTCTGCCCCGGAACCGGCGAAGCCGAACTCGCGAACCGCCTCCGCTCGGCTTCGCCGAGCGCCACGCCTAATGCGCGCATCGTGGCCCTGGCCGACGAGGCGCTCGGCCGCGCCGGGCGGATGGTCGACGCCGTCCGGGCCATTGGTCGCGGTCGGGACTGCTTCGAAGGCGAGGTGTTCCAGCTCGATGTGCCGGCGTGACCCTTGGCGTCTGGAAACCCTTAGATGCCGGCGTACCAGGAATATCCGTTGTCCTCCCAATAGCCGCCGTGGCCGTCGCCGAAATCGGCGTAGGAGTCCACGAGTTCGATCCGCTCGATGTATTTCGACATCTTGTAACCGAGCTGGCGCTCGACCCTGAGGCGGAGTGGCGCGCCATGGGGCACGTCGAGGGTCCGACCGTTCATGTCGTAGGCCAGGATGGTCTGGGCGTGACGAGCCGACACGAGGTCGATCGAGCCGTAAAATGGCGTGCCCTCGCCGTCTAGCGAACTGTCCGCATCCATCACGTCGAAGCAGTGAAACACCACATAACGAGCCTTGTCCTGGACACCCACGCGGTCGAGCAGCTCGCCGAGCTTCACGCCGGTCCATTGGGCGATGCAACTCCAACCCTCGACGCAGTCGTGGCGCGTGATTTGGGTGCGTGACGGCATGGCCCTCAGTTCGGCGAGGCTGAACGCCATGGGATGGTCGACCAGCCCATCGACCTTCAGCCTGTAGTCGCCGAAACGGTCGGCCACCAACTTGAGGTACGGCTCGCTTTGCGGGTCCGTGCTGCCGTTCGGCTTGAAATGCGCGCTGATATCGGCGTCGCTGTATTCCGGCGCCAGGGCGTTCGGCCCCAGAATGGCGCGTTGCGCCGCAAAGGTCACGGCCTGCTCGGTGTCGAACAGCTTCGACAGGATGTCGCGACCCGCAACCTTGTCGCAAGCCGCCAGCGCGAGGCCGCCGAGGCTGGCGAGCCCGCCCCTGAGCAGGCCCCTGCGGGTCTGGCGTCGGTCACGCATGGGTCACCTCGCCCTTTTTGGCCTCTCCGATATCGAACCAGCCCGTGATCATCGAGCGCGTGTTGTTGATGACTCCGGTGATCAGCACCATCGCGACGTGAACGATGAAGAAGGCGACGAGCCCGAACGCGATGACGAAGTGGACCGTACGGGCCGTCTGGCGCCCGCCGAAGAGCTGAAGCAACTGTGGGAAGGCGGCATCGAGACCCGGCGACAGGGTCCAGCCCGCCAGCACGATGAGCGGCAGAGCCACGAAGATCACCCCCATGTAGGCCAGCTTCTGCAAAACGTTGTAGCGGCGTGCGTTCTCGCCTTGAGGGAACTTCAGCTTGGCGTGGTCGACGATAGCCTGTCCCGTATGGGCGAGTTCGCTCCGATTCGGGATGATATCGCGGGCGAAATGGCGTGAAACCAGGCCATAGGCGAGGTAGAGGAGCCCGTTGATCACCAGGAACCATGCGGCCAGAAAATGCCATTGGCGTGCGCCTCCGAGGTCCTGCGTGGCCGGCAGGGTGATCCAACTCGGAAAGGCGCGCTCGACCGGCTGCCCGGCAACGTTGGACAGGCCGAGAAACCCCGACGTGTCGATGCTGTGGCCGAGCACCGCTGTGTAGCCCTGCGGCTTGCCGCCGACGTCGCGCGAGTCGATCGCGAAGATCGGGGACTGAAAATCGGATGTCTGGCCCAGGTAAAGCGCTGGATGGGCATTGAAGATCTGCAATCCGCTCATCAGCAACACGCCGAGGCAAATGGCGTTGGTCCAATGGGTGATACGCACGAGGGCGCCGTGCCGCTTGATCAGCCGCGGCCCTTCAATCGTCGTGGACTGGCTCATGGGACCTCTTCACCGGGCAATCGCAAACGGGGCCTTGCCTTATGGACCGGGGTCCCCAGAGTGATACGGAGCCAGGGGTCGAGAGGTTTCGCATTGGAACAACCAGGTTTTGACGAGATTGCCGCATTGCCGTTCGAACGGGCGCTCGCGGAACTCGAGGACATCGTGACCCGCCTCGAACGCGGCAGTGTGGCGCTCGAGGAATCGATCGCGATCTATGAGCGCGGGGAGGCCCTGAAGAAACATTGCGAGACGCTGCTGCGCAGCGCGGAGATGCGAATCGAGAAGATCACCCTCGGGACCGATGGCCGACCATCCGGTGTCGAGCAGCTCGATGTGCAATGAGCTGGCGATCTGCCCCGGGATGCGGCAGCTCTGGGGTTTGGTTGCGGGGGCACGCAACCAACGATTCTTGCGCCTAGCGGAGCGCGTGATTCCTAAACTCGCCGCATAGAGCCGTGGTGCACCCTACATTCCTTGGCAACATGCCCGAGCGCCTTACGCCAAGGCATCCGGGACCACGCTACAACACCCGAAACCACCATAACGATACCTCTACGTCGGGCTAGCCCTCCTCGGAGTAACCCGACGCCGCGCCGCGACTTGCTACCAACTACTTGGAAAGCGCCTGGATGGGATTGGGATTCACCCATCGCCGCGGAGCCCGTCCAAGCCGGCTCTCATTTATGCGTTTTCCGCTTTCCTTCGGCAGCTCGGCCAGCACAATGCGTCGAACGCAAGCGCCAAGTTCGCTAACGCACGACCGTTTGAATCCGCCCAATACGCCGCCACGGCCTACCGCAACGAACTCGCAGCCAAGGGACTCAAGGGCTCCATGGGGCGGCGCGGGAATCCCTACGACAACGCCAAGGCCGAGAGCTTCATGAAACTCTCAAGGTCGGGGCCGTCTATCCGATGGCGTTCGAAACCTTCGACGACGTCGCCGAGCACCTTCCCCGGTTCATCGAACACACCTACAACACGCGACGTCTCCACTCCTCCCTCGGCTATCTCAGCCCTACCCAGTTCGAGGATCAACTCCCCCGGCAGGCGGTCAAAACAGCGGCCTGACCCTGTCCGCCACCAGGGGCCCACTCCAATGTGAGGGGGATCGGCGTCCAACTTTTCGACGCCGATTAACACGTCACCGCGGGTAAGTGACGGCGTAAGACTCGATCAACGCCTCCGCCAGCGCACGGCCTGCGCGATAGCCCGCCAGTGTTTCCGGGCGGGCAACGCCGTCCATCAACCGGGGGCATGGCTCCGGCTCCCCAATCACCGTCCGCACCGGCAGGCGCTCGGCATAGATTGGCAGCGGGAAGTCCTCATCCTCGTCCACCACGCCCCTGGCGCGTATCTTGGCGGACGCGCGCTCGATCTCCATCGCCACGACCGCGGTCGCCTTGATCTCCTGCCTCGAGCTTTGCCGCAGGCTGGCCGTGCGGGCGGGAAACAGCCGGTCCACCATGGCGACCAGCGCTGCTTCCTTTTCCGCCGGGTCCTCGATCAGCCGGGCATGGCCGAAGGCCATCACCGAGCGGTAGTCGGCGGAATGGTTGAACCCGCAGCGTGCGAGCACGAGGCTGTCCAGGTGCGTCACGGTCAGGCACGCCGGCTCCCCGGCGGACTGGTTGCGCAGCATCCGGCTGGCGCTGCTGCCGTGCCAGTACAGCGTCGTGCCCTCTCGCCAAAACAGCGTCGGCGTGCAGTAGGGCAGGCCGTCTTTGACGTAGGAAACATGACACAGCGCCGCTGCGTCCAGCAGGGCGTGGACGGTTTCGTGGTCGTAGAAGCCCCGGTCGTGCCGGCGCTTGACCCGGTTCACGTTGTCCACCGGATAGGCGAGCGTTTCCGCGTCTGACATTTGTGATTTCCTGGCTGTCTCGTTGCCGCAGCACTATGCACCGGGTAGATTGGTCGTGGGGAGGTCCAATTGCACACGCTAATGCCGACCAATCCGGCTATCAACCTTGGCAAGCCGGACAGGTCCGGCGCGCTGGACTTGCCGCTGCACCTGGACGGGATGTCCGGCCCGCAGTCAGCGCGCGTCCACCAGGCCCTGCGCAATGCGATCCTTGCTGGACGGCTCGCGCCTGGCAGCCGCCTCCCGGCCAGCCGCGTGCTGGCCGCCCAGCTCGGCATAAGGCGGAACACGGTGGTGGGCGCCTACGAACAGTTGCTATCGGATGGCTTGGTGGAGGCTAGGGTGGGCGCAGGCACCTTCGTCGCGGACCACATCCCAAGAGTCCCGGCCCGGCCAGAGCGCGCTTCGGCAACGGACATAGCCCCTGGCCGGGAGGTGTTCGCCCTGGGCTGGACAGGCGTTGACGTCCAATTCCAAAACTGTCTCCGCCGCGCAATCGGCAAGCGGCTGCGTACACTCGATCCTGTCCACTTCGGCTACGGCGATCCCCGCGGCAGTAGGGAATTGCGCGAGCGCGTGGCGGAGCACCTCGCGGTCAGCCGGGGTGTGCGCTGCGATGCGGGCAACGTCGTGCTGGTCAGCGGCACGCAACACGGCTTGCAGCTGTGCCTGGGCGCCGTGCTCAGGCCAGGCGACGCCGCCTGGATAGAGGACCCCGGCTATCCCGTAGCCCGAAGGGCGCTGGAAGCTGCCGGGGCGCGGCTGGTTCCGGTTCCGGTAGACGGGCACGGGCTTGTGGTGGACGAGGGCCGGCGCCGCGCCGCAGGCGCCCGGGTGGCCTATGTGACCCCCTCGCACCAGTTCCCGACCGGCGTTGCCATGCGGATGGACCGGCGCATTGCCCTGCTGGACTGGGCGCGGGACGCAGGCGCCTGGGTGCTGGAAGACGACTACGACAGCGAGTTCCGCTATCGCGGACCGCCGCTGACCGCCCTGGCGGGCATAGATGCTGCCCGGCGGGTCGTCTACTTCGGGACGTTCTCAAAGGTGCTCTTTCCCGGTCTGCGTATGGGCTACGTCGTCCTGCCGCCACCGTTGCTTGAACCATTCTTGGCTGCACGGGCCGCATCGGATCGCTTCCCACCGAGCATGCTGGAAGGCACCCTGGCAGACCTGATCATGGCGGGTGACTTTTCCGCCCACATCCGGCGGATGCGGGGGCGCTACCGGGCGGCTCGCGATGCGGTCGCGGACACGCTGGCCGCGCACGCCGGCGGGGCACTACAGGTGATGGTTCCTGAGCAGGGTCTGCACCTTGTCGCTCATCTGCTGCATGACCCTCCGCCGGGCGGGGCGGCCCGGATCAGGGACGCAGCACGAATTAAGGCGTGGCTACTGTCCGAGACCCGCATGGAACCTGGACCATCGGATGGCTTCGTCCTAGGCTTCTCGGGTCATGAGATCGGCGCTCTGCAAGCTGGTGCCAAGCGCCTCGCCAAAGCCGCGGCGGCGTTTGGAGCAGAGAGATGGATAGCGGTCGAGTAGCTCGGCCATTCGGCTCCGCCCTCACGGATTCGGGCAGCCTGTTAATAGGCGCGCAAGGCAGACCCCCTCGAAAATCAGGCTGTGACTTTGGGAAAGTACGAAAAACTAGCAAGCAGCCGGGGTCCCGATTCGCGCCGATCGGGACCCCGGCTGTTTGCTAGATTCGCTTGCGTTTCAGACAGGTATGCCCGCTCGGAAGAGGGGTCAGCCTTGGGCGCCTATCAACAGTCGAGGCGGCTGCCCTGCCTATGGCGATCGAGACCGCCCACCGGTGCCTGGGCATCCTCGATCCGATGCCCGGCCGCACGCTGATGGTCTACGGCGCAGGGACTCTGATTGGATTCGCCGCCATCCAGATGGCGCTCCTGCGTGGCGCGCGGGTGGTCGCCGCCGCAGGCGGCGCCTTCGCCGGGCGGCTCCGCAACCTGGGGGCCAATGTCACGCCCTACGGGGACGGCATGGTCGAGCGTGTGCGCGGGATCATGGGCGGCGCGCCCGACCTGATCTTCGACGCCGGCCCCATCAGCGACGCCCTGCCCGACCTCGTCAAAATCGCGGGCGGCGACGGGCGCCGGATCGTCACTGTCAGCAATCACGGTCCCACTGCCGAAGCACTCGGCGTGCCCACCAGCTTCGAAGGAGAGCTGAGCTACCCCGCGATTTCCGAGTTCGTGAGACTAGCCGCGCAGGGCCGTTTTACGGTTCCAGTCGCTCGCACCTTCCACCTTGAGCAATGGCAGCAGGCGCTCGAACTCAGCTTGAGCGGGCGCGCCCATGGCAAGCTCGTGCTCCTGCTGGAATGATAGCAAGGATGTCCAACTCGGTCCGGAAGCGATCGGTGCTTTGCGCCGGACGACCGCCGACACTTCAGCTCTATCTTATCGAACCGTGACCAAAGTTTGCTTCGCGGCCAGGGCCGAATGGCCGAGTTCCACCCACCTCGGACGTATGTGGTTCGTTATGAGTGTACCCTAAGCGAAGCGGCGCCAACCCGCTTCGCTAAACACTCTTTGACCATTCAGAGAAAACTCTACTTCGTGCAGCACCCAAAGAGAAATGCTCGGAAGAGCCGTACAATCAGCGATCTAATTGCACGAGCATAGATATCTGGTGCGGCACCGCGTAATGCCGATGTGTGGTTCAGTAACTCTCAAAACCGGTGGCATCTAAGCCAGTCGCCTGAACTGCTGCTAGAAAACGAGCCATTTCTCTGCGCTTTGCTACCCCTCGTACGCTAAGCTGATACGCCCTAGTAAATGGTGAGATCATTATGGTGATCTTGCCAGTTCTCTGTTCGATGGAACCCCTTATGAGACTGCTTGGGCGGTTGGTCAGGAGAAACCGGATCTGTTTCACGGGTTTGAACAGAGTGCCATGCAACGACATGGCATCATCAGCATCCCGGTAGCGCCTATCGCCGGGCGATGTGCCCGTAAGGTCGAACGTCACCAGAAGGACGCGCCATCGAGACGCGGGCGAGTTGCCTTTTTTTGCCGTCAAGGGAAGCTCCTGTCAGATCCTGATCCTCTCGACCTCGTCCAAGGTGATGGCGTCCGAGGTGCAATTATAGAGCTTGGTAGTGCGGGGGCTCTCGTGGGCTGCCATCACCTGTGCTTTCTCCAGGGTGCCGCCAGCTTCGAGGTAGGCCGTGATGCCGGTCGCCCGAAAGGTGTGGCAGCCGATCACGGGTTTGATCCCGGCCGCGGCGGCGCGGCGGCGGATCATGCGATAGGCATCGACCCGGTCCATCGCCCTGGGGGCGAGGGTGCCGGTGCGGCCGGCGGCCGAGCGAAACAGGGGGGCCTTACCGGCCTCGCGCAGCGCCGCCGCATCAACATAGGCGTCGAGGTAGGCCTCGAGTGTGTGGTGGGCCGGCATCTCGTGGACCTTGCCGCCCTTCTCGTGCAGGCGCAGCCACCACCGCTTGCCGCCGGGATAGTAGTCCTCAACCCGCATCGCGACGACGGCGCCGATGCGGGCGAAGCCGAAGGTCATGACGCTGATGAGTACCCGATCACGCAAGCCGATCAGGGTCGAGGTGTCGATGCTATCGAGGAGGGCCCGAGCCTGCTCGCCGGAGAGCACCGACGTCTTGCCGCGCTTCACGACGTGCTTTGGCCCGCGCACCGAGGTGGCGGGGTTGATCACCACGAGGTGGCCGGTCACCAGCCAGTCGAAAAGCATGCGGATTGCGGCGAGGGGCTGCTTGACGGTCGGCTTCTCGAAATTGGGACCGATGGCATTGAGGTAGGCGCCGACATGGATCGGTTCGACCTCGACCAATTCGGCCACGCCTTGCGCTTGGCACCAGGTGAAGAAGGAGTGGTAGGCACGTTGATAGGCGGCGCGGGTGTTGTCGTTGGAGATCGCGGCGAAGAAGTTGGCGTAGCGCCGGGCCGCCTTATCACCAGCGTCGCCGACGAGACCCGGAACGACGATCGGCCGACCCAAGGGACGGGCGGGCACGACCGCCGCCGGCCAGCCGGAGACGAGGCTGCGGGAGGACTCGGATTTGCTCACCCTGGTTAGTGTAACACGTCCTCTATGTTACACGAAAATCGATTTGACAGTGGGACAAAATAGGACAGAATAGGACCTGTAAGCGTTGGAGACTCGCTATGAACCCTCAGCCAAGCACCACGCCGTCCTACCGTTCCGCTTTGACCTCGCCCCATCTGCATACCGACGGCGACATATGCCCGTTCTGCGAGCAGGAGATTCCTCCCGAAAAGCTGGAGGAGATCAGCGGGAAGATCGCGGTGCGCGAAAGCGAACGTGAGCGCACGATCCGCACCACCCTCGATGAGCAATATGCGATCGACCGGGTCCAGGCTGATATCAAGGCTGCTGCCGCTCTCGAACTCGAGCGGCAGCAGAGCGCCGCACGGGAAGAGCTGGCACGGGAAGAAGCCCGTAAAGCCGCTGAAGCCATCTCCAACGAGAAGCTGGCGACGGCCGAACGTGCCCGTCAGGTTTTGCAGACGGCGCTGCAGGAACAAGCGGCCAAAGCCGAGACGGCGCAGGCCGCGGCCGTGAAGGCCCATACAGACCTGCTGGCTCAATTCCAGACCAGCAAACAGGAAACCGCCGCAGCGCTCGCCGTGGCCAGGACCGAGGCTGCGACCCGCGAAAAGCAAATCCGCCTCGATGCCACCCAGGCCGCCGAAAAGGCGGTCGCGGAAGGGCTGGCTACACAAGAGACAGCGCGGCAAGCGGCCGAAGTGGAATTGCTGGCCAAGATCGCCGCCGCCAATGAGATGCGCGTCGCCGCCGAACAGGACGGCGCGACCCTTAAACTCCAGCTAGATGCGCTGGCGAAGGCCAAGGAATCCGAAGTCGCGCAGCTCAAAGAAGCCGCCGCCGTGGAAGCGGCCCGGATCAAGAAGGAGGCGACGGACGCCGCCCAGGTCGCTGTTATCCAGCAGCTGGCCGAAAAGGACGGCGCGATCGCTGCCGAAAAGGCAAAGGCCACGGAAGCGGAAAGCAAGATCGCTCTTCTGTCAGCCCAGCATGAATTGACGCTGCAGCAGAGCCTCGGATCGCAGCGCGAGCTTCTCGAAAGAGCGAAGGACGAAGCTATCAGCGCTGAAAAGGCCAGAGCCTTCGATGAAAACCAGAAGCTGTCGAACAAGGTCGGCGAGCTGCAACGCGCGCTTGATAAAAAGTCCAATGAGGAACTGGGCGAAGGTGCCGAAGTCGATCTGTTCGAGGCGCTAAAAAAGGAATTTCCGGATGACGACGTCGTGCGCGTTGCTAAGGGCGCGGCGGGTGCCGATATCACTCATGTGGTGATGCATAACCGTAAGATTTGCGGCACTATCGTCTATGACTCGAAGAACCACCTCGTCTTCCGCAACGACCATGTAACGAAGCTGCGTTCGGACCAGCTCGCCCAAAAAGCCGAGCACGCGATCCTTTCTTTACGCAAGTTCCCGTCAGGCAAGAGCCAGCTTTGCGCGCAGGACGGGGTGCTTCTGGCCAACCCAGCCCGGGTCGTCTCGATCGTCATCATGCTTCGTCAGCATTTGGTCCAAGTTCATACCTTGCGGATCAGCGCCGCCCAGCGCGAGAGCAAGACGGTCGCCCTCTACGACTTCATTACGTCGGACCGGTATTCGCAGCTTCTCGCCCGCGTCGACGCGCATGCCGAGGATCTGCTGGAACAGCAGGTTAAGGAGAAGAAGCAGCACGACGCTACGTGGAGAAAGAACGGGGAGCTGATCCGGTCGATTCAGAAAGCCAACGCCGACATCTCCGCTGAGGTCAGCGCCATCATCGGCACGGCCGCCGGGCCCGAAGAGGCGACCGAGCTGGAGGAGAGCTTGAAAGAAATATCATGACAACTCCCGCCCACATCGACCGCCGACCCAACATCGTAGGTCTGCAGGAGCGGCGCCTCGATCGCACGGTCCTGCGCACCTACCGCACCAAGGCCGATATCGACGACATCATCCCCAACCCCAGCCAGCCGCGCATGGGGCCGAAGGAAGATGATGAACTGCAACGCCAGATCGAAGCCAACGAGGGGCTGTTTGAGCCGCTTCTCGTCGAGCCGCACCCGGAGTTTGCGAACAAGTTTCTCATCATCGACGGCGACCGGCGCTGGACGAATTTAAGCATCCTGGTCAAGCGCGGGCGCGAGCAGTACCGCCAGGTGCCGGTCGAGGTGACAGACCGGACCTTGACGGAAGACGAGCGTCTCCGCGTTTGGATTTACATCCACCGCCAGCGCAAGGAATGGGATGCAAAAGAGAAGGAGATGGTGGCGTACAGGCTGGTCGATTTGGTCGGCCGTGCCAGTGCTGCCAATATCCTCGGCATAACCGTCCGCGAACTCGACAAGCTCGTCGAAATTTTCGAACTCTCGGAGAAGTTCACCAAGCTCCGCGACCCCAGCGCCGCCATTACATGGGCGCGCGAACTGATGGGGGTGAGCAAAAAGCTTTTGGTCCCCAGCGTCGTCGATGCCGTGGTCAGGAAGGTGAACCAGAAGCGCATTACGAACTCGAAGGACCTGAGAAAGCTGCGCACGATCCTGCCCGACCCTGTCGCGCGCGCGTATTTCCTAAGCGACGAAGGCGACCTGGATTCGGCGCAAATGCGCCTACGCCCCGTCGAGAAGAAAGCCAATGACGGTCTGCTGACCGATCTGGAAGCCGCGGTTGAAGCTATGAAAAATTTACCGTGGACAACCCTTCAGGAGCTGAAGGGCAACGACGGTGTTCTCAAAAAAATCGAGGACGCCGAGGAGCTTCTGAAGTCGTTGCGGAAGGCTCTTTCGAACTAAGAATGCAGCAATGGAGTCATAAAATGCCGAAAGATAGATTGTTTGTGGAAAAACGGCCGCAGGGCGATTTTGCTGTACGCAGGCCTAACGCGGAAAGGGCGAGTGCTGTTCTGCCGACCCAAGGTGAAGCGATCAGTCGGGCAAGAGAACTCAATCCCCGCCAGCAGCCGCTGGTGGAACGGGTACGTCATACGACAGGCGGCAGCCCTGATAAGTGGCGCAAGCCGTAAAACTGGCCGCCGGGGAAGCTGATGCCAATCCGCCGTTAGTTCCGCTACCTGTATCGGATCGATCGGCCGCAGCTCTCGGCCGCGGTCCGCTTCAAGCGGGCTGGCGGGCGGTACGAGCAATGCGGGCGTCCGCACGGTCAGCACGTCAAACTACAGCTCCGGCTTCTGCTCGAGGGTGGACACCCTGCGGTATCCGATAAGGTCGTGTGGTCCCATAACTCACGTCAGAGTCTCACACGGGAACGTGGATCAAAAGATCGAATCTCAGGAACGGTGCCATCGAGGGCAGGACGCTCGGCCCCGCTGCGCACCAGCGTCGTTCCTGCAGACGAACCTTTTCGGGCGTGTGGATTGGTCATCGGATGTGACGGGCTACCGCGTCGATCAAGCAAGCCTCGTGGCGACGGATGATCCGGATGAACGCGGCTTCCTCGCCCAGCGCTCGCGACAGGATGATGGCACCTTGGATGCCGGAAACCACTTGCTCCGCGAGTTGCATAGCGAACAAAGGCGGGACGTGGCCGGCTTCGAGGCAGTGGGCCAGCGCTGAAATCCACCGAGCGAAGTAGCTTTTTACCCGGCTTGTGAAAGCGTCGCCGGAGCCCAGACCAATCCAGCCGACAAGGCAGACCCTGCCCCCGCGTCGGAAATAGGTGGTCACATCCTCTATCATCGATGTGATGGCCGCAGACGGGTCGCCAGCCTGCTCCAATGGTGAGAACATCGCGGTGGCGAACCACTGATCTATGTCGGCAAGGACGGCATCCATCATCTCCTCCTTTCCGCCGGGGAAAAAGTTGTAGAGGCTTCCCTTTCCAAGGCCGGTCGCCTTCGAGAGCATCGACAGGCTCGCACCCTCGAAACCGTGTTCGCGGAAAGCCTCCGCCAGTGCCGGCAGGGCGTCGGCACGGTCGGTCAGGATACGCTTCGCGCTCAGAGGTCAAGGTCGCTGAGCGAGGGGTGATCGTCCGGGCGGCGACCGAGCGGCCATTGAAACTTGCGCTCGCTCTCTGCAATCGGGCGATCGTTGATGGAGGCGATACGGCGAGCCATCAGTCCGGCGCCATCGAACTCCCAATTTTCGTTGCCATAGGAGCGAAACCAATTGCCGCTGTCATCGCGCCACTCGTAGGCGAACCGCACCGCGATCCTGTTGCCGTCGTGCGCCCACAACTCCTTGATGAGGCGATAGTCCAGCTCCTTCGCCCACTTGCGCGTCAGGAAGGCAACGATCGCCTCGCGGCCGGTCAGGAACTCACCCCGGTTCCGCCAGATGCTGTCGGGAGTGTAGGCCAGCGACACCTTCTCGGGATCGCGGCTGTTCCAGGCGTCCTCGGCCATGCGGGCTTTCTGCGCCGCTGTCTCAAGGGTGAAAGGAGGAATTGGTGGTCGGGGCATGGCTGCACCTTAGGCTTGGTTGTACCGTTTGGTACAACACGGCCTTCAGGAGGTCAACTACCTCTGTGCGGTAGGGTGAGCCAGGCAGCCAGCACAACCAGTCGCGAACTTTCCCGATTCACCATCCCTTTCGGGAACGAATATAGGCAACGATGCGTTCGTTTTGCAAGGCCCCGCCGTCCCCGCAAAGGCCCCAGACCGTGTGAAAACTTGTTCGCCGCGCGATGAAGCGCGGTTAGGCGCCCTCTTGGTGAGGTGAAAGCACAGACGGCGCGATGTCCAGGTTTTTGGCACCGCATTCATGCTCGGTGGCCGATCTTAGGCGAGACCTGTGCTGCGGAGGGCGTCTCATAAGGCAGATCAGGCCTGGACGGCCCGGATCAGCGCCGGCACACCGATCATGTTCAGGGCCCGCCGCAGATTGTAGGCAAGCGCGGTCAGGCTGAATTCTGCGCGCACCTTCTCCGGCCCGCGCATCAGGAAGGCACCCTGGTTCATCCACTGCTTGATCGAACCGAAGGGGTGCTCGACCGTTTCGCGCCGGACATCAAGGATACCGGGTCGAGCAGCGAGGCGATCCGCCATACGGTCAAGCACCGCCTCGCCTTCCCAACGGGTAATGCGGCGGAAGCGCCCGCTGGCGCAGCCCTCCTTGAGAGCGCATGCGGCGCAGGCGTTCGGGTTGGAGTATTGCACGACGGCATGCCCGCGCGTGACCGAGCGATAGCGCGTGTCGAGCCGCTTTCCGTCGGGACAGTGATAGCAGTCCGCCTCGGCATCGTAGCAGAACCGCTCTTTAGGATAGCGTCCGTCGTGAACGGCGGAGCCGCGCTGCGGGCGGGCGACGTACGGCGTGACGCCGATCTGTTCGCACGCCTCAATGTCCTCGCCCTTGTAATAGCCCATGTCGGCAACCGCATCGACATGGTCGACCCCGAGCAAAGCCTTAGCCATTCCCGCGGTTTCGGCCAGCAGGCCGAGGTCGCTGCCGGCATTGGTGACGTGCTGCTCGACAATCAGCTTGTGCTTGGCGTCCACGGCAATCTGCGCGTTGTAGCCAACGCCGACCTTGGGATGGGCCGCCATGGCGCGCGCGTCTGGATCGGTCAACGAGATCTGGTTCTCCCCGGACGCTTTCAGCTGGGTCAGCATCGCCTCGCTGACCTGGCGTCGTTCACGCAGCCTCGCGATCTTGGCCGACAACGCTTCGCTCTTCCCGGACAGGCCGTCCTCGCTGCGGTCGACCTCGTCCAGTTGCGCCAGATATCTCTCCAGCCGCTCGTCGGCGGACGCGATGTGCTTGGCGAGTTTCGCCTGGCTGAAGTTGCGGTCGCGGCTGTTCACCGCCTTCAGCCGCGTGCCGTCAACCGCTACCAGCTCGCGTCCGAACAGGTCGAGCTTGCGGCACAGCAGCACGAACGCCCGGAACACCGTCTTGAACGCGCTGCGATTGTCGCGCCGGAAATCCGCAATCGCCTTGAAATCAGGTCGTAGCCCACGGAGCAGCCAGAGCACCTCGAGATTGCGACCCGCCTCCGCTTCGAGGCGTCGGCTCGAGCGTACCCGGTTGAGGTAGCCGTAGATATACAACTTCAACAAATCGCCCGGATCATAGCCGGGGCGACCCGTCGCTTTCGGCCGCGAGCGCAGGAAGCCGGCCTCGCCCAGATCGAGTTCGTCGACGAACGCTTCGATGAAGCGAACCGGATCGTCCGGCGCCACGTAATCCTCGACCGAGGGCGGCAACAGCAGCATCCGGTCGCGAGCATGCCCTTCGATATATGCCATGATCGCAGCATATGGCCTTCAGCAGCCCGAGGAATCAGCCGGGCAAGTTTTCACACGGTCTGGATCGTTTGGGAGACAGCACAGCCATTGGGGACGTGCTCGGCTACGCCCGCGTGAGCACCGGCGACCAGGACGTCGCTGGCCAGACGATGCGGCTGGAACACGCCGGCGCCATTCGGGTGTTCACGGACGTGCGGTCCGGCAAATCCATGGATCGGCCTGGCCTGACCGAGCTCCTGGCCTATGCCCGAAGGACGACACCCTGGCGGTCGTGCGCCTTGACCGTCTGGGTCGGTCCCTCGCCGAGCTGCTGTCCGTCGTCGAGCAGCTGAAGGGCCGTGGCGTGGCCTTGCTCAGCCTCGAGGAGAAGATCGACACCTCGTCGGCCGCCGGCGAGCTGACCTTCCACGTGTTCGGCGCCATCGCGCATTTCGAACGGCGACTGATCGCCGAGCGCACTAGGGACGGGATCGCTGCAGCGCGGGCCAAGGCAAAAGGCCGGGACGCCAGCCGGTCGATGCTGACAAGGTGCAGGCAGCAGTCAGGCTCGTGGAGTCCGGCCTGTCGCCGACAAAGGCAGCCGTCCAGCTCGGGCTTGGACGATCGACCGTCTATCGCGAGGTCGCTGCGGCAGGGGTCAGCCGCGTGACAGGCTGACGTATGTCGGCACTTCCTGGTTCGTTCGCCCGTAGCGTTGCTCAGCGAACAACCGTCGCGCTGCCCTCAGAAAGCCGGGAAGGAGCAGGACTGCTCCATCACGATCAGGCCTCCTCCGGTTCCCTAAGACCCATACCCGTACGCCCTTCCGTGAGCGGTGCAGCATTCAAGGTGCCGTGATCCACCCTGGTCGACACCTTCGAGCGCTCCGATTGCAGCGCTCAACTTCCCGTGCGACGCCGCGAACCACGCCATTAGCCTGGGCCTGCCCGCGATCCTCGCCAACCCCCGTCGCGCGCGACCTGGGGATCTCCGGGACGGCCGTGTTCGCGGTCTTTCTCGGCGGCGCTGCTGCTCTCGGCCGCCCTCGGCCCCGCGGTGGGCCGGACCATAGACCGCAGCGGCGGGCGCGGTGTGCTGTGCCAATCCAACCTGGTCTTCGCCGCCGACATCGCGCTGCTCGCCGCCGCCAGCGGGCCGGTGCTGCTGGCGCTCGCCTGGCTGGTGCTGGGCGCAGGTATGGCGCTCGGCCTCCCGGCTGCAGGGCATGCGAGCGAACGGGATGCCGGCATCGCGCGGTGCCGCCCGTGGCTCAGGCCCTCGACGTCGGGACCGAGGAGAGAGGCGCCATTCCCTACCGGGATCAAGGCACGGGACCCGCATGTTGCCGAGAAAGGCGGGGGAACCCCGCCTTCACTCTGAAATGCGAATGACAATTTTGCCGAAATGCTCGCCTGCTGCCATCATCGAATAGGCCTCGTCAGCCTGGGAAAAGCTGAAGACGCGGTCGACCACCGGCCGGATGCCGATCTTGGTCAGGGCTCGTAGGGTCGCGACAGCACCGACGTAGATGCCCTGAAGCGTGATCCGCTTCCGCAGAATGTCGACCGTCGTGATCGGACCATCAAATCCGGTCAGCACGCCCATCAATGAAATCCGGCCGTCGTGCCGCACGGCCTTGAGGGTCTCGTTCAGCGTACCCGGGCCACCGACGTCGACAGCCAGATCGGCGCCGAGCCCGTCGGTGTGCGACAGGACTTCGGCGGACCAGTTCGGATTGACGCGGTAGTTGATCGTGAGGTCGGCGCCGAGCGTCCGGGCCCGCGTGAGCTTGTCATCCGAGCTCGATGTGATGATGACTCGCGCCCCCGCTGCCTTCGCGAGCTGCAGCGCGAAAATCGAAACGCCACCCGTCCCGAGGAGGAGCACGGTCTCACCAGGTTGCACCGGCCGCCTTTCGAAAAGCGCCGACCAAGCCGTCACGCCCGCACACGGGAGGGTCGCGGCCTCGTCGAACGTCATGTCTGCCGGCATCGAGGCCAGAGCATCCGCCGGAACGCGGATCCGCTCGGCCAGTACGCCATCAACTGTGCCGCCGCCGAGCGCGGTGGCCTGCTTGGTCGCCGTGAACGGTCCCTCCGCCCATCCCGGCATGAAGCCGATGACGACCCGGTCGCCTACCGACCACGGCCCCGCCGTCGAACCAATTGCCGAGATCACGCCCGCCCCGTCGGAAAGCGGGATCACCTGCCGACCCAGCTTGGCCTCCTGGATGTCCCGGTAATTGAGCGACGCGGCACGAAGGTCGACGACGACGTGCTCCGGGCTTGCAATGGGATCCTCACGCTCGATCGCCTTGAGCCTTGGGCTAACCGATCCGGTGAGTTGGTAGGCACGCATGATTAGCCCCCTTGAGTAGCCTGCAGGGTAGCGTCACTATGTACCTCCTGTAAGTACGATCAAACGGAACATGTACTATCATGGATGTAACTATTGCCAGCTCTGGCAGACGACGAACGGCGATCCGGACCGGATGCGCGGTCGAGGCGACCCTCTCGGTCATCGGTGGAGTCTGGAAGCCTGTCCTGCTCTTCCATCTCCTCGGAGGAACGCTGCGGTTCAATGCGTTGTGCCGGCTGACCCCGTCGGGGACGCCGCGCATGATCACCCTGCAATTGCGTGAACTCGAAGCGGATGGCATCGTTAAACGGACCGTATACCCTGAGGTCCCTCCCAAGGTTGAATACGATCTCACAGAATTTGGGAGAACGCTCGAACCCATCCTGATCAACATGCGTGAGTGGGGAACGAAGTTTCAGGCAAACGCGGCCGGCTTGGACGCGACCCGTTGCAGATAGGTCAGGGGTTCCTGACCCAGAGCGGATGACTTGAAAGGCCACCGTCGAGATGGCGGTCCATGTGGTAGACGAATGCGATCCGATCACCCCGTCTCAATGCGGATAGAATGTGGAAGTGCTCCGCGGCTACGCCGTGCAGCGCCGTCCTTTGCGACTTGCTGATTTCCACCAGCCTGCAGATGACGGGCTTCAGCATGCTGTAGATCTCGGCCAGTGTCTTGTTCCCAGCGGCCTCGACCAGGATCATGTGGAACGGGCAATCGAGCTCCGAAGCCTTGAGGACGTCCGGCCTGGTCTCCATTGCGGCACTTACAAAGGCCATGCGCTCCAGGGTATCGCTCGTCATTCGGGTCATCAGGATCCCGGCCAAGTTCATCTCGGTCAAACGGCGGAAGCCCTGGATGTCGCGGAAGGTTTCCGCGGAGATCTCGATGGCGGCTGACGTGCTCGGCGATCACTTGGAGCAGGGGCACGGACCTGCACGCCCACGAGCCGGCGACCCCGCTCGCCTTGACCGCCTCATGCTGCATGCGCAGCGTTGCAGAGCACCAGCCACTCAGCCAGACGCGCGGGTCGTGGTCGGGCGCGAAGAAGGCCTTTGCAGCGCCGAAAGCCGCTCGGCTTTCAGGACGGACGGGTCGCCGACGACGAATGGCGTCTTGCTGACGTCCTTCGGCACCTTCGACGCCTCCGCGGCGGCGAGCAGGACCGCGGTCACTAGGTGCGGGTGATCGCCGGTAGCTACCCGGGCCAGGAAGTTGCCGAAGGCATGACCCAGCATGACAACCGGACCCGGGCCAAGCGCCCGGACGCACTTGGCCACGTCGTCGGCGAGATCGTGCGGGGTCAGGCCCGTCATCGTGCCCTTCGACCGGCCACGCCGCCAGGCCGGGCGCGCAGAACCTTCCACCCCGCCGCGACGAGCCGCCCGGCGATGTCGTCGATGTCGCCGCCGCCCTCGCGCACGATCTTGCTGTTCCGCTTCCGGTCGGTCACGCGTCGGCGCCCGGAAAGGCGCCGGTGAGCAGCTGAAGGTCCACCCGCACCAGCTTCGCCGGTCTCGGGCCGCCAGGCGGCGGTGAGGCGGTCCCTCCATCCATGATGAAATACGCCACCCGGCCGTAGTCGCCGGCGCCCCGTCCCCACACTCCGCTCGAAGGACCGATCAACTCTTCGGTGAAAGGATCGCCCGCGACGATCTGGGTGAAGCCGCTGTTGTAGCCGGGGTCCATCGAGACGACGTCGATGGTGTTCTGCCGGTGCGTCGTGAGATAGATGACGTTCGCATCCTCGTCGAGGCAGAAGTCGTCGCCCATCCGGCCGGCCATGACGAGTTCAGGGTCTCCCACGGGGTCTAGCGTGGCGGGATCGACTTTCACCCGCATCAGAAGCTTCTTCGCGGTGGCGGTATAATAGAGGTGGTTCGTCTTCCCGGCGTAGCGGACGCCGTTCACGCCCGGCTGTTCGGGCTGCATTTTGCCTGGGAAATAGCCCATGCTGTCGTGTTCCAACCAGACGCGGATTTCAGGCACGCCGTCGGCTTCCGGCAGGTCGAGGCGCCAGATCAGGCTGGCGAAACAGTCGCTGACCAGAAGCACGCGGGGTCCAATCAAGCAGCAACCGTTTAGGCCTCGGGCTTCGCGCGGGAACTGGCGCAAAAGCTTGGGCTCAATCGGGGAGCCAGGCGTCCACGTCCTCAGGTCCAGTCGGTGGACGTAACTCTCGTGGCTTGTGTACAGGTTGCCCGAGAGGATGTAGAAGACGTCCGGCTGAACCTCGCAAATGCCGGTCGTCGGCTCATCGAAGGTGTGGATGCGGGTGGCGTCGACACGACTGTCACCGGTCGCCTGCGGAACGTACCAAAGCTCCTTCTTGTTCAGGACCGTCACAAGCAAGGACCCGTCCTCCCGGACGGCTAGGTTCTCGAGGAAGTACTGCTCGGGGAATTCGGCGACGATCGTGATTCGTGCCTGAGGAGCCTTGTTGTGCGACATCGAGCGTTCCTTCAGCGCTGCTGGATGTGAGACGGTCGTGGAAATGTCGTCCGGTGCGCCTCCGCCGTGAGGCTGCGCTCCAGCGCACAAGCCGCCGGAGCGGGACCAGCAAGCTATTCGGGGACGGGAACCCTGAACGTGTTCAGCAACGACGAGATCGTATCGTAGCACCCCGCGAGATAGATGATGTCCACGATGCCCTGCGCCCCGAAGCCGGCCACCGCCTCAGCGTAAAGGTCGTCATCGACCTGCCGCTCAGTGGTGAGCTTCCAGGTGAAGCGTTGCGCCAATCGTTCCTTGTCGCCGAGCTCGGCCGCGGGCTCGCCGGCGACGAGGGCGCGGATGGCGCCCCCCGGGATGCCGGCCTTGAGGGCGACGGCGGAATGGGCGTACCGCTCGTAGTTCGACTGCCACACCGCTCCGACGGTCAGGATCACCGTCTGCCGAATCCGCTCGGTCAACGTGGTGTGCTTCTGCTCAGCCTCTTGCAACTGCAGGAACGAGGCGGTGATCTCAGGGCTCAGCAGAAAGCCGTTAAAGGGGCCGACCAGCTTGCCGTCGGCCAGCTTCGCGACGAAGCCGGAGGAGTCGGCCCACGGCACCATGGTCCTGTCCATGCTTTCGTAGGTCGACTTCTGAGCCGCGGTCAGCTCCTCAGGGTTCAGAAGGGGTACGCGACCACCTAGACCGTGTGAGTCCATCACCGTCTCCCTTCGTCACTGCTTCAGCCCGACGGCGTCGGACGGCACGTCATAGGCCATCAGCGTTAGCGACACCGCGGTAAACCACCCCATCAGGACGGTGACGTCCACGACCCCCGCATCGCCCAGAAGTGTCTTGGCGCGTTTGTACATCCCGCGTGGCACGAGGCGCGGGCGGGCCAGGGCCGAGGCGAGCTCGTAGACCACCTGCTGCCGGGGGTCGGCGAAGGACGTCGGCTGCCCCGCGATGAGCGCCTCGACCTTCTCGGGCGGTAGATGGCCCGCGTCCTCGCCGACCTTCTCATGCTCGTAATTGGAGTAAGCGGCCAGCCAGCGCGCGTTGATGACGTTCGTCACGATCTCGATCTCCGCCTTCGTCAGCGTCGATTCCGTCTGGAAGTAGGCGCCTGTCGGGACTATCGTCTTGGACAGCTTCGGGTTTGCCAGCCAAATCTTGTGGGGTCCCGGCACCTGACCCCTAAGGGTCATGGTGAAGTCGTAGGCATCCCTCGTCTCCGGCGACATAGCGTCCACCGGGATTTCCTCGAACCTGCCGAACGTGCCGAAGTCGGGATTGTCAGCCATTGCCGTGCCTCTGACTCTGATGACCCCACGATGGTTCAGGCAAGCGCGGCGGCCTTCTGGAAAGCGGTCGAAACTTGCGGATTCCGACCATGATGCTCCTCGGCCAGCTGCCGCCGCAAGTCGGGTGAGAACCAGAGGTTCGTCGGTCCCCACCTCGGGACGGAGCTATAAGGGAATTTGGGTGACGGTGGCCTGAGAAAGGCGGCGTATCGAGGCGGGTGTCCAAGCCTGCCAGAACCTCTCCGGAGAGAGCGATACGCCGTGGATGATAATAGCAACGTTGTCCGCCTTCGTCTTCCTGATGACGTCGACGATCCGCTGGCCTTGGTGCGCTGGCGAGACGGCGAGCGACTCGGATTTATGCCGTTAGGCTGATCGTGCAACCGCTACGACAGCAAGCGGCGCAGGGCGAACCGCGATGTCCGGTTCCCGGCTGATTGCACCAGAACTGGACGCGCAGGAATCCACCAATCCACGCCGCTGGTGTCTAACGGTGCGCGCGGGATTTACGCGCCCCCTATATGATAATAACCAGCTCACTGCCCGGCCCTCATCCAGGTCCGCGCCTCCGCCGCTGATCGCCGCGGCGGGCGAGCGCGCCAGCTACCGCTTTCTTGAGTTCTTCACGGCGCAGATCAGGAACCCGAACACCCGGCGCTCCTACGTGCGGGCCGTGGGCGACTTCCTGGCCTGGCTGGAGGCGCACGGGGTCGCCTCGATTGCCGACGTCGCATCCCTGCATGTGGCGGCCTATGTCGAGGAGCTGGGCCGGACGCAGGCGGCCCCGACCGTCAAGCAGCGGCTGGCCGCCATTCGCCGGCTGTTCGATTGGCTGGCCTCCGGCGGCGTGCTGCCGTTCAACCCGGCCTCCGCCGTGCGGGGGCCGAGCCACTCGGCCAGGGTCGGCCGGACGCCCGTGCTCGACCCGCAGGAGGCGCGGCAGCTGCTCGACGCCGTCGACACCAGCATGCCGATCGGCTTGCGCGACCGGGCCTTGATCGGGCTGATGGTCTACTCCTTCGCCCGGATCGGAGCTGCGACCGGCATGAGGGTCGAGGACGTGTTCACGCAGAGCCGGCGTCTCTGGGTGCGGCTGAACGAGAAGGGCGGCAAGCGGCACGAAATGCCGTGCCACCACAACCTCGAGGCCTATCTGCACGCCTACATCGACGGCTGTGGACTGCGGTCCGACCCGAAGGGGCCGCTGTTCCGTACCATCGGCCGGGGCACCGGCCGGCTCACCACCACGCCCCTGCCCCAGGCGAATGCCTTCGCCATGATCCGGCGTCGGGCCGATGCGGCCGACATCGGCACCAAAGTCGGCAATCACACGTTCCGGGCCACCGGCATCACGGCCTACCTCAGAAATGGCGGCACGCTGGAGAAGGCGGCCGCCATGGCGAACCACGCCTCGACACGGACGACGCAGCTCTACGACCGACGCCGGGACGAGATGAGCCTCGACGAGGTCGAGCGCATCCTCATCTAAAGCGGCACGGTCAGGGAGGACACACGGCAGTGTGCAAGCTGCGATCATTTCCCGTAACGAGTTTCTGCCGGATGACGGCGCCGCGTCGGGCGGCCAGACACCACCGCCAAAACCGGCCGTTTTCTGGTGGCCGCGTCCGCCCAAGACGGACTTTCCAAATGGCGTAATGGTGAAGGTTTACGGACGCCGGCCGACGCAGGTCGAGCGTCTGGGCGGAGGGCCGGCGTCCGTAAGCCGCCCATGGACGAACGCGCGGGGGTCGTCCCGCGCTATGGGGATTTGGCG
>JAABUO010000494.1_pt1 | contig 75999 bp, 61 predicted proteins | sample 5559291 | NCBI WGS metagenome assembly JAABUO01 (sample SAMN10711878, study PRJNA513372) | rock metagenome | isolation source: Antarctica rocks | place: Antarctica: Victoria Land, Finger Mt sud
GTCTTGCTGGCAGAATATTGCTTGGATAATGACTTTGAGATCCGCCGTGCTGTTACAGACTTGCCATAGCAGCTGTTCCTTCTGTATCTACTATACTTACCCTACACAATCGCTAGTTCAACGCGGACAGTACTCGAAACAACATGTTTTCTAAGGAGCTAACCGGGTCTCTACGAGATGGTCTTCTCTGGGAACGACGGGTCAAAAGTTCGACATTCAATGCCGTCAAGCATAGACACACCGCCCACGGTATTAGAAATCTTCAAAACTACCCTAGCGAAAACAGGAACTCTTGCAGTATTCATTTCGACGCTGGTTCTCAAGACTATCATCAGAGAGGATGGTAGATTAGCTGGATGAATGTACATAGCTGACTTACTGCTGTTATTGCGATATTTGAATAAGATGGCTCACAGCATTTGCATCTCGTTTGTGGAGCGAGGCCATTTTTATGCGAGTCCTCTCCACAATAGAATAAGGGTATCGTTGGTGAACCGCTACCACCGCCTAAAGGTTGGTGTGAAAGGTTACCACTCAAATATTAAGGTATGTGTATGGTAAGTGGACGTTGCACGGATATATACATACCGTGCTCATATCGCAGAGTTTCAATGCGTGCCAATGGCCCTTCACGATGAAGTGCTTCCTCGAACTAAGAATAGGAGACTACTCTTGCAAGTTCTCCTGCGAGATACGTGCAGAAGGCCAGAATTGGATATGATTGTCGCAACTCGCCCGCAATAGGAGAACGGTATTTTTAAAACAGGCATGTCAAGGAACACTGCCGTACCAGGAGTGGTTGACGCATATCCAATGAGCTTGTGCAACTCAGATCCTTCAACCGGTATCACCACCACCAATCCATGTTACCCCTCTCATTGGATGCAGAAGTCGCTGCTTTCGTAAAGACATGACTTTGCTGGCATGCTTCCATCGAACCTTTGCGGGTCCAGATACTACATTAGACTTCATGTTCATTAAAGTCGTAGCTTCATGGCTTGCAGAAGCCTTCATGCAAGTGGTCCTATGAAGAGACTCCAATCACTTCGTGTGATAATGGATTGAGTACTCCGTACCGAGGCTTATTATGGTTACGTCCTGGACATTTTTGATTAGGTCGAAAATCTGACTGGATAGGGATGCATTGTGCACCCATCCGTGCCATCTACTGCAGTCCTTGTCTGTCTTCGCCTTGAGTGGCTTCTGCACTTGTTTCTATGTAGATCCTTTACTAGCCCGCCAAGTATTGATGGTTAGGTTACGTATCAGAGGCGGTTTTGAATCAGCTTATATTGGTGGGATCCATGCGTGTACAAACAGGTCTTGGATCCGCATAAGGCCTGACAACGCCCTTCCTCAAAGATTTCAGAATAAAATCAAACAACAAGAAACAGCAGGATGGCTAATAACCTCCGGGTCGACGACGCTGACGCCTGGAAGACCGCAATGGATATGACTATTCCTGCGGTCGTCACTATCCACTCAGCGTTCCCTTATCCATTCGATACCGATACAAACCGTTGCGCTCAAGCCACAGGATTTGTGGTAGACAAGGATCGCGGTTATATCTTAACAAATCGTCACGTGGTTGGCGAGGGACCATATTCGGGTCGAGCGGTTTTTCTGAAAGGTGCTGCGGAGTCTTTCGTCGAGATCGTGTATGTTGAGCCAGAACACGACTTTGCTCTTGTGAGATACAACGTTGAAAATGTATCGGGTCTGCCCGTCGAAGAGATCAAACTCAGACCTAAAATTGTCGAAGAAGGCCTTGAGATTCGGGTTATTGGCAATGATGCAGGACAGACCATGAGCATCCTTCCCGGTGTGATTAGCAGAGTGGATTGCAATCCTCCCGATTATGGCCATAACTACAAAGATGCATGTAAGTGTCGTCAACCAAAAAAAGCGAATATCGTGTACTGACACCTTTTTCAGTAACGCCCTATCTTCAGGCATCAGCTGATGTAAGTGGGGGGAGTTCAGGAAGCCCTGTGGTCACCAAAGATGGATTTGCCGTGGGATTGGTAGCGGGAGGGTATGAAAATGCGTCAACTGACCTTCTATTACCTCTCGACCGGCCTCTACGTGCCTTGCAGTCTGTACAATCTGGACAAAGTATACGAAGAGGGACGATTCAGAGCATATGGACACTCGAAAAACCAGCTGAATGCCGCGCACGTGGTTTGAGCGAACACATTATCCACAAACATAGCCCCGACGGCTCTGGTTTATTGGTGGCCAACAAGATCCTGCCCGAAGGACCATCCGACGGTAGGGTTAAGGAGGGCGACGTTCTTCTCGAAGTCAACGGTCGAAATGTCACGTCACTCTCCGAATTTGAGGATTTTATAGATAATGCTATTGAGGACGACATCAAAATTCGAGTACAGCGTAGTCAAAACAGCCTTGAATTTGAGCTATCAGTGCAAAACTTTTTCAAAATCGCACCATGTCGGCTGCTCGAATTCGCTGGCGCCACATTGCAGGACCTTCGTTTTCAAACCGCTATGTTGTATAACGTCCCCATCAAAGGCGTCTTTCTTCCTCGCGCCACAGGGTCCTTCTGTCTAGATACTTACTCGGACAAGTTGATTGACTCTATTGATCATCAGCCAACTCCAGACCTGGATGCATTCATCAAGATCACTCAAAAAATACCCGGTAAATGGCATCTGTCTGCTTAGAATAGCGCCGTACTGACGTGATTCAGATCAGGCGAAAATCGCTATCAAATATCGAAACCTTCGTGATCTTCATGTTCTGAGCCATGACATTATCACTGTAGATCGTCACTGGTTGCGCAAGCCAATGATCCTTCGAGTTCGTCAAGATGACTTTGCTTCCTGGACTTCAACTTATCTTCGACTTGTACAGCCTGCGACTTCACCGATGAGGAAGACCCTGCCGCCAACATGGGCCGATGAAAGCCATCCTGCTATACAAAAAGTTGCAGCAAGTCTGGTGCAGGTGGATATATGGAACCCTTATGGCACGAACGGAGCGTCGGTCGGCAAGACAGTGTGTATGGGCCTTGTGATCAACGCCACTGCAGGCTTCGTTATAATCTCCCGAAGTCTATGTCCTTCGGACTTGTGTACATTGTCTGTGATTTTTGGCGACTCGATCGAATGTCCCGCTAAGATGGTATACGAGCACGCCTTGAACTTTGTGGTTATTCAATACGACAGCTCACTCGTTGACGGCCCGATCCAAAGCGCGACTTTCAGCAAGAGAGTGCTCAAAGCGCTAGACAAGACGATTATTTACGGGCTCAATCGAGACGACTCAGTGCCATGTACAGTCGAGACAACTGTGATGTATGTTGAGCCGCTGGCAGGCAACTTTGAACCGTCACGATTCTACCAACCGATTAATGTGGATGGGATACACCTCCAGATTGACTATCTCTGCAAAAACGGCATACTTTTCGACGTCAATGGAGATGTGGAGGCATTGTGGCTTCCGTTCCTTGCGACCGAACACATAAGGTATGTGGGGATTTCGGCCTCTTTGTTTATGCCAGCGATCGAATGTCTTCAGCAGGGGCTTCTGCCAGCAGAATGTAGGATGCTGGACGTTGAATTCGCGAAGGTTCACAAAAGCGCGGCACACGTGTTTGGTATATCTGAAGGTATGACGCTCCTGCATATCCAGCATGTACTTTCGCTGATACACACCAAAGAAACAATCGGAGACTTCCCGGGTAGGGAATTCATCAAGGTCTCGAACATTGCTTGTGGCCATGAACAACAGACTCTTGCCCCAGGAGATATTATATTGAAGCTGGCAGGGAAATCACTTACGCAGATGTCAGATCTTGGCGAAATGTTTACAAGCGAAAGCTTGAATATGACGGTCGTTCGCAACAGACTTCAGGTTGATATTAACGTGCCTACCGTCACGACGTCTAGCTGGCAGTGCAATAGAGTAGTCTGGTTCCTTGGGGCTACGTTTGAGTCGCCGTACTATCCAGTTCCCTTGTGCGCCCTAAAGCTTTACAGTCGGATTTTTTTGACCGACCGGCGCTGTGGTAGCCCAGCGGATATGTACGGCCTTCCTCTTCATCATTTCCTTACCGAAGTCAATGGCGTAGTCACAAAAGATTTCGACAGCTTCATAGGAGAGATCAAAAAGCTGATGGAGAACAAGTATTGCCAACTCACCATGGTCAGCTTACAAGGTGTACCCAGAAGCTTTTCACTTATGCCAAACAAGTACTTCAAGACAGTCGAAGCCCGAAGAAGCGGAAGGGATTTCCACAATTGGCAATTCCAGGATTTGTGAGATATAGCAGAACGGCTGTCTTACTAGGGAGTGGAGATTTCTTATATTCCTTCTCATTCTGTGGACGCTCAGGCTCTTGTATTGAAGTTCATATAAATATCAGCAGTATCCATAGACCAGAGGTAGCTTTTGGAAGCCAACTGTCGTCCGTGATGAAGCCGGGAATTTACCCCTTACACAGCATACTTCGTCACTCATGCCAGTGGACAGATCAGCTTTCAAATCCGCTCTTTGATCCTTTGAAGAAACTTGACGAAATATATCGCACCCAGTTCAACACTCCTTCTTTCAGATCTTGGGTTCCGAATTTCTAATAACGATGTCAATCGAGATAGAGATATGCATTTTTCTCGAAAATTCTGGCAACAGATGTGAAACATCGACCGACCCATTCGCGTATGTGAGGGGGACCAGGTCACGGATGATACCTTGTTATTCGTTCGTCCTACAAATGAATCGTGGGCACTGGAAGCCAGCATGAATATAGGATGCAACGAAGACCTTTCATGAAGGGGACGTGGAGGGCGTTACTGGGGCCTTTGAACTCCATAAATATTAGTTCGTGGATACAATCGATTGCTCGCCTTGATGTAGCAAGCCTGCGTTCTAGATATGTTGTAGTGTTTGTCATATAGCCTCACTATTCGGCCTTGCTTCCAAGTAATATTCCAGAAGAGGGATACATGAAGACTCTGTCAAGCTATTGTAGCTCATGCAATAATCTATGTCAACAAAGGCCTCTTCTAATGTCAGTTTCACAATGCCATTCCGCCCTCATCTCCCGCTTTTCAAGCTAGTGAAGTAATGCATGAAGCCAGGTACAATCCTTTAGCAAACTTCTTTCTCCCATCACATACTCGTGTTCATCGACCTGACGGAGATAGTGCTTGTCTGATGAGCCCTTGAAGCTTTTGACTTATCAATGTTAGTATAGTAAAATGACCATTAGTTGTGCAAGGATGATACCGGTCTAAACACTTTTCGCTTATGGAATTTTCACATGGAGAATTTGGGTGATTGTTGATGTATTTCTTTGATAGAAAAACCCTACTCTGAGATTATTACATAAGTGATTGAGAAACGAAGAAGCAGATCAACAGCAACCCAAAACCATTCTTCTAGACGAACCCATCAGTCGCTATGGCATCACCCATGCAGTGTACGCCTTCAAGGGAATGCTGATTTTTGGTGCACACTCAATACGATGAGGAACATGCCGACCATGGGGTATCTCTTCGGGGAAGACAAATGATGAGGCAATAATTGCTCGCTTGAGCGCTCGATGATCGGCGTTTAAGCATGCTGTATATACATAATAGTTCAAAGAAAATGTCGTTGTGAATTGTTTTATTAACGCGGTGATGTTGCATCGAACGGGTTGGCGTTAGGATGAAATAGCTCTTAGGGACACGCCCTTCGTTTTAATACTTGCATACGCTCGGATCACATGGTGGTCATGTGCTTAAAAGAAGGCATGGGCAGGGGGGGCCTCAACCGTTTGCGAAGGTAGCCATTGCGGCGGTTACATACACATTGGTGCGTCTCCGATTGTTTCTGTCTTCGTTTCGAGCAGACGCTGCCGTATCTTGATGTTGCGGCCCTTCAAGCGAGATATGTCTTCGCCTCGGCAATGGGGCCCGAGGTGGTATAGGGATGTGATTTTCCTGTAATACACCCTGCAGAAAGTCCAGCTCCAGCTGATAGTATTTTACTTCTGCTTCTAGTCTTGAAATGTTGTCTGCGGTCTCTTGTTCCTGTTTTTGGCGCCGCTGGCGGAATTTATGGGAGGCGGTGGCATTGCGCTTACGCTTTTGGTCAGCGACTTTAGACGCAGCTTGCACGTCAACAGGTACCTGAATAGGACCGTTCACCGTTTCGAAGATCATCGTTTGATATTGGCTCTGGCCCGGAGCCCCTGATGTTGGCGCGTTGAAGCCTTTCTCGCTCGCGGTCTCCAAGGGCAGCAGCGGACCCGATCCCACTGATGCAGACGCCTGATCTCGGGGAAGGACGAAGGGTGATTGCCGCGTGTCGACGGTTGCGGTTGACAGATCAGTCGTGATAAGACCTGGCCCGCAACTTGTACATGACCCCGATGTCAGACACGGTGATAGTAGAGGAGGATATGTCTCCATTGAAGCGGGCGAAACAGATGGTAGAGTAATATCTCCTAGCGAATCTCTTCCGGAGATTGAAGGCAGAGAAGGTGTTGAAAGCCGGAACATTGCTGCCTTTGGTGCAGCCCGTAGAGAATCCGTTCTCTTGCCATCGTGTTCATGGCCGCTTGCACTGGTCTTGTTCCCATCTATGGGATTAAGTAGATTCTCGAAACCAAAGAACTTTGAGAGACACGGATCTGGTAGCGTAGATGATGGCGGAGGCGGCACGCTGTGGAAGAAGGGAGCTCGATGGGGCACATCTTGGGGAGCCGCTGATTCGATCGGCGATAGCTTTCTGGATTGGATCGGTGGAGCGTCTGAGGCCTTCTCATCTAGTGCGGACAATTGAAGATCCAGCTTTGAGCGAAAATGTATCGGTGAGACTCTTTCCATAATAAGAAAACAAGGCAATGCACGCGTGCAGGCGAGACCTGCAGCAGACAAGGTTGAGTGTGATAAACAGGGCGAAGAAGGCAAGATGCAGGAAACTGTTCAAGACGAGGCTGCAAGATCGATAGGTTCTTTATAGAGACTGTGCATGAACAAGATAGTCCCATTCTCTCCTCGTCTCCTCAGTCGTAGGTCCGTATCAGGATTTCAGATGTCAATGCAATCAGAGACGAACGGCGCTGATCTTCCCTGTGGCGTATTCATTTACACAGCACTGGCATGAGTTCCTTTACTCTCTTGGTTTGTGGTTCTGTGCATGCCGGCGTTTGATCCCCATAAAAGAATGACAAATAGCGAAGTGGGAAGATATGGCGCGCCTAGTGGCATACATCGAGCGGGGAGGCGGCAAGATTATACTCTACATCTTGTATGTTCATGAAAATACAAGGACTTCCTTCTATCAACCAGCCCAACGTATGATTTCATATCATTGTACTGGTGATGGGCTTGCAGCTCGGAAAGAAAAGCACTAGTCTGTGCGCGCTATTCCTTATGTGTTACTACATGGTAGTAGCGAATAAGGAATAGCGTGCGCGGAGATTCTAGCCTCCGACTTCTGCAGAACATCTGCCCACCTATCGCCTGTCAAAGATGGCGGTCGATGATGACTACGTGATAGTCGAGAGAAGCCAATCTGGTGAACCTTCTAATAAACGAAAGACAGAGCGATAACTGTGGCCAGAGCAATGGATTTGTTGGAATACGAGGTCATATGGGGCATTTTGGTAGGTAGGTGGAAGCTGGATAGGAGTCTATCTAGGAGCGAGCAGGTAAAACGCGGGCCCCAGCCCTATCAGCCCTATGTAGGCGGAGATTACCATCCAGCTGGGTAAGTTCTATAACATCATCTACAGACTACAGGTCCTTCCTGCAGCGGGCTGGACATTGCATTAGCAAAAAGCCTCTTGACAAGGATTATTTGTGTGAGGGCGCAAGCCAGCTATACCTGAACGAGCCCGGCAACGCTAAAGCAATGTCCAGCCCGCTGCAGGAAGGACCTGTACTACATCTAAGGCTCTTGAAACCGGATCCGCTCCGGTCTTCTACGCATACCCGGGGCAATGCTACCGATCAAGGAAGCAATTGAGGGTTTCGTTGTCTCTAAAATCGAGCCGCTTTAAGCCGACTGTAGAGACCCTGCTCAGAGGCTTGAAGTGGAAACAGCAGGGTCGTAAAGCCATAGGCCTCTACGTATCACCAAGCTCCTGCTAACTGCAGAGCAATTTGCAGGTAGGAACGCAACATAGGCGAACTAGAGCTTGCATCCCCGAACCCTCGCACGCCTCCTTGATGCTCTATGTAAGTTCACATCCTCAATGCTGCCTTGGTGGTTCCTGCAAGCTATATCACAAAATGTTGGAGACTGCGCGGCTTGCATGGACGTGCATGCATGTTTGCCTATAAAGTATTCCATAAGGGCTCGTTGCCCTCTTTTCTTAATGGGTTTGCCTTGTCCCATTGTTCAGCGCCCGAGATGCGTGTAGTCGATCCAGCGCCGCCTCCAACGCCTGAGCCCAGAGCTGCGTGGCCAGAGTTCAAGTAGATTGAAGTCACCAATGAGATCAAGTATTCGTGGGCTTCGCTAGAAGCCGATGTGGACTCTGGCCTTTCTCAAGAACTTACAATTCACACAACTTCATAGGTCTCAGAACCGATTCGATCTGACGTCGAGGAGCTTAGTACAAACCTAGGAAATGGGCCATGGAAGCTTGGCTGCGCACCAGCGTACCAAGTAAGATCAAAGCCGGAAATCAATGTTACTGGAAAAAGTAATGACGGCGGAGAATACGATGTTGCTGTCCATAGCCTATATCTTCCATGGCTTTTCTTTCATGGGCTCGAGCTAAACCTCGACTATAATCCAACGACGCCAACAGAGAAAGACATATCGGTTCATGGTATCTGGGACGCGACAAGGAGGGCCCATGCTCATTTTCTCCTCAACGCTGTAAATGCGATCCGTTCTGGGCGCGGTCGAGGACTCGAGGAATGTTATCGTGGTATTGCCCGATCAAAAGGCCTAGCAATATCACTTGAAAGAGCCATCCTAAACCACGACATTTCGGTAGGCTCTTCGCTCATTGGGCTAGGAATTCCATTAACATCCTTTAGAGATCTGATCCTCAAGTTCGCAAACAGTTTACGCGATGTCTTGTATTCCTTAGTTTAAACTTGCTGGGAAGTTATGACTCTCGTCTTGCCCTCGAGCTCCTGGCAAAAGACGAAGACGATTTGCTTCAACCTTTTTGGAAGGGTCGTAGAGTTCTATTCGAGGCTGCATCAGAGATCGAGGCATCGATGAAGATGTTAGAAGGCTTGGAGCTTCACAACATTTCACTACTCCGATGCCTGCTGGAATTTTCTGGCGGTAGGGTGGAACGTCGACAACATGCGCTCGACCCAGAACATTCGATCAGCGACAACGTCAATCTATTTGGTCTTCTCATCGGCATCGCCGGTACAAACCCGTTTGGAAGTTTTGATTCGAAGCAAATGCACGGTGCGCTTTCGAAATCCGAAATTTTCGCTGGAGACCCAGATATCAGCACGCTGGATACAGTGGAATGGAGTATGCAGTTAATGGACTTCCTTCCCATCGGCTTTCCGAAGGGATATTTGGTACGATATCTGAAAGGACGTACCTAGTTAATGCTAATATTGCTAGAATCTTCCGTCGCAGATTCTATGCAGATTAGGCTCAGGGCAGGTAAATCTAGTTTGCATACATCTGTAAGCCGTCTTTCTGCGAATACACAAGAGTAATACTGATAGAAGGCAGCGAGCAAATTTACCACCAACGTCCATCCCTTCGAAAGCCAGAGAACAATGTACTATTGCTTCTCACTTGGAGCTCAATAGTTCACGGTCAGCCTCTTCGAGTACTTAGTGAATGGGCAAGCTCAGTCGACGGTTTGAAGCTATATCAACAATTGGTTGAAAATCTTCGGAATTCTCAAAGAACCGAGCAGCTCGCATTGACCCTAGCTGCCCTAGTGTGTCATCAACGACTTCTCCCTTACACTTCGAACGATACTGCGCAACCCGTCAAAGGTGACTATCTGACCGACCTGGATTTTCTCTTGAATGGCCAACTTCTAAGTAACAGGCGAATGGTCTTCGAAAGGATGGGTTCTTCGTTCCTACGGGTACTTGATACCTTCGGGGACGAGTATGAGGATATGATCCAGCTTCTCGCCGTTTCATTTGACAAAACACCCTTACTGGAACGATTTGATGAATTTTCGGATCAATATTGGGCAAGGAGGGCCAGTGACCGACTTACTCATAGCAGAGCCTACGAAGAAGAGGGAGCGTTAATTTTGATAGAGACATCGGCGGCGAGTGGCATAGATGACAATCAGGAATGGTTCTTGATAGCGTTCGACGACGATCTTGAAGGAAATGGGAGGTGTGGCACGGTTGAGGGAGCCGGAGAAGGTGGTGGTACTGAACTAACTATGGTGTAAGACGGCGGGGCTGAGGGTTTAGTGTCATGGTGGAAATTATCGAGAGTAACCTTTTGGTGGGGAGGATCTCTTTGCTCTGGGTTTCCTGGGCCAGCGTAAAGGCCAGCGCTCGCAAGTTGTTGAGTGGCCTTGTATAATAGAAGAAATCTCGAGGATTTGCGGATTGGGACTGGAACGGCCCACCGCATTCGAGTTCCCCTTTTCATAGCTGATATAGCCAGAATCACATTTATTGGTGCAAATGCGGCAGGTACTCATAAGGATTGAGAGACAGCAGAGTGATGATCCCCGTAGGCTTCTCCATCAGTGATAACCTCACAGCTTTGGAGATCTCCACTTTTCATGATCGAATGGTCTGCCCAAAGGTTCTAGGCTGAGTACGTGCACATCGTGCTGCCCTTTAACATGACAGGTCTAGCCTCCAAGTCACTCTTCGACGGCCCTTCACTCAGTTGAATGTTGAGCAAGAAAGCTGCAATGGGGATTGATCCCAACGCCGTAACGCAAACACCTACAAGCAGTAAATTGAACGTTTCAAGCGCAACATCCAGCTCTCCTGTCTTGATCATTTCTCCCAACCAGTAAGTGTTCATTTTTTTATTTCTTCATTAAGTGCATGCAGCCTATGGCTATGGCACTGTCTAGGCGCTGTGCGTATGTTAGGTTACATGTACCTTGACCAAAGTCGCTGCTTTATATCTTCCCATTGATCAATCACACCGATAGTTTGCGCAAACAAGCGCTTTCAACCAAACAACTCCTTTCTCCCGTGCCCTCGTTTCCTCGCCCCTTCGTGTTCTTCTCACTCTACTCTTCCGTTCCCAATAGCCATTTCCTTGTCGCAATTCGAGTACTTTTCAAGTACTCTAGCATTGCGATCCTTCCAATCTTGGTGATAAACAACGTCAATATAGTGTTCGTGTTTTTGAACTGTGCTTTTGCTTTAAGCTGTAACTGTTCTGCCCTATAATGTTTGCAGTTCAGTAGTAAGTGCTCCGGCGTTTGTCTCGCCTTGCATATTCCATAGCATTTGTTCGAATTATCCTCTGATAACCGATGCAAATAGCTTTTAAAATAGCCGTGTCCCATTTTTAGCTGTATAAACGTTGAAAACGTCAGCCTGTCTATTTTCCGAAGCTTCTTTAGTGGCCTGTAACTCAGATTCACCCTCGCTGTGTGCTTCTGATACTGGTTTCCTTTTTTGGTGCTGTCGTTCCATGCAATTAGCCATTGCTCTTTTGCCTCTTTGTCTATTTGCTTTTTGGCTCATTTTATTTCTAATTTATATTCGATATCTGTTTTCAAAGATTCGCGCAAAGTTCGAAAATTTACAGTCACTCAGCTATATTGACGACGTGATGCTATACATTGAGGGAAGAAATATTGACAAGAATGTGAAAATACTGAAAAACGCAGCAAAAATTGCTTTCACATGAGCTGAGAACAACGCAGTGCAATTTGATGACTCGAAATCTGAATTGATACACTTTGAAAGTTACAAGACGACACTCAATCAAATGATTATTCTACTCAATAACATGATCATAAAATCAAAAACATGTGTATGATGACTAGAAGTCTGACTGAATCGAAAGCTCAACTTCAAAGTTCATATGCAAACGAAAATCGTGACAGTCATAAGAATGCTACACTCATTGTTTAAATTAATGAATAACGAGTGAAAACTAAATGTCAAATCAGAAAAGCAGTTATATCTGACATGCATCACGTCTATTAGCGATTATGACGTCGAAATATGGTGAAATAATTAAAAAAGCTACTTAGTCAAATTTTGCAAACTGCAAAACGCTGCATTACAAAAATTCTGAATGCATTTCAAACATCATTGATAAATGCTATGCAAATAGAAGTTGAAATCTCGTCAATGAAGATGCAATTAAATCAAAAGTGCAAGAACTATGCAATTTGAATAGTTGAATTATTGAAAAAATACTTTATCAGAAAAAGAACATTTATTTTGTACTCATTTTAATACTTTATTGAATTGAATCTGAATCTGAACGCATCAAAATATCTGAACTAAAATGAGACAAAGATGAATTTATCTTGAAAAGTCAAGAAGTGCAAAGACAGACTTACGCAAATATATTAAATATTGAACAAAGATCGACAACGAGATTTATCTGTACAAGATGCTGACTACGAATCTTCTGCAAGCTATGCTTGTCAGAAGAGCTGAACAATTTCATCAACATCAACAAAGCAGTAACAGCGCTTTATTCACGCGTTGAGCTTACACACAGTTGAAAAGTGAGAAAATAACAACGCAGTCGTCGACGCATTGAAGCTTGCATATACACAGAAGAACAGCAAAGTCTTTGCATACATGCTGCGACTCATATACGACATACATACATATATTGCGAAGGCACGAGTCAGCTTTTGCGCACATACAGACAGACGTGATGCAGTAAATCGATCGATTTTTCGCATTTTCAGGTCAATTTACACGCAGCGCAATCACACACAGAGCGATAACAGCGCGTTATTCACACATTGAGCTCATATATGATATACACACACATACTGCGAAGGCACGATTCAGCTTTTGTGCATCTACAAATTGATCGATTTTTTGCTTTATCAGATCGATTTACATGCATCGCAATCACATACACGACGAAGACACAATACAGTCTTTGCTCATATACACAGAACGACAGCAACGTCTCTGCGCATGTGCTGCAACTCATATACGTCACACACACATACATTGCAAAGACATAACTCAGCTTTTGTGCATCTACAGACTTGCGTGATGCAGTAAATCGATCGATTTTTCGCTTTATCAGATCGATTTACATGCATCGCAATCACATACATGATGAAGACACGACACAGTCTTTGCTCATATACACAGAACAACAGCAACGTCTTTGCGCACGCGCTGCAACTCATATACGACATTCACACAGTCACTGCAAAGACACGACTCAGCTTTTGCGCACATACACATCTGTGCAACGCAGTAAATCAATCGATTTCGATTTTCTGATCAATTTACATGCGTCGCAAAAATGATCAAACAGATTCACACAGTCATTGCAAAGACACGACTCAGCTTTTGCGCACATACACATCTGTGCAACGCAGTAAATCAATCGATTTCGATTTTCTGATCAATTTACATGCGTCGCAAAGATACTTTGCAGCTTTGTTAGAATGCAATAACTCTGACTTGCATATATCATTTCAAACGCGACTACTTCGGTACCTGGGATATAAAGCAATTGCGTCAAGCATTTCCTATCAAAAAGAGTAATCTAGGCCCTTGCAGGCTAGATTTATACCATTTTCGTCTGGCATAAGCCGGTAATAGAAGGCGGTCTATTGCAGGTTTCGGGATAGAAATTGGGGGACCTCTACACTAGAGTTACTGCCTACGTGGAACGCTCTGGGTAAGAGGTTAAAGGGATATTTAAGTGGTGCCAAGTGGATTTTCTAGGAGCCCGGAGCCCGAAACTCGGAAAAACCCTCTATGGAAAGAAATATAAAGAGTCGCTTTATGCGCTCTTCCTCGCCCCGTTCCGCGAATAGTAATGCGGAACTCAGCAGAAGCAATAGCTCAGCGTCAGAACCCAAAACGCCGACGATAGAAATCAAAAGGTCAACGTTAGAGGTTGAAACAGATCTATGGGACGGACTTAGCATGAGTTCGCCAACAGGCAAACAACTGCAGAACGACATTGTCGATTTATTTCGCAGTCAACAAAAATCGCCCACACCAGCAAATAGAAAAACGCAATACATGTTTAGTTCACCCGATGCATTGATGCTAAATTCACATGCAAACGCGCATAACGACAAGAATACAACCAATCTGCGAAATGCGAATTCGCAGCAAAAAGAGCAAACACGAGCGATTGTGGAAGCCAAAGGAATGAAAAAGCGAAAAGCGATGGAAAGTCCGCAAAAAGAAGCTAGCACCGAAGTTAGTACTAGCAAGTGCTACGGTGCCACCTCTAAAGAGGTGCAGGTAAAGAGACTGCGCGAAAGAATTGAATTCGCAGTCAATCAGCTAAGACAAGCAATACCAGAACAGGAAGAGGCTATAAGTCATAGCTTAATCTACATTCGAAGAGCATGCGGCGAAAGCATAGAAAACCCGATTCAGGAGCAAATTGATCAACTTCAAAGTCAAACAAACAACAAACTGGAGACCATTCTACAATTGGTTCAACAAAATGCTGAAAACATCAAAAAGAGAATCAATGCAAAGCAAATGACAGAGAATTCGCAAACCTCGCAGAAGGCGCAGGTTTCGCAAACGTCGCAAGTCATGCAAAATTCGCAAAAACCAACGCAGAAGCTCACATATGCGCAAAAAGCAGCTCAAGTCACAGGCGCAAATGCAAATGCAAACACAAATGCAAATGCGAATGCAAATGCAGGCGAATGGAACCTGGTTACCAAGAAATCCTCGCCAAAATCACAAGAAATACCGTATCGCGAAAGAAGACTCATTGTCAATCCCAAAAATGAGAACTGGACTTTAAAGGCGATGGAAATGCGAGATTCGGTGAATAACGCATTGAAAAAGGCGAAAATCGATCTAATAGTCGCCACGGTAGCCAAAACGCAAAAGGGAAACAACATTGCTCTGACGGTCTCGGAAAAATACACCGCAGACGCCTTACTAGCGCAAAGAGCAATATGGGAGCATGTTTTTGATGTTAAAAGCATTAAGAAAGACGAGAAATGGCACAACACGGAAACTGGAATGGAAAATCTAAAAACTGAGTTAGAGTCGTACAATCCCGGATTGAAACTAATAACCAACCCTATATGGTTATCGAAGAGCGAAAACCGATCACGAAACAGACATGCATCGGCGATCTTAGCATTTAGAACCGAAGCAGAAGCGCAAAGACATCTGAAAAAACGACTCTTAGCTGCGGGATCGACATATCGAACAGTCGAATACCGAGACTATCGACCAAATGATCAATGTCAAAAATGTCAAACATTCGGGCATTTGCAGAACAAATGCAACAGATCGCCAAGATGCTTGTACTGCGGGCGAAATCATCAGACCTGGAAGCATAAATGTCAATTACCTACGTGCAAAGACGAGCAACCATGCAATCACACGATTCCTAGATGTTGCAACTGTCAAAATGCGCACTTCGCAAATAGCGCAATGTGCGAAACATATCAGGCAGCTCAGCCTATTAGCTCACAAAAAGATCATCTAGTCACGGAATTGTAATGAGTATTGCATTCGAAATGTCACAAAACAACGCAAATGACGAAAGCTTTGCAAACACGTCGAATATTCGAATTCTACAGCACAATTGCGCAAGGTCAACGCAAATTATGCATGCATGCATGGAATTTGCGAAAAACAAGGCAGATATTGTTATACTACAAGAACCGTGGATGGGAGACGGGAATATAACAATTTCGCATCCGTCGTTTATCTGCATCAAACCAAATGTTCAGAATACTCGTGCCAGAGTACTGATATTTGTTGCGAAAAACGCAAAGGAATTTACATGCACACCAAGACCAGACATAGTCAATAGCGAAGATATGCAAGCGGTATCAATAGCGAACAATAAAATTCAGGGGGGAATTTTATTGTTCAATATTTACAACGAAAAGTCACAGAACGCAGATGACGAGCAATTATACACGATTGAGCGAGAATTAGCAAAAGTTGTGCTAAATTCTGAGCAAAAAGTTATTATCGCCGGAGACTTTAATGCACATCATAGCTGGTGGAACGCAAAAATTTCAAACCCTATTAGAACGGAAGCGTTAATAAATTGGGTAAATTTACATAAGTGCGACCTGGTTAACACTCCTGATATAGACACATATCACAGCTATTCAGGTCAGTCAAGCTCGGTACTTGACTTAGCATTTGCATCAAAGAATATGCGCAATCACATCAAGAACTGGCATATAGACGAGAACGCAGACACAGGATCCGATCATGAAGTAATTCTATTTACAATAGTTACGGAAAAAGTGAAGTTGGTCGAAAATCCGTTGAACGCGCCATACAATCTGCAAAAAGCCGACTGGAAAGGCTTTGATGAGCATTTGCAAAAGACGAAAGACAAAATGATTGTCAAGATGCAAAGAATCACGAGTTTAGAAGCAAAAGCCATTTACTTGACGGAATGCATCAAGAATACAGTGGAAGTATTCGTACCTAAACAGCGAATATGCGCAAAATCAAAACCCTGGTGGAACAATGAGCTCACCGAAATGCGAAAGGCGCTGTCGTCAAAAAAGCGAACCTGGAAAAGATGCAGAAATGACGACGCATGGGCAGAGTTAGTGCAAATGCGAAATTCGTACCATGATGCAATAAAGCTGGCCAAAAACCAATCCTGGACCAATTTTTTGAACAACGCCGAAGGGAAAGAAGTGTTTCAGGCATACAAGTTCACTAAACCACGTCTAATCGAAAAGCTACCCCCGATACAAAACTCGCAAAAAGAATTGAAAACTGAATTCAATGAAAAGTGCGAGGCATTTCTGAAAGCAATGTACCCACCACCTCCGGAAATTCAAACCAATGAAGAATTACTACCGGACGAAAGTATACAGTGGCCAAGAGTTACCGAAGGGGAAATCAAGCACGCTATTAACTCCTCAGCACCCAGGAAAGCACCCGGACCAGACGGTATGTCATTCGCAATCATACAGCGAGCGTACAAAAGCATACCGGAAATCTTCAATTTAGTGTATCCAGATTTGATCGAAAACGGCTACCATCCGAAGATATGGCGCGAAGGCACGGGAATTATTCTGAAAAAACCAGACAAGCCGGATTATTCAATTCCGAAGGCATACAGAATTATTACGCTGCTAAACTGTTTAGGCAAAGTAGCAGAAAAAATAATAGCAGGGCGACTGTCTTACACAGCTGAAATTAACGACAAGCTGCTGGATTTTGATCAAATGGGAGGCAGAAAACAAAGATCAGCTATAGACGCAGTACTAAACCTAGTACATGATGCGCAAATGGCGAAAAGTCGAGGAAACACGCTTACCTGCCTACTTCTAGATGTCAAAGGAGCCTTTGACCATGTTGCGTTGAAACAGCTGGTCAAAATATTGATTAAATTGAAAATACCGATCAATTTAATCAATTGGGTAAAATGTTTCTTACAAAACCGGATTATTGGCTTAGCATTTGACGGCGAACGTCAGAAACCAAAGGAAATAAGCACAGGAATACCACAAGGCTCACCTATCTCGCCCATTTTATTTCTAATTTATATTCGATACTTGTTTCCAAAGATTCGCGCAAAGTTCGGAAATTTACAGTCACCCAGCTATATTGACGACGTGGCGCTATACATTGAGGGAAGGAATATTGACAAGAATGTGAAAATGCTGGAAAACGCAGCAAAAATCGCTTTCACATGGGCTGAGAACAACGCAGTGCAATTCGATGACTCGAAATCTGAATTGATACACTTTGGAAGTCACAAGGCGGCACCCAACCAAATGGTTATTCTACCCAATAACACGGTCATAAAACCAAAGACATGCGTACGATGGCTAGGAGTCTGGCTGGATCGAAAGCTCAACTTCAAAGTCCATGTGCAAACGAAAATCGCGACAGCCACAAGAACGCTACACTCGTTGTTTAGATTAATGAATAGCGAGTGGGGACTAAATGCCAAATCAGGAAAGCAGTTATACCTGGCATGCGTCACGTCTATTAGCGATTATGGCGCCGAAATATGGTGGAATAATCAAAAAAGCTACTTAGTCAAATTTCGCAAACTGCAAAACGCTGCATTACGGAAAATTCTGGGTGCGTTTCGAACATCACCGATAGATGCTATGCAAATAGAAGCCGAAATCCCGCCGGTGGAGGTGCGATTAGACCAAAAGTGCAAGAACTATGCAATTCGAATAGTTGGGTTACCGGAAAAACACCCTATCAGGAAAAGAACACCTATTTCGTACCCACCTCAATACTCTACCGGATTGGACCTAGATCTGGACGCATCGAAATACCTGGACTGGAACGAGACGAAGGCGGATTTACCTCGAAAAGCCAAGAAGTGCAAAGACAGACCCACGCAGATATATCGAATATTGAACAAAGTGCAAAAAACACTGAATTCAATAAAAGAAATCGAAATTCCTCACTTCAAGGAACCGTGGGGTCAAGAAATCGAGCATTTAGCAAAAATTCAAACCGAATTTGCAAGAAGCGAAACCCGCGAAACGGTCAATACGCACTACAGGGAATTAGAAAGAATTACCAAAAAGGCGAAAAACATAGTGGTGTATACCGACGCATCGCAAATCCGGAAAAAGATAGCAGGGGCCGAAACAGGAACTGGAACGGCAGTGATATTCACGCATGGACCCGTCAGATTCAGCAAAGCGACAAGCGTTTCTGACAAAATAACCACAACGGAAGCGGAACTACAAGCTATTAGCGATGCAATCGCAATATGCAGCGAAAAAGCACCCAAAAACAGCGGAATTTGGGTGTACACGGACAGTCAAATGGCTTTGCAAAGATTAAACGCAAAGAGCAACGTCAATGTGAAGGTATTCGAGGACATACGACAAAACTTGACCAATTTACGTCAGAATCAGTGTCAAATCCGCATACAGTGGATACCGAGTCGCAAGGGCATTATTGGGAACGAAAAAGCAGATCAATTGGCCAAAAGCGCTGCTCAAGAATTACCAGTTACAGGCAACACGGAAGCAACCACCATAAGCTTCGTCAAAAAGCAAATTTGCAAAGAGGCGGAATTACAATGGTTAAATGCCTGGAAAAGCAGCACCAAGAAGGGAAACCAGTATCGAAAGCACATATCGGATGTGAACCTAAGTCATAAACCACTAAAGGAGCTGAGGAAAATCGATAGACTAACGTTTTCAACCTTTATTCAGCTGAAAATGGGACATGGCTATTTCAAGAGCTATTTGCATCGATTATCAGAGGATAATTCGAACAAATGCTATGGAATATGCAATGCGAGGCAAACGCCGGAGCATTTACTGCTGAACTGCAGGCATTATAGAGCAGAGCAGATAAAGCTTAAGGAAAAAGCTCAGCTCAAAAACACAGACACTATATTGACACTGTTCATCACCAAGATTGGAAGAATCGCAACACTAGAGTATTTGAAAAATACTCGAATTGCGACGAGGAAATGGCTATTAGGAACGGAAGAGTAGAACGCGAAGGGTGCGAAGGGACAAAGGAAAACGGGAGTACGATGGCGAGGGTTTGAGAGAGAGCGCTTGTATGCGCAAACTATCGGTGTGATTGACCAACGGGAAGATATAAAGCAGCGACTTTGGCCAGGTTACAGGCAACTTAGCATACATACAGCGCCTAGACAGTGCCATAGCCAAAGGCTGCATGCACTTAATGAAGAAATAAAAAATAAAAAAATGGTTCATGCATCGTCATTTCTGCATCTTTTTCAGATTCGCTTTTTTGACGACAGCGTCTTTCGCATTTCGATAAGCTTCTTGTTTCATCAAAGTTTTGATTTTGCACATATTCGCTGTTTAAATATGAATAATTTCACTGTATTCTTGATGCATTTAATCAAACAAATGACTTTTGCTTCTAAACTCGTGATTCTTTGCATCTTGACTATCATTTTGTCTTTTGTCTTTTGCAAATGTTCATCAAAGTCTTTTCAGTTGACTTTTTGCAGATTGTATGATGCGTTCAGCGAGTTTTCGATCAACTTCACTTTTTTCGTAACTATTGTAAATAAAATTACTTCATGATTGAATTCTGTGTTTGCATTCTCATTTATATGTTAATTCTTGATGTGATTGCGCATATTCTTTGATGCAAATGCTAAATCAAGTATTGAGCTTGACTGACTTAAATAGCTGTGATATATGTCTATATCAGAAGTGTTAATCAGATTGCACTTATGTAAATTTACTCACTTTATTAACGCTTTCGTTCTAATAGAGTTTGAAATTTTTGCGTTTCATCAGCTATAATGTGCATTAAAGTCTTCGATGATAATAACTTTTTGCTCAGAATTTAGCATAACTTTTGCTAATTCTCGCTCAATCGTGTATAATTGCTCGTTATCTGCATTTTGTGACTTTTCGTTGTAAATATTGAACAATAAAATTTCTTTGTGAATTTTATTGTTTGCTATTGATATCGCTTGCATATCTTCGCTATTGACTATGTCTGATCTTGATGTGCATGTAAATTTCTTTGCGTTTTTCGCAACAAATATCAGTACTCTGACATGAGTACTCTGACCATTTGGTTTGATGCAGATAAACGATGAATGCAAAATTGTTATATTTTCGTCTCTCATTCATGATTCTTGTAGTATAACAATATCTGTCTTGTTTTTCGCAAATTTCATGCATGCATGCATAATTTGCGTTGATCTTGCACAATTGTGCTGTAGAATTCAAATATTCGACGTGTTTGCAAAGCTTTCGTCATTTGCGTTGTTTTGTGATTCTTCGAATGCAATACTCATTATAATTTCGTGACTAAATAATCTTTTTGTGAGCTAATAGACTGAGCTGTCTGATATGTTTTGCACATTACACTATTTGCGAAGTGCACATTTTGACAGTTGCAGCATCTAGAAATCATGTGATTGCATGATTGCTTGTCTTTGCACGTAGGTAATTGACATTTATGCTCTCATGTCAGATGATTTCGTTCACAAAACAAGCATCTTGATGATTTATTGCACTTGTTCTGCAAATGTTTGAATGTTTGACATCTTTGACACTGATCGCTTGATCGATAATCTCAATATTCGACCGTTCAATATGTTGATCTCGCTGCTAGAACTCATTTTTTCAAATGCTTTTGTGCTTCGACTTCGATTTTGAACGTCAATATCGTCGAAGCATGATTCTTTCTTGCTTTATTTTCATCTTTTGATAATCATATTGAATTGATTATTAGCTTCAATTCAGAATTGTACTTCTCTAGCTCAATTCTCAGATATTTCATTTCAATCTTCATGTTGAAGATATTGATTTTCAGACTGTGTATCACTATCTTGTATCATTTTTCATTCTTCTTGATACTTTTGACTTCGAATATATGCTCTCATATATCTCTTTGCTTCAGTAGAGCTTTCGCGATGTATTTCTCTGAAATCATTAAAGCAATATTGTTATCTCTTTGTGTTTTAGCCACTGTAGCGACTATTATGTCAGACTTTGCCTTCTTCAGTGCGTTGTTCACTGCATTGCGCATTTTCATCGCTTGTAAAATTCAGTTCTCATTTTTTGAAGTGATTATCAATATTCTTTCGCGATATGATATCTCTTATGACTTTGGCGAGAGTTTTTTGATAATCAGATTTCATTCGTCTGCATTTGCATTTGCATTTGCATTTGTGTTTGCATTTGCATTTGCGCTTGTGACTTGAGCTGCTTTTTGCACATATGTAAGCTTCTGCGTTGGTTTTTGCGAATTTTGCATGACTTGCGACGTTTGCGAAATCTGCTTCTTCTGCGAAGTTTGCGAATTCTCTGTCATTTGCTTTGCATTGATTTTCTTTTTGATGTTTTCAGCATTTTGTTGAATCAGTTGTAGAATGATCTTCAGTTTGTTGTTTGTTTGACTTTGAATTCGATCAATTTGCTTCTGAATTGAGTTTTCTATGCTTTCGTTGCATGCTCTTTAAATGTAGATTAAGCTATGACTTATAGTCTTTTTCTGTTCTGATATTGCTTGTCTTAGCTGATTGACTGCAAATTCAATTCTTTCGCGCAGTCTCTTTATCTGCATTTCTTTAAAGATGACATTGTAGCACTTGCTAGTACTAACTTCAATGCTAGCTTCTTTTTGCGAACTTTTCATTGCTTTTCACTTTTTCATTTCTTTGAATTTCACAATCACTCATGTTTGCTCTTTTTGTTGCGAATTTGCATTTCGTAGATTGTGCGCATTTGCATGAGAATTTAGCATTAATGCATCGAGTGAACTAAACATGTATTGCGTTTTTCTATTTGCTGATGTGAGCGATTTTTGTTGACTGCAAAATAAATCAACAATGTCGTTTTGCAGTTGTTTGCTTGTTGACGAACTCATGCTAAGTTCGTTTCATAAATCTGTTTCAATCTCTGACGTTGACTTTTTGATTTCTATCGTCAACGTTTTGAGTTTTGACTCTGAGCTATTGCTTCTGCTGAGTTTCGCGTTACTATTCGCGAAATGAGGCGAGAAAGAGAGCATAAAGCGACTCTTTATATTTCTTTTCATAAAGAGTTTTTTCAAGTTTCAAGCTTCGAGCTTCTAAGAAATTCACTTGACATCACTTAAATATCTCTTTAACCTTTTACTCAGAGTGTTTCATGTAGACAGTAACTCTAGTGTAGAGATTTCTTAATTTCTATCTTGAAATCTGCAATAAATCGTCTTTTATTATCGACTTATGTCAGATGAAAATGATATAAATCTAGTCTGCAAGAATCTAGATTACTCTTTTTGATAGAAAATGCTTGACGCAATTGCTTTATATCTTGTGTATCGAAGTAGTCACATTATTTCGCTCAGAATAGTAACGACTGATCTCGACTTATTGTCTTATGCATCAAGAAAAGATAAAACAGATAGTGATTTGATAAGAAATGCTGTACTTCTCTGAAACAACGTTGTTTTCTGTGTGATCTTCAAGCACAAAAGAGTTCGATTTCGATTTTTGCATCAGTACGCAGTCTTCTGTGCTGTTCTGAAGTCAATTGATGACTTGTTCTTTTTATGTGAGTTTGCTTTTCGATTTATCAATCAAATTACTGTCTGAATTGATGATTCTTTCTTCTGTGTTGATGAACTCTCGTTTCGCCGCCGATTTTGACCTGCGTGAGCGCGAAAAATTTCGATTTTCGATTTTTGACTTGCGACGCAGTCATCTGTGAAGTTATTGAGTCGAATGAGAACTTGTTTTGATCGTACGATTGTGCTCTATAACTTGTCGATCGATTTGATATATCATATGCTTTGATAGATTGCTGTCGCTATAATATGATGCTTTCAAATCAATACTGATCTATAATTATAATTGATAAATTGAAGAGCAAACTCACATAAAAAGAACAAGTCATCAATCGACTTCAGAACAGCACAGAAGACTGTGTACTGATGCAAAAATCGAAATCAAACTCTTTTGTGTTCAAAGATTGCACAGAAAACAATGTTGTTTCAAAGAAGTACAACATTTCTTATTAAATCACTATTTGTTTTATCTTTTCTTGATGTGCAAAACAATAAATCAAGATCAGTCGTTACTATTCTAAGTAAGATGACATGACTACTTTGATACATAAGATATAAAGTAATTGCATCAAGTATTTTCTATCAAAAAGAGTAATCTAGATTCTTGCAGACTAAATTTATATCATTTTCATTTGACATAAGTTGATAATAAAAGACGATTTATTGCAGATTTCAAGATAGAAATTGAGAAATTTCTACACTAAAGTTACTATCTATGTGAAATGCTTTGAATAAAAGATTAAAGAAATATTTAAGTGATGTCAAGTGAATTTCTTAGAAGCTCGAAGCTTGAAACTCGAAAAAACTCTTTATGAAAAGAAATATAAAGAGTCGCTTTATGCACTTTTCTTCGTCTCGTTTCGCGAATAGTAACATGAAACTCAGCATTTTTCTGGATTAGGATCGCGACCGATGTAGTAAAAATTTTCTGCGTAGTTTGTTGTACATCGAGAAGTAGAATGACCGAACTTGCTTCTACATGGTGAATTTGACTGAAAGTAGAGAATAATACATTATGTGAGGGATTCACATGTAGTGGCAATAGTCTCTCTGCACATCATGCTATTGAAGATCTAGTGTTTGGACCCCAAAAAGCGAGGCCATCCATACAAGCTGTCCAATGACTTCGTTGAGGTGAACCGGAGATTGTGTAAAAACCGGTCTACCCCCGAAGACAGAGAGTAGCTGATGAAAGCAGTATCCTAGAGACATCAGATGATGAGCCTACTATGACTTGCCTCCCGCCCGTATGCTGCGAAGTCAGCAGGGCGCTAACCCGAAGGGGCTTAGCGACGTTGGCACGTCTGAGAACTGAGGCAAACTATGACCAGCTACCTAAACACCGCTTATAGCATCCGGTGAGTGGCTATTCATGCCTCCTTGGAAGTTGCTGCAACCCTCACAAATGTTGACAGTATTGTCGGTCACACTCACCGTTGGTGGTCTTGCATTGACAGCACCACTCTTGTCCTGTCTGCTTTTCTTGTAGAGAGCAATATCCGATTCCAGGTCACTTAGCACAGTGCATAGATAGACTCTCTTCGACATCTTTGGGATAGGCATCTCATAATTAATAGTTTTCTTTCTACTAATATGACTACTGTACTGCGCATCTTCGTCCTCTGCTCATTCTGTCTGTTTTACAGCCATCTGAAACCCTAATTCCGTATGTCAATTTTGAACTTCGTTCTTCTCTTCTTCACTCCTTCATATCGCTGTCGTCATGCCATCAATTCAGCTGGGGTCAAAAGGAGGAGAAGGAGAACACTTCTACGCGCTACAAACTCTCGCATTAAAAGCACAGGAGAAGACTGAGTTGGCAGTACACTGCGCAACGTGATGGATTTTAACGGGTGGGTGCAGCGGTGGGTTGGGGTTTGAACGAGGGAACTATCAAAAAGATAGGGAAAAGTATTTGTAAAGCAAATTTAATGCTTCAAAGCGCCATGTACAGCGCTTGGAAGAGTCATGCAGAACCTTTAATAAGAAGCCATATAGGGTGCTTGGTGTGTAGGGAAAATATAAGCTGAGCTGGGTCAGCAGGCTTTGAAGGCTTAGAGTCAGCCCAGGGCTCCCAGAGCCTGCATATCATAATATTAGGTTCTCAGGGCCAAGCTTTTGAACAGGTACCAATTTCCCTTATCAAACTTGAATTAAGGTCGAAGACGGGATTTATGCTATGACCAGAAGGGAAGCCAATACAAATGAAAGAAGGCTATCTTTGGTGGGCCTTCTTAAAAGAAAAGAGACTCTTACATCACATTCTACTTGTGGCCTTCAACAATAAGTATCAGGTAGGTGATAGGTCTAGTTACACTAAAGCAACATCCGCCCACACACTATCGATGCAAATCAAAGCCGCCTTTGACTGCTTCCTGCTAACAGTGTGATGCACACAGTCTCATCACACTTCGTCAGGGGAAACCCCGAGGAGTGAACAGTATGCTATATAAATTCAGCTGCTACAAGGCTGCACAATCTCCAAACATGACAACTCTGTTGCCTTGCTCCACTTCCTTGCCCGTGCAGATTCATTTGCCTTACCTGCAGTACGCGGCGACTCGCTCACGACAAAATGGCCAATCTAGGGGCCATTCTCTTGAGCGTCTCATTGGTAAGCCTTGTATCTGCAGGCTTCATGCTCTGGAGCGCTTTAGTGCAGAAGCATGTGTCACCAGAAGGCATTCTGACATGGCCTGTAATCGGGGCAATTGCTAGTAGTTTATCGTTATTCTGGTTCCCCTTGCTTTTCGCCCATTTAAAGGGTACAGATTTCCCAATGTGTTGGGTGCGGCCTATTTCCATGATCTTCGCCTTTTCAGCTGCATATGCATTGTTGCCTTGTTGAAGTCCGATTCAGAAGCAGTTGCCTTCCCCGGAATTGATACACACTATCAGGACAATGTCTAACCCTTGGCCACCAGGGTCGAGCAGTGAGCAAACCTCCTGCCATGATCTCCCAACTCTTACAAGAGCATCGAGCGTTGCAACTACGAAATCTGAGTCTTCGTCGTTGGGTGTAAGGCAGCTGGGGATTTTAAATTCAAGGTTGCTGCTCGCCGAGGAAGAGGGCGGTGTTCTTGTCGACAACCGTGCACCAGCCCAAGGCAACCTCGAATGCCTGTTCAACCTTCTTTTTTGTTTCAAGACCTTCTCCAACATGGAAGACTGGGTCGGACACAGCTTGACACACTTCAGTAACGTTGGGCCGCCAGATTCTAACCACTGTTGCTTCTGCGATGCGCGGTTCAGCTCCTCATCAGAGATTTCCGGCTGGGCTAGACGAATGGAGCACGTCGCTTGTCATCACAGACTCGGTGATAAACTAGCTCATGCTCGACCGGACTTTGAGCTCTATACGTACCTGTGGAACAATCGGCTGATCACCAATGCTGAGTATCGGGATTTAAAAGGGAATAACGAGGATCGGTCGCAGGCGGCAAGGGCAAATCCACCTCAACCTGAGTTTTCAGAAGAGCCGCCTAAAATATACACCGACACTTATTCAAATTCACGTACACGTCGTGATCGCGGACGACAAGGTCGAGGAGCTTCTAGTGGCTGATAATAGCTTCCGGTTGCTTGCTGCCCCAATACAAGCTTCACAGTGTGATGTAGTTAAAGCAATTACGGTAGCCTTTTGTTTAACCTTGCTATACCCTCTGAAAAACGACCTTATGCAGCTCTTTCAGGCGAGAGCATCAACGCCTTGCATAGCCATCGAATATCTGAGAACTGTCCAATCAAACACCTGATCGTATTCAAAGCCTTCGCGTATGAAGAGATCACGGAAAATCTTGCGTAGATATGAATATTTCGGTTTGTCGTCAACGCCAAGGGAACCGACATGGTGGAAATAAATCGCGAATTCCTTAGGAAGACCGTTGCAAAGATCTCTGGTACTCATGGTCTCCTTCGTCTCCAAGATGAGCTCCTCCTTTTGCTTCTGCTTTCATCTCAATTCAGATCTTCAAATCTCGTCTTCACATCCACAAGATAAGCGTCCAAAAAAAGCATGTTATACCTGCCAATCTCATCATCTTCTTGGATGAGAACAACAAATTGCTCATTTGCCAGCCTTCTGATGAATCCATGAGTTAGTAGACAACCCAGAATCCTTGCTGACCTGACGGCTTCCATCACCTCTGCTGACAGGCCTCCCACCTCTTGCTGGAAGGTCTGCCAGAACGTTTCCTGTAGAGTCTCATGATCTTTGTATTGCCTCCAGCCATTATTCCGATGCAGTGTACCCGAAAAATCTTGCAGCGTGTATAGATTCTGTCCAAATGGACAGATTGTTGCTTCAGCCCAGTCGATAACGCCGGTCAGCCGGCCAGAGACTTGCTGGACCATTATGTTACAGGAGCTAAAGTCGGCGTGCGACAGAATGAATGGAAGACGGGAGAAAATCGATGACATCGAGTCGAGGGATTTTTGTATGATTGGATGGAATCTCGACGGAAGGTGGTAGAGCAGGAGTCGGAGACCTTTGGTGTACTTTTGACGTAGCTCCTCTGTGGAACTTGGGTCAATTCTTTGTGGTGCCTTCCATGATGCGGCAAAGAACCTGCCATAGCATTATCAGCAATGTCCGAGCGTCAAGTAGAGAGGACAACTTACCGTGCAAGGTCCACCATGAGATCTGCTCGCAAGGCTAAGTTTTCTTCAGAGTTTTCGACATAGTTATTTGCAAGGCAAAACTCAAGATAACTGATGCCTGAAATCCTGCCTAGGGAATACACTAATGCTGTCTCTTGGCTTGTATCTCCAAGCTGTCCATAATATGCGGTGGTAGGAGCTAGATTGCCATGAATCTTCCTCGCGAGGGCCGTAATCTTAAGATTCAGTGATAGTGACTGTAGCCGAAACTGGACGACGAACTCGGAACGAGTTCCACCGTAGACGGTGTAGCTGCAACTTCCTTGAATTGGAACTGGTATTATGTTGCCTCCAACCAAGGATGCAGCTTTCTCGTCACAAGCTTCACGCGTGGCAGACGTCCTTGTGAAGAACTCGGCAATGGAAATGTCAAGGGAGTACTGAACATAAGCAGGCATTACTTACGAGTGAATGTGTAGACTGTAGTGCTGGCGCAGACGAGAGAAAACGCGCTTGCCGTAGGTAAAATTAGCCTCCGAATTTTTTTTTAGAATACGGGTCCACTGCAAGGTCGGTATCGAAATCCCTCTGGGCAAAGCTCAAAGCTCAAAGCTCGAGGATATGTGCCTGACAACCCGGCCCCACGGTACTTTTCATCATATCATGTTCTAAAGTGCATATGATTGCCACGTTCTAAATGGGTCACCAAGGACAATTAAGCTACCTAAAAGTGGTGACGATTTCACTGCCCCCCAAGCCATCACTTACTCGTTCCCAAGAGGTTTAGGTGGATGGCCGCGATAACATCTGGCTTTCGAATACTGCTGCGCGACCGTTCACAATGTTTCTCGCTCTCGGAAACCACATTAGCCTAGCCCATCAAGAGATAATCTTGGCTGTCACAAGAGCCTCCTTGAGATCAGCGACACTGGCCAGCTTTGGCTGAGCCTTGCCGGCGTTAAACACTTGATGGTTTCCAGAAGTCTTCTTTGCATGCGTTTCATTTCTTGCACCTCTATCTGAAGGAAGCGATACGATAATCGCTATGTTAGAGGTAATGTGAGTGTCTGCTAGATGTTTGCATTAGAGCGGAATTCTGTTGACGCTGTTACAATTGGTGTGACGGTATTTTCTTTAAGGTGAGAAGCTTGCGGTATGTCTTACAAAGGGTAGCTGTCTAGCAAGCGCTTAGCTTTCTCGCAGTTTACTTAAAAACTTGAAAGGGTTAGAGCAAGATACAGACTATACTACGCATACTCGTATGCGTAGCAGAAGCAGAAGTTACAAAATTCCAAATCACACAAAATCCTAAACCACAGAAGAACCGGCCGAAGGGGAGCGCATATGCTTTGCATGAGCAAAGCATTGAGGTTCACTTCACTTTGCGGCGATACGGCGTGTGTCTGTGTGATGCGTTAGCGTGGCGCGACGCTTATGCCATGCTTACCTGTGCCCTTGCCTTTGCCTCCAGCAGCGGCTTTCTTGGGCGTTTTGCTTGAGGGGGCCCCTAAGAGAAATATTAAAGTTCAATTAGCGTATGCAGAAAGCTATGGATTCCTTGGCATCGCAATTGTCGCGCCCCCCCCCCAAATTTACTATTGAATTCAGACATTCTTGACATTCTCAAACCTTCAACGCTCTATTGGAAAATTTTTAGAAAATCAAACCGGAAGCTGTTCAAACCTTTCACAGCTGACATCCTTTTAGCTATGACAGGTCAACTGGCTCCGGCCCTTCGCTCGAAGATACTACGTCTTCTGCTTTTACATTGGACCCCCTTCGCCATCGCCGAAGAGGTTCACTGTCACCGTAACACCGTTTATACTATGCAAGAGAACCTCTTCATGTATGACTCTCCCTTTAGACCTCAGCTTCGTCCTAAGGGCCCCCCGAAAGGTCTTTCCAGCAGCTGAAGACTCCCTAATTACATACCTGGAGCAACAGCCATGGGCCATGCAGAAAGAGATGGTGTGGTTCCTATGGGAAGAGTGGGGTATACATGTTCATAGGTTCACGATATCCAGGATTCTGAAGAAAAGACACTGGAGCAATAAAAAGGGACAGCGTGTGGGCATCAGACAGAACGATGAGCTGCGATTAAACTGGGTTGCAGATCTGCTTCGTCTGACTGCTGAGCAGCTTGTCTTCGTTGACGAGACCCTGTTCAACGAGACTACGGGGTGGCGTCATCAAGCCTATGCACCAATTGGTGAGCCAGCTCGCTATCAAGCCTCTAGAAAGAGAGGGCATTCCTGAAGCGTTCTTCCGGCGTATACAATCGATGGCTATCTACCCTGTACCGGTATTCGTGAAGGCTGGTTCAACGGCGAGGCTTTCTTTCGATGGCTAGCAGATGAATTGCTACCTCTATGCAGTCCCTTTCCGGCTCCGAGGAGTGTGATCATCATGGATAACGCCAGCATACACTGTAATGCTCGTATCGAGGAACTCATTATCTCACACGGGTGTGAAGTACGATATCTGCCTCCATATTCGCCGGATTTCAACCCCATCGAGCTCAGTTTTAGTGTTTTGAAGGCCTGGGTCAGAAGGCACTTTCATGAAATATGGCCCAGCTTCGAGGGCTCCTTCGGTGAGTTCCTGCACTATGCAGTAGCTAGAAGTCGCTGTGACCGGTTTCCAAGGCAGCATTTCAAGCATAGCGCCGGTGGTTATATATTTGAGGCGGATATCAAAGCGTTGGAAAGGGAATTGGAAACGGGTAACATAGATTTCGATTCTATTTAAACCGAAGTTTGTCCTATATGTAGAAGATCCTTTGCCTGACGCCATTGAGATGCTTGAGGGGATGAGTGAATCCTCTAGAGGTGGTTTCTGACTTCGACGTGACGACGGCATGATGGCTTCGGGGGTCGGGGGGGCTAAAAGGATGTCAGCACTGTGAAAGGTTTGAACAGCTTCAAATTTACCGGTTTGATTTTTCTAAAATTTTTCCAATAGAGCGTTGAAGGTTTGAGAATGTCTGGATTCAATATCTAGTAAATCGCGATGCCAAGGAATCCATAGCTTTCTGCACACGCTAATAAGCCGAGGCTAGTTCCACCTTCCTGTTAACTTACATAACCACGATCTAACGTGTCCTGCTCTGTCAAGCAAATCATTTGCCGGGTATTCATCGCCTATCATTGTTAAATACCATCGGTGCTAAGTAACGAGGGACGCAAACCAAGATTCTGTAACTGCCACACTAAATGGAGATTACGTGTGCGAACCTCAGCCCGATTGAACCCTTGTATCAGCTCTTCCAACAACGGCAGCTGCGCTGTGAGGGACATGTCTCCAAAGAGCATAAGCGATGGTGATGGCCAATGCCTGATGACAACGAAGGAAGACTTCATAGGGCAGCGGTCGAAAGAAACGCAACGACAGCGAGACCATGCCAATGATTGCCAACGATGAAGATCAGTAAAGAATCTTTTCCTGGGACAGATAGACTCACGATCAGTCCAAACATTAGCCATGACTTGCCGAAGTTCAAAGTCAACTTGCTGATCGCATGAATAAGAACGTGGAGCAAATCAAGAAGAACCGACATGGTCCCCGTTGATGCGTGAAACAAACGGTACATGGTCAATGGAACGTTCAACAAGTCGCAAACGAAGCTGAGGTGAAATCCAAAATAGGTTGGAATCATGTTGATTAGCGATAGATGACTGGCGCGAGTGCTTACTTCCTTCGCGGTGTGGACCTTGAAACTGGCACAGAAGACGTTGGCCGCAAGGTAGATCAGCTGAAATGATATCTGTGCGGGGTTCCAGAGCCCAACAAAACGATGTCGCCTGACAAACATGGGAAGCAGAAAGTATTTCTGTAGCAACGCTCGACCAGGCGCAAGAAGTTCGGGCAGATGACGTGCAGAATTGACGACGAGCAGTAGAACAATGCTGCCGCCTGCGGCAATTGCATAGAATTGAGTCGCGTCCATCTACTATTTAAGGAAGGCGACGATGGTGAATGGTAAAGGGATTGTTCGCTTCAGAAACCACCGCCAGTCATTGAATACTTATATCTCACTGTCTTCCGTAACTGAAGATGATGGTTCAACATGAAGTACTCGGCCAGAAGAGGGGGGGGGAAAGAACTGAATATAAGGGAGCCAATTCTCAAGGTGAGCCAAGATTGGAGGAGTCGTTTTTGAAGCCTCATACTGTCAAACTAATAATAGACACGCAAACTTTCAAACACTGCCGAGGGCGAAGAAGAAAGAAAATCAGAATCAAGACTTGTGTAGGTCCGAAAGAAGAGGAAGTATCAGGAGGGATGGGGTTGAGGCAATGCGAGGATTTATTGCGAACACGTCTCGTGCATCACTATTGATTGCTATCAGATCCAGATATGGCTCGCTTTGTTGGTTCACTAATAGGTATTCATAGCGCTCCCGAACGGAAAGGTATTTTAAACCATACACATGCTTCATCAGGGATCACCTCTCAGCTGATGACCTGCAGATATTTCAAGAGAAGAGTTGAACGTTTTGCGGTTCGGTCAGGATACCTCTTGACAAAATCCGTCATGAAGAGCTTCCTAACAATCCGCGCCAACTTAACAAGAAGAATGTTACGACGTTGCTGAACTTATTTCGCTTGGAGGGATGCTTGCGCCTGGACCCCGAACACCACGTTCCGGCGCTGATATCTCGGTCTGCTGTGCCCCAAGGCCTTCATCCAGGAGCGGAACCACCGCGCTTCAATCCAGAGCATCCTGTTGTCTGCCTGCACGGAAGACATCGCGTTGAAGCGACGCGAAAGCTTCTCACGGGGAACGAGGACAGATGGTGGGTTGTGGATCTTTATTCTGAGGGTGGGAGGGCCCGCGCTAGCTAAGATATATGTTCGCTGACAAGCGCCAGATCTTAGCCCCAAGGTGAAGGAGGTCTTGCGTGAGCACAATGCAAAGTCCTCGAAATTCTATGATGGAGACACTCTTCGTCAGATTCGCATTTCCACCTTGCGTGGTGATACCGCAAGAAGGCGAAGATGGCTCACCAGGCTTTCCCAAAGCATGCGAAGATGCGTCCTGCGATTGGAGGCACTCCCGGAGAAATTTGTGGAGAGCCTGGACGCTCTGATCCCGTTTGCAGGTCTGTGGCCCGCATTGCTGATAGGGACTTTCACCCGACTCCTGGATCTACGTTGCCCCGAGGTATGAGCTTCGCCTTTATGCCATGTCCATCTCTAACGTACTATCAAAGGAGATGACCCGCTATTTGCGTCAGATCAAGAAAACATGGACACATATCGTCGGGGATAGCGAGGCAGATCAGCTTGGGCTCGATGCCAACACGGTCGCGATCCTTCAAGGTCGATGCCCCTTCCTTTCATTGGAAGACCGCGCGCACATTCAGAACAGGATAGTCCCTGGTGATGTTCTACCCGCAGTCCAAATCAACGATCAATGATCACGAATCTTCGACCGAGTCTGCTCAATACAGCATGTAATTCCATCCATTCATACCTTCCTTGAAGACACGAAATATCTGGAACCTGGCGCACGGATTCTGAAAAAAATTCTACCGGGGAAATGTAAGGTTTCCATATCTCAAGATTTCGGCGCACTTCACAGCGGACAAACAAGGATGGAAGTGCAGACGAGTGAGTTTACTTTTGAGGATCGCACATTGACTACTTACCATTCATCGTGGTTGTCGTACAGACAGCTCTGGCTCTTTGCTCTTCGCCACTTCCCGGCCATGGACGGCCAGGCACCCCGAAGAGACATTGCTCGACAGACCACCTTGCACGCAGGACGACAGCAGCGACGCTGGTATGAGCTCTACTCGCTGGCATCGAAGAATGGGTATCGACGATTACGATGTACATATCGTGACCGAAAAGCAGCGGATGCCAGCGCAATCGAGGAGTGTGTGCATGGTATTCTGCCTTTGAAGGATTATGCCATGGATGCTGAGCAAATGCGTCGAATAGTGCAGCTTAACTGTCAACTTCTCAGTGACGTGCCGTACGTTGAAAAAGGGACGGCAACTCCAGGATTGGCTTCGAATCACGACGGCTGTGGACAGGACATCTCCGACCGATGCGGCAGGCCGAAGGAGCATTCTTTTCAAGCAGACGAGGAAAGCCTTTTCCTTGATCACATCTATTCAAGTTCTTACTGCACCCTTCCCAAACAATATCTGACATCCTTTGCCGTCAAACGAGACTTCTTTCGCGCCTTTTTTGGTTCAAAAGAAGACGACCTGGATCAGCAATCATTAACGCGCGTACATCAAGAAAACTATGCTCAGCATCAGGATGAAAATGTTGCTATGTCCAATTCGGAAGTGCAGCCAGTGGTGGATCGTCTTCCAACCTCGCTGGACGTGGCACTGGCGGGTGAAGATGTTGTTGTAGAACAAGATGGTCTTGGTGACGGGTTAGATCCTGATCATGCGGTTGACCCAATCACTTCTCCTAGGGAGTCAATACTGCCGCAGCCCGTGTCAGTCTCCCCAGCCTTGCCAGCCTCACCAATCTTGCCAGCCTCCCCAGTCTCGCCAGCCTCCCCACTCTTTACCTCGCCAGCCTCCCCACTCGTTGTCTCGCCAGTCTCGCCAGCCTCCTCAAAACCGTCGATTGGAAGCCCTCAAACATCTCTTGTCCCTTATGTACCGTCTGCAATTGCCAACCAACCCGAGCCGCCTTTGCATATGGCTCAGCAACAGCGTGGAGAGGAAAGTCTGTCCTTTGCGCAGGCTTCGCGATTTCTGTTTCGCCGACAAAGCGGGCGTATGCTCGTGGTGCTCTCGCCGACTGGGGACAACAGGTTTCGCAAGCATCATGCTGATGCACGCAGTGTAGTCTCTGTGATGAATGCTTTGGGACTGCCGTCTGAACCCAGCTTCATTGTACAGGATAATGGTAAGCGAATGAAGATGACAACACCAATTACCATCTGGGAAGAGGCTCGTTTGCAGCGGCTTCAGGCCGTGGTTGCAGTGCCGCAAAACAATGTCACTGCACTGATTCGTCGCTTCGAAACTTATAAAGATCCTGATGAGGAACTGTGAAGTCGTGGAATCTACGAACCCAAGAAAAATATCAACACCTCACAAGGAAACAGCGACGATGGGGCGTGGTTGCTTTCTGCTCGTATTTAGGCTGAAACCAACTTCCTATGCGAACCAAGTATCTACTGTCGCTTTCCTTCTCCCTCTCGCTCTCAGTATTGTAGCGCCTGTATTCCCTCTTCCACATCTCTCACCCGTTCATTGAAGTTCATGTCAGATAATTCGAAAGTCTCCATGAAGCCCTTTATACGGTTTTCTTCAGCCGCCAGCTTTCGTATCAGCGCTGCCTGTACCTCCAGCATGCATTCTTTCATATCTAGCTTTCTGGAGTAATCTGAATTCGAAGCAGATAGATTCTCGAGCCGTTGCTGTCGCTTCTCTAAATTTGAATCGCGATGTAGCCTAGTTTCTTTCTGGATTGCCTTCTTCTCCACGTCTTGAAAGTTGTGTGACGAGCGAGACGTAGCTCCGTCGTCTACTATGTATTTTTTTGGTCCTCTGCTTGCATTGAGGCCGATCTGAATTGGTAGACAATGCATTGAGCCCTTCACAGGAGGGCGCAATGTGTTCTTAGCAGCCGTCATATCTAATGCCCGAGCGCGAAACAATTAAGCGTCTCCCTCCGCCCAAGATTCAAATGAAGAGATGTGTTTGATGTGACCAGACACTGAGGCTGCCAAGATCGAAACAGGATTCGAAGTGTTTCCGTTGATAATCTTAGTCTGAGGCACCTTCGAAATCAATTTCGTCTCCCATCTTCGGCACTTATTTTTAGACAAGATTCTTTTCCGGCTCCCTCTCCAACATTCATTTTTGGCTTCCAGCGTTTATTTTTAGATTCTGTCCAGCATTCTTTTTCGGCTCTTCCTTCGGAATTCGTTTTTAGGTTCGTCTCCAGCATTCTTTTTCGGGTCCCTTTTCGGTGCCAAAATGTTCCGTCCCTTTAGGTACTTGTTCCATCACACATGCCTATGGAACAACAGAATGCGATGTCCCTTGTGGCACCGAGGTGACGGCGAGCTCAAAACTATCACAGGGCGAGCCATGCCAATAAGCGTAGAGTATTTCTATCCATGGATGGGGATTGGGGATTGAGGATTAGGTGTTGTGAAATGAGGAGCCGGAAGTGAGGATTAAAAGAATGGAGATTCGAAATTGAAGGGTAATTAATGTCTTATAGAAATTGTCTTTCTACTTGACTATCATGTAAGATTTACCCAGGGTGAAGGTCCTTGCGCAACCATCCCACGACAGTCTGTCCCCACATCTCATAATTGTTAGAGCGACGGAACCTTCTATTCCTTGGTATAAATCCATAAGTCTCTCGGTCACCTTCAGAAGATTTGAGATACAGTAAGACTACATATTCAGGACCATTCGGCAGATCTCTTCTGCTATAACTCTTGGTATACGAGGACATGAGGGCAGAGAGGCATATAGATATATTGGTTGAACTATCTAGTAGGTAGGAACTACGGAGGAAGGAAGAAGTGGGAGGAAGGTAAATACCCTGAATCCCCTGAATCCCCTAGCGCCAGCCCTATAGGGCTCGGAGCGGCTCGGAGCGGAGATTACTAACCACAGGGGTAACAGTACTGTTCCCTGTTTCCAACACTCCCTCTTAGGAATTGAAGCTCCAGATGAAGCTATCCAGACCCTCTACTGACTGTATATCCATGCTCTTTTACTCGCCGGCGCCATGCTCGGCGGCAGCGTCGTTGCCCGACGCTAGTCTCATGACTACCTGGACCTTAGGAATTTGCCTGAGTTCAGGGGCTTGGTTAGGCCGTCGGCCACCATTTGATCGGTGGGTATGATTGCTCCCTCTTCTACCTTATTCCGGACATAGTGATAGGACGTATCAATGTGCTTGGCCCGGGGGTGATTGACGGGGTTGCTACCCATTTTTATAGCCGCTTGATTGTCAGCTAAAATGGTGGTTGGGTTCGTATCCGAACCTTCATATCCCACCTCTTTCAATGCTTGAACCAGGAAGGTGACTTCTTTGGCTGCATTACATTCGCTGACATATTCAGCTTCAGCAGATGACGTACTGACGCATTGCTGACGTTTGGAGCTCCAGCTAATTGGTCCATTCCATAGGAAAAACATATAGCCGGAGGTGGACCTTCGGGAATCCAAGCAATCCGCATGGGCTGAATCGGTATATCCAAAGAATTCAGCTCCCCCAACTCCCTCCACTTTGGAAGGTCCATATCGAAGCCCCAGCTCAGCAGTACCGGCTAGATATCGAATGATTTGTTTGACAGCTAGGTCATGGTCGGGGGTAGGATTCGCCGAATATCTGCTGCATTTGCCCACTGCTATGTCTGGCCATGTTTGGCAGGCTACCCACATCAGTGTTCCGATGATTGATTGGTAGCCCCCTATTTCTTCAGGGGTGGCTTGATATTCGACCCACTCCTTTGACTTCCAATAGACGTTCTTCTTGAGCTGGCACCTGTGGTGCATCGGTATTTTAGTTGGGCTGCAATTGCTCATGCCCAGGAGCTCGATGGCTCGCTTGATATAGGTGCTTTGGTTGATCCAAAGAGTTCGTTCAGCCCTATTACGAGTTATGTGCATTCCTAGATACCACCCGATTGAGCCAAGATCTTTCATTTGGAAGCGTTCTGCAAATTGCAGCTTCAGAGCTTGGATATCGGATATATTTGGTCCTAGGATAAAGCAGATCGTCCACATAGATGGCGATAATGATGCCATTATCATGAATGAACACTGAATGGTCAATTTCTACCCTTTGGTAGCCGATGGAGATGAGGTAAACTTTCAGAGTTGCATACCATTCCCGAGGTGCCTGTTTTAATCCATATAGAGCCTTGTTTAGGCGACAGGCCAAAAAGGTTCCATTTGGTCCTTTTTGCTCAAACCCCGGCGGTTGCTGCACCCAGACCTCCTCTTTTAGGTGTGCTTCTAGAAAAGCGGTGACGACGTCCATTTGTTCGGCTTCGTAGTCATATTTGGCCGCCAATGCTAGGAGCATTTTGATGATCGTGGCTCTGACCACCGAAGCAAAGGTCTCATCATAGTCAATTCCCTGCTCCTGGCGGAACCCCTTACACACCCATCTAGCTTTGTATTTGATCACCTCCCCTTTGGGTCCTCGCTTAATGGTAGTTACCCAGCGCATCGGCAGTATTCGCCGGTCCGGCGGAGGTGTCTCCAGGGTAAAGGTGTCATTTTTGGTGTGAGCGTCGAGCTCACTCCTGAATGCGAGCTTCCATTGTTCCCAATCGGGACTAGCTCTAGCTTGTTCCACTGTTTGTGGAGTATCCGATTCAATTTGAACTCGGTTTGCTCGACTGGCAAAGCCCCGATTATGGCCTCTGGTCCAGGGGTCGTTTAGTGTCCTGTAGTCAACAGGTCCAGCGGTGGCCCGTTTGGGACGTCCGCTCGGAGCATCAGGTGCATCAGAATCGCTTGAGCTATCTGGCTCGCTTGATTCTAGTTCTAGTGGCCTGCTCCTACTAGCTTTCTGTGGAGCGGCTGGTGTTCTTGTTTGGTGATCGTCGGTAATTTCCGCGATCTCCGCATTTTCAGTGGTTTTTATCGGGGAAGGTGCATCGTCGGTTTGGTCATCGAAGCTTAGTACCGAAAGGTCTTCATCATACCCCCCGGCTTCGGTGACTACCTCGTCCCATTGAACATGACTAGATATTAGTACGTTCTTCCCATTCCACAAGCGAAACTGATTGGCTCCCTCGTAGCCCAAGAACTGACATTTTAAGCTCTTGTCATCGAGCTTTCGACGGGCTCCCTCCACATGGTGGTAGGCTATGCATCCAAACGTATGTAGGTAGCTAAGGTCAGGCTTCTTGCCATGCCATGCCTCATAGGGAGTTATTTTGTCCAACGCAGTGGTAGGACTCCTGTTCTTCAGGTAGGTGACAGTCATTATTGCTTCACCCCATAGCCGTATCGGCAATTTGGCGCTAGTCAGTATAGCGCGAGTTCGTTCAAAAAGAGTGCGAAAACATCGCTCTGCAACTCCATTTTGACTCGGGTTATATGGTGCCGTCGGCTCCCATTTGACCCCATGCTCTTTGAGCAATTCAATGGTTTGATGACCAGCATACTCACCTCCATTATCTGAACGCAGTCGATGGACCGGGGTGTCCCGAGTCTTCATCAATTTCAGGTAGTTCCGAAGTTCGTCTTTTAGATCGGACTTTCGTTCCAGTAGATATGTGGTCGTATATTGGCTGTAGTCATCAATGAAAGTAGCTACATATCTGGATCCTCCATCGGTCTTAGGTATCTTACCACCGCCGGCGAGGTCCGAATGTACTAGCTCACCTACTTTGGTGGCTCTGGTGTGGGGTTTTCGGCTTGGCGTTCTATTTTGCTTGCCTATGGCACAGGCCCCACATACCGATTCTGGGGATTCTTCGTTTTCCAGGCTATTAGCCGAATCCACATCGATGCCGGTGCTCATGTTGGCCAGGCGTTTGACGTCTGCCATATTCAGATGAGCTAACCGCTTATGCCATTGGCGCCATGACGCCTTGGCTGATCCTGAACTGCTTGCCAGAATGACTGATTTTGGGGGGATGAATGGTGTATCCACGAAATAGGCTCCCCCTGCATTTCTCGAGCCAGTGAGGGCGACGGCACCCTTTGGATCCATAAACCGGAACCTGCCGTTCTTTATACTACACGTATACCCTTTGGCTTCCACCTGACCGACTGACATCAAATTATAGTGTAGTCCTGGACAGTGGTAAACATCGGTCAGCCGGATTTTGGTTGGTTGATCGTTCAACAAAATGTCGATTATAACCGAACCTTTTCCGACTATGGCTACTGCTTCATTATTTGCAGTAACAATACTATTACCGGTGACCTTCCGGTATGACTGTTCATCGAACAAGTCCTTGTTATAGCAGACATGATCCTCCGCTCCGGTGTCTATCAACCAGGCTTCTGTGTGGCTGCCAGCTCGGCAGGCCATGGAGACCTTCATTGATCTGACTATTCTGGCCCCGGAGCTTTTTCCGGAGTCATGTTCTTCTTTGGCCAGGTTCTTCCTTTCCTGACTGGGCTTCCATCCTTCTGGACGGAGCTTCGGATGTAGAAGCCAGCAATTCTGTTCGCTGTGACCCATTTTCTCGCAGTGAGGGCATGGTTTATCCGAGCCCTTCCTAAATCTGCTGTTGTTCCTGGCCGGTTTCCCCAGCTTCCCCGAGGTGACCCACCAGAGACCTTTGGCTTTCAGGTCACTGGTTGCATCTACCCTCCATGATTCGTAATTCTCGCTCCCCCTTAGCTTGGGGAACCGATAGGAATTCGAACCTCCCATTGTGGTTGAGGTATGGAGGGGATGGAGGTCGAGGAAAATCTTCGCCGATTTTGGTGACAGCGAGTTCGATGCTTCTGCCCTTTGTTATTTTTTCGGTAGCGGAATAGAGCTAACCCGGGCTCATAACCTATTGGTATATGAGGGTCAGAGCGAATATGTGCATATATTGACTATCTAGTAGGTAGGAACTACTAGGTATGGAGGAAGGAAGAAGTGGGCGAAGGGTAAATACCCATTCCACTAGCGCCGGATGAATGCGGAGATTACTAACCACAGGGGTAACAGTACTGTTCCCTGTTTCCAACATAGTATCCCTTTTCGACGTACCAGAAGGGATCGGAGTCCTCGAAAGCGTTTTCGTAGATTCGAATTCGAAGCTCGTAAGGTAAACGCTGAAAACGTTGAAAGATACTTTCACTTATGTTTATTAGTTCCTGTGTTTTAGATTTGATATGGCAACTTACCCTTCTTTGATCTCAGACGTCAAGTCTCTTTCAGCAATGAATGTCATCATCTACGAAAACCTTTGACATTTACTTCAAAGCACGAGAGCCTTGGGACACCGCTGATAAAAGGTATTCGAGTTTTCGAAGCTGTTTCGCGCGCATACGTTCTTGAGTCGTTACCGTTATCCGTACCCCGCACTAGCATATCTTTCGGAAGTCTCAACCATAGCATGTCCTTCAAAACGCCCCTTAGGACGTTTTGTAAGCCTCTAGCTTGATGTTTATTCCGACCGCATCAAATATTGCTATACTTTCGTAGTTGCCCCGCATCTTGGGCACATTCTAGTTCGACGAAATGTGTAACTCACCGTGTGAATATTCGGAATTAGATTGTTCGTGCTCGCTTGATGCAAGATTCAATCAGCGACGTTGTCATGGGGCTGTATGTACGCCGGGGGAATGCCCCCGGCTCTCCTATCGTTGGCCCAGGTGGCCCCTGATAACTGCTCGGGGGATGTCGCGGACAGCAGCTTTGTGTCATCATACATAAGGTAGTGTCAGCTATAGAAGATACTCATCATGAAACGGATGAAACATGGAGCGGCAGAGCAGATTTAATGCTTGGTCCTGAACATGAATAATCGCCTCCAAACCCACGATGGTCTCGTTTTGAGGCTTCAGCCGCAACCATCGACCCACCGCAGCTCTAGAAGTCGTAGCATTGGGTTTCGAACAGGCGAGTTTGATATTCAACGTTCCGATGTACTTTAGTAATCTCCGCTCCGAGCATGCACATGCATATACTCCTTCTGACCCTCATATACCAAAACGATGATGCATCTTGGAATAAAAAATCTAGCATATGTGTGTGTCCCATCACCTTAAACAAAACATTATGATTCTCCGAACAAAAAGCCTTGAATCAAAACCAGGGTTGATTGTAGACAACTCCGAAGCCTCATTCAACATTCAATTCCCTGTTACCATCATCCCCTCCTCCCTCGCCCTCCTTCAGTTCCTTAAGCGTTTGCTGGAGAGCATTTTGAATTATGGCAAATAATTTCGTGTTCCTCGCCTGTTCGTACGCGAGGGCTTTCTTCGTGCCTCGGAGGGTTTCCTCTGTGTTTCGGTGGCACTTGAATTCGTGAGCAAGACTCTGCTCCGCTATCTCTAGTTTCGTAGTTTTGTTGTCCAAGCGGACTGTTGGATCTTCGTAAATCTTCTGCCGGTCGGCATCGATTTTTTGAAGATTTTTCTCGTACTCCCGTTCCTGCTGATGGAATTGCTCGATGTTGAAACGGGAGTTATGCTCGGACCTATCGAGGTCACATGACGCACTGTATTTAACCGAAGCTTGAACCTCCATAGAATTTCACTCAAACATACATTCTTCATATGCTGCAAACCTTCATACTTCTACAGCTCGCGGTAGAGAGCGATATTCCACAACTCACTCTTGGTCAATCGAGCAATATAGTCTGTCATTTCGTTGAGCTGACATTGAAGGTTATGGCAGTTTTTGCATGTCACAACGATGTCTGACATGGTATTATTAACTGCTTGCATGAAAGGATAAGGGTCAAGACGAAGGGAGAGCAACGTTTATAACCAGTCTTCCACACTCAATAGTCGCTAGAATGGTTTCAGCCAAATTTCAAATCTATTTCACTATGTGACTATGTACGAGACCAGTTCTGTCAACGCCTTCAAAGTAGTAATAGCACGGATGGGATGAATCCCCCAAAATGTCATCCGACATGACTGAAAACACATTGCTGATATTGTCACCGGAAGAAAATGCTCGAGTGCGAGAGACTTCACGAAAAAGAAAGAATGCTTATGGCAGAAAGATGACCAAGGGCGCCTGAATCTGATACAAACGCCTTGAGATATGATGTCAAACCATTCGCTGCTGTTGTCATTACTTGCAGTATCGAAGTAGAGTGAATGACTCTGACCGTGGCTGTCAGCAAGAGGCTACCCCTTTTGGAAACAGGCCTCAGGGATAATTTTCATCAATGGACCCCAGCATCCGACCGCGCTGGCAGCATAAGTACTGCAGATACGTTCTTCTCGCAATGCGCAGTGGTCAGCTTCAGCTATGCTAATGCAAGCCATCAAGGGGACTTTTAGTGTTTCTCTTCCAGTTGCCATAGTAAATAGCGAAGATTACAGGTCAATCTCGCTGTTGTCAAATTATGAAGGCATGAAGATATAGAGTCAAAATTTCAATAGATTCCTGTATAACCTCATTTCTAACGCCACGCCCCCCCCCCCCTTGTGATGCCGCCGCCGTCTTTTGGGCGAAGCTTTGAGCAGTAGACGTGTCATACCATGGGGAGCCAGCTCCCTCAAGCGGTCTTCAGTGGTCATGGACAGATTGCTCTTCTCGAAATACTTCTTTGTCTCGATGACTCATCCTCGTGGTTTTATCTAAACCTCCGCTTATTAGCCAATTAACGTACTTGTTCCGCTAATTCGGCAGTTCGCTTCGCCTTCCTCTTCTGTATAGCTTCGTCTTCCTTCGACTTCTGAAGCGTAGTCGTTGACTTTTATCCTCTGTCGCCAGATAGAGCCTTTACCACTGTGAGTATCGATCTCGCTGATGGAACCGGAACTGTGAGGTCGGTGAGGTTGAAGGGGGCGGTAACAGCGAGGTCAGTACAGTCCGGAGCGAAGAAGATGAATTTGAACATGTTGATGATGTTGACAGTGAGGTGCTATAGTGGTTGTGGTGGTTAGCGACAGGAATATCAAATAAATCAAATAAAATGAAGTGTAGAAATGCGCGATGATGCTAGTAGGGGGACCCCACCAATGACTAAGCATACGAACATTTATTTGTTTTGTTTTTGCCTCATTTCTCAGACGTAGTAGATGGAACCTAGCCCCTTTGGGTTAGCTGCCTTGCTTACAACGTCAGATCAGCGGTCGCCTTATCTGTCACTCGGCTCATCTACCTTATGTATTTAAAATTTACCTACTCGCTAGGGTAGTCACCACCCTACATGCTCACCACCCTACTCACCACCCTACCCACCACCCTACCTACTCGCCTACCTACATGTTCAGCTACCAACTCAGCTACCTACTCGTCGCCTACTTGATCTACTTCATAGTATGCTTCATACGAGTACATGCTTCATAGCACATGCTAATTAGCTCAAATGCTCAATAGAAAGCATCCTTCATGGCTCTCTACCAAACGCCCTACCAAATTCCCTACCAACCGCCCTACCGAATTCCCTATCGAACTCCCTACCAAACTCCCTACCGACCTTCCTACCAAACGCCCTACCGAACTTCCTACCAAACTCTCTACCAAACGCCCTACCAAACCCTATCGAACTCCCTACCAAAATCCCTACCAAACTCCTTACCGACCTCCCTATCAAACATCCTTTATGACTTTCTACCAAATCTACCTACCTATCTACTGAGGGCCTATCTACCTACCTGCTGAGAATCTATACCTGCGTGCTGAGGATCTACCTACCTATCTACTGAGAGCCTATCTACCTAATAAACGATCGAGCCGTTACAGAACCATATTCCAACCGCTGAAAAGTCTTCAAACTATACTCGAACAGTCGAACGAGCAGCTGAACTCATCGAGCAATGAAACATGGACCTAGCCTATCTTTGAAAATTTGGAAATAATTTTGGAAATATGGATGAAAATCAGGTCATCACCGAGATTATACTCAATTTTCGACGGAATATGTATTTAGAATTTATGTCAATAGATAGAATGAATATACTAGTATTGATTGCCGTTGTCGATATTGAAAGAATATATGTGTTGCGTTGTCTGAAAGACGAATGTTGATGATTTTCAGTACGACGCTGATCTGGCAAAGATACGAAGTGGTGTCCTCAGACCTGTAACCCGTAGGCTGCGTAGTCATCCAGAGGGTCCCTAACCCAAAGGGGCTTAGGGGGAGAGGTTTAACCCGAAGGGGCTTAGCCACGGAAACAGGTCTGAGAACTGAGGCAATGTTTGTTTATGACCTTAATCCCTTTTCCATCCGGCGTGTTGTGATCCCGTGTCTGATATGCTCTAGACTACGCTCACCTGCCCGACAAGCGAAGCAGCAGCTTGCCTTACTACTGTTAGCAGATAGGCACAATATCATCTGGCGCCATGTCATCGGTTCCCTGCAATTCTATCGATCCCGAGAGTACCTCTATTGAAGACACAGTGTTCCAATTGTCGAATCAGGACCTTAGATGTGCCCGAATCGAAGATAGCTCAACGCCGGACGAAAATGGCAAGCTTCTCGTTGTCATTCCATCAACCGATGCGACTTCCTCTATACTCAAGGATTTTGGGAAGAGGAATAAGTCTTCTTTCCAGCGTACCATCATGTCATCCATTGTGGCTCAGTTGTCGAGTGAAATGTTTGACTGGAACAGCCAGGGGCGATGGTCTCAGTCGGAAAACCTTCTCTTGTTCTCAACCCGATCCCCTGGAACACTTTCCTTTTCACCGAAGCCAGATCTCTCCATATCTTTCACGCTGAACTCTTTAACAGGAGAAGACGTGGATATCCCTGTTCCCTCTGATCTCGAGAGATGCCTTTCACCCGAAGATTCTCATCGCTGCTTTCCGTTCCTGTTTTTGGAGACGAATCACAAGGAGGCAGATTTAATACTGGCTTTTAGAATAAATTTGGGCACTACTGCTCTGGCGCTGAAGAATATTTACGAGTTCATGGTGCGTGCGGAACGAGAAGAAGACTTTTTCAAAGATGTACGTGTGTTCTCGTTCGTTTTAAATCCAGGATATTTGAACCTGCGAGAGCATAGAGCTGAAAAGCAACCGGATGGAGAGATCATCTTTCGATTTCAACAACTTCTGAATCTCAGTCCATACACTCAGAGTCAGGCAAATCTTCTGAGCGAGAAGATCGTGACCAAATATGCGGCAAAAATACTTCATCCCCTTCTGGTTACTACATTCAAAATAGTTGGAAAGCAGACAGCGCAACAGGTTGAATACTTGCGATCAGTGTCGAGACGAGGAATGAAGCCATAACCTTCTCTCGTCAGGAAGGAATGGGCGCATGGGAGAAAGGGAGCGCCTGACCATAAATGACTGCTGCGAGTTCCAATACCAGGACAGGAGAACTTGAAGCCTGAGCCGGCAAGGCATCTACAAGCATCCAGGTATCACTATCTTTCAAAGCCTCTTCAGACCTGTAAAGCATCCTGATCACATCCTCTTCCCCGGTCGCCCAGCCACAATCTTGACCCGTCATCGCTGGTCTCATTTGGCGGTCATGCCAGCGCCGCCAACTGATTCAGCTACTTCGTTATCAGCTTTCAGATCCTTGCGCTAGGACAGGCTAGAATCAAGAGAGACCATCACCACTGGTTGCCTGGATACCGGATGCGGAGTAATCTACTGGACCGCAAAGAACAGCTTCCGGAAGCAAAGATTCTGAAAATGACATCGGGGCAGACCAACCGTCCCGCTATACATACTTGGGATTGATGAGCAAGGAAAGCACGTCCACGTCCAGTTAAGCGGGAAATACATTCGGTAGATGACTTGCGCACCAATATGCTCATTAGGAATGACATTATCGGTCCGAAGGGCATCACCATAGACGTAGAGAATAAAAAGCTTTTATTGACAGCTGCAAATTGACCGTTCCCATTGCGGCCAACCAACGCGGTCAGTATATATGGAAAAGGGCTTATACCAAGGGCGTCACGCTAGTACCATTTTCCTTTTCGATTTACTCCCGGCCGAGACGTACTCTTAAAGTACCGCTCCCCCTCCCCATCTCGTCCCCCCCTCTTGGCCGCATCCCGTCGCCGACTCACCTGCTAGTATACCAAGAACTTCTGTCATGAACCCCCGAATGCCACAATCCATCTCCCTGTGTTCTTCAAGAATTTCCTTCAAAATTGCGGGCGTGTTCTGAGATTAATTCGCCCTGACAGCACACCTTACAGAAGTATGGCGCCGTTACGCTTCGCAATAGTACTCTCAGGGCTTTGAGGAGTTCAATGAACCGTACAAAAAATAGTGCACTGCGCAGGCAGGCTTTGGCCGATGGTAGCATCGTCACAATACTGATGGAGTCCCCACTAGGCCATCTTGCACCTTGCACCCTGCACCCCACAACCATGCTTCTTTTCGTTCCTGCATCCCGCAAGGCGCTTCGATCCAGTCTTCTATCTCTCTTTCGTGCGACGCTACATATATAATACCCTCGCCCCCCTCTCTCTTCCTCTCTTTGTCTCCAGAACTGGCTCCTGTGCTCAGCCTTTCCTCACGTTCTCTTTCACTCACCACCACCTTTCCTACACGTTTTCGCTTCCTTCCGCTTCCTTTGTCCCATCTGTTCTTTCGCCCAAGGGTCTTGGCAAATGGTCTGCGAGACGGATAGTGCGGTGCGGTGTCATACTTACATTTCGCCGACTCTCAGGTGATATCTGAAGAATTGGGGTTTTCCTTGGCGAGGGCGAGGAGCGGTGGCTGTGGCTAGGGGGCTGAGCTGGCGCAGACACTTTGGTGTAAGCTGAAGGTAGAGAGATAGTGGGTGCCCGAAATTGCTGTAGGAGTGCAACTGCATCATCTTCGTTCTTGATCGTAGTTTTGATAAGATGGTTTTTCTAACATCTGAAGTGAATGAGTCTAACCCGAAGGGGATTAGCGGGAGCGCTAACCCGAAGAGGCTTAGGCTGGCACGTCTGAGAACTGAGGCAATCTCCGGAACCAGGGGGCCGAGCGAAAGGCTAGGTGTTGGCGCACTTGAAGGTGAGAGCTTGTCAGATGAAGAAAATGGGGCCTGAAACTGTTACAGAAGAGATACTTCATCTTCTGAATCTTCTTTACAGGAATCTTCGTATTGAGGCTCTAGGTTTTGATTGAGAGGCTCGTCATCCGAATCTTCAACGAAGTTTTCGGTGGGAATTGCATTGGGAGATTTACCTTCTAGTGAGTTAGATAATGTATGATGTTTTGCAGGCTTGTTCTCGAGTATGCAAATGTTCTGCCTACTTATAGATGTCTTGACCTGTTTGCTTCTCAGATCTCTGCAAGTCAGGCTTGCTTGAAGCGTAGCAGGATTCGTAGCGCTGAAGACTACTGAAATCGAAGCTAATGATAAACGGCTGAGATGAGCCGACAGCGACCTTTGTTGAAAGTGAAATTTGTTTTCTTGAAGAAAAATACACGTCTGAAGCTATCAAAGAAGAAGATAACCACAACACCATTGTACCATAGAAATCGAACCTAATATAATATAATGCACGTCTCGAGGCAACGGAACTTTAAAACCTGCGGCTAACAGCGCTGCCAAAGAGAAGATAACTAAGCGCTGTTAGGAATCGAACCTACCTAATATAATATAACTACCCAAAGAAACTGCTATATCAATGGTTGTGACACTGACATCATATCGGCGAAATGTTTGGCAGCTAAAGTCACATTTGTGAATGCGACTCATCATTCGCCATCCCACATGCTCACCACCCTACTCACCATTCTACATGCTTGCCATCCTACATGCTCACCACTCTACTTGTCATTCCACATGCTCAGCTACCTACTCAGCTACCTACTTTGTGTTGAAGCAATAGAAGCTGCAGTAGAAGCTGTAGTAGAAGCAGGGGAAGTAGTCGTTCAATTAGGAACATAGTTGTTGCAGTGCCATTACACTTCCCGCTAGCCTGGTTGGGGCTAGCGTCAGTTGCGGCACAAAACATAGATAGCTTCTGCTGTAGAAAACACATACCTTTAGTCAACCATCAGATCTACACTTCATCACTTCGCTACCTACTCAGCTATCTACTTCGCTACCTACTTCGCTACCTACTTCATCGGCAAATCCTCGAGTGCTAATTAGTCAACCACACGCAGCTAATCACCACGTTGGCTACCATTGGCACCGTTGGCAGCTGATTAGATCAAAGGTTCAACCAAACACTGATAACCTCGATGCGCATGCTTCAAGCGAGGGAGTCACCCTTGCGTTTGGCCTGTTGAGGGTGAAATAGCAGGAAGAACCCGGATCACAGACATCCTTTAAACCTACGTGCTGACTACGTATAGACTTCGATTTTCTTCACGTATTTCATGGATGACGGAATATGATTTACAATATCCTTTTTTTTTTTTTAGCTTGAGAGTTGAGGACTACCTCCGAATGAAGGTGGGCCATTTAGCTTTCGGGCAGAGAGCGAATATCTGTGTGGAAGAAGATAATGGCTTGGTCCATTTCACGATTTGGGAAGGTTTTCCCGTTGATACCTCGTTCAGATTACTTATAATTGACTTAGGTATGATTTTTCCTGCTCGCACCAGTGGAAACAACATGCTAGTGAGACTTAGGCTGACAGCTTTCTTGAAACTGACCATTGAGAAGGCCACAAAAATTTATAAAAATCTATACATGGTGTCTCGATTTGTGTCTTACGTGTTGGGACCAGAGGAGCTAGTATTCAGGGAACGTCGGATCAAACTCCTTCCTTCAAGCATGTAGGCCTCCTTTGATATCCCCTTTGACCATATGTGGCGCAGTCCACTCTGGAAATCTCTGTACTGTAAACTGCGAATCGTTCCCGAATCGACAAATGGAAAATCGTTTAAGACAGTGTCATGAGGCGTCAAGGGATAGGGTGGAAATATGCTATACATACCTGAATAGGATTGTTTCAAAATGTGTTCACATTTTGGCCAATTCGTAAACTCAACAGGTTATGGGCCCGGAAGGCACGATGGAGACGTCATAAAAATAAGGCGGGTGCTGACAAATGCATCTTCGAGCTTCATTGTTCGAATACGTTCGCTGTCAACTTCAAAAGAAATGTATATGTAATTATACACACTTTCGAAAAACAACCATGGCAACCGAACTACGATATGCATAACATGAGGGAGTGCTGAAATATGTTTGATTTGATTTGATTTGAGTTCATACACCCTTGTGACATCGGTTTAAGCCCGACCCATGGGGGACACTATGCTATGTGTATCGAACGGACAAAACCCTCTGGGGGAGAAAACCGTTCGCCGGCTACACAGCGACTGCACGTCGCCGAGACAATAAAACTGAAACAATAGTACCAGTAATGAACCTATAGCTCCTATTCAGCGCGTGACGCTTGAACTCTTGATGCGTGTCTGTGCTGTTTCTTTGCAATACACCGTTCTTGCCCTGCTCTTCGTAGACGATATCCTATACAAAGATGTCCCGGTCTCCGATCGCGAAGACCATGATTCCTTTGCACCCGTGGTGCTCGTGGTTGTAATGCCGAAAACTGTATTCTTTTGCTTGATGATTGCCATTCATCGAGCAAGGAAATATGCGATGGAAGAGAGGCGCGTACGATGGGGAGGTAGAGTGTGGTTGTATCAAATAACCCTATCCTGCTCTTGTCTTGTGTCACGTAGACGTTGAATGTGTTGCTGATATAGGTGTGCGGTCGCAGTCGTAGTCGAATGCTTAGCTCTGATCGATAGTAGAGGATGCGGTCTGATCGTCCTCATGCGCTTTCGATCGCTCACGTAGATAGATGCACGACTTGTCGTTATAAGTAAAGAAGTTGGGCTCGTCGAGCCCCCCCAGTATACCAGCGCAGCCGACGGGTCACTACTCCTTCGACCACTTGTAGTCACGAACTCGAGACACTTCTGGACTTACACGGAACGGTTATTCTACCGTGCTGAAATATGTTATGACATAATTAATCACACATCCAAAAATAACCGTGGCAATCGGAAGAATTATGCATAAGATAAGAAAGTGTTGGAATATGCTATACATACCTGAATAGGATTGTTCCAAAGTGTGTTCACATTTTGGTCAATTCATAAACTCAACACGTAGTAGACACTGATTGAATTTGTAATAGATAATTCATTGCTATTCATGAAGGAAGCTATGAAGGGTATTCGATAGAAAATCTTGGAGAGAGTCATGAAGGGGGTCATGAAGGATGTTCGGTAGAGAATCATGAAGAAAGCCAGAAGGGAGCCATGAAGTGTGTTTGGTAGAAAGAATTTGGTAGGAAGTTTGGTAGAGAGTTTGATAGGGAGTTTGGTATCGAGTTTGGTATTGAGTTTGGTAGGGAGTTTGGTAGGGAGTTCGATATCGAGCCATGAAGGGTGCTTTCTATTGAGCTAGTTAGCATGTGCTATGAAGTATGTATGAAGCATACTATGAAGTAGGTCACGAAGTAGGCTGGCGAGTAGGCGAACGAGTAGATAGCTGAACATGTAGATAGGCGAGCATGTAGAATGATGAGTAGGGTGGTGAGCATGTAGGGTGGCGAGTAGATAGCTGAACATGTAGGTAGGCGAGCATGTAGAGTGGTGAGTAGAGTGGTGAGTAGGGTGGTGAGCATGTAGGGTGGTGAGTAGGGTGGTGAGCATGTAGGATGGCGAGTAGTAGCTGAACATGTAGGTAGGCGAGCATGTAGAATGATGTGATCAAGAAGTCTCGAAGACTTATAAAATCGTTGTTTAACCGTTAGCTTTGAAATAACGCTTATTCTATTGAAACGTTTACAGCAATTCTATGTAGTGATATTGCTACTGTTCATTAACAGTTCGCAGCGTTCAATGCTTATATTTAGGGAGCACACCCCTTTTGCTTACATGTACACTCCCCCCTGGGAAACCTGAAATTTCCATTGCGCATCACTCAGTTACATACCAAATTTAGTAGGCAATTCAAGTGTTTACATATGATTCTGAGCAACTTCTCCACAGTAATTTTGCACTGTTTAAAGAGCTTCAATATCGCTGTTTCAGCACCTCCTTCGCTACATATGAAACGCTGCAAACAGGCCTGCATCCGTTTGAATGGAAGGGGGTGTGACAGCACGTTCACCTCGCTGCCCTCCACCTCGCTGCCCTCCATCTCTTGCTCCGTGTGAGATCTCGATCCCAACTTTGATAATCGAACTTATTGATTCCCGAATCTCCTCTGTCATGGCTAGCCTTCGAAGAGCTGAATGTGTTGGGACCGTGCCTAGAATCTAACCACACTGCAGCGAAGGTAGTGCGTAGCTGGATAGAATGTTTGATCAATAGAGGTAGCTCTAACTAGGAAACTAAGAATACAGAAGGAAGAAGACAGTTCCGAGCTGTATCTATAGTAGGGCGAACAAAGGGGCGAAGTAGCCGGTTTGCTAGGGCTCGGATAGATGAAATGTTCCAGCATATTCCGATCCGGAACATCGCTGTTCCTTGTTCACATACCGAAATCCCTAGGGCCTATTGGCTAGACCCTATTCAACGCCGACACGCTTCGTAACAGAATGAGCTGAGGCGAGTGTAGGAGTATGATTGTGACTCCCGTTCGTATGACTTCAAGATATCAGTCATCATCCTCGTTCCGTTTACCGACGGCGCTGAAAGAACACTTCATGAGTCGTATGTCACTGTGGAGACGTCTTTCAAACCCCTCTGAGTTTAGACTTGCTTTTCCCTCACGATCGCACCGTATATAGACGATTCGATCAACATCTTTCTTGTGTTGGAAATAGGGAAGTTGGTAACCTTCGCCTCATAGGGCTGGTAGGGCTGGGGCCCGCTAGTAGAGTTTTCACCTTCCACCTCCTAGGTAGCCTTCTAACAACAACCAATATATCAATATGCCCCCATATGACCTCGAATTCCAACAGGTTATGAGCCCGGGTTAGCGCAAGCTGCTTAAGTTGTTGTTCCGTTCATGAGTACGTCAACTCACCGATCATGTCTATCGTCGTCGACGTCGTCACTCGGAAGCCTCTATGCGATAGAGCCCAACGTCGATAATTCAAGCCTCTACGCGATAGAGCCAATCAGAAACACCGTGAATACGTTCCTTCGATGAAGGGTAGCGGTGCAGCCAAGTCAGGTTCAGGTAGTCGATTGCTACTGAGCCGAAGAGAGTCAGTCATCGTGAATAGATGAAGCGATGCACAAGTTATATCAGGATGGATCAGAAACGAGCCAGAAACGAGTTAGAAACGAGGCTAGAATGCCAGAAACGAGACAGAAACGACGCAGAAACGAGGTCATCCTGAATGGATCAGATTAAGCCGTGGATGTATGCCTTCGAAGCGAGGGGAGCGGTGGATCCAAATAGGACCGTGGATAGCCCCGGGCGGGGACCCAAACGGTATAAAAGAACGTAGCCAACCGTGGATAGCCTCAGGCGAGAAGCAAACGGTATATAAAAGTATAGCCATCTGGAATCCGTGGACAGGCCTCTGGAAGTCTGATCAGCTTCAAATGGTACTGCTCCGTGTAGGAACCAGGGGAGCTTCAGTCGGGGGAGCCTGGAAGCTTCAGCCGGGGGAGCTCGAAAGGTTCAAAAAAGGGAGCTTCAAAGCTTCAAAAAGGGTAGTTTGAAGGCTTCGATTCCCAAAGGGGAGTGTTGGAAATAGGGAAGTTGGTAACCTTCGCCTCATAGGGCTGGTAGGGCTGGGGCCCGCTAGTAGAGTTTTCACCTTCCACCTCCTAGGTAGCCTTCTAACAACAACAACCAATATATCAATATGCCCCCATATGACCTCGAATTCCAACATCTTGAACTTCTTGAAGCGTGCAGTGACGACAGCATAGCTCTCTGGCTCAGCGTGTTTATTGAGTTCTTCAATCAGGAGTTTCGCATCGTTATAGACCTTCCTCGAAACGGGAGGTGAAGTCAAAGACATGAGGTCGGCGAAGGCGATGCTGGCAGGTGAGGCGTCGGTGAGGATGGTCATGACAATGGCGATGATGAGTGTCAGAAGAAGGTTTACAGCAAGTCTGATGTGTGGGTTTACTAGGCTAGATTAACCGAATTTGAGGCTGTGGAGAAGATCATGAAGAGATTGCTCAGAATCATATGTAAACACTTGAATTGCCTACTAAATTTGATGTGTAGAAGCAAAGGGGGGTGTACATGTAAGCAAAAGGGGTGTACGGGTAGGTGCTCCCTACTATTTTCTGATTTACAACTACCAACTCGGTAGAACTACGGTTGTTACTAGTTAACCATACAATAACTGTAAATACTTTCTATGTTGCTTCGCTAAGGTAGGCGAGCATGTAGAATGATGAGTAGATTGTACTATTGTGATCAAGATCATTGTTTAACCGTTAGCTCTGAAATAACGCTTATTCTATTGAAACGTTTACAGCAATTCAACGTAGTGATATTGCTACTGTTCATTAACAGTTCGCAGCTGTGAGGCGGCGAGGCCTCTTTGCGTGGAACGGCGTAGTAAAAGATAATAAGGTAGCACCCTATTGATGGTAGAACTAATTGCTAAGGAACAAATGCGAGGGCCGGCAGAGTTTTCGTCTTCTGCCAAGCCGCTACCCCTATTCACCCGTTAGCCCCTTCGGCCTAACCTCGCGGGCTAGCCTCGCAGGCACGCATCGTTCATAGCCGGTGAGGTGCGTCCTCACAGCAGCGTTCAATGCTTATATTTATGAGAACGTAGTTGATTATTTACTATTTGCTCAAAAGTAACGCTCGTTCTATTGAAGCGTTTACGAGATTTTTACGTAAAATGTTTACTACGGTTCATTGACAGTTTATGACATTTAATGCTTGTGCTTTTAATTATGTAATCAATATCTTACTATTTACTGATTTACAACTACCAACCCGGTAGAACTCGGTTGTTACTAGTTAACCATACAATAACTGTAAACACTTTCTATGTTGCTTCGCTAAGGTACCTTAGCGGAATTATGAGGAATGGCTCTACCGTAGCAGCACCGTCACCGTAGTACTACCATAAATTATTGTTACTGTAATTCCTGAGTTACATCGCCTTTAGGCAGTTCTCTTAATGACACGTTATTATAAAAAATACGCATAGAATTTCCAAACGACCTTGTAAAGGAACGGTGATGAAAATAAGCATATGTAAAATACAGTATCAGGTATCATGAGCAATACCTGCATCATCCTCCTGCAATGCCTCTCCGTAGTCACCCACCTATCAGGCTATCATCTATGCTCTGCACCCACCTTCGTATCAACCTACCCAATACCAACAGCGGCCATGCGCATGATGCTCACGCATCTCACGCAATGCGCCCCCGCGTAAAAATTGGCTGAATCGATCGATTCTAAGCTTGAAAATACAGAAATACAGTCTATCCGAAGATAAGGCTTGGCAGTATTGTAGCAGTTATCTTGAAACTACACAGAGCTTCAGGTTCTATCGTAGCAACATTGTTTTATTTGATATCAGTGTATTATCTTTTAAATGAATATTCATCTAGACTGTAAGAGTATCATTCTTTTTAATACTCGGTTATCATTTTGTCACATATATAATGAGCTACTGTAAGTCAGTATATACATTATAATACCGCCTTTAGACGGTAACTTGAACGGTTCTTGAACCATTACTGAATAGATACAGTTAAAGGAAACCATATATTTCCGCTAAGGTAGGTAAAGTACCTTAGCGACTCATGCAGGATTCTTTTTACGGTGAATCTACGGTTGGGTTACGGTAAAGGTTTTGTAACGATGTTACCCAACCCTCTCGCCTTTAGGCGAAGAAATTTGGAACACGTAGTAAGCGTCATACGGTTAATTACCATAGTACGTCATATAGTTCAAACCGTTTAGACCTTTTTATACGTCAACTTGATGTCATGTTTTGATGGTTAACACGGATTTAAATTTATGACGTTACAGCAATGTTAACCATCCTGCTACCGCAAAGCAGCCGAAAACCTGTAAATAACCTGTAATCTACCAAAGACTATCGTAAACCAAACTTCATCCTGAGTTCTCGACTTGCGATTCACAAATTGCTTCACCATTCACCATCGATATTCCCACTATACTTCGTATTATGCATCGCTTCGATCAATAGTATCATATCTCATGCAACAGTCGCTCTAGTTCTTTCTGCAGCGGACTGAACATTGCATTAGCAAAAAGTCTCTTAACAAGAATTATTTGTATGAGAGCCTAAGTCAACTATACCTGAACAAGCCCGGCAACGCTTAAGCTTCAGTTCGCTGCAGAAAGAATCTGTAGATCTAGAAGATAAGCTAGATACAGATAGATAGATAGATAGATAGATATGACTGCGTGTGTCATGTCTGTGTAGAAAGAAGAAAACTCTGCTCAGAAAATCTCTGGCTAACCCAAAAAGGCTTAGTAGCTGCCGCTTACCCGATAAGGTGTAGCAAACCTAGCCCCGAAGGGGCTAGGTTCCATCTACCTACCTACCTACTTCTGCGCATTGCAACAGTCCAAACATCAATGTCGCTCTTGCTCATCTTTCAATACAGTTGCCACTGAACTATTCGGAAGAGACCGCCCTGACCGTTACATCGATGTCCGAAGAGAAAATGGGCTACTTACGTGAGCCAGAGAGTGACACGGTTCCGAATGGAGGTTTGGTAGCCTGGGTTCAAGTTGCTGGAGCGTTCTGTATTTTTTTCAATACTTGGTAAATTTCCCATGCCCTGGTTGATGAAATGAAGCATGACTAACAGGTATCTTTATTCTCAGGGGAGTGGTGAACATGTATGGGGTATATCAGACGTTCTACCAGACCAACTTTCTGAGATCAGAATCTGCTTCAAACATTTCATGGATTGGCTCTATTCAGTCCTTTCTCCTTCTGTTTGTTGGTGCCATGACAGGAATTATTTATGATGCGGGCTATCTACGATCCTTGCTCTGGTTAGGAGCTGGCCTGTCGATCTTCGGTATGATGGTGACCAGTATCTGTAAAACCTACTGGCAAGTTCTTCTAGCCCAAGGTATCGTGGTTGGGTGCGGATTCGGCCTTCTCTTCGTGCCAAGTCTAGCTGTTGTATCCCAGTATTGGTATATGAGGGTCAGAGCGAGTATGTGCATGTAGATGTATTGACTATCTAGTAGGTAGAGCATATGTATATGGTATTGAGTATATCGGATAAAGGAAGAAGTGGGAGGAAGGATAAATACCCCTAGCGCCAAGCCGCTTCGGCCGGAGCGGAATTACTAACCGCCGGGGTAAGTGTATACGTACTCCATTACGTATCGTACCCCGTTTCCAACATTGAGTGCTCTTGGCATATGCTTCGCATAGGGCCTGAGGCTTTTCCAACCCGACGTCAACTCTTGGATGTGCTGGGCATAGAACTAGAGAATTTTTTCCGACCCCGGCTCAACTTTTCCAACCCCCCGCGAGCTAAAACCCGTTTGATCCTACAGATGGATCCGAAAGCTGTAGGATAACCAGTAATCGACTACGTCAACACATGGCGGGCGCATTGGAGCCGAGTGGTACGAGTGTATGATTGGCGGATTGTGCTTTGAACACTAGGTACTCTGGGGCATTGACAGTCTACTTTGATCATAGGAAGGCGAGGGTTTTTGACCCTGTTGAATAGGCGCCTCTCCTACTGAATCATCGCTACTGAATCCTTCGAGGCCCCGACTACGACACCTGGCTTCCCTATTTCTGCTCTCTCACAGAAGGCTGGTTGATTTTCTAACTCGCCGAGCCACTGAAACGGAATCGAGCTCCGTGTTGGTCGAGGAGATGACCGTGTGGTGGTAATAGTGGGAGAAGGAGGGGGAGGAGGGAGGAGGTGAAGGAGGAATCAACTGAAGGATACTAGGTGAGGAAAGGTAGGAGGGTCAACGGCTTCTTGTCATGAGACAACTCCATCGCACTGCTGAGGCTTTCTTTCGCATTTAAATTGTTCCCTCGAAGCACAAATACCTCAAACAAATCACGAGTAGCCCCAACCCCAACAAAGCTCGCGGCTAGAAACGATAATATCGACCCAAACACCTCGTTGTCATCGGTGAAATCCCCAAAGCTGATGAAGCGCCTCGATAACAATGAATATTGTGGACCCCGAGGCTTTGGCTACAACTCAAGGACGTGTTTCAATTATTGCTCCCAGGACTTTGACTAATTCTGGAATTAGCGACTTCGATTATGCAAATTGCCAACACTCTCTCCTTGCTCAAGGCCACCTCCCACCCTCGCCCTAAGCACAACTACTCATCTTTCATTCACGCCACAACTAACACCCACTCAACATCCATCCCTGCCCCAAGCCAGTCCCACCTCCCCGAATTCCCCCTCGCCCATTTGGGGTCTGGGCAAACAGTCCTTATTTCTGTTGGAATCCGAGGTCATATGGGGCATATTGGTATTTTGGTTGTTGTTGTTCGGAGGCTATCTAGGAGGTGGAAGGTGAAAACTCTAATGAGGCGGAGGTTACCAACTCCTCTATTTCCAACAATTTCGCTCTTGTCGAATCTCGACGCAAGGCCAACTTCTCTGCAAGGGCTCGTTCCACTGCCTCCTCTTGCAACACTGCCGCCAGCCGGGCCAATCCGCCGTTGCCTCACCCAATGGTTGGTCTTTAATACGTGATCTGACATACCCTGGATTTAGCCAGATTCGGTTCGGGTGCTAGGTCCCTGCCCTCTTTCTTTCTTGACGCAACAGTTTCACTATTCCCATTCCTTTCTACAATCGTAACTCAAAGTCTTATGCACCGATCCCTCCACCCTATCTCAAATGCTTTCGAAGTACCTGTATCAGCTGTTCACTAATAGTACAGCGGCGCCGTGAATTCTTCCACAATGGTGGATGATTGCCTCGTGTTCGTTTTGCTTTGCCGCGACCAGCCGTCGTTATCAAAGTCTACTATCTGTCGTAACGGGTTGGATTGGCCCAGGTTTGGACCTCCAGGGACTAACTCAATAGAGCTGCATATGGGGGAAAGGGAGGACTGAGATAGTGTTTCGTTTGACGGGGAGAATCGATCAGATGGCACGACAGAAGACTTGGATGGACTTGAACAATACGCTTGGTCGTTACCTTTGTCATGTTTCTCGGACTAATTCAAGGTTACGAGGTCACCACGAGGAAAGAATTAAGCCTGTTTGCCAGTTATGGAGTCCCTCCTCCTTCTATCAATCGTAGAGTCCTGCTGAAGAATATGTAACAGTTCGAGCTTTGTTGAGCCAATTTCTTCCTGGCCTTTCCCTAGACAGCTTGTCCCTCTGATATGGCACGCGGTGCTTGGATTCCACCGAGGGACATCTCGACACGTTGTCCGCGTGGCATACGGTTTCACCTTTGCGGGATCGAGGCCATTGTTTCCGCCATTGCTATCGATATTGTAGTTTTTAGGGGTGGTTGCATGGTGTGAATATGGGTTTCAAAGCTTATTTGAGGGGTTGAGGAACGCAATGGGTTCCCAACACTATAAATCTGCGTCTGCATCTTTTATAGTCTGGAGGAGGTGGTTGTGATGGAGAGTCAAAGAAAGCAATTCCCACTCAGCAGAATCCGAAAAACGTGTCACTTTGTTATCGAACTGTTTACTAGACCGACGTGCTTATTTACGCTACATAAAGGGTGGGTCGATCTTTCACGAACCGGAAGGGGAAGTGTTTTAGTGATGGGTCAATCAAGAATAAGTTTGACAAAGGAAATTGAGAAACCAAAATCTCAGCGGCGGGTATCCGTGCCCCCAAATTTCGCTCATACTTCTTGAACGAAAGATGTGTTCATGGAATCGAGAGGTATCTAAGCCGTAAGCATTTAACATCAAAATCTCATGTGAATGACGGTAATAGTGTAAATATAAAGAGCGAAATTTGCCTGTCACTCTTTCATAGAAAATGACTCGCACGGCTTATCACGGCTGGAGTAAGGATGATGTTCTCCTACTACGTTTCCAAATAGATGGAACTAAACAGCAGCCTTATGTTATCTTCAAAGAGAGACGCGATGAGGCAGAAACTCCTAATTATCCAGAGATTCTTGCTGACGAGAAGAAGCGACATGAGCGGAAAACCAGAAAGGATTTAGATGACTTGTTATTTGATGCTAACTTCTGTGCATTCCTTTATTTAGATGAAGACTTAGTGCCCTCGAATCATGAGACCACTAAGGATCTAGACGCGCTACTAGGGGTTTCGAAACTTCTTCGAAACATTAAAATTGAATACAATTCTTGGTGTGGCTGCAAGAAGTTAGGTGAAGGAGCCATGATTGAATGTAACAATGCTAAATGCGACATTGGATGGTATCATAAGCGCTGTGTAAAGCTTCGCGATGATTATACCGCGAAGTTCTGGCTGTGCACAAGATGTCAAATATATGAAGAAGGAGATGCTAGATACGACTATATTCCAGATCTTGAAGTGAATTACGATAAAGTAGCCCTGGAGAGTTCTAAGCGAGTTAATCTTACCAGATCTGTTTACCGCAAGTGGGACGAGTACGTTTTGCCACCAAAACAAGATATCTCCAGGTTGTTCGAGGCTGTTCCCACGGAGTGCAAGGGAAGATATTTTCGGCTTGAGAAAGCGGAAGAAGGGGAAGAAGGGGAAGAAGGGGAAGCGGAAGAAGCGGAAGAAGGGAAAGAAGCGGAAGAAGCGGAAGAAGCGGAAGAAGCGGAAGAAGGGAAAGAAGGGAAAGAGGGGGAAGAAGCGGAAGAAGGGGAAGAAGCGGAAGAAGGGAAAGAGGCGGAAGAAGCGGAAGGAGCGGAAGAAGCGGAAGAAGGGAAAGAGGGGGAAGAAGCGGAAGAAGAGGGGAAAAAAGGAAGAGGAGGGGAAGAAGAGGGAGGAGGGGAAGAAGCGGAAGAAGGGAAAGAGGGGGAAGAAGCGGAAGAAGAGGGGAAAAAAGGAAGAGGAGGGGAAGAAGAGGGAGGAGGGGAAGCAGAGGGAGAAGAAAGATATATCACATTCCCCGCTCCATCGCCCTGAGGTCAAATTCGCCGTTTGATATATACTGCACGCTTGGGCCTGAACTTACTGTGAAAGGGTGTTAATAAAATTTATTCTATGTAGAAACAGTCCGTACTTGCGGTACATTATTATTAGTATTAGTGCTTCACTACGAATGCAACATTCAATCCAATCTTTGGTCCCATCTCTGATATCTTGATCGAGGTTTCTCGACGGAGCCATCATTGATGACTTCGGAAAGGCGAGCACCGTATGCTTTCCTGTAATCTGATAAGTGAATGCTGAGGTTGAAATGGACTCTGGCGAACCTTGGTCCTGAAGGGAACTGTTGCTCTGAACCGTGCCTGCGGCGGCCAGCTGTGGTACTCATGATGATGATGAACGCCGCCAGCTTGTTCAAGACAGTACGCGTTTCGAAATATGCTTACTTCGTCAGCCCATACTAGCGGGTGAAAGAAAAGGTGACAGTCTCTCATGACCGGATCGCAAATATCATGAACTAGCTGGAGTTCTTATCAGCCTGGCCCTTCGGGGATGCGCTACCCTCCTGTCAGTGTTCATCTGGTCCTTGTCTTTGAGGGCGGTCTTTCTCTCAAACTCGAACTTCTAGAAGGTTTTGCTTGTCAAAGCTTCGCTTCGATCTGTCACTGGTGTCTACGTGTCGAGGCTGCCTTCAATTCTTAGAAGGGTTTCTAATTCTAGTGTGCACTTCCTTTCACTAAAGGATCCTCCGCTATTGAGCCCCCTTCCTCCCCATCATCCGTAACAATCACATTCCAACCTCATTGTCTTCTCATCGTTTGTGCCCGACCTAGCTTTCGACTCGCTCTTAACCCGCTTCCTCTTTTGCTCAGAACAGGTCGCGCCCTTCTGTCATGAGGAAGAGGGAACTTCGAAGTCGTATATCCCAAAATCAACCTCGACAATCGCAGGCGTACAACTTCAGTTACAATCTTTCTCCTCATCATCTTCTTCTTCCTCTCTTCTCTCGCCCTCGCACCCTCCTCTCTCGTATCTTAATTTACGCCTTGAATCATACGTAGGACAGCGCGAGGGAAGAAGCCACCAAGAGGCGTCGGATGGCGACATTCAAGCCCTGCGGTTTCATGATTATCTGAATATTCGACTGAAGTAATCGCAATGCTCCCTTGATAGACTCCTCTTCTACAGAACCTAAGAACTATAGATCTAACGAAGGTGTGGTGCCCAGGAATGCAGCATCTGAGATCAAGCAGCACAAGTGCGCGAGAAGGAAGAATGTGATTTGCCGTTTTCAGGAGTCCGCGTTTCCGCGACGTCTGTGCACACCTCAACAACTTCGTAAGGACGGCCAGGAATGATAAGCTGTTTCCTCTCTACACCTGTTGTCATTTTAGTTTGCGGTTTTGATTATCCACAGTTGAATATTGGTTCCTGACTTGAATAAAGGCTGGGGCGGAAATGCCTTCTCATTCATATCGACCCCCAGCCCTATGAGCCCTATGAAGGCAAAGATTACCACCTCCCCTATTTCCAACACATTCAACAAGCCTCGAGCCGGTGTGTAGTCATTTTGCCCTACTACATTGCCTCGTTTGCCACCTCTATCGTATTTTAACACTATCTTTCGAAGTATGCCTTTCTTCGAGATCAAAGCTTCTGGTGATTGACATAGATTTCCCTCATGGGCGGTGGAGTTAAATTCATGGCCGCGAAGTGCTGAAGGCCGATGACGAGAATTAATTAGCAGATAGAAGTAGCAAATGAAAGTAATAGGTAGGCGCAATTAGTAGGGCGTTCATAAGGATAAACAAAAATTTCTACACGAGAAATATTTCGACCCGAAGGAAAGGAGAAAGAAAACCACAACACCATTGTACCAGCGCTGCTAGGAATCGAACCTAATATAATCAAATTACCCAACGACTGAAGGTACATGACCAAAAATGAAGTACCTACCTATGCATAATGCTACTAAGTCTTTTTGGGTGGGGGTATACGTAGTGAAATGGAGGGTACGTTTACGAGTGGTGGCTCCCATAATAAATATCAAAATTGTCATATACATATTTAAATTTAAATTTAAAGAACAAACATATCATTTTTTTAATCGGCCAGCGACGAGATTCACCTGTACGTGGTGCCGGCTACGAACCTTTAGATTCTATCCTCAAATAGAAGTCAGAAGAGCCAAGAGATCTCAATCCGACGCAATTCGAACGGTGTTAGGACGTTGCGTGGTCATTCTAACAGCTACAACTCATGAAGACGATAGACAACACGTTGTTATCAGCAAGAGACGGAAAGATACTAGTAGAAGAGTCGATTTGAGTGATCTAAGCCTCGAGATCATGACTACAAGTGGTCGAAGGAGTAGTGACCCGTTGGCTACGCCGGTACACTGACCAACTTTACTCATATCAACAGTTGCCACTATCTGTAAGAGATGGAAAGATACTAGTAGAATAATCGTTCCGGATAAGTCCTGGGAGGCCTCGACCCGTCGACCACGTCGTTATACTGGAGGGGCCTTACTCATAGCAACATCTATCTACGCGAGTGATCGAGAGCACATGAGGACGACCAGGATTGTTGGTCCCGGGCAGACCGCATCCTCTACCATCGATCAGAGCTAAGCATCGAAGGACTGCGACCGCACGCCTATATCAGCAAGTTATTCAACGTCTACGTGACACAAGACAAGAGCAGGATAGGGTTATTTGATTACAACCACACTCTACCTCCCCATCGTACGCGCCTCTCTTTCATCACACATACAGTTTTCGGCATTACAACCACGAGCATCACGGGTGCTAATCTTCGCGATCGGAGACCGGAACATCGTTGTATAGAATATCACCAATATGAAGAGCAGGGCAAGGACTGCAAAGGAACAACGCAGACACGCATCAAGAGTTTACTCGAGCGTCATGCGCTGGATAGAAGCTATAGGTTCATAAATGGTACATAGCCTCAGCGTTATGGTCTCGGCGGCGTGCAGCCACCGCATAGCGGGCGAGCAATTTTCTCCCCCAGAGGTCATAGTATAGTGTCCCTCATGGGTCGGACTTAATCGATGTCATAAGGGTGTATGAGTCAATCAATCAATCAATCAACTTTAATATGTACACTTTAACTTGATAAATATAAATATAATTTATTTGGTATCTTTTACTTTGCTCGTTAACAAAGAATGACAGAAGGTTTTTAAGTGTGTGAGTCACTAGGTAATGTACTGATTACTTTTAGTTGTTAGATCAGCATTAGATGGGCAAAGAATTCATATAAGTACCTCCTTTCGATAGCCTCTCATCTCTATCCTCAGAGAACGGCCACAACAACATGACTCAACCCCGATGCGACAAAGATTATTCCTTAGTTGAGCGAATTCATACTACCCAACAAGCTTATACTATACAACATAACAAGATAGTTGAAACATGGAGTAACAAGATCCATCAGCCCAAATTTCTGATCGTGGACGACATAAACGCAATCAGGCTGGAGATCTCAAAGTCAGGAGCACAGTATAATGCTTGAGAGTCTATCGAAACCACCTATTGTAAAGACCAATTGTTGGGTTATACGAAATATCATCGAAAAGCAACTTGCAAGCGCCTAACAACCGTGTCCGCTCATTCATCTTAACAACTTATCCTTTTAAACCAAGCGGTCCGCCAGGTCACGGTGGAGGCGATATAGACTGCATGAACCGTCAATGAGTATCTCTAACAAACCAGAGAGGCGGAAAGGGGCGGAGCTCACCCCTGAATACGGCAGAGTAGGGCACTAGGGATGTTCATTATATAAACTCATGAAATGTCTCCTGGCTTACCATTGTGCCAGAAGTCATGGTAGAATGTGTGTGAGTGAAATGTCTAATCTTTGCTGTAATCTGTAGAAGATATATGAAGATCGAGAGTGAAATAGTCAGACCGAAGCAGCCTTTTGCAAGGCTCAGGCTATGAACTTGCGAAAGCAGGCGTTCCTGAAGTGGAAGACAGCAGAGTGATCTTTTCTGATGAGTATGTAAGCCAGGGATCTCACAGCTCAAGAGCATTGACGTCTCGATATAGTTCCGTATCAGAGATTTGCCTGCTCCAGACATATGACAATACCAGCTCTATCAGAGACATGAGAAGTATGACAGCTAAGTTAGTATCTCGTTTGTCGAAACATTGAAGCTCGTGCCGGATATTCATGGAGACTGATTTAGTAGGTTGGTTTACTCTATCTCACGCTTGCGGTTCACAATCGACCGAGTTTTTGTGTTTGAAGACCGTTTACAGTGATCTTGGGATTACTATTATGTCAGTATGTCTTGCCTACGATTATAAGAAATGAAGCGCTTATCTTGAGAGGTGACTGATGGCCTTTACCGAATAAGCTTCTTAAAGTAATCGTTGAAGGAAGAAAAGACCCAGGCCCTATGCGAAGCATATGACGCTCAAAATCGAGCTGATGAGATAACGAGTTGGCTAAATGGTTTGAAGGTGTCGCATCCCGAACGCAGCTCAAGGTACTCCGTAAGCATAGCACAAACTTCGCATATTAGCCGTCAACACCGCTGGCAAGCGCAGTTCCGCTCGTCTGGCCAAGAAGTAGATCGGCGGTGATAGCCTGTGGTTGTTCTTTTCTGACCCATTCATACGTAGTACGCCGTGCATATTTCATGCTTCGCATATGCAGAAAGCTGAGCCGGGGTTGGAATAATCTTGAACTCATGCTTAGCATAGCACAAAGTTGCCGGAATCCCAAAAACAAGTTCCGGCCCTGGCTCAACTTTTCCAACCCCCCGCGAGCTGCACCCCGGAAGAGGCTGTGGGAGGTAAATACCCCTAGCGCCAAGCCGGCTTCGGCCGGAGCGGAAATAACTAACCACCGGGTTACGGAGTACCTTAGCGGAAATAGCCTATCCCTTTGACAGCCACGACAGCCACAAAGTCGGCCACCCCTATGATCAACAGCTAGGCCAAATTTGGTAGCAGCTTAACCAGATGGGATACGGATACTTAATAGACCCCGCTATCGCCGACTCGCCGAATCCAAATAGCTCGTATGCTTGATCATCCCCCTGCGAACATTGTAGATCATAGGGGGTGGTCGACTTTGTGTTTCGGGCTTACAGTTTGTGGGGGGTTGAGCCACTTTTTTTTTTGATTCCGGCCCCAGCTCAACTTTGTGCATACCATGAGCTCAGAATTATTCCAACCCCGACTCAGCTTTCTGCATATGCTAATCATGAGCTCAAGAATTTGGCTGGAAGACAAACAGCAAGAGCGAAGTGTTGAAGTCGTGCATATGCACAGCTTGAGCGAAACATCACATATATTATGTATCTACTTTGCAGCAACACTTTTCTCATCTTGAGCGAGCTGAGTTTCTTCTTAGTATATGCGCGGCATATGCGGAGTGCGACACTCATCTTCAAACCATTCCCATCCACTCGATTTTCAGCGTCGTCGTTGTTCGTTGATGATGTTGCGCATATGCACAGATGATGCTTTGATGATCAGATGTGTGTGACTTTGCTTAATGCTCTTGACATATGTAATGCTTCGCATAGGGCCCGAAGAAATCCAACCCGACGCCAAGAAAATTTTCCGACCCCGGCTTAACTTTTCCAACCCCCCGACACCCCCCTTTAACTGTATCTATACAGTAATGGTTCAAATTACCGTCTAAAGGCGGTAATATAGTGAATATACTGACTTACAGTAGCTCAAATATGACTATTTGCGTCTTGGACGAGTGCTGCACCATCTTGGTCCCAAGTGGCACATGTTCAGCCAACGCAAGCGTGATATGGAGAAACAGATTAGGGAGGAGGGATGGAGAGGCCGTCGATAAAGATCAACTAGCAATGTCTACTTAACATCGAGTTTCAAATACCCCAGCAAGAGCTGGAATCCCAAATAACATACATGGTTACGCTGAAAAGTTTCTGTGGATTTTTCACCTTTACCGACTTCATCCACATCGCTCCCCTTAAATTGACCGTCGCATCGTCAATGTCGAGGATCGTTGAGCCATATCCAAAATCACACTAAGCAGTGACCAGTGCAAGAGCAAAGCTCATCTCTAATTCACGGAAAAGCAGACCGATCGAGTGCTTAACAAATTTCGAAAGGATGGATGTTCTACTTACACTATCTAGTCGTAGATTACGAGGAGTTGACAGAGCATGGGTATAATAATCCTGATAAGCTTACCTAGATTACCGCTTATGAAAGCCTGAGAGTACTAATAACATGTTTATTCCTGAATTAATGTCTGTAGAGACATGGGTCAAGTATCAACGGCGTTGAAAACATATTTGATATATATTCAGGTTTTGGAACAACTGTCAATAACGGACGCCGTAAACTTTTGTCTGGCATTGAAAATTAAATTATCATCATATGAACAGAAAAGATATTTCAATTTCATAACACTATAAGATTCTTGAAATGAGGAAGCTGCAACGGTGAAAAGCGCGGGTGCAGAAAGCTATGGAATCCTTCCCCCCACCAGACATTCTTGGTATCTTCAAACCTTCAAGGCCTGTTTTCGCGTTTAAAAAATCAACCAGGTAAATAGGAAGCTGTTCAAAGCTCTCAACTACTGATCTTCTGTGTATGTAGCTATGACATGTTCACTAGTTTCGGCCTTTCGCTGGAAAATTCTGCGCCTTCTGCTTTTACATTGAAATCCCCTCGTCATCGCCGAAGGGGTTCACTGTCACCGTAACACCGTTTACACTATGCAAGAGAATCTCTTCATATATGACACTCCCTTTAGACCTTAGTTTCGTCCGAAGAGCGCCCCTCGAAAGATCGTTCCGGCCGCTGAAGACTCCCTAAATACATACCTGAAGCAACAGTCGAATAGATGATGTAGTTTCTATGAAAGAAGTGGGTTCACGATATTCAGAATTCTGAAAAAGAGGCACTTGAAAAACAAGGTCTGTGTAAAGAAGTCAGACAGAAAGATGAGCTACGACTTAACTGGATAGCGAAGCTGCTGCATATAACGATCGACCAGCTCGTTTTCGTCGATGAGACTCTTTTCAATGAGACTACAGACTGACGTCATCAAGCCTACGCACCAGTTGATGAATCAGCTCGCTATCAAGCCTCTAGAAAGAAAGGGTATTCCTGAAGCGTCCTTGTTGATAGCGGTGATAATGAATGCATTTTGGCGAAGGAGCATTGGCCTGTAATGGTCGCGTTGTAGTATTTGTGGCAAAGAGGCAAGAGAAGGACTAAGGTACCATATGACTACAAGCATCATCACCATGGCGACTGGACCACACATTTCTGAAAGCGACTAGTGATCGCTTACTGGGAGCTTTCCCGAGGCTATACTGACGGACAGAGATTCAAGCTCAGGAGCGGTAAGGATGAATTGAGCGAGTGAGCCAATTAAATTACCGAATACAGAACTTTGAAGGCTGGAATGTGTACTCATAAATTAGTCACGACAACTCCTATAGGGCTACAAAAATACAACAGCAAGCAAAACCCCAAGAAAGCCAAGAATGCAAGCGACCATAATATCCAAAACATCAGTAGGAGCTGTTCCTTTGACACTGGGGTCTTGGCTTTTAGGAAAAGACATATTGAGGTTAACTGAAGAAGACCGGCACTTATATACATCATAAACCAGGAATGTCATAATCCCTCTCGACTATGATGACGGTCATAGACTTAGCGAATGCCAATGCGAGCTGTTGAGGTTCGATTGTGGTAGGACTAGTACTGATCGCCGACTTTGAACAACAGGGACGTCTTTCTTGGCAGAAGATGACTGTTCCTTCACGGATACTGGCCATTCCAAGAACAGTCAACTGATTATCAGGCTTACAATGAGAGCCAGCTTCACTGAAAGGCTAGGCATAGAAGACCACCTCATTGCCACCGACTACGAATAACCTCGGCGACTAGGTGGCATAAGGATAGATAAGCGGTGTAGACCCACCCGCTTGTTCCCTTCATCGTTTTCGCTTAGATGGAGGGCTTGCACCTCAGGGCGGCGGGCCAAAATTTAGCCTGTGGAGGCTGCCAAGGGGCGCTGGACTTGCCCCGACAAATATATATATATTTATAATTCAAACGCTCCTATTTCCTCCTATTGCTTCTTTTGCTTCAAGAGATTCACTCTTATCGCACTTCGAATCTTCGTACAAGAATAACATCACGGCTTCTGCAGATTTCACTTCTGTTGACGTGCAAGCGACGCCAACAGGAAAGAAACGCAAGAACAACGCTCGTAGCTCAACTATGTCGCCAGCCCTAGAAGAAGGGGCGGAATTTTTCGAGCAACGAAGCACCGATATATGAAAGTAGTGTTGGAAATGGAAACAGGGAACAGTACCGTTACCCCTGTGGTTAGTAATCTCTGCATTGATCCGGCGCTACATTGATCCGGCGCTAGTAGATTCAGGTATTTACCCTTCGCCCACTTCTTTCCTTCCTGCCCTTCCATATCTACATGCTTTACCTACACCTATTATCCGTGCCCCTCACTAAGCTCATCCTTCGCTTAGGATGAGCTTAGTGAGGAGCACGGATAGCTCTGACCCTCATATACCAATAAGTAGCCCAAATTACACCGGCCCTAACTTCGAAAGTCCAACCTAAACCCTTTCACTATTCCCACGTAGCTCGCACCGCTCTTTCGATCTGCGTCGGACGCTCATCTCCACCTGCGACCACGCATGTATCTGCTTATAAGTAAGATAAAATACCTCCAAATCTAAAGATCCGTCCTCTACCACGCTGTGGCTTCTGCGGATTCTATCTAAGAAAAGTAAGCTAAAAAAGAAACGCATGCACAACGCTAACGCTGTCATCCATTCCGCCACGTGAAGCACCAGTATAGTGCTCTTACGATCTGCATCGGGACATGAACACGTGCAGGAATTGGATATTTCGGACCTGATAAAGAGGGGGGCCGAATGACGTGGGAGACGAAGATTATGGTGACAGGTGCGCCAAGAGTTGAAGACCATCTTTCTTGAAGGACAGACATACTGCTTGGTAGGGAATACTAGGTATGATGACCGGGCTTGCTAAAACCTCCACGGGGGCTTCGGGGTAAAGCCCCTACAAATCGTAATATTAGTCTCTCTCCTAGCGTTAGATACGGAATATAAATGAATCTTGAGATGTTTGGCTGTGCTGTTGAAATGTGGTATACTACCTTACGCTGGGGTGTACTACAGTGTCAACATGCGTCACGTGAACCAGATGCGCTATCACGCTAAGGAAGCACACTTCTAGGTATTGGTCTTTGACTAACAACAACAATACCCGAGACTCAAAAACTCTCATCTCTTCTAGTCCGGCATGCCTGCCCAGTAAGCACTGGCGCGGACCCTAAGCACACGGCCATATGACAGAGCTAAATAAAGGACCGACAGAGTCTGATGAGATGACAGAACTAACCTCAGAGCGAAGTAGGTGGAATGGGTAAGGTACGAACTACAGGCATTCGAACATATCTAGGTGCATGGGTGGTCATCGGTAATTCTATCAACACGGCATTTGCCTGAATAATTCCATATTGCGGCATTCATACCTGTAGGTTGGACAAGATGACATCTTCGTCGGTTGGTGAGCAAATAAGGACTCGAAATCTTAAGGTCGCTTTCCGAACATCGCTTGACAGAAGACTCCAAAAAAGTTTTCACTACTCAAGTCAAACCGTCGGTTCAAGACTCCCGAATATAGAACGATGTTGATAAAGGTCACTCTCGCACTTCGAGATCTGAACCAAAGCGAGGGACTCCTTACGAATTTCCTCTTGATGATGAAGCCGTGAAAAACGAGTTTCGTCAAGTCTACAGGTAGTACATGGGAATCCGGTTTCAACACTTGATTTCGACAAACATCATAGGAACATAGGCGAATAGTTGCACGAAATGGAAACATATGAGGGACCGTTCGATGCCGAATTTCTTGAGGTTCTGGTAGCCCTGCACCGCAACCACAAAGAGCGACTGGACAGGATGAAGTCTGATTCTTGCCGGAAGGGGGTGCGGTAGGCAGAGGCAGTGGAACCTCATACAAGAAGTAAATTCAGTCTCAAGAGTTTGAAGAATGGCATGAAATTGTGTATACTAAACGGTTGTTCCTAAGAAGAGAACTCTCCCTTTCACCACTATGACGCCCCTTTCACTCCTTGATCAACACGAAGAACACTAATCGCTACCAGCTAGCTTCCTGGTCTTAAACTTCAAATTCACATTTCGCCCTAATTTGACTTTTCCCCTTTACCATATATACCTGTGCCTCTCATTCCGTTATTTCCTGCATCGCACACTGATATTGCAGCGACGGGTCTTAAGGCTTATATGTGCATGGAAGGTAGGCGACTTAGTTTTTGAAACCTGAATCGTCCGGTGAGACCAAATAATCATGGACTACTGTGGTTGGGTCTATATCGCGATCGTAGATACATGGGGTGGAAAGAGTCGATTAGCTTGCAGACTCACATATTTTCCTATTATCTTTTCTAGTGCGTAAGCTAGTTCCTTTGACTTGCGCTGATGGTTTTGCGGTTTTAGCCAAGGGAACACCTTGCTCCCGTCTTTTGAGACACTCTTTCCTGGCAATACGCCGATCAATGTCTCCCAGCTGGGCAGTCTGTAATCGCGTGCGATCGATTGGAACGAGGTATCGATCATACGTATTATGGGTGGGTTTGCGGGAGTGGTTGAAGAGGATAACGATGAGGCCCCTATGCTAGAAACTTGCCCCGTTGATTCGGGATTAGGGTTAGGCCCATTTGACTGTGAATATCCAGGCCGCATCGTCTGATGATGAAGCTTTAGGAGATTGGGAAACTGTTGTACCGATCAACAGCAAAGAATACATCACATTCGCCACGCGGGACGCAGTGCTTTGTCACTACTTTTGATAAGGACTTTAGGCAGATGTGAGAATCGGCGGTATTTAAGCTCTACATAGTCTCAATAGCCTTTGGAATTTTATCAGACGTTATGCAAACGTTGATGGTTTTCAAGATCCCACTGTTTGTCCCGTTAGGTGGTGTATGCTCCGCCAGTGTGGTGTAACGGTCGGTACCACTTTTTGACCTTATCGAAAATAGCTGGAAAAACTTTGGCACGACAGGCAGACAACCACAAAGAATGACCGTCGTAACTTCAGCGAAACTGAGATTGCTATTAGCAGTTGGGCGTTCAAATATCGCAAGGCAGAACGATCGTACCTCCACAACCCTAGTTGTTGAAATACATAGGTCTTGTCTTCGGAGTTCAGATAATCAAGACTATACACCAGTCGAGCAACACTTGTAACGCAGGCACTGTATAGAGTGAGGACTCGTTTGTTTTGGAGACAAGAGAGCTTACAGTAGACCAATAGCGAATATTGCGGAGACCTCGATTTTGCGCCTCAAGGGTAAATGAAGCTTAAAGATCGAGTGAATTGGAAGAACAAGAATGGATACATCGGAGAAAATATTCCAAGCTTCTGAAACAAGCAACAGCGAGGTGGTGTTAATACATTGTTCAGATACGCGAGGACTCCAAATCTTTTCCCGAGGACTGCACTGAAAGATGCATATGAAAGTCACGATGGTGTAAACACACAAGTTCGTCCAGATAAGAAAGTGAATGATTCAGTAGATAGCGCCTCTTCGAGTTGGTACAAAGAGTCTCAAGAACTGTAAAAGTATCGAGACTTTCGCCGCAAATATGATAGGACCATAGATGATCTCGTTTATATTACCAATCTACAAAGTAGCTTTGGTAAAAAGACATATGTAGAATCTATCTGGTGACAACTTACGCGATGTAATTCAACCATATTTCGCTCAGTCACGTCCCATTGATGTCGTCCTGCTCCAAGATTTGTGATTATGATCGACTCTACGGACCAAGCGATGAGACACATCTAAAAGATCATTAGCAATCTTAACAAGACACAGTCTTCGAGAATTGACAAACCCAGGCGAAAACAGACGTGTCTTCTGATCTTTAGCCACGATCATTCATGAGGGTATAGAATACTGACAGTCCTCCAGAAGCATCGATTCATTGGTACGTATTCTTACGGCGAGGCGCGCTCCAATTCCAAAGGTGGTGAGAATTATGTATACTGCGGTGGTGATAATGAGAACGGGCTTCAGAGTATATGGATCGACGAAATTTGAAGTGACTCCTAAAGGAGGTGCAAGAGCAGGTTCATTCATCACAACTTTCTTATGACTTTCTAGGAGTAGATTTTCCACGGAATTTTCTCGGAACTGTCGATAGCTTGCATAAAGGTGAGAGTGCAGAGGGACTGAACGACGCTGTTCATGAATGGGATGAACACAGCTGTAACGTTTCGATATCGCTATATGATAGACTAAGATGTCAAGTGATCAAAAAATAATTGTCGTACCAAGTGCTGTCATCTAGCCCTGTCGTCTTACGTTTAAACGATCTAGATGTCGAAGACTTACGAACTTCAAATACCAATAAGCAGGAGTAAGCAGTAACAAGGCTCTCACTATTGGTCACAGTTGAGGCCTTCTGTGAGCATGGTACGGGATTCCCAAAGCTGATGTGATGTGCGCTCTGAAGCTTGGCGAAGAATCGTAGGGACAATTAGAATAGCACTTGGCAAGTTTGTGTATGATAGAGATCCCAAAATAAATACACGCCAAGGAGGCGATGGGTTAGGGCGGACGAAGGTTTCGTGCGACGTAGTGCCTTGGTCTGTCAACTAAAAATCACTGTGTCAACTGGTTCTGTCATCTAGTTCTGTCATCTAGCTCTGTCATCTATTGTGTCAACTAGTTCGGTACTGAATGCTTGATAGTAGGTAGGTAGATCAGATCGAAGGGCTAGAACTATATGACAAGACTCGGCGGAACGACAGACAGAATCTCATGACAGAGCTCTTCAGGTGACAGAAGTAGTTGACAGAGCTAGAATTTGTTGCAAATGAGTGTTTCACTATCTGATGAAAACAAGAAAAGGGTGATGACTTTCTTGATTATGTGGGGTGCACCTGCTAGCGGAGGATCAGCACACTCGGACGCAACACATGCTGATCTCTGTGTCTCTCCCCTGGGCGAACAAAGGGGATGGCGCAGCTTTCACTAAACCGCTACCATCAGGAGTCACAGCTTATACCATATGCCCCTGCTACAATTCACCGAACACTGACTAAGGGACAAATGACTCGTGTAGCGTGTTATGGAGCGTGTAGGCGAGTAGGGTGCTGAGCACATAGGTGAGCATCTGCAGATGAGTCCAGCCCTGTGAAGCGGAGATTATCAATCAAATTCTCAACAAGTAACTAAAAATTTTCAACACGTAAATAAACGCTTAGTCCTGAGAGCCCTGAGAGCTCAGGGTTTTACTAGACTGACCCAGGGAGCCCTGGGATGAAATTATGCTTGATAAGTAATTAATTGCAGCAACGTGTATAATGAAAAATCTTGATAATACAAGAAAATTAAATTTGTGGAAGATGGAGGGATTTCTGTCGTTGACTTAATACTTCATTCAGGCGTTATTGATGAGGGACTGAGAGCTAATTTAGCCATGAAGAAGCACTCGAAAAGAAAAGGTGATGGAGGTAACGAGTGTAAGGCAGAGAGGTACATACCGACTGCATGCATTGATTCTGCCATGAATGCGGAAGAAGAAGGAGAAGAACAACAACGAGGAGAAGAAATGTCCCAAGTCTCTTTGCCTTGCAAACGAGGCACTTTGATGGCTCAGGACTAGGCCGTTTGGGCCAGGCCGGTCAACACTTTTCCCGGGCCGGTTCCAAACCGCCGATGTACTAAAGAAAATCAGAGAGTATGTTGATGAAGAACGATCAGCTCTTCAAGGATGTATTTGATGGAAAGTACCTGTGAGATGTTAGATGGGAACATTTGAGTTGGTCATGCGATCAGCTAACCATGCTGCTATTGCTATAATCATATACAATACCATTAAGAGCACACCTTCAAGCCTAGCATGATATTAGTCATTGCCGTCGAGATCATTACAGAATCATAGAACGAATACTGACCAGTTGGACTTTCCATCTTGAATGAGATAATTAATCAGTAAAACAGCAACAAACACAATTGCGATTTGAAATCCGTTAAAGGCGAGGTTCATGCTGGGATCTTCGAGAATCCAGCCAAGCACGACTAGAAATGGAATGACGAAAAGAGCGATCTGCAAACTGGAGCCAATTGCAACTGAAATTGCCAGATCCATCTTATCCTTAAGGGCCACGGCGACAGCAGTATAGTGCTCGGTTGCATTTCCGACGATGGGTAGTAAAATGAGCGCGACGAAAGTTCTTGACAATTTACCTGATCCGTCCGGAGGAGAAATTTTGTTAATTGCCGATGTCATGAACTCGGCGCAGATGCCAACCAAAGCAGTGGACACGGCAAGAGTGAGTATGGCAGCCCATAGACTCAATTGTGGCGTCTCATCGTCATCCTTGGAGTCTTGCCGTATGTCCTGTGTAAGTGGTCCCGCCGCTACGGCCGAACTCATATCGCCTGACCTGATCAAGACCTTTTTCATGTCTTGCCCTTCTCGCTTTTCGTTCTTTGGACTCGACGCGTTGTACATCGATGTGTGAGTCTTGAGCTGAAAGACCAAATATGCTGCATACGTAAGAAGCAGCAAAACAGCAGTTCCTCGCGAGAGGCTGGTAACGGATTTGCCTATCGCTGCATCTAATGGGAAAACTATCATAAGCTTCATCATCTCCAAGTAATATTGAATAGAGATGAGACACACCAGAATTATTGCCAGCTGTCCATGTTTTAAATGCCGTGGGTATGATCAAGCTAGCGATAGCGAGAGACAACAAGCTTGAACTAGTTAAAGCTACGGTGATGTTGAACTGCTGTTCAATACGATTATATCCGCCTCCGAAAAAACACATTCCCATAACCAATAACAAGTTAGACAACATGCTTCCAATTAGGGATTCTTGGACGATATCAACCTGTCCTTGAACCAAAGCTATGATCGAAACAATAAGCTCAACAGCGTTGCTGAAACACGATCAGTCTTAATATCTTTGCAATATAATCGACAATGAGACTCACCCAAAGGTAGCATTGAGTAAACCGCCGACTGTTTCTCCTGTGTAATGTGCAATCTCCTCGGTCGCGTAGCCCAGTATGGCTGCCAAAGGAATGATAGCAATGAAATTAGTAACAAAGATAGCAATTGGGCTTACGTGTATGTAGTTAAGAGTAATACCGGCGGGAATCATAACCATGAGAAAATTGGCTGGTGAACTTAAAATAACTGCTTTAATTTGGCTTATGACCGTAAACCGCTGATTGTGTGATTCTTCGGAGACCGATGCAGAATTGTTCCTAGATGCTAGAAAAGATCGTAGAAAAGATGGCATTCTAAACGCACGTTGTGGTCCTGGTTCTCCAGAATCATGCCCCGTGGGTAATGTATTATCAGGTTGGGTTGGCCGCAAAGATCTGTCCCTCTGAAATTTGTGCGAGAGTTAGTGCGATCTGCGCGCAAATCTGTAAGCCACAACTCCAGCAGAGGGCATGGATGGCTTACGCATGTTCCCAAAGATATGAGGCTGGGAAAGGATGGCTTGAGGGTATCAGTCTGTATTTATAGCCACAGCGTAAACCACGGTCGAATGTAAGGCAACGTCAGCTGCCTCTCAACCCGATCAATGCCGCCTCTTGCCGCGGATCTCATGGTGTAGTCTGATGGATATGAATCCCCCGAATGAGTCACTAACAGCTCAATGCAACCACGGCCGTCCTAACCCCCAGATTACGTGACCTATACATGCGGGCCCCCGCCCCCTTGCAGGTGGGCGAAGGATGCACCGTTCCACAG
>JAABUO010000496.1_pt1 | contig 75716 bp, 55 predicted proteins | sample 5559291 | NCBI WGS metagenome assembly JAABUO01 (sample SAMN10711878, study PRJNA513372) | rock metagenome | isolation source: Antarctica rocks | place: Antarctica: Victoria Land, Finger Mt sud
CCCCGCCCTTATCAACCCACCTTCGCTCCCTCTCCCTCCCCAACTCTCACACTCCCCATACAAAACCCCACAGAAAAAACTCGTTCCTACCCACCCATCTTACGCCCCACCTCCACATCCCCACTAACTACCCAAGTAATCCCCTCGTGTGACCCACTGCGGTGACAGGGTTTCTTTCGCGTTTATCTTGAGAGCTGTCTTTGCCAACGCGATCCTTCTGGAGAGCTTCTATTTGCCAAAAATGTCGCATGGGCAATGACTGTACGGCGTTCTCGAGTAGCAGAGCCATCTCCCTGATGCGTGCAGGGTCTTAAGGATTCCTCACGCACAGCTTAAGCTGTTGAACACCGTTTCCAGAGCAGCAATGCGACTTCCCTGCATTGCCTATCCCATGAGCTGGCAGGATGCCACTTTCATCTGCTGCGTGAGCAAGACACCCTTGCATAGCGCATTTGAAGCCCGTCTCGGCCAAGTGCTGATGAATTCAGCGACTAGTGATCGCTCAATTTTTGGGCGGTACAATGTTTTGATGTCATCGCTGCTATCATCGAAAAAGTCTAGAGAACTTCAAGAGATCTCATAAGTGGAATTAAGAGTCTAGCACCCATTACTGCCAGCGTACGGGGTATTGTCAAAGGACCAAATAGTAAAACATCGAAACAAGAACCACTATGGCCACGCCCCCGTGTCTAGTCCCAGCAAGGTCTCTGGCAGCGTTGCTTACGGGATGAGAGGGTGAGGTGGTAGACGCGGTAGAAGCCAGTGATGCAAAGAGGGTGGACACGCTAGAAGCGCCTAGGGACGCCAGGGAGGGTGTGGGCTTGGAGTCATCGGCCAGGTGTAGGGCCGTGGTTTTAGCTTCCGGGCCGCCGGGTGACGTTGTGGGCTCTCCCGAGATTTGCGATCCTGGTGCTGATGAGTAGGTGATTGAGGTGAAGGAAAGTGATTCCGATGTAGCAGATGTAGAGGTGGGGCGATGGGTGGGTGTCAGAGTAATTTGAGATATGGCCATTGATGCTGAGGGTCCCAGGCTATAAGCTTCAGATATGGTGAAAGAGGCAGGCACAACTGAGTCTGCGTCTGTGAGCAGCGCCGGGTGGCTAATCACAGGATCAAGGGTGGATGTTAGGACGTGGCCACCTAGTGCCATTGAGATCAAGAGTCCCAGGTCTTCGGCTGCGGATGGGATGAGAGAGGCAGGAATAGCGGAGTCTGTATCCGTGAGTAGCGTCGAGATGCTAGTGTCGGCGGCCCCATGTCTAAGGGAATTGGCATCAGTGGTGATGGGTTGAAAGAGTACACTAGTCGAGGAGCTAATCGGTTGCTCGGGATTCTTGCTCTGCACAACTGGGAAAATTGACAGCCTGCCTTGATGGGTGATGGTTCTTGGTTGTTCTGGTGCACCCTTAAAAGAAGCGTCGGCAGTGATCAGTGCTGGCATTATAAGAGGAAAGTCTTGATCGGGGGCATGTGCGGTAGCTTCGGCATAGATGGATCTACTCGGACTATCTATGCCAGATGAACTTTGTTGGTAGTTTTTTCCAAAGCTAGATCTGACCATGGTCTCAGGTTCGGCGGGCTTGGTGGGAACCCTAAGGATCGATGGCCGAAGTGCAGTGACTTTCTCTTGAGTGCTTTCTTGGTAAGGAATTACAGTGGGCACTGGCTGCGAAGCAGCCATGATGTGACCTGAAGCAGTTGATGCTCGAACGGTTCTTGCAGCGACAATAGGGCGACTGGAGTGAGGATGAGGATGTGGATGCAGTGACGATGTGTCCGGATTTTCTGTCTGAGAGCGAATATCTGTGGATGGAGCGACCAATCTGATCGAAGAGATAGACCTCGAAGACGTGATGGTTAGTGCAGCAATTGGATCCGGTGTCGACGGTTTTGGCACCGCAGTAGGCACAATGAAGCTCGCTGCGGCACTGGTAGTCGGACCCGCCAAGGCACTCACCGGTACCAAAGCCCTCGGCGGATCCCACGGCAATGCATATTGCCACTTACTATCACAAGCCGCCCACGCCGGATCCAGAGTCCGAATGTCGGCGGGAAGGCTTATGAGTGGACTCGCAGCCATGGCTGTACCATTAGGTCCACCTTGCGCTTCGGAGCCTTCGCCGGTGGGTACTTTGCATTTCTTACTGGACTGCCAATTCTGTGGTGGATTTGCTAGGGCCGCGACATCTAGTGTGCTCCATTCGCCTTCGCCATGGTAGCAGCCAGAGGGCATGGTGGAAAGGTAGCCTTGAGGGTAGGCGTGCGTCAGACTCTTGTAGACGCCGCCAATATGGTTTGCCAAGTCTCCGCCAGATGGAATAGCGTACAGGTAGGCGTATACAACATAGACGGAGTGTGAATCACTAGACACGGTCAGTCAAGACGCAGGATGCCGTCACTGAAAACGAACAAGGTGTAGCCGTCTGATGTCATTGTTTTTGCGGCTATCTCGCGTTTCCTGTTGGTCGACGTAATCGAGTCTGGTGGGAAGTACAAGGCTTGAAGCGTCCCGGGAACAATCTCGCATGGTGCCGCGCTACTGATGAGGCTCAATGGAGGCCGCCCAAAGTCGCTGCTGTTAGGCTGGAATGAAGAATTATGGAACGTGAATGACTGACAGCGTGCTACCTGGACCGGGAGAGAAGAAACGAAAAAGAGAAATGAAGCCAGCAGCACGATGGTGAATAATGAATGGAGCAGCAATTCAAAGAGAGTATACTTGCTAGAGAAACGGACGAACACATAAGGGACAGGTCTTGTTTGTGTACTAAGACGGAAAAAGAGCGTTGATAGTCGAGTTTATATCTGGTTGGGGAAGCCTATCGTCTCAATTAAGCAGACAAGAACAGAAGAGGCTCACCCTGAGATCAAGCGACTAGATTGTAGCATGGTTGGAGTAAAAAATCATGAACGAATTCATGGCGGCCTGGCGGTGCTCCTGGCTCAAAGAACCAATTTGCCACTGGTAAGATCTTATGTGCACAGCGGCAGAGACTGAGCTCGGGAGGCATATTGATAGCATCCAAAGCAATATCACAAGATGCAGGAGGTCTGTGTCCGGATTTGGCAGGAATGGAAGGAATCTCCAAAGCAGATGAAGGAGATTTGAGATCTCGTGGCTTGCATTATTAGCGCCAGCGGCAAGGGCGTGAGATCGCCACCTTAGAAGGAACGTGCACCAGTCTGGACGAGCATGCTGCGAGCATCGCTCGAACAGGACAAAGTCGAATTTCATTCATCGCAGTCTTCGTTGGGGGCTTGTTTCGGATTCTCCAATCTGCCTTCTCAATAGCCGGGCCTACAGAAAGAGGCCCCCGTGGAACCCACCGAACACACCGCCGTACTCGCAGTCTGTACTTTTTGACTCCTATCAAACGGGGCCTTCGTATGTGTAGCTTTGTTGCAACAGCAGCATAATTCTGCTTTCCCCCCTCAAGGAGCGTGTCATGCTATTATCATGCACTCAATAGCCCATCGAACAGAACTCCACGTTCATTCGACCCTGTATTGTATTAGCAAAACAGCTCAAGGAAGCTTCTGAAGTGTATTATCAACGAGTTTACTTTAGGCTTCGCCCTCACGGCACCGCAATCACTCGCACGCTTCACCACACTCTCTTGCCCCGCGACCACCGCCGCTTGTTGTTGGCTGCCTCGTTCAAACCTTCCTACCCGCCTCAACCATCCTCTCTTCCTCAAGACTGTGTCATTACTTTGAGGTTCAGCGACAGCTTCAAGACTTTCGCTTAAAACACCAAGCGCGGCTCCTCTGTTCTTGATCGTGCACCTAAGATCTAACCACTGCAGTCGCTGGCGTAGTTCTTCTTGGTGAGCTGTCTCGGCTAGGGAGAGAAGAGGACATATGGCATCCACTGGGGAATGAGGGTTGCGGAAAGTGGTCTTTGTAGCCTCCTCAAGAGACATCGAGGGTATGATCGAATTGTGAGTGGTTGATCTGCGTGGCAAGAGTATTGGGGTTGGGGAGTCGGTTAGGCCGCTAGCCCTTTTCGGTGAGCCACGCTTTGGAGGGGAGAGAGATTCGAAGCCGGGCTCTTTGGGCTTTAGACTGTAAGACTGGGGGGCTATAGAGCCGAGGTGTGTCGCGAGGTTAGTGATGGATGTTAGTAGCAACGCTGCGTTGCTGGCATCTTGTATATTGTCCAGGTTAAATTGAAATGTGGGGCGTATCTTGCTATCACTGTTCCCCATGTCTGTCTTGCGCGGTCGAAGTGTGGCGACAGCTGATGTTTGGATGTCTGCGTATTGAGGCGCGAGATCGTCGAAGGGCTCCTCGTCCTCATGTTCTGGGAGAGCATTCGGAGCATCCACGAGCATTGCTTTCTCGGCCACAGGCTGTCTATCGAGCTTATCACGCTTGCTTTCACCGCTGAACCGCCGCCTTATATTCGGGAAAATACCAGTCCCTGAAGGTCTGGCGCGTGCTTTGAGTCGCTGAGTAAGGCTCTGTGAGCGTATTATCGTGGGCGAAGAAAGGGATTCCAAAGCCTCGAAAGACAAGACTCTGCCAGCCGTAAGAGATCCGTAGCGACCGTACGCGGAGCTGCTCTCGAGGTAGGATGATAAACTATCCAGGTCAATGGCAGCACTAAGCTGCGTTGATGAACGTAGCCCGGCCAATGCAGACAGGACAGGGGGCGTAGAAGAGGCTGGGCTCGATCGAACAGCACGCCGTACTCGCGTAGCAGCAGCACTCTGGGCTGGAGACGTATAGGATAACTTGCTGAGAGCTTTAGAGCGTTCTTGCGCTTGGTTGCCACTTGACTTCCGACTAGGCAACGGGGTCGTTGTATCTTGCGAGGCTCCCATGCTGAAAAGCTGATCCGCCCAGACAGGTGTGCGGAAGTTGTGGGCCGGCATAATGAATTGCGTGATTGTCGCCCTGCTGGTCTCGGAGCTGTTGGCTTGCCAGAGAGTAGAATGTTCTGTACTGCCTCGTCGTCGCCTCACTGTATCCCCAATATCCTCCACCCCAGAGGAGTGCCGAAGGGCACCGCTCATAAAGCGCGATGTTCCGATGGATCCGGAATCCGAAGGTCCGTCGACTTGTTCGATAGAGATAGGTCGGAGAAAGTATCGTGAACGTACTGTGTCTGCTGCACTAGCCTCACTAATGCGGATAGTAGGCGGTTCTGGTATCGTCCCCATCTCGATGTCTGACGAACTACCTACGCCGCGCTCGTCGGCCTTAGAGAATCCAAGCCAATGTAGCATTCGTCGCACAATTATTCCACGCCGCTTTTGTATGGTGCGGTGGCTTTCTGCTCCCTGGGGCGTCCATGCAATCCGTACAACATGGGCGGTGGTACCTTTATCTCCGAATATGTTCCTGTACCAAAGCCTCTTCTGTCTCTGCTCGTATTTGTCTTTAGTCACCCAGCCATGCCATGTCTTGACGTATCGTCGACCGCCTTCTTCACTCTGCACTCTCCACCAACCCCAATTGCGGATCAAATGCCATAACGTTACAACGAGAATGGGCACGAAGATGGCCGCCAGACCGAAAATGATGAAGACTTTGGCGGCTGAGACCGCTCCACCTACACTGGATATGATCGATCGGGCGTGGGAGCGGGGATTGGCCGCAGACGGAGACATTTTCGCTTCCGTCCTTGAGAGAGCTTATAGATGGTCCAGACCACTAGAGCGATGACGAAAACAACAGCGAACGTAATGAGACCGACGATGGTCAGGAGTGTCGGCTGATTCATAGAATTCCGGCGACGATGATCTCAATTATTAGCCCAAATAAGATCCGCAGGTTGCCGGTAGTTCTTGATCGCGAAATAGCAGGCGACAAGTGATATCACGACCAGTGGAAGGGCAACTATACCTACGATCCCTAACGTTTTCATGCCGAGACCAGAAGGGTCAGTAAAACGTAGACACAGTGCAGTTATACAGATAGTGAGTGCAAAAGCCTGCTTGGTATTGAAAGTATTATTGGGACAACATATCTTGACGAAATATCTCGACAGCAGAGACTGCCGTGACTGCGCAAGGCAGCTACGATCCCGCATGACTTCGAGGTGGTTACTTCCTTCCTACCTTGAGCAATAGGCTTCCACAATAGCATCCGCACAATCTCAGGAAGGCACGATCCGTACGCGCAGCAAGCAGTAGCAATTCGAGGGTCCGAGAACCGAGCGTGCTGCCCAAGGCGCGATTACCAAAGACGCATTTACACGTAATTCGGGTGATTAACCATGCTAGAGAAAAAGGCTTGATGTGAACCCCCTTGTAGTTGGTGTTACATCTGATTGCAACATCTGATAAACCGATATTCAAAGCTGTCCCACAACTGCCCCCAAGGTCGACGAGGCCGAAGTCGGCATGATTAGGGAACAAGATCGAGAAGAACATGCGACGCATTGGTCACTGCCTGGTCAGCCAGATGGTAAGATATGGCCTGCGAGGACTTCGGCTCTACATGTCACAGCCAAGAGCCATTCCTGGCCAAGCCTGACCATGGCAAATAAGAAGCACAGCCAGATTTATGTGATTTGAAGGTGTAGCCATCGATCGCTATTACAAATGAGAGAAAGTATACGCCGGGCCATACACACTTACCAGTGAGAAGATCGGAGAGGGATTTGGCGGCCACGACTGTGCAGTGGTATAATTCTGAAAAGCCGGGCTAAGGCAGGCGGGCAGAAGTGGCCTTAGGACCATGCAGTCAGATGACTTCATGCATGTGACGAACCATGGTTGAGAAACCGATTGACATGCGGTTGGCGTGCCGTTGCATGCAGCGTGTGACAGATGGCGTATGCAAGATGCGAGATGCGCCCAGCTACGACCGAGTCAAAAGATAAATATAGAGCATTGCAAGCAGGAAAGCGACCTAGGAACAGCGGTACCGAAAGTGAAGACGAGCCCGGTGCCCTGCGACCGGACACCTTCGGTTAGTCTTAGCGGGTGGTAACGGCAAAAATGTAGAAGCGACAGCTGAGATGTACTTCGACTTGACCGGAAGCAGCGAGTAGCACGTATGGCTTGCCTGCGAACACCTTGATCCGAGCTCCATCAAGCCCGAAGTTGACATGCGATGGAGATGAGGGGAGCTGAGGCTTGACGGTCTAGATCTCCTCTAGATCTCCCGGGCCATGTCAAATGGCGATAAGCGAGGCCATGCGCCCCCCCACAATGTAATGGCATGCGCCTAATTGGCTGCAATAGCTCCGGAGCCTCAGAGTGGCCACCGATGCTTATGACGATGGTCGATACAACCCCCAACAACGCCGCGACGCGGCGACAACATACATTGACCAATGCAAACCACTTTGGCCGCGTCGGCCTAAGGAGAGGCGGCGGTCGCAGATGATCGTGGTTGGACATCCACTGCGCGCATGCCTCTCTATCGACAATCCACATTCCAAATCCACCATTCAAGTGTCGAGAGACACGCTGTCTGTCGAGGGAAATACCGTGAAAGGAACGTTGCAGCTGAGATGGAAGAGCCATGGAACGATCTGTGGCGCTTTCCGAACCACGGTTCGAAGTGCGGTGGAAGAGACGTTGAAAAGCCTTTCTTGACCTCGCTGGATCCTCGAGAGAATGCAGAGCTTGAAGTGCTTCGACAAGGAGCAGCTATTCAATCAGATAATACTTGCTTCTGACCATCAGAAGGCCCCTAGCAAAACCCAAAGCGCATGGATGCCATTCAACCTTGCTGGTCATGCACCATGGAAGTCGTTTTGCAGCCCCCAAGAGCGGTTCAGCCAGGTCAGATCCTTCATCCTCCTCTCGTCGTCGGCATCCGCGTAAATCAAGGATCGAACATCGAGGTCCAGTCATCAACAAGCCAAAATCTGGGTGGACCAGAACCGAACGGTGCAAATTGTCCATCAGCGCACCCGAGGCTTGCGCAAGAAGGGGTGAACGGACAGTCTGAAGCACTCTGGGCATTCGTCCATCTCATCCCTAGAGTGTCGGATTCCCCAGAAAGCCGCGCCTTCGTATCTCAGTGCCCTACGCTCGGACTGAGCGGCACGTTGACAGACTCTCCTCATCGAGCTCTTGATGAACTATGTGAGGATGGCATGAAATATGTCAAGTTCCAGGACCTTGCCATCGACGCTGCTGGCATCTTTAGTCTTCGCGTGGCTTTGTGCCGAATGCCAAGCGAAGGTGGACACTCGAGTTCAACTCCTGGAGTGGCGACGACCATAGGCTATATCAGCAGTAGAGATATTGCTGTCCATCCCAGCTCACCGCACTACTCGTTAGGTATGTGAACGGATGATCGAGTTGCGATAGCTCTACTAGGAGACTGACATGCAACAGAGCCAGAAGAGAAAGAACGCCTCGCGGCCCTCGAGGCAACTGGCATTCTAGCGTGAGAAGGCTGAGCCCTGGGAGTAGTGGTCCAGCATGGTTAAGGTTATCCCGAAAGCGCACAAAGGAGTCTCGGAATGAATATACCTCGAGGGATGATCTGCAAGATGACGGCGTGGTTCGAGGTAAGCCTGGCTACGTTGTAGCATTTCACTGCCGTCGTCTGATTTCCAACATGGCAGCCTGGAAACATGATCTTCGAAGAAGAGTAAAATATAAATTATTAGCCTTTGCACGAAGAGGCCCTGCCCAAGCGAAACCGTCTAACCAAAAAGGTGTTTCTCAGTCCACGTGATCAACCCATCAGATGATATCTGCCAGCATCCTTCGAGGACCTCATGATCACCGGACCCAGGCTTTTTCATCATGCTGATTCAACACGACAGACTGACGCAGCTGACGCAACAGCGGAGCTCGAGGATCCGCGTACGGCGGTATAGTGTGAAATTGCGGCGCTGCTAGCCGGACCAGCTTGCATCTTGTCTTTACGTCGATCCAGCGACTGTTGTAGATATCGTCTTCTCCTCGTTCAACGAAAACAAAGGGAATATTTTCCTGGTGTCAATTTTGATGGTTGCAAGTCCCCCATAGCCCGGTTTCCGACCCGGATGAGTCAAGTCAAATGCTCTGCTGCGGCCTGCACAAGACACGCGGCATCATGACTGTCATTGTCCGGTGTGCCAGATCAGGCCTGCTGTCTGCCATATTTGACTTCCTGCCGTCTTTCCAGCTGCTTCTAGTTCGTATCGCTCTTTACTCTAGGAAATCCTTTTGTTCGTCTTCAAGCTGAACAGCGTAGTCATCTCACTCGTTCTTTTCCGTACTCTTCTTTTCCTTGACTTTCACTTCACAGGATTGCTTCTCCACTGATGCGCCACCACAATAAACGCCACTCGTGGCCACCACTTCGCCAGTCAAGGCCGTTGTACTTGAAAGAGAGCATCGACGCCGATCCGTTCGCCTACTTCATCTCGCCAGCAGACTGTAATGACACCGATGCCGGTATCCAGATCAAGCCACGCTCTCGCTCTTTGCCACCGTTCCAGCGAAAGCCTCGAATCCCTCTATCCGTCTCAACAACTGGAAAGTCGTCGACAGCGAGGTTGAAAGGGTGGATAGACAGAATGGAAAAACAGTACTTCCATCGCACTCGGTCCGAACAACCGCCTCCCATGATCATAATCGTCGAACCAAAAAGCCCGCCAACTGTTCCTGCCACGACTCCCATTGTGATACCAAGATCACCACCTGTGCGGGGCCGCCGTGACGTACGATCGACCTCAAGTCAACGCGTACAGCCCAACAGCAAGACTCTTCCAACACGGCCCCGTGTGTGGCGAGAACCAAGCTCAGCTATTTGGTCGGTGGCTGAGGAAGATGAGAACTTTGGGCTCGGAATCTCTGTATGAGACTTCTGAACGATATAAATCTGCAACGCCGTTCAGATAGCTGTCAGATCCAGGCTCTGTTGCTCATCCGTGGTCTTTCAGAGGATTTTGCCAGTGTAGTTCTTCGCAATACTCCGCTTTTGTTTCTGTTCGTGGCCTAGCTCTTCGCATCAAAGATATTTCCTTCCCGCAGCGAGCACCCTCCCTCGAAACACGGGACTTCCCAACACCATCTCTATCCCTTGGAACGGATTCATGATAGCTTTGACCCAAACCTCGAAAACCTCGGTAAAGAATAGTCGCATAGCCTCCTCTGTCTGTGGACTGGTTGGGTTGTTCGCAATCAGTGTACTCCCACCTTTTGATGCCGAGGCTGGCGGCGTCGAAGTATAAGGCATGAAGGGTGGGAAAGCGCCTGGCGAAGGTGAAAAGGTGGGAGCTGTATTTGGTGGGTGGGGCAGGTGAAGGAGGAGAAACTTGGTGGAGGTGGGAGTTAGGAAGCAGGAGATGTGGGAGTTGGAAAACTGGTCAATACGCTTGAGATACCTGCGCTGGCGGATTAGCTTTGACACAGCGACCAATTCTCACGAATGGGGCGTATTCTGAATGAGCGCTGTGGGAGTGATGGTAGCTTGGGGCACGTACATCTGGCTATTGAGCCATTGCACCTCATCCACAATGTCCAGGCTGCTGTGAATGATAAATGGATTCATCTGTCGTGCCTCGCCGCTGAATCGAGCAACGCCATCACCACCTTGTTTGGAGGTGCCGAACTCGAGCTCGAAGAGAGGGTTGTCGCGCGTGCCGACGATGCAGAAGTAATATGACATGACTATAATACCACCTACGAAGAATCATAGAGGCCGATTACTATCCAGCTTCGCCATCTACAGCTGATGTTTGGAAGATGATCGCTTGAGAAATCATGGCGAGCTTGGCGGCAGAAGTGGCAGGAACATTTCACCGCCCAGAACTCCCTCGCGCTGATTGGCCTACTCCACAATAATCTTTCAGAGCTTCAACCTCCCCGTCACCACCACACTCACCCTCCCACACCCCCTCAGCAATGTTCGGTCCATTCCGCCGCACCTCTCCCCTCTCCGGCGGTCTTCTCTGGCACGTCACCTTCCACCACCTCCCAACCTCCCAGCTAACCGGCCCCGCAGGAAAATCCCCTGGCGCCTCTCCACCCCCCAAAAAACCCGCCAGCGCAAACGCCTACGCATGGTCGACAACGTGATCGCGACCGTCGACTCCGCGCTCGCCAAGACGGGGCAAGTCAGTAAATCGGTAGAAAGATGGAAGGCTGAGATGCCGAAGGAGGAGGAGATGGTGGCGAGGGACAAGTACACGGTGTTTGACCGGAAGGCCAAGAGGTATCGGAAGGGGATTCATAGTGAGTGGGCTCTTTCCTTCTACCTTCTAGGAGTCTGGTTAAAGGGGTGGGGAGAGTTATGGGAAAGTCGATTAGAACGCGTGGGCTGACGGGTTTGCACGAGCAGAGGTGCCAAAGTGGACGAGGGTTAGTCAGAGGATCAATCCACCGGGGTTTTAGAGGATGCAAGTTCCGTACGGAGACGTTTGCGTTGCCGCATTGCTGTGTATATCGGTTGTGATGGGTGGAGTGCATCAACCGGCGTCAAGGTTACCACAAATTTTATTACCCAGCAAAGCATATATCTACTGCTAAAAAGTCGGAGAGACCAAGTGAATACACTGGAACTTTGGAAGGTTCGCATGTATCATGTTCATACATTCTCAGCTATGTAAACGATCAATGGGGATATCTCGCAGAAGATCAGAACGCAGCGAAAGCGAACGTGTCCGAGCCACAATAGAATTACAAGAAATCCGTGCCGCCTGCCACGCTCAACATCTCCAAGAATAAAGAAGACACAGAGAAGGACTTAAGTCCAGGAACTGTGATGATTAGTAAGGGCCGTTCACTCATGTCGCAGCGCTCATTGCTTGACATCCCTATCGAACTCCAAGGGCCCGAGGCGGAAGTAACCCTTCACAACTCATCCTTGGCCTTTTGTGTTGCGGACGATGCGGCGCTGCCGACACTGCTGGCCATGTTGGTCACACCACTGACAACCTTCTCCATAGCCTCTGTAGCTCCCTCTTGCGCCGCTGCAGGCCACTCGGCGAGCTTGGCTTTGGCACTGGCAATCACATCTGCGAGACGGGCTGATGCGCTCTCAACTGCACCTTGCTCGGGACCGTATACCGCCTCACTTATTTTCGCCTTCGTGGCATCTACAGCCGAACCCGCCGCTGCCATGTTCTCCTTAGCAATGGAGGAGGCCGAGGCGTATGCGTTTGAGGCTGCAATGGTGACGGAATCTGTAGCTGCTGTTGAGGTGCCGTAGATGGCAGCAGATATGGCTTCTTGGGCGGAAGAAGTAACAGCGTCAAGCGAGCTACTGAGGGAATCCATGTACCCAGGCTGCGAGCCGTAAATTGCTTCACTAGCTCGCGATTGTGCCGAAGAGTAGGAGCTAGCCGCTGCAGAAGTGGCTTTCTCGTATGTGCCCTTGCTCGAGCCGTAATACTGAACGCTTGCGGCTTCAATGGCCGCATTGACACTGTCACTGGCATCATTCAAGATTGCTTCGAGCGTTGCGGGCGGAGTGAAGTACGTCGATACGACCGAGGACGCCGAAGCATAGGCGTCGCTGGCATAGCTGGATGCTGAAGACGCAACGCTGGCGTGGTAACCAGTATTATAGACAGAACTGAGCCTGTTCATCACGCTTTCCGTGAACTCGGGTTCCCGACCTACGACCAAATCGGAAAAGAGAGCTTGTACAGCCTCGAATTGGGCTGCTGCGCTATCCGTAGCTTGTGCAGCATATTCGCCAGCTTGCGACAGAACGGATTGCGAGAAGGGCGTGGGCGCACCGTAGACCTGCTCACTTGCTCTTGACACGAGTGCCTCCCAATTATCGGACGCCTGGCTTGCCATAGATTCGGTCCATGGCGTTTCCGACCCCACGAGAGCTGTGCTCGCTGCTGATGTTATAGATCCAGCCTTTGCAGATGCTGCTGAGGCGATCGACTCGACTTTGCCTGTTGAAGTACCATAGACACCCGTACTCGCAGCGGCCGACGCCGATGACAAATGTACTGAGGCAATTGATATGATTGAGCTGTAATGGGACGATGCTGAATCCTTGAGGGACTGTGCTGGTGACCTGCTCTTCCCAGTGGCCGAGCTCGCGGAATTCAAGACAAGTTGAAGGTTGTCTGAGGCTTGTGCGACTATGGTGTTATAATTGTCTTGGGCGGCTTTGAGGAGACTCTGATATGCTGGCGTTGGAGTCCCGTAGATCGATTCGGACACTGCGCTAGCGAGACTTCGATGAATCGGCGTTGACGTGCCATAAACAGCACTGGATGCAGCGTGCAGAAACTCCGAGTACCTGTCATGTGCCATACCCACAGCTTCGTAGTACCTCCTCTGGCCTTCCATAGCATATTGCTGGTGTACAGGGGTTGAAGTGGCTCCGACGGCGGCTTTAACGCTGGAGTACTGCACAGAAGCAGCGCTCAGGCTATCTGCTAGGCGCGACGATGCCATCGCCGATATAGAGTCAATCACACCCTGGCTCGGGCCATATATAGCTTCACTGGCAGCCTTGGTCGCAGAAGCATGTTTTGCGCTTGCGGCATTGATGAGACCGGAGTACTTTTCGTTGGCCTTGCCAAGATAGGAATCGTAGCCCGAGGCTGAGCTACCACCAACGGCAGTCTTCGCCGACTCGAGCTGAGACGAAGCAGCGGCCATGGCATCGGAATATTTTTGGTTGGCGACAGAGAGTGCAGATTTTTGAGGGCTCAAGGACGTTCCGTACGCGGCTCCAGAAGCCGCACTAACTGCAGACTGTAATCGCTTGTTGGCTGCGCCCAGTGAACCGGAGTACGCAATTTCAATGGATGAAAACATCTGCTCATGAATCGGTTTAGGTGTTTCTGAGATCTGCTGCGATGCAATCGACTTAGCATGCGAGTAGTGCTCTTGGGCTCTTCTAGCGGCATCGGAATACGCAGACGATGCAGATTGCGCGGCCAATTGAGCTATTGGTGTCGGCGTTCCATAGATGATTGACGAGGCTCTAGTCACTGTTAGTGCATTCGCTGTACGTCCTTTCGTCTTCACAACTTACGCTGCAACAGCTTCAGCATACTTGCCAGAGGCCACACTAGTCACACTCTCAGCGTTACCTTGCTGAGATCCGTAGAGGGCGCTTGATGCTGCCGCAAGCGCACTTGAGTATTGTTCGCTTGCGAGAGAAGTCATGCTTTCTACTGAGCCTTGGGTGCGTGTCGGCCCCAGCATTGCTTCACTGACTGCCTGCGTGATATCGGCGTATTTGTCACCAGCTTGATTTGCCATGCTTTGGAGTTTCTCGGAAAATGTTGCATCATCGTCGACGACATCGTCCAGGATTGGCTTCTGCTCCGCGACCTTCTGCGCCATTGCACCACCAAAGACCTTTTTCGAGGCTTTGCTAGCGGCAGATGAGGCGCTAGAGCTTGCGGTATGCGCCCCGCTGTTGTCAGATATGGCTAATGTAGCGGAATCAATACCTTCGGATACTACCGAAGCGACACTTCCGTACACAGGTGCTGGAGTGCCGGCTGTTACGCCCTTGCTAGCCGAGCTGCTTGCTTCAAAGAACTTGGAGCTAGCTTTGTCGATCACGCCTGGCTCTGTACCCATCACGGCAGACGAAGCGGTAGAAGCTGCGTCGGCGACTGTGCCCTTGAATCTTGAGCTTATAGATTCAGCACTGCCTTGCGATGTGCCGACAAATTGCTCACTGGCCGATCGTACCTTCTCCATGACCTTTTGCCCAGCATTTGCGGCCTTAGGTGGGGTGTACTTTGTACTGAAGTCGTCGGAGGCATCGAGGGCCTGTAACTTCCATTTGCCAACCTCCTTCAGCCTTGTGAGCTCTTTGGCCGTTGCCTCAGCCACAGCCATGCCGCTTGACTCGATCTCACTGCCGGCTTCTTGGACCCTTTGTATGCCGGGATGCTCCTTGGCCACGGCTTCGACCTCCGAGGTCCATTGATCGAAATTCTTCCGCACTTCATGATATTTCGACCAGTCCTTGTAGGTGACACCATCCATCCATGCCCATCGCATACCAATTTCTTGAAGTCCCAGATCGCTGATGTTATTGAGAACGTCGAGTGTTGACTTGGAAGCTGCCGAGACCAAGGAATGCGTTACATCGTCGTAATTTTGCCTCCAAGCTCTCAGCGCCTGCGCCTTCTCTCTGATGGCCAACCCAGCAATTTTCACCGCTTGCGATATGTCGTCTTCCGAGCCGGAGACCTTCACTTGATCAGCATCCTCCGGAAGCGAGGTCACCAGGTTAATGATCCTCGATTTCACATTATCAATTTGTGTTCTTGATGCCTCTTCCAGCTGAATGATCAAAGCTCTGCCAACGCCATGAGCTTGCTTTTCGACTTGGCGGTCTGTGATCTCCTTCACTCGCTCTTCCAGGTCTTCAGTACCTTTGTCTGCGGCTTGCGCAAATTTATCTTGCCAATTCTCTAAATCTGTAGCGATTTTCTCTCTTGCGTTGGCAAGCTGCTCCTCGCTTGTAGCAAGTTTGGATGGGCTCTCTTCTTCGGCGTCGGCGGCGGACTTTGCGCTCGAGTCTGCGGTAGCAGACGCTGATACGACTATCGAAGAGAGGGAGGAGGCACTAGAGGCCATGGCACTAGAGGACATAGAGGACGGGTCAGATGAACTAAGTAAGTATCTTATGTCAGCGGACGGAAGTCTCTCTAATCGCCTTTATACTGGCTGAATGAGTATACCTATTGATCTCTTGCATCGCGGACTGGAGTTTCCTCCCATCCCTATACCTGCCCAATCGCTCTCCGATCCTGATCAGCTGAGGTTCGACGTTCTCTCCATAAAGAATCCTCAACTTCGGCCAAAGGGTCCTATCTGCGAAGACCATTGTAGTAGTCCAAGCGGTCTGTGCGTACGGAAGACCAGTCTCCAGCGCGAATCTCTGGGCCGAAGCGTAGGCTTTCTCAACGTGTGGCCGACATACCGTGTAGCCTGGCAAAAGATAGGTATCATAGGTTGAAACAACACCATCCCGCGCCGAAGTATAGTATGGCCCGATCACAGTCGCAATCTTGTCAACCTGAGGTGCCAATAATGCTTCGTACTGCTTCCTGGATTTCTCTTGGGCTGTTGACAGCTGAGGCTTCAAAGTCGTTTCCCAGTGCTGTGCTCCATACGCCCGAGCTTGCTCGACGCGTGGAGCACCGTAGCTCTGATACGTTCGATTGCCATACTTCACGGACGGACTAAAGACCTTGCGGTCAAAAGTCTCCACGTAAGGGCGTACCGAGTCAACGTACGGAGCCGCGTAATTGTTGTAATATGGTTCTAGATATGGACTTATGTGTCCTCGTACAGTCAAATAGGGTTTGCAGACTTGGGGCGAAGTTTCTGTGAGTTCTGTGATGGAGGAAGGGCACCTGAAAAGGGCTGTGATAACGGTATACCAGACAAGTAGTCTATATTGCGCAGGTGTTAGCAATCGACATCGGGCTCATTGCGAATCCGGCTTACCTGGAAACTATGCTGAAGCTTCTAGCGGCAAAGCCTGGCGTCTTTTGTCTTATCTTGGTCGGTCTTGTAATAGTACCATTCGGTACACCGTTGGGCCGGCCGTTGAGTTTCGAAGACTCTTTTGGGCGACCATTCGCGTGAGCTGCCATGGTAATGATCTGAGGCCCTCTTCGAGCGGCTCTGTTTTTCGAAGAAAACACTGGGCTCTTAAGCCTATCGTACGAGCCTAACGCGTGTGGTGGAGGAGTGGCTGTAAAGTTGGGTCAGAGATTCAGCGGGAAGGATACATAGCATTGCTGGTCGCTCTGAGAAGACGCGGTGACATGGAGATTATTATCAGCCCGGGAATCGGGAGAGCAGTAGCAGTACGTTAAGAGTATGAAACTGGGTATCAAGATTGCAGGTGGAGATTGACCCCTGCTGCCATGGAACAAGGCCAAGCCAAGCGAGCAATGATGTCGTGTGCCCGCCTAAACCTGTCCCTATCGACCGTTCCGATCAGGTACTTCGACTTGTACTTCTCTTGAGACTACATGTACTGTGAATTTTGAATCATTTCTAAGCATTCCTCCGAGTTCGAGGATCAACAAGTAGGTGAATTCATTTGTGTCTACAAGCTCCGTAGTCGTGGTAGAGGGTTGAACGTTCCTGCATGTTCGTCGCCTTGGTCTTGGCACCTGGTCTGACACGTGAAAGGCTCTTTGTGTCATCTTCACCCGATTGGTACTCGACTACACTTATTCAATACCCATCCCCTTCAACCTACCTCACCCCTACGATCCGACCTCATTCATCTCGTATCCCTCGCCCGCGCTCTGCTTCCTGATCAAGGTTCCTCAGATAATCCCTCAGTCTGTCTGCATACCGTCTGCTGAAGGAACAACGAGACCGCCTTTAACGGCAGTCTTGGGCCTATGGCGGAAAGACTATATCGACAACAGACTCTAGTCGATGCTGGCTCTGTCCGCGCTGGTCTGATTTTTGGGTGAGAGCATGGATCCACTTAACCCAACAGAGGGCGCTGAGCCACGGTCGGAGGCAACTGCGACGCCCGATGTTATGAACGACCCAACATTTGACACCGATTCGGCACGAGACCAGAAGAGCACGGAAGACGCAGATACATGCAGGATATGTCGAGGGGAGGGGTCCAAAGAGGAGCCTCTGTTCTACCCCTGCAAGTGCAGTGGCAGTATCAAGTTCGTCCATCAGAACTGCCTCATGGAATGGCTATCACATTCTCAGAAAAAGCATTGCGAGTTGTGCAAGATCCCGTTCCGCTTCACGAAGCTCTACTCTCCGCAAATGCCAAACACAGTGCCTTTGCCGGTCTTCCTACGTCAAGCTGCCTTACAGGCCTACAGAAGCTTGCTGACCTGGTCACGGTTCCAGCTCGTCGTGTTTGTTTGGGTGGCCTGGCTACCTTGGTCGATGCGGTCAATCTGGAGGGGGCTTTTCTGGTTTGGCGATGGTGGCTGGGTGGCCTGGCAAGAGGCGGAGAAACGGGCCATCTCAGCAGCGCAAGCGCAATTGGACAGACTGGCCGCTGAAGGAACAACACCGGCAGGACTTAGTTTCTTTACGTCCAAGGAAAATGTAGCTGGCGCGATGGTTTCACAAATGGCGAACGCTATTCCGCATTTCTTGTCCCCTATTTCCTCCACCCTCAACTATAGTGGGGGTCCATTATTATTCCGACTCGGCAAAAGGCTGTTGAGAACGGTTATCGGACGCGCTACGAATGGAACAAGCCAGGGCACAACGGTTCCTTCTCCTACGAACTACACGAGTAATCCTAGCATGGAGATCTATGCTCCATCCATGCTCTCCGACACCATCTTCCTGAAGACGCTGACACGTTATCCTAAAGTAAACCGCATCCTTATTGATATGCTTGAAGGACAGCTCATCACCTTGTTCGTGGTGGTGATCTTCATCCTCACCTTTCTAATCCGTGAATGGGTTGTTCAGCAACAACCTGGGATCAATTTAGCAGCGGCCGCCGAAGCTGAAAATCGGGAAGCGGGCAATGTACCAGCTTTGCAGCAGCTCGCCCGGCAGCATGCGCAACAACACCTACCTCAAGCACGTGAAGGGCATCCAGCGGCAGAAGACGATCAAGAACCACAGCCAGCAGATGCAAGACGACCACGGAGATTGGCGAGACCCAGACAGCGCAGAGGCCAAGACCCCCTGGCGCAGGTAGTACAAGCCCAAAATGACGATGCGTCAGAAGCCGGAGACGAGATGCCCACCGATGAGTGGTCGGAAACGGCAACGACGGGGGATGAAGATCGGCTTCTTGAATCGTCTGATACGACGGACAGTAATACCACCATCATCTCACCTGCACCACAAAGACCAAGCATGCCAACAAGGAATACTTTGAGGCAAGCTGCAGAGATACGGCGTGTTTTGGAGGAACAGGCCCAAGCTTCAGGACAGCAAGACTGGCCTGGGCTCAAGATCTTCACGGATTTGTGGACTCGTGCGGAGCGGGAGCCTAGTGAAGTGCTCAAAATCATTGATCAAGAAGGTCGCAACCAAGAACTCGGATGGATCGTCGCCTTCATGAGAAGGTTGGAGAAGATTCCTGCCGCAGAAGGCGACATACATGAGGTGCCGAGGCCAGAGAACAGTATTGCTAGCGAAGACAATAGAGAATCACAGTGTCTCATCCTTCCGTTCGAGAGCGAAGAAGTGCAAAAGCCAATAGTAAACTTACCAGAAAACCTAGATGACGAATTCTGGCCCTCTGCTGACACACAAGCAAGCAACATTGAAGATGAGAACAATCCATATCCATCTCCAAAATCAAGCCCGTTACTGGCCGCCGAAATAAAGATGCCTAGTCTAATCATTGGTAGCGAGCGCGAGCCTATAGGATTGCGAGACATAAGCAATCAACAGCTCGATGGCGCAGTCTCGAGTTCGAGCTCGATCCACAACCAACAGGTAGAAACAAGTGACCTTGACAGCGGCTTCGTTGTTGTTTCAAGCAATACCCAAGACGCCCAGATTTCGATGTCTTCTCCCCCGAACACGCCCCCACTACCGCACACGGACAACCCATTCCATCCAGATTACCGTGAGATCCCTGAGACCCAAGTGGCGAGGGAGTCTCGCGCTGACGGCACACAAGAGATCCTCGACCACATCGAGGAGCAAGAGCATCATATGACGAGGCTTCTGGACGACAGGAATGCCATCATGCGTAATGCTTCGGATCATCCCACAGAAATCCAAGTAACTGAGGCTGCAAACAGCTCTACTCCAGATCCTTCGCCCGCCACCAATGCTCCTCGCAGCTATGTAGACATAGTCATGGATTGGCTCTGGGGAGAGGTCATACCACCAGTGGAGCCCCCACAAGTTCAGGGTATGGACGATGAACATATTGTGGAAAACATCGATGAAGAAGCTCCATTTGTGCCTGTCGCCCATGGACAGCATGTAATTGAGGAAGCCAATGATCAGAATGCAGCTGAACCAGTCCAAGATGCCGAAGTCCGCGCGGCTGCTCTACAAGCAGGCCTTGATCCCAACGACGTCGAAGCGGTGGAAGATGCCGAAGACCTAGAAGGGATCATGGAACTTGTCGGCATGCAAGGTCCGATGATTGGTTTGATACAGAACGGAATGTTTTGCGCAGTCATCGTATCCTTAACCATCTTTCTCGGCATTTGGACACCCTACATTGTCGGCAAATTCTTCTTGGTCTTTCTGGCTAATCCAGTCTCGCTACTGGTGAAGATGCCTCTTCGATGGGCTTCCAGCTTCGCGGACCTTACCATCGACCTCTTCATTTTTAGCACCGGCTGTTCCTACTACTGGCTAGACATCGCTGTACGTTTTCTGTGCAGTCCCATAGGTCTCCTAGTCCCAACGTTGGGCCGAATCAGCCAAAATGGACTTTTCGCCGAGGCGGCAAGAGGTTACGCTGAAAGCGCCCTGGACCGACTTGTGAAAGGGTTCGTAGTTTCGAGTGGAAGCTTCCTCGAATCGGACATTCCGACTTTCTCAGTCATCGCCCACGAGTCTCTGCAAAACATCCAGAATTCAACATCTGACAGGTTCAGGCTTCTGGTGGACAGTATTGTCGTTATCGGCAATGGCACCTCGATCACTGAAGTCGGTCGCAACCTTTTAGCGGCTGGTGTCGTGGCTAGAAAAAGTATCGTAATTGATGCCAACTACTACCTGCCCACAATGTCGGACTTGGAGGCGTTGGCGCGATCGCTCGTTTCCATTAACCCTCTAAAGCTGGATCTAAGTACCGCTCAACGTTCCAACCCATTGGACTATACATTAGCGAATTGGGATACCAAGGACCGCGCCATCGCCATCATTCTTGGTTACCTTGCACTCGGACTCACTGGAGCTGTCTATCTCAAGATTAGTAGCGTGTTGCGGGGCAAGAACGATGTCGGGAAGGTTGACGGGCCAGTTGCAGACGTTCTTTATCAGGCAGGCGGCGTCTTGAAAGTTATTCTGATCATCAGTATCGAGATGATCGTCTTCCCACTATTCTGTGGCCTACTCCTGGACGTGGCACTCCTACCTCTTTTCGGCAGCGCTACCATGTTCTCAAGACTCAGGTTCTCCCTCAAATTCCCTTGGACTTCCCTATTTGTCCACTGGTTTGTGGGCACTTGTTACATGTTCCATCTAGCCCTTTTCGCTTCCATGTGCCGCAAGATCATGCGTACTGGTGTACTTTACTTCATTCGAGACCCGGACGACCCGACGTTCCACCCTGTGCGTGATGTTCTAGAACGCAGTATCATCACGCAGTTCCGCAAAATCATCTTCAGCGCTGTTGTATATGGAGGTTTGGTGATGATATGCTTAGGCGGCGTTGTATGGGGCCTTTACTATGCATTCGACGGCGTCTTTCCTATCCATTGGTCTTCCAACGAACCTGTTTTGGAACTTCCGGTCGATCTCCTGTTTTACAACTTGCTAATGCCCGTGGCCGTCAAGTTCTTCCGGCCCTCCAATCTCGTGAATGAAACTTACAGTTGGTGGTTGAGGAAGTGTGCCCGCGGCCTACGCCTTTCACATTTCCTGTTCAACGACAAGAAGGAGGATGAAGAAGGTCACCACGTGCACCGGACTTGGAAAGCTTTCTTTTATAGAAAACGTGGCGATCCACTCAACCCCGTTGTTGGGGACGACCGCCGCCTCCTGGCTGAGGACCGCGATACAGAGACCTACTTCCTCCGCGACGGCCGCTACGTACGCACCCCTGCCTCCGACCAAGTACGTATGCCACGGGGCGCCCGTACCTTTCTCGACGTTGACGAAGATAACAATCGCCTTGATGGCCTCGACGATTCTGAGACAGGCCTCCATGGGCGCGCCAACGACCATTTCACGAAGGTCTACGTGCCTCCTTCCTTCCGTCTGAGAATCAGCGTCTTCATCTTCTTGATCTGGGTTTTCGCCGCCACGACCGGAGTTGGCATCACCATCCTTCCGCTGGTGCTAGGCCGGTACATCTTCACGAAATTCGCGCCAAGGCAGATGCAGATGAACGACATCTACGCCTTCTCAATCGGCATCTACCTCCTCGGCGGCCTCTTCTACACCGCCCTCCATGCCCCCAAACTCCTCACCAGGATCCGCACCGCACTCACACCCCCACCCAACTCTCCAACCGCGACCTACCTCCACCACTTGAAAACCTACACCTCCTCAACCCTCCGCGTCCTCTACACCTACACCACCTTCCTCGTCCTCCTCTCCGCCCTCTCCTCCCTGCTCATAGAATGCTACCTCATCATCCCCTTGCACACCTACCTCGCCACCCCAGACGAGCGGCACACCATCCACTTCGTGCAGGACTGGACGCTGGGCATCCTCTACCTCAAGACCCTCGGCCGCCTCATCCTCTGGAACACCCCCTCCCGGCCCGCCGCCGCCCTGCGCGCCATCGTGCGCAACGGCTGGCTGGACCCTGACGCGAGGCTCGCGACCCGGGCGTTCATCTTCCCCGCCACCGTGCTCATCCTGCTCGCACTGGGGCTGCCGTTGGCGCTGGGATGGGCGGTGAATGTGATGTGCTGCCGGGGTAGTGGGGATGTGGTGAGGGTGGCGGTGTATAGGTATAGCTACCCTGCGGTTCTGGCGGCGGGGCTGCTGGTGTTGGGGGGCTGGGGCGCGAGGAAGGTGTTTGAGGGGTGGAGAGGGAGGATCAGGGATGAGGTCTATTTGATTGGGGAGAGGCTGCATAATTTTGGGGAGAGCAGGAGGGTGAAGGGGGGGGGTGGTTCGGGGCGCGGGGAGGGTGGAGACTAGGTAGATGGGTACGTGTACCGCTAGCTATGGAGTCATGGGGTGAGCGAGCGAGCGTCTTTGGGGCGTTTTTGGAAACGGAGAGCTTGGTGGTCGACAAGCACAGAGCAGTGGATTTGGTGGTTTGAGCCCAGGATGCAGCTCCTTTGTAGCATGTTCTTTTGATATTCATAGACAAGACAATTCAGAATTCCATCCTCCTCCCTCCTCCCTCCTTCCCTCCTTCCCTCCGTCCTTTCTAGCCATCATCCGCCTCGAAGGCACCCATAGCGTACGTATCGCCATCACACCCGTCATTTTGTATTGTATTATTCTTCGAGGGTCTTGACGTCACGTGAGGCCAAGGTGGGGGGCGGCTCGTTGGCATGGTCTGCCGAAGGGAATGGATGATGAGGGTTGAGCGTTGTGAGCCTGTACACCTAGTTTTTCTATATCTGTTGTAGAGCATCACAGCTTCTGACAGTGGGTTTGGGGTTGGCAATATCGGATTTGTGGGATGAGGGGCTGGAGGCTGAGGTAGGGGGTGGTTTTGGGAAGGGTGGGCGTGGAACTTCAAGGGAAGGGTCTCGGAAGGTTATGATGGTTTTTATTTCGAGTGTCGGAAGCTAGGGAAAGAATGTTGACGGATTCGGGAATGGATTTCGAGGTCCTTGGACGACAGGTAAAACGTTGTGATTTGTAGAGGTGACTGCTCGTCGCTCAGCCCAAGCTTGATGGTGTAACATTGTTGGGTCTGAGAAGTCGAATGTTCGATAACAACCCAGAAACACCATGTGAAATGTCGCAAAGAAGGATGTTGTTCATCTTTTTGTCCAGTCGTACCAGCAGTCTGCTGAGAACAAAGGTCGACCTCTAGTTTACTTTCGAAAGATGACCTCTGGTGTCAAAGGTAGCATCCGTATCTTTCTCTCTTGGTACAGTGGAGTACTCGGAGAATGACCTAGTACGATCCCAAGAAGACACACTGCCCAGGCACAGGCTGGCACTAGGAGATTCGATCCCACCACGTTAGATTACTTTGAAGATTTCCATAAGTGGTATCATAAAGAAGTCGTTACCCCTGGAAAGATAATGGTTGCGGGAAATACTGAAGGTAGCGTGCGAACGCTATGCTCGCCTCCGATAATCACTTCAATGTCAAATTGAAGGACGATATAATCATATGATGGACAAGAGGATGACAAGATGAAGGAATAACGAGATGACGGCGTAGCGAGCTGAACCGCCGAGACAGCGACTCGCAGCAACGAAGTTTGAGAGATACTAGAAGTTCGCACATCAAAGATCATTGAATAAGGAACCTAGAACAGGTGAAGCAGTCTGATGATCGCACCAAAAACAGTCGAAGTATGGGTGCTTGAGCATTCAAGCTAGCAATTGGGTCTTTCGATGCTTCGCGGTCTGATTGCGCCCACTGATATGGTGGCCACAACCTCAAGGCGGTGATTCTTCCAATACTAAACGAACCATCATCCACTCCGGTGCCGACTTCTCAGCTGGTGGTCAAAGCTCAGCCGGAATGAGCACCGGCAGCAGGCCTTGCCACCTTGATAGCAAATGAAAGTTGACGAACGCGACTCGTGGGACGTAGAACAATCATGACATAGCCAAGCGACCTATAGGACGAAACATAGTATGAAATGGCCGAAGCCTGGCTTATGGCAGCGAGCCGCGAATGAAACCATTGACGACCAGGAGGCAGCAGAAAGCGACGGCGATCCGGAAGACGATCAAGCCAAAGCGTCCCTGATCAAGTCGGCAAAAGTCAATGGCGTAGTATTCTTTCTTGAAGCCTGTGGCCGTCGCCACAATGGACCCACCTTGATTTGAGCGGTGAGGAGAGGGCTCCGGCCTCGACATGGGGATATATGACGATTGGAAGGAACATCTCAGCTGAAGATTCGAGCGCGATTGACTTCTTTCCAGGAGATGGTGTCCTAGGAACTGTAATCATGAAGATGAGATCCGTCTCCGAACCTGGCGGATATCAGAAAAGTATTTGTATTCGCCTCACTTTCGGGGCAAGCCATCCCGGGCGGCTATACCGATTAAAAGAGTCCTCATACGACATAATGAAGCCTGCCACCAACAGGATCATTTCTTTCGGCTTCACTTCCTAGAGGCTTGGCACAAAAGGCTTGATCTAGAAGGCGGCGGGTAAGGAAGAGGGCTCTTAGTGGGGGTCCGTCCAGGCACGACGTGGGTGACGTCGTCTTCATGCATTGAATTTTCCGGCGCCTCTACGGCAGAGGGGAGTGTGGGTCTGGTACGGAGGTAGAGCACTAAGTCACGGAATTCAAATAGGCAGTCGTTGCATTGCTGATCTGTGCATGCGGCATGAGCCAAACCGTCGTGCCGACGAGAAAAAAACGGGTACCGAGACGCACGATTCGGGAGAACCATAAATCGCGACACGGTTGCTTGCTGCCAGATCATGCGCCCCGTATTCCGGGTCCCGTAGATGGCTGCACGGCACACTGCAATGCAGACTTGTCGATGTATTTTATATTGAAGAGCACAAGTGATACTCGCCAATTCCGAGAGAAAGATTTTGTGTCAATGGTTATGTGAAAAGCTGCCTTCTGAAAGGGAAATTCCTCATCTGCCAGCTTGGAAGAAGTCAAACGAAAAGCCGTGATTCGCTGTTCCACTTTGGTTCTTGGGACCCAATAGTGATGAGGGTCAATTCATTACGGACTGCAGCAGAACCCTATCCTGCCGCTTAAGGTCCCTGGGGGCTATCTGCGTCCTTGTCGAGGGCGTAACAGGTTGCAATGAGATTACGATGCCCCTCTGGCTCGTCTGCGCCTGTTTGTAGAAAACTTCCCTGTTTAGTAGAGCTGGACAGAATTTTCGTGTCGTACGATGATAGATGCAGATGAAGGTCCAACGTCGTTGCCTATCGCGGCATCTAGTAGTAGGCGGCATCTAGTAGTAGGTGTGACTGGAGGAGGAGAATTGCTGCGTACGGATACTCCCATCTACCAAGAGAAGACATCGCTGGCCCGTGTTGGCCCGTGGGCGTGGTGGCTTGAAGAAGACCCTTTGGGCCCTTTGGGAATCGGTCTGGGCACCTTCCTGATCTATTCGTAGAACGTGGCTTGATCGCCCTTGGCCGCATCGTGGCTTGACTGACAGGTATGACGATGTACCGCATGAGGTAACGAGGCAGCATCAGCATCTCAAGAACGCCCGACCACCAAACCCACTCTTTCAGCTGTGCTCGTCCACACCAGTCGCTGTCGCCGCTGCCGTTGTTGCTGCGAGCCTGTTGATCGAATGCATGAACCACATGGCCATAGGCATCCCTTTCCTCGGCCTCGGCCTGTTGACCCAACTCCTTGGATGAAGGGATCGTCAGGAGTTCTGCGACGCGGAGTAGCGTGTTCGTAGTATGAGATGGAGCCGCGCAAATGTTCGGTCGCACGGAGAACACGGCCGATGAGTTGTTGGTCCGCCCTCCAACATCCACAACTCTTAGGCCCTGGCTCGACTCCAACCAGGACATGCCAGCTGAAAGAAAGCAGTCTGAACGTACCTTAATCACACATGACAAATCGTAGCTTGTACTCGTATCCGGCATCTTATTATCATAGTGCGAAGCTAGCAGGATATCCTTGCACCGAAAACAAAACCCATGTGATGATCGTCGTTCTTCTTTCGACCACAGCACTCAGGGCTCCGCCAGGGCTACCCATCCCTCTGTAACCAGGTTTTCCGAGTACTTCTAGAAAAAGAACCGAGAGGCTTCTCACCAACAGATCACGTGCGCTACAGGGTAGTCTGGGCACATTGGGCCACGATAAGAGGTCAATCAGAAATAGAGTTAGCATAGGAGTAGTGGTGGTAAACTCTTTGCTGCAACCGAGACTCAAGCATCCAGGAATCGAGTTTGGGGGGGCAACCAACGGCGTCACGAAAATGTTCGAGCGCCACTCAACGGAGTATCTGAAGTGAGGCTGTTAGCAAGATAGGCTGTGTTGCCTGCCCTGGGATTGTTCTGCGATTTGCGAGCTTTGATTCCTACTTTTGGTGATGGAGAAGAAGCTACCGATAAATTGCACACCCGTTGTCGGTTTTCACGGCCCGAAAACTTCCGTGGCTTGTGTCCTTATCGACACTAGTAAATTGTACAGCTACAGTCTACACCTTTACATACGTGTACCAAAATTGTTTTATGTGGCAAGTCAGCGCGCCAACGTTGAGACGAAGCTTACTATCCACATTATGCAGTGGGAGAGACAAAGAGAGTCGAGCATTTAGTGCTTTCCGCTGGCTCGATTGACGCCCAGCATGGACAGCATTGCTATCGCGCCCAGCCAGGCGTTGAGGAGAGCACCAGATTCAGACGGTTAAGGAACAGGTGTTCCTTCCACTCTCGACCCAATCACAGCTTCGAACCACCGGGTACGGAGTACGGACTCGCCCAGATCTGGTGTTGCAGCACTATGTTTCATCGCGAGTAGATCTCGCTTCTGCGGAGCCTTGGCCCTGTTGATGGCCGCACCGTTTCTCAAACAGATGAAATGCACGAATCATGCTCCATCTGGATTGGTTTGGAGGGTTACCTCAGCGTACATGTAGAATTTCCCCGGCTCCACGCTAGGAGTGCGGTAGAGTGTGGTGCTTCTCTGGTATCCGGGACACGCTTTCTCCTTTGGCGCATGCACGGTGCCCTGTTAGCCGTGCGCCTTGATCGCTCAGGGGCCTCCCTGACTGGCGTGCCTGCAACGTCGAGCAATCATCGATATAGCAGATCGTAGATTTCTTTGTTCCTGATCGCTGCTAGATGCTCACGGAGCCCCGCCGGAGGTGTTGACGCGTCGAACGCCCTCTATCCGGTCTGCCCTGCTCACACGCAGGCGGGGAGGGTGGCTTCAATGAAGCTTACATGCGCCAAAGGCTAAAGTGACTAAGTAGCCGACGATCCAGACCTCCATCGTCCCCCCGTGGTGGCCCTTCGATCCGACTGAACGCTCTTAGCCTACGACATGGGGCTGAAAAAACCGTCAGAATGCTGTGAGACGGGCCATTATTGGATGCCGTCAAGACACTTGACCCTGCTTGGCCGGATGGTGCTAAGAGGGATCGATCGACTGCTGAACGGAAATCCTAAATGGCACTACTCCCCTAGTCAGATGCATGTGTTTTTGAAGCTTAACCTATCCTTAGCCCTTTGAACTACTCGCGCCCGCTGCTGCTCGATGTCGTCCATAATTCGCCGAGCTGTGTCATGGGCCAAACTAAGGCAATAATGACAGACCAAACCCAACAGTCCATTGGACCCTCCCCTCGATAGCGTCACTTCCTCCGGGTCTGATTGCATACTGTCATCATTTAACGCTGATGGAATGAGGCTTGCTCCTTCGAGCAATTCCAGTTCCTCTAAAGTCACTTAGTCCTGACAGCGACGGGCGAGCCATGAATCGAGCTCGCTGCTCGAAGCTGTCAGATGGCGTACTCTTCTCCTAGCCTCGAAGTCTCAAGCGACGGCAATCCTTAGGGTCTCTACTGCAGTTATCCCTTGTCGTCCCTGTGAGCACTCGTTCATCGGGTGTCGTTCATGCCACATCCAACGAAGTGAATGTTGCACTAGAGAAATCCCGCCTCAACCCACTACTATACCCTTCAATCTTGCTATCTATTTTCATCTTTCCACTTTAGGCAACTAAACGATCTGACAGGGCCACCATCACACCTAAAAACGCCATCCTACGCCAACTGCACTGCACATTCACTGGTGCTTAGAGCCCGAAGTCTAGGTCATAGTGTGTTAGATGGTGGGTGCGCCGTCGATGTCAGCTTTTGCCCGAGCCACCTGACACACTTCCTGCATGATAACTTCTTTGTTTCCTGCCGACACTCTTCTATCAACTCCATTTCAGGGTGTTGCACTCGGCAGTGATATCTTATCGATTCCGGCTGCTGCCAGCATCCCACATTGGGAACCGAGGAGCAGTCGCATATCTCGTCAGGAGTTGTTCGGAGCAGACAAAGACTGGTCGGCTTGTCATCTTCGAGTGTGGGCCACTACCTTGCTTCTATCTCGAACTCCAATCGGTCTATGATCTTGAGAAACATATATTGCCGCACCAAGTAGCATCTGAGGATGATCCCATCTACCACCTTTGTCGACAGAAACCAGGGTATGTGCAAAACTTCCTTCCTTGGTTACGGGGTCCAACTCTTGGGGTCTGGTCTTGCTTTCCTTTCTACAAAACAAGTTGTCTATTAAACAGAGTCAACTCACATGTGGGAGGACCTGTTGATTTTGTTGTCACCGGATAATTCATTTTAGAGGCTCGGTAGACTCTGGCTTCTCACCTGATGTTTGCTAACAAGCCAAGGCTTTTCAGGTCTGCAACCGGACTTTGATACCTCTGCGCAAGCCCACCCTCTCGTCGGCTCAGGTTGCCGACTTCACCCAATGGCCAGACACTCGGGCTCGTCTGAGAATCGCGATCATCGTGCGACCTCCAGCTCGCGCTCGTCGCAGAGGGAACAGACACACCTGCCGCCAATATCGCAGGTATGTTGCAGTACTGGCTTAGACAGTGAACGCGTGGGATTGATATCTAGTAAGGCAATCCCAGAGATTGGATGGACTCGTCCTGCACACGCCAATATTGCCGACTACCGCCGAAGGCTCGATCATAACCCGCAGGGCCCGACTTCATACCATACTTCCCGACCCCTTGCACCACCTTCAGGCTCTTCTAGCAAGTCCACGAGTCGGCCAACGCTCGAGGTGCCAGCGCCGCAGCCTCAAAGCAGGCATGAGACCTCAAACAGTAGCTCCACGAGGAGTATGCCAATCCATTCCGGCCCTCCCCACCGGAAAAGCGGCTCATCCTCTTCTTCGGACTTCTCGTCCAACAGACGGACCAGCAATACTTCTCCTTCAATTTCACCCCTTGACAGTAGCGGGTATCGCCCGCCTCTGAGAAAACCGTGTTTGGAGAGGTCAAAACGAGATGAGGCCAAGCCTCGACGTCCGCAGAACGACCACACGTCACTCCCACGCAGCCCTTGTGAGTCGTATCCTTCCCACGGGCCAGCGCCAGCACAGCCACTGCAATGGAGCGGTTACGGACATCAGCCTGTCCAGCCTGTGTACCCACCACATCCAAGATATCAAGTAGGCCCGCCCGCGGTAATACCTCATCCTGGATATCAGGTGGCCCCTAGTCCTTACGTAGCATATCCAGGCCCACAGCCTGATATTAAAGGCTATGCGATGGGTACTGGCCAACAGCAATATGCAGCAGCTTATCCTAGCATGGACGGTGACGAGCCAAGGAGCAAGAAACGGCGTGGCAACCTACCAAAGTGGCAAACCGATCTGATGAGGTCGTGGTACGATGCACACATCAGGAATCCCTATCCGACTGAATCGGAAAAGCACCAGATGGTGCGCAGTACTGGACTTACTTTGGAGCAGGTAGATCCCCAATCGGTGTCCTCTGCTATCTGAAAATGTCACTGATTCGCTACGATAGGTCTCCAATTGGTTCATCAACTGCAGGCGGCGACACGGGCCCCAGCTCAGCAAGGACGCCGAAGCAGAGTCGCTGCTGAGAAGGGCGCATGCCGAGTCGAGTCAAGGATCTACCGAGCCTTCGCCGCGCATCAAGGAGCCATCCCCAAGACAGCGGTACAAACATGAACGGTAGTTTCAGGTATATGTCCCGGCTGCGGTACTCTCTGCGAAAAGGATGGGTTACTGGCGGCACAGGAATGCAAGGAAAATTGCACATGGGCGGATTCCTCTGATTTCGGTTCCTCTTTAGCCCTATCTCGTGATCGGCGGGAAAGCAAAATTTCTCGAAGATCGAGCCAGCAATTTACAGGATTGACAAAACGGACGCGCTACCACGTTCTGCATCCTTGTGCAACGTGGGAAAACTGCTGATCAGCAACGATCAGCACTCATTGCCACGCGGGAAAGTCGACTCGTCATTCATGTCGTTTTTCGCAACGTTGATCTCCCATCTTCCGCTCCGCTGATCCGCCCTCCCCCCCGTTATCTCATGCATCCATTGACCCTGAAATGTGAGAGCGCGGGGCTAGTTGATTATGACGATCTACATGACAATCAAGCCTCCGGAGGCGTTTCCGCTAACCATCCCCACCGATGGAAAGGCAATGACTCGTTGGGGTTCGTGTAAAGATGCGTTATGGGGGCGAGGTGGATAATTCGTCTCCTGCTAGGGGCTCGCTTAGACCTTGGCAGATGCGGAGAGACTAAAGTACGGAGTAGAGAGCGATGTCCCTTGGCACTAGTGATGGTTATTTACCGGTAAGTATCGTTCACTGACGGTAATTACCGTAAATGAAGCAAAATCAGGTCTGTCACTGTAAATAACGCGCTAGTGGGATAGGGTTAGGGTTAATGGAGGAGCAGCTTCGCCGGTGGCAGTAAATCTCCAGATTCGATGACTATTCATCGTCGTCAAGCATCAGATATACTATTGATAGTAACCCCCACTACTAGTGTGTCACTGACTGTAAATGAGGATTTTCATTTACCGTCATTTACGGTAATTACCGCTAGTAAATGATGCGGTAAATGATGGGTGTGCATCACTACTTGGCACAAGTACGAGTACACTAAGCCTGAAGTAGCCGCCATATCGTGTGCAGACTGAAAAGGTTCAGCTGGGATGTAACAGAGCTGCTGCAGAGCCTAAATACAGACTAGAGTAGCGAATGCACCATCTGTTTAAAATCTCCCCCACAAGCGAGGTGACCGGGCCGGCCGTATAGAGAACTCTCTGGCAGCCGGATCACGTAGCAGCTCCTAGCCGTCCACGATGCTCGTACCGGGGAGGACTTGCTTTAGATAGATCTACGGCTGACGAAGGAGAGCTCCAATCGAACCTTGATCATTGCACCGTGCCTTCGCCGTCTGAAAACAGGTTTTGAGGGCGCTTCCTGTGGGTGATAATGGCAGAAGGAGCAAAAACTGGCTTGCTGGATCTAGAAAAGGAGCTGACTTGCTCGGTAAGTATTCGTCTCTACTGGCCCGCTTTATGGTTTATATTGTCGCACAACACAGACTTGGGCCAGACTACCGTCTCGACCTGCTCTGCATGGGTTGACAATCGTACCTCTTAGATTTGCACCGAAGTCCTCTACCAACCTCTTACCCTCCTCAAATGCTTGCACACCTTCTGCGGCTCTTGCCTAAAGGAATGGTTCTCATGGCAAGCCACCCAAGCCTCACATTCCAATCCAAACCCTTACACCTGCCCATCATGTCGCGCCTCGGTTCGAGAGACGAGGCCGAACGCTACGGTCACGACCCTACTCGACATGTACCTCCAGGCCAACCCAGGCAACGGCAAGACGGAGCAGGATAAGCAAGAGCTGCGGCATAAGTACACACCTGGAGAGAATGTAATGCCGAAGATTGAGCTGAAGCGGGAGGACAGCGCTGATGCTGCGGACAGAAGGGTATTGGAAGAGATCAGAGATATGAGCTTGCGCGAAGCCGGGGTACGGGGGCCTGGGTCGTATGAACGAGGGCATAGACATCGGCATCGCAGTGGCAGCCGAGATACAAGAGATGAAGATGCAAGGCAACGTAGAAGAGAGCCCGATCGAAGGAGAAGGCAGGAAGCCCTTAGCACCAGCGATGGAAGTGGTACGGGGTCAGGACGCTCCGCAGATTCAAGGGCGCAAGCTAGACACCTTGAGCATCAATCGAGCTTACGGTCTCTGCTCAGTGACACTGGAGTTGACTCGGCTGAGATGCAAGTCGAGATACTACGGCAAATCCAAGAAGAAGGCTTGCTGGACGGTGTAGATCTGGATAATCTTGATGTCTCGCAAGCAGATGAGCTGAGTGAACGGATTGCGGATGCGTACCGTCGAAGACATAGCCGAGACCTTCGGCAACAGCACACATCTACAGGAGCTTCTGGGAGCTCAAGCACCCGAGCACAGAGGAGAGAAAGGGAGAGGTCTCGACAGCGGCAGCCACTTCTTCTCGCCCCAGAACAGGCCACGCATTCGTCCCATCCCCCGATCTCAAGGCCACATCTCTTCGACGCATATCCAACCAGTCAAGGTCACAGACATAGGACGTCAAGTGAACATCGACGCCAGGCATCGCCCGCGACGGCTGCTGCACTTGCTTCGTCAGAGACTCAGCGACAAGCGGCGCGATCAGCTACTGATCTTTCTGATCGCCCACGCACACGAACAAATGTCCGAGACCGTCCTGTAGAGCAGACAAGACGCACCACAGATGCAGAGCGGCAAAGGCTTACTGATGGCAGTCGAGGTCGTACCTCTCATGCTAGACAGAACTCGGGGACTGTCGCTACAAACGTACAGCCACCAGTTATCTCACCGCAGACTCTCAACGATCCCACCCAAACGGTTCCAGCACAGCCCGCTCCACGGGAGACTTCGCAGAGATCTCCTAATCCGCCAGCTTTCCAGTCTCTTACTGAGGATGGTCAAGCACCACGTCCAGATACTGGTCTAGCTCCTCGAGGAACTGCCTCTACACCCACGACATCGACCGCACCACCATCCTATGTCGAGCCATCATTCGACTGCCATCGGTGCGGCAAGACCAGCATCCAATACGATCTACACTTCCACTGCTCCCTATGCTCCAACGGCACCTACTCCATCTGTCTCCCCTGCTACCGCCTCGGAAGAGGCTGCCTGCACTGGTTCGGCTTCGGCAAAGCCGCCATGCAACGCTACGAACGCCAGGAACACTCCCTCGACGACCCACTTCCCCACCGACTCAGCGGACGTCGCTACCTACGCCCTCCGCCTCAAAGCCAGCAAGCGCCCCCATCGTCCGCAAACCCAGCTACTCAAGCAAGAACGACATCTGATCCTGCAAACCGCCTCCAAACCGGCTTCTTCTGCAGCAACTGCTCCACCTTCGCCAACGCCTGCCTCTGGAAATGTGACCGCTGCAACGACAGCGAATGGGGGTTCTGCAACCCCTGCGTCAACACGGGCAAATGCTGTACTCACGCTCTCCTCCCCATCGCGCACCCATCCCTCCACCTCGCCACCACCCCCAAAGCCCAAAGCGTCCACCGCACCTCAGCGGGCCACTCCTTCGCGCCCCTCTTCCCACCACCCGCCGCAGACGGAGTCAGGGGCACGGCGGATGGAGGAGGCGGGCTTGAGGAGTACACGCCCCTCACCTTCTCCACCGCCTGCGATATATGCACCTACCCGATCCCACCCTCCACAACGCGCTTCCACTGCCCGACATGCAGCGAAGGCGACTATGACGTCTGCAAAGCGTGCTATGCGAAACTCGTCTCCTCGGGTCGCATCGCCGCCGAGAACGGCTCAGCCTGCTGGCGGAAATGCCTGCAGGGGCATCGAATGCTGATTATCGGGTTCGAGGACGGCGCGACGGGGCAGCGGAGGGTGGTCGTAAGCGATCTCGTTGGTGGCCATCGTCATAGGCCCCGGGATCCGCCCCCCAACGTGTCGACTGCTGCTGAGAGCAGTCCCTCGCCTCCTTCGGGGGATCCGTGGGGACTGCGCGCTACGGCGCTGTGGGCGTATTGGCCGAGCGAAGGCGTGGAAGATGAGTTGGGGTTCCCCAAGGGGGCGGAGATCGTGGAGGCGAGGGATATTAACGGGGACTGGTGGGAGGGGCGGTATTGTGGGCGAGGGGGACTGTGGCCTCAAGGGTATGCGAGGATCTTGCGGTGAGGGTATCAAGAAATACTGGTTATCCGGTGAAGAGTGAGGAAGGGAGGGTCGCGAATGGTACGATGGGATGGGATCCATGATGATTTGCCACGAATACGTATAAGATGGATCACGAAATTGCAACATACATGGAGTCTGTCCACCAAGACAGCCTCGTGCGGAACAAGCTTCTGCCCAAGGGGCTCCGAATGGCGATCGAAGAAGGGGATATGGAGCACTGGGAGATTTTGCTTGAGCCTACATTCGTCCCTTAACAATCACCAACCGGATTTCCTCGATCTCATGCCTAAGTGCAAGACACCTTTCAACGAGATAGGTCAACCAGAGAAATTCCGAAGCTAGGGAGGCAAAACGTCAAAGGCATGTCCACTTCTACAGAACGAACCAAATGAACCGTTGAATGTTCACGCAAGTGGCCCCGTCAGAAGACATCTTGCCAGGGTATGAATCTACTCCGCCGCATCGTGGATCTACGGACATAGGCTCTCCCTATGTACCGATAAGAGATTAATCCATCGTGGAGACTGCAATGAGGGTGATGCACCGGATGAGGGGCAGTTTGGTATCTATCTAAGCGCCAAATCGAAAACATGGACTGCATATAAACGACAACCCACACACACACACACATCCACCTCTTCATTGTGCCCCCCTCCCCCCTCTTCTCCCTTCCCGGCCTCCAGCCAGACCAGTAGACAAACAAACAGACCGACCACTTTTTCTGACATGGTCTGCGCTTTGCAGCCACCTACCTTGCTACGGGCCTCAGTCTTCTGCTCTATCAGTCCCATCGCGCAAAAGCAGGCACACAATACCGATTCTTTTGGCAAGATGCGTAGCCAGAACAAGCAATCGCACCCTTTCCTTCCTACCAACGGATAGGATAGGATAATGGATTGCAGATGGTCCCACACCATCTTACCCGAACTCTCATCTCTTTTCTCCTCCTCCTCCCCCTCCTCCTCCTCCTCCTTCTCCCCCTCACCCCCACTCTCCCACTCGCCCCCCTCCCTAAACTCATGACTTACCTCACACCCCATCCCAAACCCCCTCCGCAGCAACCATCATTGCCATACTTCACAGCAATTCTCTCCCCTACCCCAACTTAAAGTATCAAAGATGGATACCCAATGGGTCGATGAAATCATGTATCACGATCAAGAGAGATGGGATACGCGGTTAGTGATTGTTATTGGGATTGGTGTTTTGGTTCTCGTATATTGGGGCACGAAGCGATGAGGAAATGCGATGGTGTGACGTAAGGTGTCTTAGGGATAAGAGATGTCGGGAAGTAACAGAACGACGTGTAAACGAAGGCAGGACGATGAACGTATATGCGGAGAGATTGTTGGTCGAAAGGGTAGTATTCTGATAGTTGGTTGCTGGACATTGCTAACAAGGGCAGTACGTGATTGCATTGGCTTGTTGGGTATTAGCTGCTGCTTGGGCAAGGTATTCTTCAACTACAAAGGCCGTAATGCAATGCCCCCGTCCCGATTCCGCTCTCAGTAGCCGTTCGCCCATAAATCATAACGTACAAAGACCCCCAGCTCAATCCGCATACCCCACCTCCCGATGCTCACTCCCCACCCCCGCCCCCTCCTCAAACTTCGGCACATCATACGCGCCCTCAGGATCTTTCCTCATGCGCCATATATACTGACTCGTCTTCTGCTTCTCGTGCCTCAACCGCGACGTCAACTCATGCAAATCCAGCCTCACCATCTCATTCCTCTTCGCCGCGCCCTTGACGCCCGCTTCGGCGACATCGAACCGCGAGACGCGGTTGCGCAGCATCATGTCCAGCGGCGTCGTGGTGCTGCCTTCCTCACTGTACGCCGCGATGGAGATGCGATCGAGCCGTGGGCGCCCGAAGAGAAGGCCTTTGATCTCGGTGGGGTAGCCGTGATAGTTGAAGTGGATGGGGCGGTCGGGCGTGAACAGGGCGTCGAAATCGTCGTGGGAGAGCGCGTGCGGGTGATTTCCTTCGAGACCTAGGACCATCAGATCCGTGACGTTGACGATGCGCACGCGAGCGGCGGGCACGTTCCTCCGTAGCCAGGCGGCGGCCTCGATGACCTCGAAGGTGATTTCGGCGCCGATGCCGACGAGCACGACGTCTGGATCTAGGCCGCTGTCGGTGCTGGCGAATTTCCAGACGCTGGCGCCGGCGCGGCAGTGGGATTCGGCTTCTTCGGGACTGAGGAAGATGGGCTGGGGCTGTTTGGAGCCGACCATGAGGTTGACGTAGTTGGTAGACCGGAGGCAGTGGGCAAAGGTGGAGAGGAAGGTATTTGCGTCGGGAGGGAGGTAGACGCGGGCGGCGGTGGGTTTGAGGTTGAGGACGGCGCCGATGAAGGAGGGGTTTTGGTGGGACAAGCCGTTGTGCTCCTGACGGGTCCAGGTGCTGGTTTCGATGTAGTTCATCGAGGAGATGTCTTTGCGCCAGGTGGTTTCACGGGCCTTGCGATTATGTTAGTGATGGGCGTTAGGCTCTTGGAATGGGAGTTGTTACCATCTTATTGAATTTGCTGTACTGAACCATCATTGTGTGTATGATGCCCAAGAAAGATTCATATGATGGGAACAGACCTGTTCTACCTGTCAAAGTGTAACCTTGAAGGAGCCCTTGGCACATATGCTCAGAAAGAATCTCAATGACTCGGCCACCGCGTGCATTAGCGAATTCGTCCCATTGGAAGTTTCTAGTGGTATGATTGAATACTGCGTCAAGTTTGTTGCTGACAAGCTCATCAGGGGAGAAGATGCGTATGCTCTTAGGATTGTCGACGAGTATTTGGTCAAGCACGGCACCGATCGCTTGCATACAGCTGGCTTCTCCTGCCCAGTGTTAGACACGTTTATTGCTCCAGAGGCATCGGATACTCACCGCCCTTCTTGAAGCTGTACTTCTTCCAGTCCGGCAGTTTGAGTACTTCGTGCGAGCCGTAAGTATCTATCCGTTGTCCCAACTTCTTGCCATCAGCTTTGGGAATGATACTGGTGATAATGTCGTGGACACCGCCCTCTTTCGAGAAAATCTCATGCGGCACGTAGCTGCAAAGCCATTCTTGAAGTTGACCGAGTTCGCTCTTGTCAGACTTGGCCTTCATCAGTGGTACTTGATGTGATTTGAACGACCCTTCGACGAATTCGCCGTGCACTTTCTGAGGGCCTGTCCACCCCTTCGGTGTCCGCATGATGATGACTGGCCAGCGAGGCTTCAGTATCGGCTTGCCCGAGCGTGCAGCTTTCTGAATCCTCTTAATCTCTCCCAGTGCCCAATTCATTGAATTGCCCAGATCAGTATCGATATCTTCCAAGTCCTCTACGAACCGTGGCTGATATCCATAACCAGTGAATAAAGCGGCCATCTCCTTGTCGTCCATACAACCGTATATAGTCCGCTCGCTAATCTTGAAGCCATTGACATGGACGACAGGGATGACCGCGCCGGATTCGGCAGGGTCGAGATACTTGGCGCCATGCCACGCTGTGGCCGTGGGCCCGGTCTCTGCCTCACCATCGCCGACAATGCAACAGACCACAAGATCTGGTTTATCCATCACAGCACCGAACGATACTGCTAGAGCATAGCCAAGTTCACCACCTTCGTGGATCGCGCCAGGCGTTTCGGCATTGATGTGGCTTGGAAAGCCGCTTGGAGTACTGAATTTGGTGATGAGCTTGTGTAGCCCCTCTTTCGTCCTGCTATATTCCGGATAGAACTTCTCCAATGACCCCTCCAACCAAAGACTTGCAAGTATGGCGGGCGCTCCATGTCCTGGACCCACGACGTAAATGATATCTTGCTTGTGCTTCGAGGCGAGCAGGTTAAGGTGGGAGTACACGAGCGTCAAGCCGGGGCATGTTCCCCAATGCCCTTAACCGGAGGTTAGCGTTAGGTTTGATCAAAGCGCTGGGTGAGGAGGCCAACCCAGCAATCGAGGCTTGATGTCGTCAAATGTCAGATCTCGCTCCAGAAGCGTGTTGTCTTGGAGGAAGATCATAGCTAGGATGTCAGATTAGCTCTCAGCTCATTTATTGAAGCCGTTGAGCCTTACAGGCAGCGATATAGTTGGCTGCCCGCCTGAAGTTCTGTAGCCCAGCATACTCAATGTCGTCAAGTTTGGTCTTCTCAAGCTTGACGGCCAGTGATAGTACGCTCTCATCGATATGCGAAGGCAGTGGCTGCGGATTCGGTCGATCTATCACTTCTCCAGGCATCTTGATGGCCGTTCACGCTGAGTTGTGGGCTTCTGGGCGTCGTGGGACACGGTTGAGGTTGGATTGTTGTCCGCGAAGCAATCAAGTAAGAGTAAGTAGCTCTTGATTCATCAATCAGTGTTTAAAAACGTAAGTACCTCAGTCGGCAGTGGTCTCCTCTGACGGCCGAGGGTTCAAATCTGTTCGCCAAGACCGACAATGGATACCTCAACGATAACCCGGACAGGAAACCCTAAGTGCATAACCCAGGTGAGGTAAGGTAAAATGAAGTTTGATCAAAGTAGAAGCATCATGATTGAGATTTCCGTGACTGAGTAGGAAAATCAAGATTACACAGAAGTTTCAACACCTAGGCAGCATGGCTATAATTCTATCCATCAATTCCGGCTCGTCTTCAGTCAAAGTCTCCGTCTACGAAACCCAAGGCGCACAAGAAAACCCCATTGAACTCGCTGAAGCTCAGATAGCCGGCCTGACCGCTCCTCCAGCCACCTTGAGCTATGAGCGAGGATCCGAGAGAATCAAGGACAAAGAGATCGAGGGAGTCAAATCTCAAGAAGACGCCTTCGAATACATCCTATCCCACCTCGTCAATGACTCCGGACTCTCTGAGATCACTGATAAAGACGATATCTCGCACACGTGCCATCGAGTTGTCCATGGCGGCGACTATCCGAATGCCCATGTCATCGATTCTAAGACGTATCACCACCTCGAAGATCTCACAGACCTAGCGCCGTTGCATAATTCGAATGCATTAGCCATCGTCAAGTTCTGCACGCAGACGCTTCCGAAAGCAAAGAACATTGCTTACTTTGACACTTCCTTCCATGCCACTATCCCAGATGCTGTGAGAACATATCCAATCGACCCGAAGATTGCGTCGAAGAATAAGTTGCGCAAGTATGGTTTCCACGGGATCAGCTATGCTTTCATCACAAGGTCGGTAGCCGACTTCCTGGGGAAGCCGATCGATGAGACAAGCATTATTGCATTGCATTTGGGGAGTGGAGCGTCAGCCTGTGCCGTGAGAGACGGCAAGTCGGTCGATAACAGCATGGGCTTGACGCCCCTTGATGGTCTTCCTGGAGCGACGAGGAGTGGCAGTGTTGACCCTAGGTGCGGACAGGAAGCCGGCTCTTGAGATTGACGGGGAGAAATTTACTAACAGACCAAAGCCTGATATTCCACTTCACCCATGATGCAGGCAAACCCAGTCCTAGTAGCACCAAGGAGCTTCACATCAGCACGGTACAGTAGGAAGCTCGTTGAGTAATCATTTGAAGACTAAACATGGTGCAGGCAGAAGATATATTGAACAAGAAGTCCGGCTGGAAAGCGCTGACCGGTACCACCGATTTTGGCAGAATATCAGCATCTTTAGAACCGGAATGTAAACTAGCCTTTGACATTTTCGTCGATCGTATCGTCGGATTCGTGGGTAGCTACTATGTCAAATTAGAAGGACGTGTTGATGCTCTGGTTTTCGCTGGCGGCATAGGGGAGAAAGGATCCGTGCTGAGAGATGGGGTTCTGCAGAAATGCCAGTGCTTGGGCTTTGAACTCGACCATGACAGGAATAATGCGCCCGTGGAGAATGTCATTATTGTTCAAGACATTGGGGCAGATGATGCTCGACACCGAACTCTAGTGTGCAAAACAGACGAGCAGGTATGCCAGAACGCCAGCCAGGCTACTCATGCACAAAAAAAGCAAGCTAATACATGAGCAGTTTGAGATGGCTCGACAATGTGCTGCCGACCTAAGCACCTGATCGGATGTTTTTATAGTCATGGCCCAAACCGATGCCCGCAAAGCCGCTGTTACCTGAGTAGTGCAAGCACGGAGGCCAACGTCTAAAGGCTTCTATCCCAGGCGCGGGTAGAACGCTGAATTCAGGCGCGGGCAAATTAAGATCCTGTTGCCATGCACTCCTAAAAGACACATTGACGAACAGTGACGGGTTGCACGACCAGTAACCAAAGCTTTGCAAACGGCAAAACGTAGAAGAAGTTCAATATGTTGGTCGAAGAATTGGGAGCCAAAGAGACAAGCAAGAGAAGGATCTCGAAAGGGTGGAAAACCTCGTACCCACTGATGCCTGCGCATATATAGTCTGTAAGTTATAGCTTAGCTCGTACGTTGAAGAGGATCTGCATGACGGTCACAATTAACAATGCATGCCACGAATACAGCCCATTTCTAAGAAATTCCTAGCAGTTCCTACTGGACGTTAAAGAGAAAATCTGAGTGTCCTGTGGACTGATGCCACTAGTCGGACATGGAATTTTCAAAATTTCTGTCTTCTCCTCATCAAATAAGGAGAGCTTCAAGCTTTCCCCTCAGGGCCGTTTGCCTTCTTGGGGCATAGGCGATGGACGAATTGACGTGGACCTTGTCTCCGTAAGACTATAGTCACTTGTATGATGTTCGGATGAGTCCACAGACCAGGGAGATTCAAGCTTCTCCACCTCTGTTTCTACGCCTCCAGTATCTTTCTGACACTCCTGAGCGATGATCTCCTCTTCAGGGACGGGTTTGCCCATAGATTCGAAACGGTCCGGCTCCCTAACAGGATAATGGAGGTTGTTGTTCAATCCGGAGTTGGCGCGATTCATATCAGCGTATGGCCAACTCTCATAAGGCCTCGTCAACCCGTGAGCGTGTCCAAGCCGTCCAAGCCATTACAGTATGTGTCCCGGGCCATTGTGGCCGATCATCTCCGCGATGGCAGCACGCTCGAAGGGGAGCGGCGTCTTGAGGGTCCACCTGCTGAAGGACAACCAAGGTAGTTGCCCATGGAGGTCAGAAGTCGAGCGTGCATGGCAGCTGTGGATCCTAAAGTATGCGTGCAGCTTACGGTGGTGGAAGGCGACCGAGTCGTGCAGGTAACAAGGAACAAGATGAAGCCACTCGCTCATGATGTCAAGGAGCGGGTGTCCAACGTTGGGGTCCCCGTAACGGAGACTGCCTGGAGTCTCACCAACCAAAGCAAAGCGACATCGAAAGAGGGCTCCAACCGTATTGCACGTGCTATGACCAGCAACAAGAATCCTCAAATTCGTTCGCATATGTCTCGTGCGGAAAAAGTACAGTAACCATTTGTTGCAGGCTCCGGTGCCGGAGCATCTCTGGGGTCGTGGTATTTAATCCCTCATCGTATGCGATGTTGGTGCGTGACAGACCAAAGGCATCTCCGGGCTCGGAACCATCTGCTGACGGCCATGATATTGAATGGCCGTTCAGACGCATCCAGCCCGTAAGGTATCGGGGAAGCCTGTGGCGTGCTCAGCCGGGATGAAAGATGTGGCTATGGTATATTGAGCATGACGGGCCCCTTACGATAAGCCAGCTTGGTCCTCGAGAACATCAAAGACTGCTACGGAAGAAATACATGAGATACTGTCCCCCCTGATACACAAGAGAGCGCTATAGTGGCCGTTTTGTTGACGACAATCCCTAAGAAACGGTGGAACAAGAGCGACGTCTCCAAAATATTACCTTGTTCAGTACACAATGGGTGGATGTGGTTTTCAAATGTTTCCTTCTAGCTAAGGACGTGGTGAAGTCTACGATGGCTAAGCCCATGCGGTAAATCGCTATGGTCTAGAGAGCGCACCACTTAACGTTCGAAGACTTCGAAGAAGACATGCGACAAAAGGAGATGCTTCTCCCAGATGGACTCGATGGAAGATCCGTCTCAAGAACTCTACAAGTATCGGTTTGTACGATTCATATCGAGGATGCTGCTCGTACGCTGTGATCGATTCTCCCGTGGCTTGCCTCTGAGCACTCAGAAAAGATTCGATGCAGGATGCAAATATTCGATACGAAGAAGGATTGCTTGCGCTTGCGGAAGCACGCAAAGATTCTTCTATATGCTCGCAAATGCATGCGCGTTGGTAGGAGTTGAGCCGCAGAGCCCAAAGTCGCTGAACCAGCGGCTGTGAAAATCCTTCCCTTTTGCGAACCCATGGCGAGATCGAAAACATTTCGATAACCTCCAATTGTTTCGATTTCAAGCTCATATGGTCTCGTAAAGACAAAACGTTCCACCGCTCTAATTAGGGCTTCGTCGCCAATCCAAAAATCGCTCAGCCCATTCTGCCTCGAAACCGGATCACTGATGTCAGATTCCACTTCGACGGCCTCTTCAAATCCCCAAAATCCTCTCTGGGCATGGCTTGGTTCGTTCGAGAAATCCGAGACCTGGTCTTGGCAAATAGTGTATCCGGACATCTAGCTTGATCGACGTCAAGCTTAAAGCACTCTTCAACGGAATAGCTTCAATCACTGGGCTAAGTGTTGCCCTAAAACGGCAGTGAATATTACAGTCTCTGAAGGACTGCGATTCCAAATTCTTGGTAGAGTGTCACGCTCTACGACGAAGGGAGTGGCAACACTTCAGTCTCTGAAAGATTTCCTGCCAATAGTGAGACTCCTTTATCAATGTCCTGGTGCAATGCTCTTTCCGCAATGTAATTTCAGCTACAGCCTAGCCATGTGTACTGGGCGGCGCTTTAGAAAACTTTGGCTTAATCGCGGCTTCCCAGTAGAACCAGAAGCCTTGGTGAGCGTGTCTGCCCGGATCCATCATGTGACCTGATCAACCATGGGCCTCAGATGCAGATGCTGTTCAAGTTGCAAGTCACTATCGGTGTGGGAGGATGCACCGGTCATTCGCGTTCAGGATAGTCACAACTACCCTTGTCTTGATCCTCTGCATTGTGCGGTCGACGCATCCGCTTGCATGGCATCAGCCTTGGCCGCCGAACAAGCATCTTCCACCAACCGCGAAGGCTGTAAAGAGCCCCTAGATGCCTAGAGTGGCTGGATCCAAGACAGACCCCCACGATCGTGGCCCGCCATTGTTGACAGCAGTCTCAAAGTATATGGCGATACAACAAAAATTGGAAGTAACGCTCACTGCACAGAATATAATGTGGTGCTGGGAGTGCTAGCCTCAAGCAGTCATGCTGTCCAATCTCTGGTCAATGCACACCAAGACAGTCCTCGCTCTCAGAAGGCAGTGCAACAAGTTTTTCTGATCTGCGCCATTGTTCAAGTATCCTCACCGCTTCTTGGGCAGGCAACCAGCTTTTAGAACGGTGACTGGGATCAGAACGTTCACCTTCCTGGAGCTGTGTTACCATCTGATTCGAAATCCTCAAATCGCCGCTGGCACGTGACTGCGACAAAAGGTGCGCCGTTGCGGCTCTCTGTTGCTTATACTTTCTAAGGGGGTACCAACGTCATCATGGGGAGGCTGCGTGGTGATAAGGCTCACAAAGGTTCGTAGCGGATCGCCCCTTAATTGTTAGTCGACCATTGTTTCACGCGCGCTTCTAGATCTGGCACTGTATCAAGCTATTTGCTTGCGCCCGCTGCCGTATAGGTTTCTATGGGCGGGTTGAGTCAGTGGCTCAATAGTGACTCTCGATCGCTGACCCCTAACCTTAAGATCCTGCGCGAATCATACAGAAGCAGGACTACGTATTGGACGACAACCTTTCCGGTCGGAGCCGACTGGTCAACTACGATGCCATTAGTGCCATGCGCGGCATCTCTATCTAACTGAGTGACGAGTGAGGCTTACTTCTTGTGAAGGCAAGGTCGACCACAAAATTGCCACTTATGGGCGGACCTAGTATTTGCTTGGAGCCCTAGTCCAGGCAAGACATATTGGGGATCACGAGAGATTTGAAGGCCGTACCTATGGCGGCCCGATGATCGTGCTCGTTCACCATGTTGATGCGTCAGCATAAGCGTGTTTGATATCCAAAAATGGACCGACATCGCCGTGCCGTTCGTGGATCTTTCTCGAAGGAAACTCGGCCTAATAAATGCTTTCCGGCCACGATCTGTCTCATGATGTCAGTAGGCTGATGTGATAGTTCTCTCAAGGAGCGAAACAGGCATGCACATCGTCGAAGATTACCCTGATGACCGGGTATATGCGTCACGGTTGGCGCTTAAGCGATAGCCGCGCCAAAGACACGCTTAGGGCTAAAGGCAATCGTGTTTCAACGTCTTCATCCTCTTCCACTCGTTGCGCTGCCCGATGGCATCATGAGATCCACGTACATCGGACCGATACCACGGGCTGATTCCGGTAGCTAAGAACAGCTTTCGATCCCCACGCCAGATCAGCAAGGGTCCGGTGATTCCTTCGTCGTCCTTTATCGGTCTTCCCTTACGAATTATACGAGCTGCGCCAGAGTTGTTTTGTCTTTCCCCCACAATCTGGTCACACCCTCTCAAGTCAGGCGTGGGGTGACGTGCAAGCCAAGATGCTGGCTGCCACGTTCCACACGATGCGTCTAGTCGCTTCTTGCATCGGTCCTCTGAGCCACGGCTGGCCAACCTGACACAACGATCCTCATTATCTAACGTCATTTACCTGCACTGTGCGCTTGGGAGGGTGTGAGGCCGGCGATCACTGACATCCCATTCGCTGCCGAGTTTTGACTTGTTTCCCCAGCCTTTATCATCCGAAATACAAATAGATCTTCTACCCTCCCCCAGAGTCGATCATCAACCCAGCGATTTCCCCACAAAGCAACTCCACATCATCACCGTCGATCATCATCACACCTTATTATCAAGCCCTTAAGATCAGTCACCAGATAACATCAATTGGACATCAATATATACCACCACCATCACACCTTCATCACCACCTTCAACCTTTCTAGCCTGATCTTGGGAATACCGGCACTACGATTTCATCTCAGAATTCCCAGTACCGCGCCGTTAGGTGCCTAGCACTCTTCCACCGCAACCGTTCACCTACATCAACATGAAGTTCTCTCCAGTCCTCCCCTTCGCCCTCTCCTCCCTCATCACCACCTCCCTCGCCGCTCCCCATGCACTCAGGCAGCCCGCTCCTCAATTGGCCGCAGAGCCTATGGGTCGCAGAAGCTCAGCAACAGGACTACTTCCAGTAGCTGCACCCGTAGCACCTGCCGTCCAATCCAGCAACATTGACCATGTCATCGACTTCGGCATGGGTACGCCTCTGCTGAGTGCACGAAACAATGCGAAACGCTCCGACAACGAGAAGCGCTACACTACCGAGGAAGCGAGCCAGATGATCGGCTTCGGCACAGGTCAGGAGCTCGAGCTCGTCAAGGAGAAACGTTCCGACAATGAGAAGCGTTACACCACCGAGGAAGCGAGTCAGATGATCGGCTTCGGCACGGGCGAGGACCTCCAGCTAGCCAAGGAGAAGCGTTCCGACAACGAGAAACGCTACACCACCGAGGAAGCCAGTCAAATGATCGGCTTCGGCACGGGCGAGGACCTCCAGCTCGTCAAGGAGAAGCGTTCCGACCACGAGAAGCGCTACACCACCGAGGAGGCTAGCCGGATGATCGGCTTTGGCACCGGCGAGGACCTCGCACTCGTCAAGAAGGAGAAGCGTACCGACTTGGGCAATCCAGGACAGCAGTCCAGCACCGAGCTCGCAGCCTCCGCCATCGGCTTCGGCACGGGCGAGGCCCTCGGCCCCGTCAGTATGTCGTCGCTCGCTGTGCGAGACGATCCTCTCATCCGACGAAAAGTCGCCGAGCTCGCTGCTCTCATCAAAGAGCGCGCGCCCGAAGCCTCCATCCACAACGTCCTCATCCGGGAAGCGAGCCCCATCCCTGACGTTGCTGCTCCTGCCGCCTAGACACTGACGGCATCGACTTGAGTGAGAGAGACGCTGATACCCAAAGACCACTCTGGGTGGCAACTTGGCTTGCGATTGTTTTTGCTGGTATGATTTCAGCGCAGGAAATTCGGATTTTCCTAGGCGTTGGCGGCATCCTGAATTCCCCACACAGTCGCTCGGTATGTGTTTGACTACGATGGGTCTACGTGCATGAGCATCTGGGATGATCAGGTCTAGACTAGACGGGCTGAGCTTGCAATGTATATAATTTCGTTTTCTTTCTCGGTTCATGACTTTATGATTGCGAGAGTCTACCATTAGAGAGCTCTACCAATACCATTTCAAAACACTTCTCCTCTACAAGTGTCTTCATGATCTCAACTCCATAAACATATTCACTCGCTGAGCCATTTACTCTGCCTGCCATCTCACCCTCGTAGGAAAGCACCTGGCTCGGTGCATGACCCCCATCATCCCCTTTCCTCCGCATCTCTACCTAACCAGTCCTTCGAAACGCCTTCAAACGGTTCATGCAAGCCACCACCTCCCTTATGCACGCCAACACGGCACATACACCATCCCTCGAAACAAGCTCCACACACGGCATCTCGCATGTTTCAGCAGCTTTATGCAAGCGTCAGTACTCGACAGACGGGTTGATCGTGCATGTTTCAGTCAGACGGTTGGTTTCCAAAAAAAGACTCGGATGCCGTAAATGCTACCTCTTTATCCTCTAGGTCTTACACCCAAAAACCCCTTTCTTGCCTCTGTCGTCAATTCCATACCAATTCGACTGCATACCTCTCCCTCAGCCTTCAAGCCCAATCGCCTCGGTGCCTTTGAACCCTCCGCATGCCTTTCTCATGTCTTCAGCACTCAGTCCGTACAACAAGCGGGTTTCCCCCCCGCCCCCATCACGACGTCATGCCTCCCACTCCATGCTTCCCACTACAATCACCCTCCCCCCCCCGGACCCCTCGACCTCCCACACCCCTTGCCCTTTCACCCCTCCCACATCCTCCCACCTCCCACCTCCCACCTTCTATCCCCTCTCCACCCCCCCCCTCGCCCCCCTCAAACTAGATCTCTCGTATCCTCCTACCTCACACAACCCGCCTCCTCCACACCTCCCCCAACTCCTTTCCCTACATCCCTCCCGCAACCCCGTTCCCCACATACACATACAGTCCAATCTATCACGTCTGCCGTGCCATATGCACATCCGCTAAGCGACCCGTTTCTATTCTGGTTCGAAACATAGCTACACTTCAAAGGTGCATGCCATCTCCAAAGACGGGATGGAGTCTGTGCTGAGCACGGCACGGGATTGTGTTTCATGGCTCGGGACGCAGGATTATTGAAAGTGCGGTTGTTGATGGGAAGAGGGGCGTGGAATGAGGGAGCTGGGGGTTTGGTGGGGAGGGGGGAGTGGGGAGGGCGGAGGGGGGATGAATATGCGCCTGGAGGGGGAGGGGGAAACGGTTGGAAAGGGGCGGATTAGCTATGGGGAGGGGTGGGATGAGCTGAATGGTCGCTGTGGTGGTGGATTGGAGGATGTGGTGAGGGGAAGGAATATGGGAGAGCTGGAGTCGAAAGAGGAGATTGGAGAAGGAGGTTTGTGATGGCGATTGGAGGGAGGATCGGTGTAGCATGGAGGGGAGGACTTGATGATGGAGAAATGGGCGTGCTAGACGGTTCTGTATATTGTTCCTGGCCGTGACTGTGAGATATCATATTGAGATTTTATTTACCCCTTCCCTTCGCATTGAAAGTCTTCAACGGATCCGCCCTCTTCATCGTCCCCTTTCCTCCCTTCCCTCTTGCCCTCTTCTCCGCCCGTTTCTTCCGTATCCTATTCTCCGTCTCCTTCCTCAACCCCACAAACCCCACGTCCTCTTTCACCACCCCCTGCGCCACCCCCTGCGGCATCAGATACCCCGGCACATGCCTCAAATGGCTCTGCACCCTAACCTTCCCGATTTCGCCATCATGTCTCAATTGCCGTAGATCCTCCGGGTTCTCCTCGAAATGCCTCTTCAGCTTCTCGCTCTTCAATAGCTCCTGCCGGATCTCGCGGGCGCGAGCTTCCCGTACTGCGGTGCTGGTGACGGCGCGCAGGGCGTCGTTCATGCGGTATCTGAAGCCGGAGACTTGTTGCATGTCGAAGTGGTAGGGTTTGAGTTCGCGGCCGAGCTTCTGCTGTTCGGTCGTGATGGCGGATAGAACGGCTTCGTCGTGGGCGCAGGTGGGGAAGGAGGTGGGTTTGTGCTTTCCGAAGAGGGCGGCGGGGATGACAAAGGAGAGCGCAATGCCGGGTTGGTCGGCGCGAGCGGTGCGGCCGATGCGGTGGGTGTAGGAGGTAGGAGTGGTGGGGAGGTCGAAGTTTAGGACGCAGGTGACGTGTTGGAAGTCGATGCCGCGGGAGATGCCGTATTCTTGAGACTTCTTGGAAGGCTTGGACTTCTTCTTGGAATTAGCAGGCGGTGCATCCTTGTTGTGGGCTTGGTCTGGAATCCTGCCATTGGGAAGTGTGCTGTCTTCGACGCTCTCGCTAAGCTCGGTGGCTGTTTCTTTGCCCGGCTTGCTCTTTGAAAGTTTCTTGGAGCTGCGCTCGCCAAGAACTTCATGGTCGTCTGCCGCAATGATTATGTCATAGATGTTCTTGTTGAATTCTTCAACGACGTGTATGCGGGAATTGACGGGCAACTCGGAATTCAGGACGCAAGTCTTGATCCCAAACTGCTCGAAGAAGAGCTTGAGCCGATAGCATCTATCCGTATCGCCAACGAAGATGATGCATTTGCCTTTGATGAGTTTCAATTTGAATATAACGTAGGCTAATAGGAACTTCTCGTCCTCACTGCAACTGCGATATAATGTTAACACCCAGACCCTCGGTACCCACGGTTCTGTGGACTCACTTGACAATGTATTGCGTAAGCCCATTGTTCCCTTCGTTAGCTTCATCAAGCTCAAGCGCGACCGGGTCTCGGCAGAAGAGCCCTTTCAATGTCTCGACCTCCACTGTCAACGTCGCGCTCGTCAACGTTGTCTGGATTCCATTCGGCAAAGCCTTCTTTATATTCTGTAGATCCTCCTCATAGCCATATGAGAGCACCAGATCAGCTTCGTCAATCACCAGATGTGTCAGGCTTTCCAGTGCGAGGGCTGATGTATTGAGGTTTAGTGAGACCCGAGCGGGCGTTGAGACGATTATGTCTGGCAGATCGGCGAGGAGCGAGCGTTGAACTGCATCGGGGACTTTCTGAGTGAGATTGACGGCTCGAACCTCCTTAGCGCACAAGGCTGTGAAGGTTGCGATGACTTTCGTAATTTGCTGCGCAAGTTCTCGGGTTGGGACGAGAATGAGCGCCGAAGTTGCCTTGCTGGACTTCCGAGCCTACACGAAACTTGAGTATCCCATCAATATATTTCCCAGCCCTTACATACAGCTTTGCGGCGAAGAACAGCTTCTAGAATCGGAAAAAGGTAGGCGGCTGTCTTTCCTGAGCCGGTTTTTGCTCGAGCTAAGGGAAGCTTAGCGACTCAGTCACTGCGAAAGGAGACACTGCTGACCAAGAACATCCTTTCCATCAAGGATAAGTGGTATAGCTTTGGCTTGAACGAGGGTTGGACTGGAGAAGTTCTCTTGGGCGATTGCTTGGAGCAGCCGAGCATCTAGCCCGAAAGATACGAACGTAGTGTTTCCTTGCGGGACTGGGTCTGGCTCGACTGGGCTGGGTACCTGCTCGTCATTCAGCTTGCGCTTCATGCTGGATCGTCCCAAGATTGAGGTAGGTAGTTTCACGTTCTCTAGTGGACTTTCATTCAATTGAATTTCTACGTTCGCCGGCTCTACTTCGGACCGGAGATACCTCGGGCTTATGCTGTTCTTGGCACTACTTGGGTTGTCACCTAAGGTAGCCTTTTGCGGCTGAGAATGGGCACCATTCATTTGCCCTAGAGCTTCACATAGCAGAAGAGTTTTCCGTTGATATACTCCTTTTACTGATAGAACACCTTACAATGCGACATAAGACGGGATATACGGTACAGCTGTCGACCACGGATCGAACTCATATCCAACAAACACCTGAGCGGATCGTCGTATTTCGTTTGGCTTTGTCACGGAACAGATACCGTCACACCCTAGAGCTGTCTGACTTGTCTGACCTGTCAGCCGGAGGTTAAGGATGCACGATATATTGAGGCAGATCCGGCGACCACACAGGAACAGGCTGTCCGTAAGCCTGAAAGGACAAAGCTGGCTTCTGAGCATTCATTGCCCTGACCCTCCGCGTGTACCTCCTTGGGCCATCCGGCGCGAGCTTTGACGCCTGCCAGTTTGGCCCCGTCGTCGCGACGACTTCGATACCGGTACAGAGCTCGCAGAATGTGACCGTGTTCGAACGCCTGCTTGGAGGTAGGTAATCTTTGTCCTCAGCATAAGCGTCTGGAACCTTTTTCCCACATCCTGGGCAGGCAAGGAAGTCCATGTCTCTGTCTGCGCACGACTTGAATGTCAATCCGTGAAGACGCGTATTGCATATCATCCAGTACCAATCGTTCGTCTGGTCCCTCTGCGCTATTGCATTGTTCAAGGCAGTGCGCCGGCAATCAAGACATTTCCACTGGGAACTTTGCGAGCGCGAGAGATTCCAGTCGCAATCACAACTGGAAAATCCATCGGGATGGCGGCTGGCTTCGTAGAGTTGGCAGCTCTTACAGAGTGGCATTTGTCTGGAGGCAAAAATTGCATTCTCTCTATCTTGGCAGGCGTTACCCGTAGCATCGACGCATGACTGGCAAATATGACCACAGCAATTTGGTGGGGTCAGCGCCGTGAGCATCAGGCCGCGTAGCTTGTCGCAGTCGCGATGTTGGACATTATGTCGTGCAAGGGTATCACATGAACGAACCGCAACGCTCGGGTATGGCCCCTGAGGCCGGCGGCCATTGCAAGATGGCATCGTGGAGCGTTCTCGAAGCGAGGTAATGCGGATATGCGTTCTTCCAGAGACGGAGCAAGGAGCGGTGAATTGCTACTGGATCGGAAGGGTCTGGGAAGAGTTGCTCTGTACATGACATTCCGTACAACAAAGACTGTACAAAAGCGAAGTCGCTGAGAGGAAGCATACTTGGTTGGCATAAAGAGCTATCGACGGATGCGGTCTTTCCTGTTTCGATCACCTATACGCAGATACCATCGATCACCAATTGGACGAGAAGCCTAGGATTCATTGTTGCAGTCATGCAACCGAGGTATGCAACCACATTGCCGGGTCCACCGACGAAAGCATGAGCTCCTAGAACTTTTCAAGTATCGATACACTACCCTGTTTAAGGACTGTCGTACAGGAGGTGAGTCTGGGGCAGATTGCAATATGGAGTATGATGTCGGCTATTGCATGATTGATATTAGCGTCGACTACGACCGCGACGCTAGAAAAACTCCTCGGTATGGCCATTCTGGTTGACATTCACTCTTTCGCTACCCGAGAGTCAAATAATTGAGGACTCTGTTCTCCGAGATGGCGGGTTACAATATCGCTCTGTTTGCAGCGAATACCCGAGATTCATTAGGGTGTTGCAACGAGTAAAGAATATAGCTCGGGGCTTCTCTTGATCATGTCCAACTCATGTAAGGATATTCTTTTCAAGTCTCTAGCTGCCTGCTTGTGATACTGTAATTCTCGGCATTCACGAATGGCTCCTCATACTAAGTGATGATCAGAGCCTCTCCTCCTGTTGTTTGTTGTTGAGTCCATGCTGTCACAGGTTTGAAATCCCTTACTATGGCCTACCATTTACCTTCTCAAGTAAGCCTAGGAAGATGAGGTGTGAGCTATGCTTGAAATTATCTTTCGTCTCTCGGCTTCCCCAACGGTACCTCTGCTAAGAGGTAACGGATCATGAGGTACCGGATGAAGCATGTCAGCAAGTCCTTGCGCGTTTCGGAGCACGACGAACGTGGTCAGATACAGGCTCTTTGATTCCTTTCAGCTATTGCTTGGGAAGGGAGTCTTTCTTTGAGTATGTGTTTATCGTTATTGGTTGTTTCGGGCTGAACTCAAACAGTATGTCTTTCTAATGCAAGGGCAATCAATGGCGCATGATTCATGTCAAAGAAGCAAAGGGTTTTCCGAACCAGAGTCGCAGAAACGCAGGCTGACAGCTGATACCCTCGACTGCCAGATTTCTGTCCAGGGGACTTCACCCAGCGCACGCTTCAACCTCAGCATGCCTCCTCAACACCTCTTTCAAACCCTTCAATCTCCGCCAAATCCCCCCGATTATCCTCCCCTAAATCCTGATACACCATCTACCCCTCATACTCGAACTCCTTCAACCACGTCACCCTGTTCACGAAAGACTCCAGGACCCGGCACAACGGCCACGGAGCCTTGTTACGCTAAAAGGCATAAAACGGTGAGCTCAAATTCGGATGATAATAGTCCGGGGTCCATCTATCCTGCGGATCATTATTCCGCCCCTCAACGTAGACTTCCAGCCGTCGCAGCCTTGGGACATGGTTCGCGACGAGCTGAGTGACGGTCGGGAGGCAGTTTGCGATGCGATCGGCGTCCGGGCCGGAGAACGAGAGGGCTGTTATGGTGCGTGCGTTGACGGGGCTGACGACGCTGAGGAATGTTACGCAGATAGAGAAGCGCAAGGCAGGGGCCTGGTCGTCTGGGTCATAGTTTAAGAGTTCGGGGTATGATGGCTGTGCGAAAGAGGAGGTCTCCTCAGGATCGGGAGAGCAAAATTTGAAGCTGAGCGTGTTCGCGCGGTAAAGGATTGGTATGGCTTCCCTTGCAGTGGTGCGGCAGGTGGAAAGGATGGCCGAGGATGGGAAGTCCTCGTGAGAGGCATATCGCTTGACAGTAACGGTGTGACGGAGCCGTTCTTCTATCCTGTCACAGATGGAGTGTTCGCTGCTTGCCGAAGGATCATAACGGAGGACCGAGGGTATGCTGAGGGTGCGAGAATTGATGCTACCCTTCGCTCCTTGAATGCATAGTTTAGCAGCGGTCCTGGTAAGTAGCTCATCGTAGATCGGAAGACGGATCTCTGCGATTTCCGATCAGTGGAAATGGTCATACGGAATGAGGACTCAAGCACGGTGCTGGGCTAAATTGCAGGTAAGTCGAGAAAGCCCTTCTTAGATTTCTTGTTACCTCGGGTGGAGGTTTTTCCCATTATGCTTGATAAATGTATTATGATTAACGCGAGATTAGTAGATCGTTGGATTCCCACTGCCCACTCGAGCTGTCCACCAAGTGGAACTACGAAATGTAAACCAAGAGATCGGTGTTGCGAAGCCGTAGAGCTAGTATATTCAAATGCGAAGTGTTAAACAAGTGAAGCGCTGCATGGCATCAGCAAGCACGGTGCCATTTGTGGAGACCAATTGCAGATACCACTACAGATCGGTCGATGCACAGACCTTGACGAAAGTTGGGGAGACGGAAAAACATTCCTTCAACGAGTCAACGTTGATTGTATCCCCTGCCTTACTCTTGTCGTGACCTTATCTTAACCGGCAGCCTGGTGCATTTCTAAGATATTTGCCGAATTGAATTCATATTCATTGCTCTTCTCTAGACAGTCACTATTCCCTTACACCCAGAAGTACTGTACCTCCGTCGTCTTTCGCCTCAAGGAAGTATCCTCAAATTTAGAGTTCTCGATCGCTACAGCACCCAAACAGGACTTCCTCGCTTCGACTGTGTCTCGTCTTTCTCCGCCTCAAGAAAACAAAATCCAACAGCAATATGCGGCATCACCTTATCCACACCTCGCAACAGCGCCGGCACTGTTGCACTCCTTCACTCCACTGTCGTCCCTGGCGTTTCACCCAATCAGCTCCGTCACTTCTTGTGGAATCCTCCGTCGCCGGTGGCTGAATAAGAGCTGATGCTTGCTCGGAACTCGCTTCTCAATGATGGGTCGCTGGGTTTGGGGGTACAGTGTATTGTTTGCTTTTCCTAACATGTTGTCCCTTTTACGTAGAGATGGGCCTGACTGGATCACCTAGCCGTAAACGGGGCAATTCGACGGCTATTTTGGCTTCTTTCAATACTAGACCATCCATGTCTGATGCATTGGCAGAATACGAAAGTAAGAGTGACGGCCAATCGGAATGACCTCTCGATACTGCCATTGCTGAACTGGATGAACGGCTGTGAGCTCGGCGTTGGGAATAATGGTGTCTGTCACGAGCGAATGCTTGAAGTTCGAAGATGGGGTCATTGGGGGGGTATAGCTTTTTATGGATTTTTGGATTGTTTTCTTTCATAGGAGATTGGAATACACTGAGGCAGTCGCATAAAGGCCTGACAGTACTAACAGCTCGCAAAGGCGAATTCCATATCGTTCCTACAAGTCGGCAGCGTTGATATGACAGTTCAAAGAATATTCTCGCTTGCCGTTGCCAAGATACGTGTCATCATCTATAACACAATGGAATAAAGAAAAAACAATATACCCGATAATGCCAACGCATGCTATTCTTGAATCGGTGTTGGAACCATTTTGTCTCGACTCAAGCCCTCTTATGCTTTCGACGGTCGGGAGCTGTCTGTTGTGCAAGCACTCGGCGAGTGATTCAGAAAGTTGACGCAAGCCTCTACTGGGTCGAGGGAGCTAGGAGAAAAGTGCCCCACGACGTGTCGTGAGCTGCACTGACTGCACATGTCAAGGTAAATGTGGTTCGAGGGCTGACAAAGCCCTTCAGTCAGTGACTATAACTGCAGCCGAACACAATCTGGAGCAGCTGATCAGGCATTGTGTCGACGACCGACGTTGGGTAAAGAAGGTTGCAATCCTAGGACAGACTTGCTAACATGACTTTGGCAAATGTATCAAAAGAAAGCCGACACTCTAAGAATGACACGCCAAGGGCACTCAATAAAATCAGTCGGCTTACAAGGATGATTTCTAGCACAATACTTCAGCCGCCTTTACGGAAATGCTATGAAAGAGTGACAAAGACCACAAGATTGATACTTTCTCTAATCCCCGGCTAACATACTTCGTGATCAAAATCTTAACGATTACGTTAGGCATTCTCTAACTTCGCTATTAAGTTCATGGACTCGTGGCGCGGTTGCACAGTCTTTGAGGATGAACAAAATATTCAGCCTCAGTCGCTAGAGGGTCGTTCTCAAGGGAGCCAGCCGTTCAATGGCTCCATGCATACAAACCGCGATGCCCTTATTGGTGATATGAGCAGCCGCGACGTTTACGGATTCGAGCTTTTGGCAGGCCGGCGCATGAAAAGCATATTGGACATTGGTTTGCTGGCAAATTTCTCGGGAAGGCTGAACTCCATCTTTGTCACAGGACGGAAGCCGCATTTTTGGTACACGGGCACTCCTGCCGCAGAAGCCTCGACTACGGCCTAGGCAAGTATAGTTCAGCCTTTTAAAGCTTATTGCTAGTGGCATGGTGAACTCACTTCCAAACCCAAGTGATCTGCATGGTCGGTACCCCATTTCACGAGCAGGGAGCCTGCTCCACGACGATGGAATTTCGGATCAACGGCAAGGAGGTCCAGGACTGATCTTCAAATTAGCGGCACATGACGCTTGACTGAGAGACCGACCTAAGAGATGTCCATCCGTCGACTTGATGACCTCAGACCTGAACTTTTGGTATTCGGACAGCAGATGCTCTGCATACTCCTTCTCTTCATCGCTTTCCAACAGTGTCCCTGGCAACAAGGGCTGGGCCGCCTGTCCCTGAAGGATAAGCCATTTAGCTATTCCAGTGATTTCACCGGTATCATAGTTCACAGCTTTGATGAAGTGAGCAGTTGGGTCAGTCTTCTTTGACTGCAGAAGTGCTTCTCTCCCGAAGACGTGACCTTGAGGCGTATCGTGTTCGGGAAAGATGGCATCGATGACTGGCTGTACATGTTGAAACGCATCGGAAAGGATATGGAATGCGCGGTCAAGGTCGATGTCGGAACAGGGTTCGGTAATTATGACCATCTTCGACATCTCTGCTAAGACGCGGCCTCGTTCCTATCGCCCACGAAACACGCTCCGTGGCCGACCGTACAAGGTCATTATGGAAGACTATATTAGACGAGTTCGGTTTGTTGTTCCAAATCTGTCAGCCGTTGCAGTACGAAGCATGTCGAGGAGGGGCACCGCCTAGCCTAGCCCAATTCAGGAGTGATCAGCCTGAATCGGTGGGCTTGAAGGATTCAGGATCGCATTATGCAGATTCGAAAGTGTAAGAATTCAACTTCCATAAGTGAAGGCTGCCTGTCAGCCTGAGAATTATCCGGCACGTGAACGGGCGTGACCAGGCGGTCTAATGTTCTGGCATTTTTCTCTTGCGGGACAGTCGAGCATTGGCCCGGTTGCCTTGACTCCTTGCATCCTTGTGGCGAGTTTCATCTCCAGAGCCCTTGGTAGGAGCGGCATCTACACTAGATTTCAGTATCCTACAGTGGTGCTGGAGCCCATGATACAGATTGGTCCTATCGGATGGTCTAGCCAAGGTGTTGTGCAGGCCAAAAAGGATGGGGTAGCGCCGGTACAAATCACGAACAACGCTTTCCAGAATAAGGCCGCACACTGCATTATCTGTTGTGGCAAAGGCGACATTGGACTAAAGTTCTTCCAAGCAGATCCTGTATCGTGCGGAGCAGGTTTCTGTGCCGCAGTCGGGAAAGTGAAAAACGATTTGCCCTGCGAAACACATCTAAAATTTCACTTTGCAAGTCTATTATCAACGCAATTGATAATATTACGATGTCAAAATTCTACTGCTAATACAACTTGATATGCTCTACAACTTGTGCATAATTTTGAGATATATAGATGTGTGTTAACGCAAGTTGTAAAAATGCTTTTGTTTCGTTCAAGACTTTTTCGAATTTTAGAGTTGTTATCGTGTCAAGCAAGTTTCTATGTCGCAAGATAGTTTGAGCAAAATTTTAAAAATTTTTAGACTCTTGATTCTACAACACACGTTTGAAGTTTATGTCTCAAAATTTTGTAAAGATTGTAGAGCATATCAAGTTGTATTAGCAATAGAATTTTAACATCGTAATATTATCAATTGCGTTAATAATAGATTTGCAAAGTAAAATTTTAGATATGTTTCGCAAGATAAATGATTTTTACTTTCTTAATCGCGACACAAAAATTTGCTTCGCACAATACTAGACTTCCAATATCTTCGTATAGCAAATATAATCTTCTAATAATAAATATTTAAGTTTTTGTGTTGCAAGCGAAAAAGTAACATCTATTTAACTTGCGAAGACATATTTAAAATTCTACTTTATAGATTTATTATTAACGTAATTAATTATTATACGATCTCAAATTGTAATGTTAACATAACTTAATATATTCTACAATTTTTACGTAATTTTAAGATATATAAATGTGTGTTAACATAAGTTCTAAAGATGCGATAAGATGTTGTTTCGTTCAATATGTTTTTTGAAAAAAAAAAGATTTGCAAAAAAATTTCTTAGAGTTGTTAAAGTTGTGTGTTAGAAAGTACTTTGAGCAATTTTTTAAAATTCTTAATATTATAACGCACGTTTAAGTTTTATATCTTAAAATTACGTACAAGTTGTAGAGCGTATAAAGTTGTGTTGTTGTCAAAATTTTAACGCTATCTAATAGTTGATTGCGTGAGTAGTAGATCTACAAAGTGAAATTTTAAATATATTTTCGCGAGTTAAATAAATAATTACTTTTTTGCTTGCGACATAGAAACTTGCTTGACACGATAAAGTTCTTCGATTCTCGTTGCTACCCAAATATAATAGATAGATAGAAAATAGTAGAATTAGTAAAGAGGCAAAAAGGTAATATTTCTAAGTTTTGCAACTACGAAAAGTGCTAAGTATAGACAATTTCGAAACTAGATCAAATTGAATCTATCGATAGATAAATTAACTTTAAATTAATTTAGACCTAACAATTATTTTCTTCTTAACATCATTTTCTTTTAAGATAAGCTTCTAAACGTGTATCTTTTATAGCGCATTGTTCGCTAAAAATTATCTAAAGATTACTTAAGAATTATCGAATTATGTTTGCGTACATGCTAGAATCAATTGTAAAAAAACAAGAAAAAAGAGAAAATTATCAAAGACGACGACAAAAGCGCGAGAAAAAGAGTATCTTTTATAACAAGTCGTTAAACTCGAATTATTAAAGTGAAAGACAAAGAAAATAAGTTAAAGATTACACGATATAAAAGTAAATAAATATTTGTTATAGATCTAGAAATTCGAGATAAATTATGTTGAAAAAATAACGAAATAAAGAGTTGTAGAAGCAAATTGAGTGTTTGTTGCGAACGTCTATTATAGCAATCGACGAAATTATAGAAGAACACCAAAAATCTCGCGAGAAAATCGAAGAAGAAGATTTAATAAAAAGTTGAAGAGACTTGATGTCTATTATAGAGTTGCCTAGTTAATTAACTAATTAGCATCGCTTATTAGTGCGACGTTAAGATCGACATCAAAATTAAGCTTATATTTTGTATCGATAACGACTATTTCTTTTTCTTTATTCTTTGATTCGAATTTGAACTCTAAATTAGAAGAGTTAGTTTCGAATTTTAACAATAATTTGCTCTTAATCAATATATTAATATATTGTTCAACTATGCTATTGTAGTCTTTCTTAAACTAATAATTTTTTTTTAGTAAAGTAACGTACTTTTTTGCGAGTTAATTGTGCTACAATAGTAGAGACTAATTTGTAACTAAAAAGAGTTAAGTTATTTTCTTTAATTACTTATTAGTAGTTATAGAGATAGCAAAGAAGTTCTCGTAAAATTTTTTGACAATTTTTCTTGCTAACTTTGTTCTTTACATTGTTTTTAAAAACTTTGTGTTTTAAAATGCGTACAATCGATTATAAATCAACTTCGTTTTAGTTGTTAAAAAAATCTCTCGCGTCTCAAAACTATTTTTAGTCTTTATATATTAATTAAAACTTGTTTGCTTATTAACAAAAATCTTTAGCGCTTTCTATCTTAAATTTGCGTAATCTATAAGAGTTAAATTAATTTTTTATTAACAAAATAACTTAATATCGTTCTTGAAAACAAATAACTTTAATGTCTTGTTAAATTCAAAATATTCTTTATCTTTTTTTTAAAAATCGTTTAAGTATTTGTAATTTTTGTAAAGAAGATCTTTTTAATTTTAAACATAGTTAGTCGCAATCTTGCGAACAATCTTTAACATCTTTGTAACGTCTAAAGTGATTAACTCGTTATCAATTAATTTGTTTTTCAACGACGTATTTTTTTCTATAGCGTAAGAGTTCTTTGCGAAGAGATTTTTTATAATATCTTTGTGTCGCTTTAATTTATTAACATTCTTTAATTTATTAAATTTTTTATCAATATATCGTCGTATTATCTTAAAAAATTCTATAGATTATGCTTTAAAATCTATAATTTCTTGCAACGTTATTATTAAGTTTGCGTATTTCTTAATCTTGTTCTTTTTAATTTATGCGAACTAATTGAATGTAGACATTTGTTTAAGAATTTCGCTAATATAATTGAACTTCATCTCTAAAAGCTTCTTTAAGAATTATTCGATATACAATACAATATTTTTCTCGTCGTTATCTTTGAAGTTCTTGATATCTATTATAATGTTATCTTTGTCCTTATTAATCTCTTTATCTTTAATTTTTTTTTTCTCTTTCGCTTTAATAGATTTCTTGCGTCGTATCTTCGCAAGTTTTGTTTTCGCTAAAGCGCATTTCTAACTTAAAGCATTCTTGTTATTCTTCTTCTTTTCTTCTTTATCTTTATTCTCTTGTCTTTTATTTCTTTAATTTCTCTTTTTTGTATCTTTCTTGTCGTTATTTTTCTACGTCGAATTCTCGATATCTCTTATATTAATATCTTTTATAAATTCAACTTAAGTAGACTTATGCGTACTCGTTATAATCTTATCTTGATTTGCGTTTGTCTTCGCGAAAAAAAGTTTAACATTGTTTTCAAGATTAACTACATTTTGCTCGTCATCGAACGAGAAACGTTTCGTCAATAATTTAAAGATTAAGATATTACTTATAAAGTTTTAAGACTTATAGATATTAAAATTAAGTAAAACTTTTATAACATCAATCTCGAATTAAGTTGTTATTAAGAAAGAGTCAAGAGTAAGATTTGATCAATAATTGATCTTAAGATTGATTAAAGTGTCTTGTGAATTAATTGTAATTAAAAGACCTTCTATTAAGTATCGAAGATCAAAATTAATAATTGCGTTAATATCTTCGTTCTTAGTCTTGTTATATGTCGTAAACTAATAAATTATATTTAGAATTAATAACTAACGTTAAGTCAAAGCGTTTTTAGTAAAATTACGAAGATAAATAGCAATGCTTCTTGCGTCGTCGCTAAATAATAAAGATACGTTCGTTCGTAATAAATAGTTATTTAAAAGTAAGACGTTAGTAAAATTTAAGCAAGATTTTCTATATTTCGTCGATTTAGTTATTGATATAAGTAAAAATTTCGAAATCGCAATTTTGAGTTAACTTGTTGTGCATAAAATAGTATTACTAAAGAATTGCTAAAATATATTCGCGATCGTAAATAAATTTATAGTTAAATTTGAATTATTTATAATGTTGATTAACGTTGTTGTTTGTTAAAGATTCGAGATTTTAAGAATTAATAAATAATAAGATTGCGTAGAATATCTAGATCTTACTTCGACGCGTAACTATTATTTGCTTCTTAAATATCTTTTATAATTTAAGACAAGTTATAACTCTTAGCATCTTTTATAAGTGTTAAAACGTGTTATTCATTTAACTCGAATATCTTTTATAAGATTTTCGTAATTGTTTGACGTCAATTATAATGTCGACTTTATGTTATAGAACAAGACCTTTTCTAAAACTAAAAACGTTAATCGTAAATATCTATTATAAGAAGAAGATTCAACAATAATTTAGAATTTGCAGATTTTTCTTTGCTCTAAATATTACATTTTTTATATTGACTTCACGCATTATTACGATTATATAAGATCTTGAAAAGTTTGCGTTTTTTAACACGTTTACTATAAAGAGTATTCTTGTTATATAAATTCTATCTTCGTGAAAATGCTTAAGTATTGAATTTGTTATAAAGAATATAGATGTCGCAAAATTGCAAAGCTTAATGCTCGCGTATTGTTAAAGAATAGAGAGAGTCGTAAAAGCAAGATAAAAGCGTCTAAATAAACAAAGTTTTAAGTAGCGCAAATATATTATATATATAATAATCGTTAAACGTATTAGAGTCTATAAAAGTACTATTTGAAAGAAAGAGAAAATAACGAATTTATTGTTTTTAATCTTTTAGTTATTAAGCTCTTTAAATAATCTTTCTTTTCTATTAGTAATTGTAAATTAATGACGATTTCTTTTTTTTTATTAATAATTTTATAATAGTTTATTATTATATTCTTTTGTTAAGAATAATAAAGTCTTCTATTATTATAAATTGCTAGAAGCGTCTATTTTCAAATCTTTCTTATAAGAATTTATGTTTTTCGCATAATTTTCGCGTTTTTTTATCGTCGTTCGTTCTTTTATTCAAGTGTGCACATTATTTTGAACTTAAGAAATAATGTTTATTACAAATCTTTACTCTTGTGTCTATTTTACGTAATTCTCTCGTTATAAAAAGACAAATATATCGTTAATATAATATTTGTTCTTAATTGTCTCGATATTAAGATTCTTTAATTAGACGCTCTTTTAATTGATTAATATGCTTTTTATTTTATATAAGCTCTTTTATCTAGATTCTAGCTTGTGTAACTTTTAATTATCTTTATCGAGTTTACAAAGCTTAACAAGATTATTTTTTATAAAAGATTGTCTCTACAAATGTAACTTTTTTGCGAGTTCTTTGCTTATTTTTATACGTTTGTTAAATGCGACTTTACGAAGTTCGTTTAGCTTTGCAAGTTTCTTTTCGAAGTTTCGTTTATTTATATTTATAATCTTATTAATAGCGCTAAGTAACGTTATAATAAATAACATTTTCAAAATTTCTTTAAGTTTATTATTAATAATGCGAGATCTTAAAATGTCTTTATATTGATCAATTCTTAAAAAATATTTCGACTAAAAATTTAGAAGAAGCTATGCAAAAAAATATTTAAACGCGCGCATTATTTAAGTGTTTATTGCTTTAACTATAATAGACAATAATAAATTTTATTCGAATATTATTTTAGTGAAGTATTGCAAGATGTTTTTGAAAATCTTCAACATTATACGAACGTAACGTTTCGTTAAATTTACGAAAAAAGAATAACTAATTAAGACGAAATAATGTTTTATCTTTTGTTGTTATAATTTTGCATTAAAGTTTTTCTTAAAGTGCATCTTATTGTTTAAGTAAATTATTCTTAATTATTTAAAGTAAGTTATTATAAGTTTTTCGAAAAATAAATTCGTATTGTTTAAGATAACACTTGACATCGTTTTTGCGAAAAGATAGCAAATAAAGTAATTAACATTAAGATAAATAAATTGTGCTTCGCTTTTTGTAATCGAAATAATAAAGTCTATAAAGTTAATTCTTATAACATCAAGAAATTGAAAAGAAACAATAAGAAATAGATCTTAAATAAATTTAAGCAAATCGATTATTTAATAATTAAAGTATATTTTGCAAAAGCTTTCGACATTTTTACGACAAATAAATTTATATATCTTGTTTATACTTTGTTGCAAGATAATGTTATCAAAGAAGTGTTTATGCACATTGTGTAGCAAAATTAACGTTTTAAGTACATTTGTTTTATAAAGATATTTAGTTAATTTTCTAACGTTTCTTGTAAATTAATTGTTTCATATTCTTATTAGTAAGCACAAATTAACTTGCTTTGCGTTTGATTATTTTTGCTAATAATTTCGCAAAATGTTCTTGTACTTTATAGATATTCGTAAATTTCGTCTTAACAATGTTAGAGTATCAAGAATTTTTTAATTATTTTTGTTATATATCTTTTTATAACTTTGTGATTAATTAAGACTAAGAGAAATTATTTGAGTTAATAAGATCGATAATCGTTAAGTAAAGAAAAAATCTTTTATAACTTCGAGATTCTCGATTATGAATAATATTAAAGACACTTTTATCGAAAATAAGTTAACAACTAGTAATTTTATAATGCAAGACAATTCGTCAACAATAACGAGTTTCTTGTTCAAAATATAATAGATGTTCAAATTGTATTCGAAGAGTACTAATTGTTATCGCGTTAATCGTCTTGTTATATCTTTACTTTGCAAGCACTTTAATAACGTCTAATAATTCGTATATAGTTTAATAAAATATTTGAATTCTTATATTAGTTATCGTATCTTAGCAAGATTTTTTACAACAAATAGCGTCTTGTATTTCGTAATTTAGTATTTGCTTTGCGTAATTATAAACTCGAAGAATAAAAACATTACTATATGCATATAATTATAATTTGTCTTCGACATAATAATCTCAAAAAACTAATTAATAAGTTAAAAAAAACATTGTTAATATTAGGCTTTGATGCATTAGTAACAACATTTTATTGCAAAGAATCGTCTTCTTCGAAATATACGTTTTTCAATATTGTTTTTTTAAGATCTTGAAATATAATTTTATAATTTTGTGTTTATATAAAATTTATAATTTTTCGTAAAACGTGTTTCTTTTTATCGATTATTAAAGTTGTAATTTGCTCAATAAAAGTTATCTTAAAAAACGTAAACTTATTCGTTCGATCTAAAATGTAATTTTTGAGAAACAACAATATATGCAAAAATCTTTCGAGCTTCGCTTTGTTCGTAAAAGTAGATTATTTTTTAAAAGACTTAAACTTATTATTTGACGAATAAATGTTTGTATTGTTTCTTTAATGTTCTAAGATCTTAATACGCGAGACGAAGAATTTATATTTATTTAAGTTTAAAGTAAGAAAAACTTATTTTAGACAAGAAAAGTAATGTTTATGTAAGAAGCGAAGCATAATATCGAACGTTTCGACTTCTCTTACGTCGTCGTCGACAAAATAATTGAAAAATATGTTGAATATTGTATTTAATAAGACAAATTTTAAAAACAAGATTAAGATTACGTTTGTTACTATATTCTTTAGTCGAATGTAAATATTAAAATTATTAGTAACTTCTTGTCTTATACGCAAGTAGCAATAATGTTTATTGTAGACTAAGAAATCAAGTTTGTACGCATAAAACTTATATATTTTAATTGTTCAAAAATTATTAATTGCATCAATCTAAAAGAAGTGCTTCAATTAAGATTGTGAAACTTTCTTCAAAATAAATTCGAATCTTCTTATCGAGTAATTTGTCTTTATTGTGACATTATTTAATTAACAAAAAACGTATATTATTTGTAAGATTTCGTTCGATTTTCTTAAAAATTAAGATTTAGTACTTTAAAATAATTGACAAAAAACTACGATATTAACTTTTATTAGAATAAAAAGATTCTTCTTTTGTTATTGTGTCTTTTTTATAAAGTACAATACTAATCTTGCAACAATCAAAATTGTATTCGCATAAATAGAAATATAATATTTAATAAAATTAATCGTCAACATATTTCGAACATTTTTAACGAACAAATTCTTTTAAGTTTTAAAACAAAGAGTAATCTTTTTTCTTTATAACTTGTTCTTAATTGTAGATTTCAAAATATCTATGTATCGCAAAATCTATTTCTAAAACTTAAGAGTATCTTTTATCAGCATAATTTTTTTGTAATCTTTAAATCGTCTTGCGATAAAAAATCTTAAATAATAATGTTCGAATTTCGTAGATTGGTCGCGTCGAGTCGAGTCATCGAGTTCGAGCTAGATTCCTAGCTCGTCAAGACTCGATTTGGGTCAAAAATCTTGGCCCAAGTATTTGAATTAAGTCAAAGAGTAGATATGAAGTACTTAGCGTATAACTCGACTCAACTCGCCAAGACTCGAAAAATTTAGATTATTTTAAAAAAGTGCATTAATCAACTTAATCAAATTGATTAATTTAATTAATTTGTTTATAATATTATATAGTAATGCATTTAGATAATGCATTTGTACATTATTTGTGCGTTATTATTTTTAAACTATTTTTAGTAATTTAAATAATGCGAATTTTTTTAAAAATAGAGAATCTTGGCATTTTGACGTCATTTTCGATTGCTTGGCGAGTCGATTGGGTCGGATCAAGAAATCGTTGACCTAGATCGATTCCAAGCTAGGTCAAGAGGTTGGTATCGAGTATCTAGGTTGGGCCAGAATGTTGGTACCGAAACTCGACCCAACGATTAGTCTAGAATTTCGCATCTTCTTCTAAGAAATGCGCAATTATTACTTTTTGATTTAGTTAATATCGTATATCGCGTTATTCTAAGATTATCGAAGTTTAATAAAAGATATTTTGATATCTTTGTAATTTTTGTTGAAGTTTATCGTGTTTAGCGTAAATTAAAATTCGACATATTGTAAAATATCAACTTAATAACGCAATTTTTTCGAATAAATATAAGTTTCTTTCGAAATATTTGCTTATAACGAGTACTTTAAATATTAATAGTTCGAATTTAGACTATTTTTTTGCGACTCTTATAATAGATAGATGCGAATTGCTCAAAACTTCTTCTATTGTCGACAATAAAAAATTCGAAAATAATATTATAGATGTTAATACTTTTAAATATGTTTGTTAAGTTAATTCGCTTATCGTTTTTAATATCTTTTTTCTTGTTAATTTATTTAATAATTAAATTGTCTAACTTATGTGTCGTTTTCTAAATATATTTATATTAAATATAGTCTTCGTTATTATTATTGACATCTTTAACTTCTTTTTTTGCTTTCGTATTTCTTGTTATCTCTTAACGTTATTCTTCGTTATTACATTCTTTTTTTTGAGTAATTGTTAACATTGTAAAGTCTAGAACTTCTATAATATTATTGCGTTTTTTTTATCTTTGTTCTTTATTTACTTTTATGTATTTTCGAGACTCTTTTTATTTTTTAATTTGATCTCTTTGTTTATCTTAGCTTCTTTAGCAATCTATAACTTTATCTTTATTAACATAGCGTTTGCAAACTCGTTCTATTAATAATTTAAATCTATTAGAAATTTATTATTTATTAAGATTTGTTCGCGTGAAAGAGCGACTATAAGAACGCATTTATTTATAAACATCTTTTTTAGTAAGAAGAATTTAAGATTTACGATCTCTAACTTGTTGTAATTTTTATTAGATTCTCGAATTTAATAATTGTAAAATTTGTAATAATCGATTGTTGCAACGTCTCGTAATTAGAATTTATTAAGTATAATAAAGTAAAAGATCTTACTTAATATTACAAAGAATTGTATTATATGCGACACTTTAATTATTATAAGCTTTATAATAATGTATCTTGACAAATTAATACAAATCTTATTAACGATAATTATAATTATAAATTAATTCTTCTTAATAATAGCTTCGATCTAAAAAATTACGCGTTATAAGATAAGATTTAGTGTACTATTAAAATTAATTAAAATCTTTTTAATGTTTTATTGTTATAACGTGTTAATTTTGCGAAATCTAAGCGTCTTAATTGTATAAAAATTCTTTGAAATAATTCGAAATTTTGAAAGAAGTAAAGATTTTAAATTCGACTTATAAAGAAAATCTAATAATGTTATATTAATCTTATTAATAAAAATAACATGTCAATTTGAAGTTTTTGACTTCGTTATAGTTTAAATTATCTTGTATATTAGATTCTTGTGCGACAAGATCTTAGATTAAAATTGAGAACAAAAATAATTGTAAATATTATAAATATAACATAAATTAAAAAAATTATTATAAATTTTGTCTTGTATTGCATCGATATTGTATTTATAAGTATTTTTTATAAGTTTTGTGTTCAAAAATTGCATAATGTTTATTTCGAATTTTACGTTTTAAGCAAAATGTAATTTTTTTTTTTTGCTTAATCTTTATAATGTTAGTTAAACTTATTTTTGTTTGCGATATTATCGCAAAAAGCTAAATTATTAATAGCATTATATTTGTACTCTTGCATTATTTAAGTTAATCGAAAATCTTCTTATCTTTAAGACATTTTGATTTTAGCGAAGTAGTAATTCGAATGTTTGTAATAATAGTTTTGATATTTTTCTTAATTAAATCTATATTAATAACAATAATAAATAAAATTAAGAATTAAAATCTTATAGTGTTTGTTATTGTAAATTCGTTGAATGTAATTTGCGACAAAGTATTAACAAAACTTTAATTGTTAGAAATATCTTAACAACAATAATTTATAAGATAATTATCGTCGTATAATATCTTAGAATTTAATTTCAATAAATTACGTTATATTCTTTTGATTAACGTAGCATTACAACGTATTTAATTGTTGTTAATCTTAATTTTTTTACTAATGCGCTTTAAGACATTCGCATTATCTCGCTTTGTAACAAAGATCTTTTTCTTAAACAAGTTTTCGATAATTGCGAAGCATTCTTCGCACGCAAATAACGACGACATTATTCTAATCTTGTTATTTAAGTTTTACTTATTAGAGTATTGCGAACGTGAATTGCTAAAAAATTAAAAAAACGTAAAAAGTTATTAACGAAAACATTGTAAATTTAATAATATGCATTGTTAAAACAAACGAAATTAAATTCTTCGAATAATAAAGAGATATCTTTTATAATTATATTCGACTTGTCAACTAATATACGATTTGCATCAACAATAAAAAAAATTGCGTTATCTATTTTTTTCGCAATTGTCGCAATTATTAATCTCTCTTGCGTCTTTTTTTAAATTCTCGTTCATTTTTCTTAGAATGTCGATAAATTAATGCAAATTTTACTAAAATAACTCGATTTAATACAATTAAAATAGACGACGTTAATAGTTTTAAAACGAAAAGTTTTTTAAGTACTTGTTATAGCGTCGCGATCGCAAGAATTCTATAATTAATTATTTTAATCTCGATTTTATTTCTATTGTTATGCATTTGACGAAATAAGAATTTGAAGATTGTTTTAAGAATTGATATTACGTTTGTTGTTTTAATCTTAAATCTAATTCAAAATGAATCAATTTTAACAATTGAATAATATTATTTTGTTTAACATATTCTTCATAAGCTTGCTATTATTTTTTAGAGCGTTTATTATAATCTTTAAGTTGTTTTTTAGAATCTTTGTTAATGCTTAATTCGTCAATTTTATTTTATAATACTTATTTATCTTAATCGATGCAAAAGAATTCTTTTTGTTTATGTTCTTAAGAACTTTTTTAATAAGACAAATAATACTTTTTAAACTAAATAAGATCGCAACTTTATTCTTGATCTTCGTACTCTAATTTATCAAAGCTTTTATTAATATTCTTAAAGTTTTATCTTTAAGATTTTTGATCAATTTTAAAAAGATACTTGCAAATACGTTCTTCGAAAAATCGCATTCTATTTCGCGAATCTCTTCAAAGTAATCGAAGTAGAACCTTTTCTTCTAATTTAAGTTCAACATTTGTAATAGAGCTTCTTGTATAACGTTTGTTTGATTTTTAATAGAAAATCGTTGTATAAACTTTTCTTCTAAGTTATTTTAATCTTTAATAATTAGCTTGATTTAACAATTTATTTAAATCTTTACTAATTCTTTACATTTATTCGCAAGCGTTAAACATTTTACGATCAATAAATTTTGATTTTAATATTGAATTTGACTTATAAAGTTTAAATCAATAACGCGTAGAAAATGTCAAGCATCTTCTTTCGCTATATCTTAGAACTCGAGAATAACAATATTGATTAATACGATTAATACGATTATCTCGCTATAATAAGTACTCGATTAACTAGATGAAGAAAGACTTGAGACAAGTTGTATTCGACAACAATATTAATCAATATTAAAGACAATAAAAAGACTCTTTGTTTCTTTTGATGTTGAGTATCTTAAAAATTAGACTTCGTAAAACTTAATTTCGTCAATTTTATAACAAATACACTTAGCAATGTATTATTGTCGTATTAAGAAACGCTTCTTAGTTGATAATAATAAAAAGTAAAAATAGCTAATTAATTAACGTTTAGAGACACAATTTAATTTGTCAATAAATTTGATAACGTTTTTAAGTTAAAGATAATTTCGAAATAAGATTAAAAATGATAATCTCGAATTTAAGATACTAAATTTCTTTTCTTTTGTGCTTAATCGTTTCGCAAGACAATTTCGATAAATAAATTAAAAGATAAGATTAAATTTAAGTTGTGTACAAACTAAAAGCTTATTCGATAACATAAATTAATTTTAAGAGAGTTATAATAAATACGCAAACACAAAAGAGACAAATAACGAGAACTTTGTAATATCTTTGTTTTATTTAAGTATTTAATAGAAATCGATTCTCGAAAATAACAAAAGCAATTGATTTGTTTATTAATTGATTTGACAAATATATATTGATTTATAAAAGATATAGAATTCGAAGCTAAATAATGTAGAAGAATAATCTTGTTGCGAAGAAGTTTCGACTAATAAATGTGTAAATATTAACAAGTGTAAAGGCAAATCTAAAGTAATCTTCGTAAGAAAGCGAGATATAAGTTAAATTAGATAAAGCTTGTTAAGTTGTATTGTTCTTAAGTCTTTGTAATCGTAATAAACGTTTTTAGATCGTACAAACGCAAGCTTGTTGCAACTTTACTCTTAAAGTTAACATAGCAAGTCGTTTACTTTCTTATGACAAATATTGATTGCGAGATCTTTGAAATAGGAATCTTGTACACGTTTATCAAATGCTACTCAAATATAATAGATGAATAGAAAACAATAGAATTAGTGAAGAAATAGAAAGATAATATTTCTAAGTTTTGCAACTACGAAAAGTGCTAAGTACAGGCAGTTTTGAAACTAGGCCAAATTGGGTCTACCGACAGGTAAATTGGCATTAGGCCAATTTAGGCCTAACATCGTTCTCTAAAAAGCTTCACTAGCCCTCTTTGAGTCGCGCGTCTCGCGCCTGAACTAGTCTTCGCTTGAGGGTGACGTAAACTTGACTCCGCGCACGTTCATTCTTCTTACCTTACTGCATTCCGAACGTTTACCATTGACGACTGTCGGGCTCTACCTCCCCCCACAATCATGTCTCTCCGTCAACCCTACACCCTTCTCACCCTCCCACCCGAGCTCCGCCTCCAAATCTACGCGCTCCTACTCCCAACTGAAACTCCAACCATGAGCTCCTCGAATCCACTATCTGTACCCCTCCCCTCCCTAATGCCCCCCCGAGCGAACCTGAGCAAAATTCAGCTCTCCGACCCTGCCTACCCCAAACAATCTAGCATCATTCCTTTACTCCATTGCAGCCGCCAAACTCGCGCCGAGCTCTACCCTCTCCTCTCTCTCCATCGTCTGCTCGATAAGCAGGGAAGACTAGCGTGGAAAATGGACTGCAAAGTGCACGCCGAAGACGTGATCTATGAATACGCTCAAAACGAAAAGTGCTGGATATCAGAACCCGCCGTGTTCTTATACCCATCATGGACCCAATTTCCCGGCCTTTCCCGCTTCATCCCGACACTGGAGGTGAGTATCTCGTTGGTCACAGGGATCAATTTGGTCCGAAGGTGGGGGGCTATGTTTTGTATGACATTGCGGCTGCTGGAGCGCTACGTGGATTAGGGACCCGCTTTTGGGGCTAAGGAGACAGAGGAGGAGGAGCTAGTGGGGATCAAGATTGGGAGCTTGATATTGAATGTGGAATACATGTCTGATCCAGACCACGATACGGTTAACATTATGCGGACACAGAAGACGGCTGAATTGACTGTGGAGGCTAGGAAAATGGTATTTCGAGATCTCGTATCGAGCGTACAGCCGAGTAAATTCTTAAAGTTGCTGAGGGAGAGGGTCGGGGAATTTTGTATTCAGGAAGGAGAGCGGGAAGAGGTTCTGACGACTGCTTGCTGCGGCGGTGAGGGCAAAATCGGAGAAGCACTATGATGGAACTTGCGATTAGATTCATCTCTACTATGGCGACGAACTGGAAAGGTAGGTTCTTCTGAAGGGGGAAATGAGAAGCATATGAGTTGGAGCTGTAGTTACGGGTTGGTGAACGGGGACGGGTCTTGTATGTGTAGTACGTGGGCCAAGGAACAGGAAAGCCAACAACGTCTCCAACCGACCGCCAGCAAGAATGCCTTGAGCTTACAGTATCTCCGTGTTCACATTCTGAGCTTACCAAGAGCGTTAAATCAAGCCTGAGGGTTGCATTGCAGCGGCAGTCCCTGACGTAACAATCTGCGTCACCTACCACCTGAACTCGCATATCGTCTGGGGCTTTGAGAATCTCGCTGTATGCAAATGGGGTTTGTGACTGCCAGCAAGCCGCTCTGCTCTCCTTTTTGACTCCACTCCATATACCTACCCATCTCGTGACCGTCCAATTCTAGTTTTCTTACTTATCATCTTGTTTCAGATCGAAGCCTCAGCGCGGCCGACTCTAGTGTCTGGCAGTATATCTGGGTAAATGATGCTTTCCTCTCGGTTGGATGCAACAGAAAGATATGCCCTATAAAGTAATATCAAACAGGCGGAGACTTCTCTAGCATTTAGATGCCCAGGCCGCACGCTGAAGGCGGACTCAAGCTACCAGGGCTCGAACATCGAGTCTTGGATGAAAGGGCAAGAGACAAGACTTGCTCAGCTACTCAATCTCTTTGACCTTTCAAGGTCTCTGGGACCAAACGTGCTCTGTATTAGGGTCAATGGCGTCTCGAACTTAGGTATCTATCTCACGGGCAGCATATCAAAGCTAAAGAATACGAGACTATCGTTTTGGAGCAACCATTTCCCCTGAGCGAACATACACCACTTAAATCTCTCATTCACTTTCTGAGCTGCTCCGTCGCGCACCGCCCGCTGTGTTCCGTCTATTACAGATTCACAACTCCTGTCAACGAGTGCACACCAATTTTGAGGCTTCCCATGTCTGCTTATGTTGACTTCAGCTGTTCGTCCATCTTCTTGTGCTCCTTGGCCAACTTATCCTGTCGTTCAATCAGATCTTGCATCATCTCGATCAACCCTTTAGTCTCCTCCTACGCGGCTGATGGGGGTCCCTCACTCGATGATGGGAACTTGGACAGTATGTGTATCCGCTCAGTCTTTTCTTCTGGAGTAATAGCAATAATTGAAACTTGAATGTAGTTGTTAGCTTGCCCTGGTTGATCAGGGAAGTGGGAGACGGTCAATGACGGAGAATGAAAGAGGACTTTGCTCAAGGCGAACTGAGGATAGTTATCTCTACGTCAAGTGTCGAGCAATGCAAACACCGATCAGTCCAGGCGCAACACTTGGCTATGTATTAAACCATCCGCTATAGCTCAGCCAGCTTCTTATCGCACAAAAGGACGAAAGTGTTGTGGTCTCCATATAACGCAACGTCCCTGGAGGGTGGCATATTCGAGACAAATTAGCGAGCTCTACGCATCAATTGCGAACCCTGTGGTCTAGTCACAAAAATCTATCCAGTGATCCGTTCTAGTGCGTGTAGCCGAAATTTACGTTGCGATCCATGATACTCTTCTCATCCCTCGTCTAAAACTGCCGAGGCTTTTTATACCATCGATGGCTACGGAGTCATTGTGGGAGTTATCTCGGGAAGGCGCCGGGACCTAGCTTACGCTTGCCGGCTTACCGGACTACAAGCGAAGGAATCGGATTTGAGATCTCAGTGACCCTACTTAGGTGGTAATTAAGGCTGAGCACCGTTCTCTCGAAGTGAGGACAGATAGGCTGGAAACGGCCCACCGATGGTCGGACGAGGCTGAAATTTGCAGGAATTGCGTGGCTTATTCTCAGATACCTGAACGAGTCCAATCCAAGTGTGCAACAACGACTGTCGTTCACTAATGCTCACTAGCACACATGATACATGTAAGCCGAATTCCTTCAAGGCTATGCCAAGACGCAGCCAATCAAATAAGAAGCCGAAGCGTTTATTGCCACTTAGCCGCCGTTAGCCTCTCCTTTTCCCGACCCTCTCTCGAGTCTCGACCTGTTCATTAGCCATTTTCTGGGATTGGCATCGCTTTCTTGGTCCTTGAGCTGTCTTAGGGAAAATCCACAAACCGCTAGACTCGTCGCCCTGCGAACTCTGCACATACCACGTATCTTTGTACATGTCACTACAGCACGTCCAACGCTTGGACAGAAATAGGTGCGACTGGCACAGCCATGTGTAACCGCCAAGTGTTCAACTTCGACCCCGATTGTTGTTGATCGTCATAGGTAGCATTGGTCCTGCTGCCTCGGATGCCCCGGATATGACAGCTCGCATTGCCATTCACGTCGCTTTGATGCTTCTACTACCTCCACCTGAACATGTTCTGCTCACAGCCTGCATCCTGAAGGAAGATTAGGAGATGCAACGTCTCAGCTTACGAATCTAATGGGTCAAATATAGCAGAAAGGCCGAGCGGCTGCTGAGCCAACTGATCCTTATCGGTTCGACCAAGAGAGCTGGTCGGGTGGTTCAGAAGGCCCTTCGACCATCCTTCTGGGCTGTGTCATCTGCTGTGGTACTCTTTGCGGTGCTGAGCTGAGCCCTTGAAGGATCCGCTCGCAGCTTCCGAAACATGTCTGGCAACAATAACAAAGCCCATGACGCCGTACTCGTATTTCATCTCATTGTTCACAGTCAATTAATACAGGGCATGCTGTGACACCTACAAGGGATAAAATCACATAAGTGACCAAGACCTCCCCAACTCACTTGGCTTTTTTATCCGTTTGATCAGAACATTTCAATTTAGATCACAACTATAATTATTTCTCACATTGATCTGCTCTCTGCACAACGGTAAAAAGTCCCAGTCCCATAAAGAACAACAAACCACACACATCCATCATCATGCATTTCACCACATCCACAGCAGTTGTTCTTCTCTCACTTGTTGCGTCCTCCTATGCCGCGGACACCACAACAGCCCAATCGATACCGGTCTTCACGGTTGGCACTGATGTTCCTATAAGCGCCGGCCAAACCCTTCACCTCGCCGCTCCAAACCAATCATCATTGGTACGTCGACTCTTGCCATGTATGCGATCATAATGCTAATCCCGTCCACGGCAGGTCTCTGAGCTTCTCGCCCAAGCCTCCTCCCAAGTCAACGATCCGAAGATCAAGTCCGAGCTCAGCACCATCTCCGCAGCCAGCGGCGTCGACATCCCCAAAGCCATCGCCTCCGCGGCTCAAGTAGCCGTATTTTCTACCAATCAACCCGTTTCCACCCCGACTTGGGTTGCCGCGGCTGGCTCCACAGGCGCTGTGGCCTCCATTTGGAGTGCGGATATCGCAGGGCTCAGGAACCAGCAGGCTTCTGCGGCAATCGCCGCCGGCCCGACTAGCATGGCCACGAACGTGACTTCGAGCCTGAGTTCGGGCACGGGCTCGAGCACGGGCTCGAGCTCAGCTGCACAGGGCTCGGCATCGTCGTCGAACAGCAAGGGTGGTGCGGCAAGCCAACCCACTGGTGTTATCATGGCTGCAGGGGCTGCTGCTGCGGGTGTGTTCGGTCTCGCTGCCATGTTGTAAGGCAGCTTGAAAGCCACCACACGAGGATTGTCGGAGACTCGGGCTTTGACCAGATTTCAGGCGTGGTGCGCAACATCCGAAAGTGATAGTCTGATGGCTAGTATGATAGACGTCGAGAGTGCATGCATGGAGTTTTTGTTACCTTAGCGGCATTAAATGGATTTCTTGTGCCCATATTCGCACAATCATCTCTCCAACAGTTCTATTCTGTTCAACATCTTGCTTTCCTATCTCCATCGTTTTTCTATTGCGATACTCGTACCATCAGCAACCAGCCTACCTCGCAGCAGCCTCAATGGGCGATTGTATCCTCTTGACGACCATCACTGACCACTCTCGATACATTCCGCCAGGCTTTAAAGCAGATTTTTCCCTCTCTGTTTCGATAGCCATAGATACTGATGAAGCTCAAGGCGTCCGATCTCGAAGTCAAGAAGACACCCGCGTTTGCTAGCTCTAATGCCAAACTTTCTTGACAACAAACACGTTCTTCTAACACATACCCACCTCTTCTAAAACCCTCCGTTTTCCACGCGGGACCAGAACCTAAGCCAATTTCGAGGACCATCCATCCCATCCCCTCAAAAGACCGATCTAACGTCTTCACACACGAGCAACGGAAGCCACACGACCACAAGCTCCAGAAAATCCTCTCATCCCAGCAATCCCCTCAGCCCAGCAACCTCATGCTCAAGCAATGCCTCCAGCAGCCAACCAAGTTGCCCGACGCTCCGCCAGCGGCTACAAGCTCAGAGACCTCCCTCCATATCAACCCTAATACGGAGTCCAGCCCCTCCTCCTCTTTTCCCTTTTTCCGTCTCAATCACCCC